>ERZ1026876.96-NODE-96-length-54358-cov-72.903026_pt1 | contig 54358 bp, 88 predicted proteins | sample MGYA00380168_ERZ1026876 | MGnify/ENA primary metagenome ERZ1026876 (study PRJEB33269, sample SAMEA4719804) | human gut metagenome | biome: human-associated habitat; feature: organic feature; material: feces | place: Cameroon | collected 2013-10 ... | reverse complement strand
AGATTGGCAGTAGTGGAGATTACGCACAGATTGGCAGTAGTGGAAATTACGCACAGATTGGCAGTAGTGGAGATTCCGCAAAGATTGGCAGTAGTGGAGATTACGCACAGATTGGCAGTAGTGGAGATTCCGCAAAGATTACATCAAAAGGAAAACATTCAGTCGTTATGGCAGCAGGCTATCAGTCGCAGGCAAAAGCTAAAAAAGGTAGCTGGATAACGCTTGCTGAATGGGCAAGAGCGGATGATAAAGATAAAAAAGGCTTTCATGTTTGGATTCCTAAATGCGTCAAGACGGAATATGTAGACGGAGAGCGGATTAAAGAAGATACATTCTATGAATTAGTAGATGGAGAATTTAAAGAAGTGGAGGAAAAATAATCATGAGAATTATAAGCCAAAACGGAACAATTGATATGCCATACGATATGTGTTGTGTTTGGAGACAGGAAGAGGTTATTTATTGCCGTGTTGTTGGAAATGATGACAATATTTTGATGGCTACTTATTCTTCTAGCGAAACAGCTGAAATGGTATTGGAACGATTTAAAGATAATGCTTTAGTTCTTTTGATGGATGTGCTTGTTGGAAAAATCACAAAAGAATATGCTAATGATTTTTATTATCAGTTTCCAAAAGAGGATTTGCTGGTTGAAAGGATTATTCCAAAAGGCGGGAAACTTCCTTTGTCAGATATTTTGAGTATTAGAAAAAAATATTTAAATGAAGAAAAATATTTAAATGAAGATTAGAGAGAATGAAAGATACCCTATGATTAAGATGCATACAGAAAAGAAAGGTGGAATGACTTATTAACAAAGTAATTTTAATTGGCAGATTAACAAGAGACCCAGAAATCAGATATACGCAGGGAGAAAATTCAATGGCAGTAGCAAGATTTACTCTTGCAGTAGACCGCAGATTCAAAAGAGACAATCAACCTACGGCTGATTTTATAAGTTGTATTTGCTTTAGAAAAACGGCTGAATTTGTTGAAAAATATTGTAAAAAAGGAACAAAGTTGGCGGTTGAGGGTAGTTGGCAGACTGGAAGTTACACCAATAAGGATGGAAACAAGGTATATACAAATGATTGTCTTGTTGATAATTGCGAGTTTGCTGAAAGCAAGGCAACGGCAGAACAGAATCAAAAAAATGATAATAAATCTGGAAATGATGATTTCATGAACATTCCAGATGGTGTTGATGACGGACTGCCATTTAACTAAAAAAGGAGACATATAAGATGGCTGATAAGAGAATGTTTTCAAGAAAATTGATTAGTTCGGATGTGTTTTTGGACATGCCATTAACTGCACAAGGATTGTTTTTTCATCTGTGCATGAGAGCCGATGATGATGGATTCGTAGATGCTCCAAACCGAATTGTAAGAGAATGTCAGGCAACTCCAAAAGACCTTGAAATCCTTGAGAGGAAGAGATACATACTCACGTTTGAAAACTCTAACGTGGTACTTATCAAACATTGGTTTCTGCACAACTCGATTGCAAAGGACAGATACACGCCAACACTGTATACAGATGAGAGGTCAAGAGTCACCTTAAAATGTGGCAAGATTTACCCAAATTGTAGCAAGAGTGACAACAAAAATTACACAGAAGTGAAACACAATGACAACTATTCGGAAACAGATTGTAACCAAGTTGATAACAAAGTGGAACATAGAGAAGATAAGGTAAGAAAAGAAAAGAAAAGTGATATTGTCGAGCAAAGCACGACGGACACCTCTTTGGTGAAAGAAATTATTGATTATTTGAATGAAAAGACTGGTGCAAGTTACAGATACAGCACCAAAAAGACACAAAGCCTTATCAATGCAAGGCTTAAAGAAAAATTCACTTTGGAAGATTTCAAACGTGTAATAGACAGTAAATGCAACGATTGGAAATCAGACGAGAAGATGAAAGAGTATTTGCGGCCAGAAACTTTGTTTGGAACGAAGTTTGAGAGTTATCTTCAAAATGCTCCAAAAATTGCACAGCCTAGAGCAGAGCCGGAAGAGATTGTTCCGGAAGTTGAGGAAGAGGAAGTAGGTGAGGACTGGTAATGCGATATAAAGTTTACGAGTTTAACCCGGATGATGCTTACAACTTTGCTCGTCATGTTGGAATTGAGGTTAAAGAACACGGCGGCGAACTGTTTTTTAAGACTTGCCCTTATTGCAAGCCAAGAGCCACAAGAGGAAATGTTCGCACCTTTTCCATAAATCTTAAAACTGGACAGTTTAAGTGTTTAAGAGCCAGTTGTGGAATATCCGGCAACATGGTAACGCTTTCAAAGGACTTTGACTTCTCACTTGGTAACGAGGTTGACGAGTATTATCGTCCAAATAAAAAATACAAGCGGTTGAAGCAACCCAAGGAAGCAATCAAACCAAAGCCGGAAGCGATTCAGTATTTGGAAAGCCGTGGTATATCCGAAGAAGTTGCCAAAAAGTACGAAATTACCGTACAGACTAGCCATCCAAACATTCTTGTTTTTCCGTTTTATGACGAAAAAGGCGTGCTTCAATTTGTCAAGTACAGAAAAACGGATTTTGATAAAACAAAGGATGCTAACAAGGAGTGGTGCGAAGCAAGCACAAAGCCGGTATTGTTTGGAATGAAGCAATGTGATGATAGTTTTGATACGCTCGTAGTGGTAGAAGGTCAGCTTGATTCATTAGCAGTTGCTACAGCAGGAATACCAAACGCAGTGTCAGTTCCGACTGGTGCCAAAGGCTTTACATGGATTCCCTATTGTTGGGATTGGCTTTGCAAATGGAAAAAAATCATCGTTTTTGGAGATTTTGAGAAAGGCTCAATATCTTTGTTGGATGAACTTGCAAAACGTCTAAAAGACCGTGTAGAACACGTCAGAGAGGATAATTATAAAGACTGCAAGGACGCAAACGAGATACTTCTCAAATACGGAGCAGAGCAGGTTAGGAAATGCGTTGAAGAACCGGTTAAGTTGCCAATTGATAATGTAATTGATTTGGCAGACGTAAAGGAACTTGACCCATATAGTATTGAGAAGATACCAACCGGTATTGCGGATGTAGATAACTTGCTTTGCGGAGGAATCCCATTTGGTGTTGTTACTATCGTTACCGGTAAATCAGGCAAAGGAAAATCAACTTTCGTAGGACAGATTATAACAAGAGCATTAAACAAAGGTGACAATGTTTTTGTATATTCCGGAGAAATGCCAAACTATCTTTTTAAGGCTGCGATTGATTTTCAGATTGCGGGTCCGGCAAATGTAGTGGAAGAAGATAGGAGAGATTACATAAAGCGTTACGTTCGGAAATCTGCAAAAGATAAGATTGTAGAGTGGTATCGTGGAAAATGTATGCTTTACGACCGCACTATGGTTAAAGATGAAGATACTGACTTGCTAAATACGATTGAACGTATGATAGTAAGCCAAAATGCGAGAGTTATTGTGATTGACAATTTAATGACAATGATAAACAAAACAAGAGTTAAGGGAAGTAAGTTAGAAGCACAGAGCGAAGTTTCAAACGCACTAGAGGATATGGCTAGATTTTACAATGTTTGTATTATCTTAGTTGCACACAAGAGGAAAGATAGCGGAATTGATGATGAAGATATGGACGATTCGATTCGTGGGGATTCAGATATTGTCAATTCGGCAGGAGTGATTATTCACTACAACGTAAATAAAGATGAGAATACGATGGAAAATTATCCGAGAATAATTTCGGTTACTAAAAATCGTGTATTTGGAAGAACTTCATACAGAGGTTGGAAAGTACACTACGATGAAAAGTCCAAACGAATCTACGGAGACCACGATGATTTGAATATTTGTCTTGGTTGGGATAATGAAAGCGGTGGATTTTTCGAGGACTACGATAATTCAATATTTAGTTAGGTGGTGTTTATATGGGAAGCGTAAATGCATCGCAGATTCCAGAAGAACAGCATATGTGGACTGATATTTGGAATTGGCGTAAGAAATATTACTACCCGGAAGATGATGATTCTTGGTGGAAAGAGTTTGTAGAAACTGGCATTGCAATTGGAGAAAAATATGCAACTAAATTATCGCATGAGATTATTTTTGCAATTTTTAATGATGTGCAAAATCGCAGTAAAAAATTGAAATCAACGGAGGTATTGAAATGAAAGAAGCAATTAAATTAGTTGAAAAGGCTCTTGAAATTTTGAAGAGCGAAGAGAAAAAGGAAAAGGTTGTTTTGAGCTCATTGAAACCGGGCGAAACATTTATGATTGGAGAACATGAATTTATTGTTTTGGAACAGAATTACGAAACAACAAACGTAATCTCCAAAAACCTTATGGCTGAAAATGTTCGGTTTGATGGAGATACAAGAGATTACAATAAATCTGCTTTGAAAAAGTATATTGACGAAAAAATCAAGCCTATTATTTTGGAAAATGTCGGTGCTGGAAATCTTGTTGAGCATTCCGTGCCATTGACGAGTGTTGATAATCAGAACGAGTTTAATGATTGTATTTGTGAGGTTCGCCCTATTACTTTTGACGAAGTCAGAGAATACAATGATTTGCTTGTGAATGAAGATTTGACAGATTACTATTGGACAATTACACCGTGGTCTACTGCTGAAAGAGGGTTGAAGTATGCTATTGTAATTGTTTCGCCGTCCGGCTTCATCAACTTCAACTATTGCGGCAACGGCTACGGCGTGCGCCCTTTCTGTATCTTAAAATCTAATATCTTTGTATCGAAAGGAGAATAATATGGACTTAGAAAAAAGAGTTGAAATGCTTGAAAAGCGGATTGACAAATTGGAAAGTAAAAATATGAAAGAACGGCTTACTGGATTGAAAGTCGGCGATTATTTTGAAGTTGCCGGAACAAAATGGAGAATCCTTGACATCAAACCTTGCGGATATGTTTGTCTTTCAGATGCATTAGAGGAAAGAAAAATTTTTGATTCGGAAACAAACAATTGGAAACTAAGTAGTCTGCGTGAATATCTCAATAACGATTTTTATAAGAAAATTGCTGATGAGATTATGGAAAAAAATATTCTTCCGTTTGGAAGAGATTTATTGTCTCTTGATGGACAGGATGAATATGGAGATTGCACGGATTATGTATCTCTTCTTTCCGTTGACGATTACAGACAATACAGAAAATTGATTCCTAATAATGAACAGTGGTGGTGGCTGTTAACTCCTTGGAGTACACCTTGCAACGGATATGAAACGCAAGTATCGGTTGTTTCGCCGTCCGGCAGCGTCGACTACTTCATTTGCAACTACTACTGCGGCGTGCGCCCACTTTGTATCTTTTCACCTAATCTCTTTGAATCGGAGTGATGATTATGGCAAGTAAAGAACTTACTGTAATTCTAAAGGCAAAAGATTTAGCAAAGCACACTTTGGAAAAGACATCAAATTGTAATCACTATCCAAAGAAATTTAGATTTTCTCTTGTGGACAAGATGCAGAACAAGTCGCTTGAAATCTACGAATGTTTGCTTGAAGCAAATAGAACGGATATAAAAGCATACAAGAGAGAACGATTAGAGTTGCAGACAAGAGCAATAACACATTGTGATGAACTCTTGTATTACATAGAGTTATCAAACAGTTTAGGACTAATCAACATAAAATGTGTCGGTCATTGGTCGAAAATGGTATGCGATGTAAAGCATATGGCAATCGCATGGAGAACAAAAGACAAAGAAAGATAAAATCATAGGTTATGCGCTGCTTAATCGGTTGTTTCGCCGTCCGGCAACATCAACAACAACAATTGCAACAACAACAACGGCGTGCGCCCATTCTGTGACAAACAGACAGTTAGAGTAGGCATTAAGCCGAAATCAGAGAAAGATACAGAAAAGCACATGACCTTTCCTAAAAGGATAAATACAAAGGAGTTTTTATTATGGATGATAAAAGTATTATATGCAATTTTGAGAACCTTTATAACGCTTATAAACGTGCTAAGGCAGGTAAAAGGCGCAATGAAAGTTGTGCTAAATTCCAAACAATGAGCCTAGATGGCGTTCATATATTGCTAGAGCAGTTGAAAAACAAAACCTACAAGATGAATCCATATAACGAATTTAAGGTTTACGAGCCTAAAGAACGATTGATACGTTCTTGTTCGTTTAAGGATAAGGTTGTTCAGCATTGCTTATCTGATGCGATTTTACATCCAAGACTTGAAAACCAGTTTATCAAGACAAACTATGCCGGGCAGAAAAACAAAGGAACATTGTTCGGCATGGATTGTCTAAAAAAACAGATGTTAGAGTTTTACCAAAAACACAAGTTAGATGGATGGATTTTGAGATGTGATGTAACTAAATTCTTTTATAGTATCGACCACGAGATATTAAAAGATATAGTTGACTATTACTTCCCGGACAATTATACAATGTGGCTTAACCATTTGCTTATTGATAGCACAGATGGTATCGGGGTGCCATTAGGAAATCAAGTGGCTCAAATATATGCTTTGCTTATGCTTGACGGATTAGACCATATGGTTACTGGCGAACTTGGAATTAATCTTTATGGAAGATATATGGATGATTTCTATTTGATGCACCACGACAAGGAATATTTGAAAGGGTGTCTTGATTGCATAAATCAATTTGTAGAAAGCCTTGGTTTGACACTAAACGGTAAAACACAAATTGTTCCGTTTAAGTGCGGAATACCTTTTCTGGGGTTCCACCACTACATAACTAAGGATGGAAAGTATATACGCAGGATAAAAGGTGAAAATAAGCGAAAAATCAGTAAAAAGATAAGAAAGTGGGTAAAACTCGTTAAGTCCGAAAGAATGACTGAAACAAAATTTTATGAGAAATACAATGCATGGAAAAATCATGCGTCACATGGAAATTGCGTTAAGTTGTGTCATTCAATGGACTTATATGTGGAAAAGTTGTTTAAATCAAACATAGATAGCAGGTGATGATATGAATGAACAATTAAATATTTTTTCTGTATTTAGAAGAAATTTTGAAATAAATAACAAAATTCGTTTAATTGAATTATTTGCCGGAGTAGGTTCGCAAGCTATGGCACTTAAAAGATTAGCAGCAGACTTTGAACATTACAAAGTTGTTGAATTTGATAAGTATGCAATCAAAAGTTACAACGCAATTCACGGAACAGATTTTGAGCCTACAGACATAACTCAAATAAGCAGTTCTGATTTGGAAATAGTTGACACTGAAATCTTTACTTACTTACTTACTTACTCTTTTCCTTGTCAAGATTTATCGGTTGCCGGTAAGCAAAAGGGAATGGTTAAAGGTAGCGGCACAAGGTCCGGACTATTGTGGGAAGTAGAACGGTTGCTGAATGAGGTTGGCAATTTACCACAAGTGTTACTTATGGAGAATGTTCCACAGGTTCACGGAAAGAAGAACATGGAAGATTTCCAAAAATGGATAGCATTCCTTGAAAGCAAAGGTTATTCAAATTATTGGCAGGACTTAAACGCAAAGAATTATGGTGTTGCTCAAAACAGAAATCGTTGCTTTATGGTTAGTATTTTAGGAAATTATAACTTTACATTTCCAAATCCTATTCAACTGCAAAAAGTGATGAAAGATTATCTGGAAGATGAAGTTGACGAGAAGTATTACATCAATAATGAAAAATCGCAAAAATTGATACAGAAATTGATTGACAACGGAACACTTCCAAATACAATTGCTAAGAGCAGAGCAGAGCAGAGCAGAGCAGAGCAGAGCAGAGCAGAGCAGAGCAGAGCAGACATGCGTTGACGGAACAATTAACGAGCCAAGAGAAAAGCAAGTCGGAAACTGCATTAAGGCAAGATATGATGCAGGAATCTCAAACTTGCGGTCAGATGGAAACTGTATTGTTGAAAGGAATGGTGGATAAAGATTTGGAACCGCAGGCATCTAAAGTTGATGTATCATCAACGATTATGTCAAGAGATTATAAGGGTTTAAATAACTATGGAACCAATGGAGTGATTGAATGGAACAAAAAATAGGAAATATATTTGGCTTTACAGGTGGAAATTATGCAGGAAATGTGTATGATAAAGACCATTTAAGCCCTACTCTAAATACTATGCAAGGGGGATGTAAACAACCAATGATTGTAGAAACAAAATGTGTCGGTGGCTTAGGTGAAAAAAAGTCAAACAATGGAACACAATATTATCAGCAGGAAAGAGTTTATCAGATGGGAGAATATTCCTTATGTTTACCGGCAAACTTACCCGGTGGCAGTTATAACTATATTACTGATGAAAAAGTTTGTGCTGCAATGCGTGGAAGAAATCCAACAAACCCATCTGACCATACACCCGGAATTGAGTTGGAGCAGACGCTTGAAGTAAACAACAATGGTACAAGCAATTGCTTGACGAGTGTGCAGAAAGACAATTTGGTGTTTGAAAAGCCTAACCAGTTAGGATTTATGGATAATGGGACCGGTCAGCATCAATCAAAAACAGTATATGATGAAAAAGCACTATGCCCTAATATTACTACTGTTAATGGTGGAGGAACACAACAAATAAAAGTTGCAAAACAATACCGAATCAGAAAATTGACGCCGAAAGAATGTTGGAGATTGATGGATTTTTCGGATGAAGATTTTGAAAAGGCAGAAAAAGTCAATTCAAATACGCAGTTATACAAACAAGCCGGAAATTCCATTGTTGTAAATGTGCTTGTTGCGATTTTAGGGCAATTATTGCAAGGAAAAGAAGATTTATATAAGGAAATTAGTTAGGAAAGGAGCAATATTACATGGCAAATAGGCATACAATTACAGACCTTTATCAGATGCAATCACTTCCATTGTCTGCAAAAGTAAGAATGACAGCAAGGCGAATTGATGATTGGGTTAATCAGTTTGGTGAAGATGGTGTTTATGTAAGTTTTAGCGGTGGAAAGGATAGCACTGTTTTGGTTGATATTGTTCGTAACGTTTGCGGATATAAGGATATTCCACTTGTACTTGTTAAATTGCCACTTGCTGATGATAAAGTAGAACACAGAGAATGTGTTCATACTAAAGCAACTTGTCACCACGAAGAGTGTAAGTGTTCTGAATGTCCATTGACGGAGTTATTTTTGGTGTTACGAAGAGGCTTATGCAAGTAGATGTCTTGCTGGCATTGAATTAGGAGAATCCAAAGCAGAAACAAAACTGAAAGAATTGAGAGGTAGCAATGAGTAAAAGAAAAGCAATACCTAAAAAAGTAAGACAATCTGTATATCTCATGTATAACGGACATTGTGCTTACTGTGGCAAGCAAATTGAATACAAAGATATGCAGGTAGACCATGCAACACCGCTTAGGATAGGTGGAGCAGACGACATTTCAAATTACATGCCAGCTTGTAGGAGTTGTAATCACTATAAAGCCACTTTTGATATTGAGGGATTTAGAAATTACTTGTCTGAAATACACAAGAGACTTATGCGTGACAGCATACCATATCAAGTGGCGGAGCGGTTTGGAATTGTAAAGCATTTGTCGGACGATGTGAAATTCTATTTTGAAGAATTGAGAGGTGCTGAATGAATCGTAAGAAACGCTATGGTGTCTGGAACACCAAAAAGAAAGAATTTCAATTTGGTATTTGTGAACCAAGCAAAACAAAAGCAAGAAAGAAACTATTTGAAAAGATTGGAAAGGATGCCTATAAGTATAGATTTCAAATCAAAGAATTGAAACTAGGCAATCCAAATGCTGAAAAATTACTGACTATAGAAATTGGAGGTGAAGAAAAATGAGCATAAAACCTATACTGTTTAACACAGAAATGGTGAGAGCCATTTTGGAAGGAAGAAAGACTTGTACACGAAGAGTATTAAAACAGCCATTTGAGGTACACCCAAATGGTTATATCACAAAACCTCGGGGAAATGAAAGGTTATGTCCATATATTCCACCATACCAACCGGGAGACCGTCTGTATGTTCGTGAGACATTTGCGTGGTGTCCGTGCTGGGATTGCGGATTGGATACTACTCCAGACGGATGCAAGAATCCAGTGATATATGATTCTAAGAAGAAAGAACATGGATGCTATATGTACCGTGCATCATGCGAGGACAATGAATATCCTTCCGCTGATACATGGCATCCGTCCATCCACATGCCAAAAGAAGCCGCACGCATTTTCCTAAAGGTTACAGATGTGCGTGTGGAGCGGTTGCAGGATTTAACAGGACAGGATGTGCTTAAAGAGGGACTTAATAGCCATGTGCATCCCAAAGCATTTTATTTTGACATGAATCAGCTCGAAATGTTTGAAAATTTGTGGAACTCAACCATCAAGAAATCCGACCTTGACCGCTACGGATGGGATGCGAATCCTTATGTATGGGTAATTGAGTTTGAACGATGTGATAAGCTGGAAAGTGAGGGATAATATGACAGAGAGTGAAGCAATTAAGGTATGTAATACCATTATTTTCGCATCGTCCTTGAGAAATCCCCAAGGGACACCACTAAATACAACTAAAAAGGAACTTGCAGAAGCAATGGGTATGGCAATACAGGCACTTGAAAAGCAGGTACCGAAGAAACCCATATTTAACCATAACCATAGTGATACTCTTTCTATATTTCATTGTGAATGCGGAAATTTTATAAAGGTTAAGCACGATATAGGAACTATTAACAATAATAATGCACCAAATTATTGTAGTAATTGTGGACAAAAGCTGAAATGGAGTGTTAAAGAATGAGACTGATTGATGCAGATAAAATTAGTAACTATATTAAAAGCGAAATAAATCCATATGGAAAGCCATTTAAAGGTAATGCGTATGAATTTGGGCTAAAATTGATAAAGTATCTTGAAAATGCAAGTGTTGATTATGATTTGGACAATGTTGCAGAGCAGTTAAAAACGGACTCTTCTGTAAAACTGTATGGAAGTGACAACAGCAATAATTATCTTATTTCTCTTGAAAAGGCGATTGAGATAGTAAAGGCAGGAGGAATGAATAATAATTCAAAAACAAGTGACTAAGTAAAAAATATTAGAAAGGACGGATAACATGGCAGTAAACAAAAGAGCAGCAATGCGGAGAGAAAAACGTGTGCAGGAGAAATTGACCGGCGGTAAGCCAACACAAACAAAACTTATGGCAAGGGCATATATAACTGGTAAGAATGAGGGATTTGAACTTGCTACCGGAATTATGTTTCTCGCACTTTGCGAAGAATTTGGATTTGGAAACAAAAGAATCAACCGACTTATTGAACGTATATCCGATGAATCAGTAAAGATGGATGAAGACCCAACAAAGTTTAATGTTGATTGGTATATAGATAAAGTCAGAGAGAAATGCGGTGTCCGAATCCTTAAATCAGATGAGGATGAGTGAGGTGTTTGTTTGAGCAATATCTATCAAAAACGATTGTACGATAGAAGAAAGCAGAACGGACTTTGCATTGATTGTGGAAAACCACTAGACAGAAACGGTGTACGATGTATAAGTTGTCGCAGTAAAAAGTCGGAGAACGAAAGAAGAAATAAACAATGCTATAAAGAGGTTGGCATATGTCCTATTTGCAGAAAGGTTCCAATCGGCAGTAGCGAATCATCATGCCCGGAATGCCGTGCAAACGAATCAATACAATGCAATAATCGAAGAAATAAAAGCGAAGAAGCACGAAAGAGATATAACCAAGAACACAAGGAATGGGCGAAACTTACATACAAGCAGGACGTAGAAAAAGGTATTTGTCCACGGTGCCGTAAGCGAAAAGCCGATTCCGGGTACTTGACTTGTGGAATATGCAGGGAGAAAAGCCGAAATAAGCAAAGAGCAAAGGCTAGCACCAAAAAGAAAACATGGATTGAAAACGGCTTGTGTTGCTTTTGCGGTGGAAAAGTAAAAGATGGATACAAGGTATGCGAAAAGCACTATCAGATGAATGTGGAAAAATCACGCTCACAGAAAGCTAAAGAAGCAAGGAAAGAACTACAAGAGAGCGGAATATTATATTATAAAAGGAGTAACAGACCATGGAAAGATTATCAGAAGAACAGTATAGAGAAGTAATTGCGGAAATCAAGCATAGTGAACTTCCGAGAAAAACGCAGGAGTTTTTGATTGCGTTGGTTGACGAAGCCAATAAACCAAACAAAAAATTATAGAATGAAAGGAAAAGGCTTATGAGATTAGGAAAGTATTTATCCTCATTGACTAAGCCGGAACTTGATGAAATTGAAAAAATTTGCAATTTTACCGAAGATGAAGAACAAATATTCAAATGCATATCAAAAGGATATACATTAAGACAAATAGAACTAAAATGCAATATGTCGGAATCAACCGTCATAAGAAGAGTATCAAGGATTGATTGGAAAATAAATAAAGCAAAGGAGATGATAGAAGTGAAGAAAGACATTCCAGTATGCGAAAAGTATAACCTTACCATTGAAGAAGCATCCGCTTATTTTAACATTGGAAAGGATAGAATGAGGGAAATTGTGAACGAAAACAGAAATGAACTTGTTCTTGTTATTGGAAGAAAAAACCTTATAAAAAGGAAAAAAATGGAAGAATATCTTGACAGGACAATGGTTTTGTAACTTTCTATAAGTACCTATTATTTGCTATAGAGCGTTGTTAGTGATATAATTATCCTTTAACAATGCTCTTTTCTTTAAGAAAGGAGAATGTGTATGCCAAGCAGAAAAGATAACAAAGGAAGAGTATTAGAGAAAGGAGAAAGCCAAAGAACTGACGGTACTTATATGTACCGATGGACTGATTTATCAAAGAAACGCCAAACAATATATGCCAGAACATTAAATGAACTACGACAAAAAGAGTTGCAAGTAACAAAAACAGAAATAATATCTGGCGTTTCTTGGGAAAGCAATAAAATAACAGTCCGGGAACTGATAGATAGGTATTTATCATTAAAAAAGGTTCGCATAACAACAGAACAGAAGTATAGATACCTAATAAATATGCTTGACAAGATACAGATATTGGATATTCCAATCAAAGATATAAAAACATCGTTGGCAAAGCGATATATGATTACCTTAAGCAATATGGGGTATTCGTATGGAACGGTTCAAAATGCAAAAACACTTTTGAAACCGGCTTTTCAAATGGCAGTTGAGGATGATTATATAGTCAAAAATCCATTTCTATTCACTTTATCAAACATAATCGAAAACGATTCAAAGCAAAGATTTTCGATGAGTGAAGAAGATGAAAATTATTATATTGAATTTATTTCCAATCATGGATGGTTTCGACATATCTATGATGATGTGGTGATTCTTTTGAATACTGGAATGAGGGTAAGTGAATTATATGGACTTACATTTAAGGATGTAGACTTCAAAAACAGAAGAATAAATGTAAATAAGCAATTGCACAGAATTGGTGGAAAATACGTTATTCTTCCACCAAAATCAAAAGCAGGGAACCGTATACTTGCCATGAATGACGCAACAAGAAAAGCATTTATGCATAAAAGAACAGAAATTAGACCTAAAGTCGAATATTCAATTGACGGATATACTGGATTTGTTTTCATAAACCACTTGGGTTTTCCAAAAACAAGAAGAAATTTAGAGGGTTCAATGAGAGAAGTAAGAAAAAAGCATATTGAACTTGGTCTTGGGGAGTTACCGCAAATAACACCTCATGTGTTAAGGCATACATTCTGTAGCCGCATGGTTGAAAAAGGTATGAATGTAAAAACATTGCAATTAGTAATGGGTCATTCAGATATTTCAACAACATTAGATGTGTATACCCATAAGAAACCGGATGATGTTGCGAAAGAAATGGAACAATATGTTGCTATGTAAAACGGTGTATTTGGTGTAAATTTGGTGTAAGTTAAAAAATAAAACGCTTAAAAGTGCCGAAAAATGGTTGGTTATAAAAACTCGTACCATTTCGCCACCTTTGAAAATTGAAATGTTCAAAAAGGCGAAAATGCGTTATTTTCGGTACATAGAGGATTTTTAACTTTCGCATAAATATCTATAAATAACTATATTTTTTAGGAAAATGGTGTATAAATGGTGTAAATAATTTAATACATTGTTTTACACTAAACAAAGTACGTGATTATAAGAAAAGAGCATTGTTTCCAATAATACATATGAATAAATTTTGAATGATTTCTGACGGTTCATCCGTCTTTTTTTGGTGTAAGTTTTAATTGTAAGGAGTGATTGATATGTTCAAAGACGAGATTCTTGAAATGATTTTTAGCGAAAATGAAATGCAGAAAATACCTATTGGAACGCAGGCTACAGCCGTTAGCGTGTTTGAAAATGTTATTGGTAAAATAAGAAAGGAGAATCCGGATGCAAAATTATCAGAACTTTTATCCGATGAATAATGGATATGTTCAAAATCCATACGCAGAAAGAATGAACTTTTTGCAAAATTGTCAGCAGAACTTACAACCACCTATGCAGAACTCTCAAATGCAGGCAACATCACAACAGACAAGTTTTATTGGAAAAGTTGTTGATAGCATTGACGTTGTAAAAGCAACAGACATTCCGATGGATGGGAATATATATTATTTTCCAAAAGCAGACGGAACAGAAATATTTGGAAAACAATGGCTTGCAAATGGAAGAACTCATATTTTGACGTTTAAGCCAGTTTTAGATACAGAGCCTAACAATCCGACACAAGACAAATCAAAAAGCAAAATAGGCATATCAGAAGAAGCCACGGAAGTAATTATGAAAAGATTTGATGAGTTAGAAAACAAAATCTCTAACTTGGAATCGTCTTTGACTAAAACTTCGACTAAATCTTCGACTAGAAGCACTAAATCTTCGACTACGACTAAAAAGGAGAGTGATACAGATGCTTAATCCAATTAGTTTTATGAAAGCAATGAGAAATCCACAGAAATTTTTAGAAGAAATTACAAAAAACAATGAAGTTATGAGTAACCCTATGGCGAAAAATGCTATTGAGATGTATAGAAATGGAGATTCAAAAGGATTACAGGAATTTGCAGAAAACGTCTGCAAAGAAAAAGGAACTACACCGGATGAAATAAGAAAATCAATTATGCAAAGATGCAATTTACGTTAGTACATTTTGGGTTGTGCGCTTAAAACTAGTTTCCCATTTGTAAATAAAACAATGGAGGTAAACAAAATGTTTAACGGAAATTCACCTAGTCTTGCCGATATTGCGGCAGTGACAGGAAACAACAAAGACGGCTGGGGCGATGGAAACGGCTGGTGGGTCTTGATTATCTTGTTTGCTATTTTTGGCGGATGGGGTAATGGATTTGGCGGCGGTTACGGCAACGGCGGTGACAGAGCATCCGTTCCTTGTGCTACACAGGCAGATGTTAGAGCCGCAGTAGACCAGCAGACGCTTATTAGCAAACTCGACCAGCAGACATACGGACTGGCAGACAGTAACTATGCGCTGAACAACACAATCAACAGCAATTTCAGAACTCTTGATAACTCAATCTGTACGCTTGGTTTTCAGAACCAGCAGGGATTCAATGACGTATCTCATCAGATTTCCGACTGCTGCTGTGCAACAAGAGAAGCTATTCAGGGCGTGAATTACAACATTTCAACGCAGACAAACGCACTCCAGAACTCTATGTGCAACAATACAAGAGATATTATCGACAATCAGAACGCAAACACAAGAAGCATCCTTGACTTCCTTGTAAACGACAAATTGTCTACTTTGCAGACTGAAAATCAGAACCTTAAATTGGCGGCTTCACAGTCAGAGCAGAACCAGTATCTTGTAAGCCAGTTGCGACCTACTGCCGTACCAGCTTACATCACTTGCTCACCTTACCAGTCCGCTTATGGAGTAGGTCTTAACAACGGTTGTGGTTGTTGCTAATATGCAGAAGAATCAAAACAGAATATCAGAAAAACTCGCCGAACTAGGCTGATTATTACTCTATGGGATAGGTCTATGGCTTATCCCATATTGATTTTTAGGAGGTAGATTATGAGTAATTGTAAAAACGTATGCAAACTTTGCAAGAAATTGATTATAAGTCAGGCAGTAAATTTTACTGCCGGTACTGGTCTTGTTATCCAAATCCCGGAAGGAAGTTATAACGATGGTTCAAAATATTGCATTGTTGTGGCACAGAGCATTCCGGCAGAAACAACAATCTCTGCTCCGGTATATATCCAGATTGGAACTGGTACGGTACTTTATCCACTGACAAAATGTGATTGTACGCAGGCAACGGCTTGTAGTATCAGAACAAGAACAAAATACAGTACAAGAGTTGAAACCACGTCAAATAGCGGGGTTTTCAAATTGCTTGGAAGAATTGCTTGCGCCCCAGACAACAGATTAAATGCAATAAACGGTGACGGAACTATTGTTACAACCGGTGGAGGTGATTGAGATGGATATTAAAAGAATGCATTGTATGATTGAAAAACTTTCCGAATGTGCCAAAAGCGAAATGGAATCTGGAATCGAAAATGTTGATACTTGCGAAATGGGAAAAGTAGTAGACATGATGAAAGATTTGTCGGAAGCAATGTACTACAGAACCTTGACAAAGGCAATGGATGAATCAAACTTGGAGGAAACGCTTGAAATGTTTGAGCGTTACGGAGACGGAAGAAGATTTTATGACAAATACCGATACGCTGACGGAAGATTTGCTCCGAAAGGACGTGGAACGTACCGTAGAGGATATGACGAACCATATTATCATATGACACCGGAAATGTACCGGGAACATGACCCGGAATGGTACAGAGATATGGATAAAAACAGAGACGGTCTCATGTATTACACTGATACCGGGATGGATAAAAACATGAAGATGAGAGATTCCAGAGAGGGCAGAAGCGGAATGAGCCGTATGTCTTACATGGAATCAAAAGAAATGCACAAAGCAGACACACCGGCGGATAAGCAATACAAAATGAAAGAGTTAGAAAAGTACATGGGTGAATTATCAAAAGACATTACGGAAATGATTGCGGATAGTTCGCAGGAAGAAAAAAATTTACTTAAAACCAAAATGCAAACATTGTTGCAGAAGTTTTAACAAAAACAAATTAAGGGGGCGTAATTGCCCCTTTTTGATTGGAGTGGTTAAATTGTATACTATGAATGGTTTTGTTTGGAATATAGTAACAGTATCACCGTATAGCAATATGCTACAAAGAAGTGACGGAAGTTATACTTGCGGAATGTGCGATAGAAATAATCAAACAATTTATATATCAAATATTTTGCGTGGCGGTTTTTTACGCAAAGTTTTGCTACATGAGATATGCCATAGCGCAATGTTTTCATACGGAATTGATATGACTTTGGAGCAGGAAGAAATGTTTTGCGACTTTTTGGCAACATACGCAGATGAAATAATTAGCATAACAAACAATGTATTCCAAACATTAAGAACTGCATTATAGACAAATATAGTCAAATATGATAATATACAATCAAAAATAAAAGAGGAGGGATTGCTCATGGCTTTGATTAAATGCCCGGAGTGCAAAAAGAAAGTTAGCGACCAAACAAACCAGTGTCCGAATTGTGGAAGAACAATTACGGATGCAGATAAGGAAATTGCAATTGAACAGAATAAGAAATCCAAAAAGCATAAAAAGATAGCTTTAATCGTGATTATTGTTATGTTGCTTGCCGGTGTTGCAGGTGGTGTTACCTATTATTTTGTTCAAGAGAACAATAAGCGAATTGAGGAACAGAAGAAAGCGGAAGCGAAAAAGAAAGCGGAAGAAGAAAAGAAGGAAAAGGAAATTGCAGAGCAAAAACAAAGACGTCAAAATAAACGTGATTTTGTGAAGTTGACTGGTGATTTATTTGATTCTACAGATAAATTTGTTTCTAATCTATCCAACATAAGCATAAAAGCAACCCATACATGGAGTAATGCTATTTGGAAAGAGAAAAGCAAAGAGACAAATAAATGGACATTAAAGAAGAATGGGAAATTTAGAGACTTCTCTGATGCCGTGAATCTTTGCATAAGTGATACAGTGTATTCAAATAAAACGGCAAAACAATATGAGAAATTTAAGGAAACCTATTCAAAATGGGAAAAAATTAAATCAGATGACTACATTTATAATGAATATAAAGACATCTGCGAAGATACAGAAAACTATTGTAATGCAATACACAGTTTATATTCTTTGCTTGCAAGTCCGACAGGAAACTATGATGATTTTTCAACAAGCATAACCAATGCTGAAAACGATATTAAGATATATGCGGAATCACTTTCTTCCGACATGTTTAAGTTATATCACTAATTAGTAAAGGAATAGAAATATGTGGAAAAGACTTTTGATAGTTATTTTGATTTGCGTTATATTCTTAGCAGTTTTTTATTTTAACAGGTCATGCGTGATTGTGTATGATACTGGAGATAATATGCAGAGGGTAAACGAAATGCTTGATAACTAGATTTATTGGATAGAGACAGTATAATTTTATATTGTCTCTATTTTTTTGCATTTAGGGGTTGACTTATGTGCGTACATAATTTATAATGATTTATGCAAGGACATAAATAGAAAGGAGATGATAATTTGTCACCAAGAACTGGTAGACCACCATTACAAGACGTTTCCAGAACAGAAAAACTCAACATCAGATTAACAAAGCAAGAGAAACAAGATATTGAGTATTGTTCAGAAAAATTAAATCTATCAAGGACTGATACAATAATAAAGGGAATTGGACTTGTAAAAAAGGAAATTGAAAAATAAAAGAGTTGAAAAAAATTGCAAAAAGAATAGAATCAAAATCGAAGTAAAGATTAGAAGAGGTGATATAAAATGAAAATTCCATATAGCGATAAGACAAACGAAGAATTATCACTGATTTATAAAGATTATGTTGTTTCAAAAAATGAAGGAATAAGATGTGAAAGTTTTGTTCCTTATGCAAAAGAAATCAAAGAAAATATAGGTGGAGACTTTACTTTAGCTGAAGCAATTAGACTGGCAAAGTTAGATTTTTTTGAAGAAGTATGTAATAGATTTTTATAAGTAAATGACGATTTCTTTGCAGGAATTAGTTGCGAGGAAAAAGAATAAGAAGAAATAGAAAGGGATGTATGTTATGAGCAAAGAAGAAATGATGAAAATGTTATTAGAATCTGAAAAACTTGGTTTGCAGGATGCCAGAATATTAGAAAAGCGCGGAGAACGCTTATCAGATGAATACGTGAAGCGTATGTATGAAAAATACTTTCACGTGAAAGATGAAAGGGAACAGTGCTACGACGGCATCCTTTTCATTATACACTCCAAGGATAGCATTGTAGCCACAATGCGTAAGTTGTATGGAGATATTGATAAAGCGTCCTCATTTTTCTTTACGTGCGAAATTTCAAAAGAGGAGAACATTGAAGCTCATAAGCAGGAGCGAAATGACCTCAAGGAATTAGCAATTGATAAATTGAAAACATATGAGGAAAAATTTGACCCAGAAAAGGTTGAAGAGTATTTAGAAAAAATTACGGACAGAAATAGTTCTGTTTCACGTGATTTCTGTAAGCAATTCAAGGATTCATTGAGAACGCTTAAAGAATGGTCTAATCTTTAAGAAAGTTTAGTTGTTTTAGTCCAATATTAGTTCAAGATTAGTCCAACTCGTAATATAATAATAAGAAATAGGAGCCTAAATTATGGAAAAGGCTCCTACTTTTTTGTCTAATTGGCAACCGGGGGGAGAAATAAATGGTTGCCGTATTATATTGGCTTTAGACCTTTACAGTGTACCATACAATTAGATGATACACAAATGGTTTTTCAATGCGTTCTCAACACGTTTTTCACTGATACTGATATATCTTTGCGTTGTCGAACTGGATGAGTGCTGTAGCAGGTGACGCACCAGTTCAATATCATAATCGTTATTTAGATACATTTCCGTAGCATAGAATTTCCGGAAACTGTGAGTTGATATTCCGTCAATTCCAAAGAAATCTGCTACGATTTTCAATTGTTTCTGTACGGCTCTTTCGCTGATTGGAAAGATTCTTGCGGTTGGTGCAATGCCGTTATCTGTGGTGTACTGCTTTAAGAACTGGAATAATTCAGTTGGAACCGTGAAGTTTCTTCCCTTGCCGGTTTTCTGCTCGATAATATCCAGATGATAGCGGCCGCTCTCGTATACCACGTCTGAAAGCGTAAGGTGCAGTATATCGGAGATTCTAACTCCGATGTTGGCTTGCACTACCAGTAATGTCGCAAGCCGTTTGTTTGGCTTGAATACGTGTTCGCCGTAATTGAAGCCTTTGCGGATTGCGGTTATGATTTCTTTGTAGGTTTCCTTGTCTAATGCTTTTGTCTTTTTGTTCATGATGAACACTCCTTTCTTTTTACACCCGGTAAGCAAAATATTTTGATACCCCCCTACCTTTCAAATTTTCAAGGTTGGAGAGAGATTTTTTTGCGATTTCGGAATTTTCGCCCGATAATGCAAATTTTTTGATACCCCCCGGGGTTACTTATTTTTATAGTTGCATGGTGAATTTTTTCAAATTGATTTATATTAACAGTTTTTGCACTGTTTTTTACTTTACTGATTTTAGATACACTAAATAAAGTCTTGCCATTGTGAGACGTTCCAAGGCTTCTATTTTGCCTTTTTATCTCATGAGCCTATAACTATTACTATAGATATATAAAATCAGTATACGGCTAATATAAGGCGTTGTCAAGGTGCTATGTGTTTTTTACATCCAAACCAAACCGGAACACATCCGGCAGGAAAAAACAGCCTTTTGTTTTTCTGTATCGCAAACACACCGCCGGAGATTTGCGAAAAGCAAAACGGCAGCAGGGCGCGCCCACCAAAAGCAGGCAGAGCGCACGACAAAAAGCCGGAACGCATCCGGCTAATTGTAATAATAAATGTAAATTGACGAATAAAACCCGCGCGGCTCAACCTTTATCCCGGCATAGTGCCTTGACACGTGCCGCCGGATTTCTGCCAGTGTTGCGAATTGTTCCGCCGTTGGTGTTTGTCCTTGGTATGGCGTTGATACCTCCAACGCTTCGCCACCTCCGAAAAGTTTAATTTTTTCCGGATTATAACCGGATTTCTCTAGCCATTTTTGCAATGATTTAACCATGTCACCGCCTCCAATCTTTTAGTTTTCTCCAATATAGCGAAAAGAAACCGCCGGAAAACCGGCGCGCATCTTTTGCGGTTGTATCTCTTATAGTGCAAGAAATTCTATAAAATTGTTATAATTGTTTACTGGTAAATTGCTATATTTCTCGGCTCCATCTTTGGTTATAAGATGATAACCAAAAACGCCCGGCGTCGTGTTTATGTTGTAAAATTTGGCAATTTCTAGAATTTCTTCATATGTCGGAATTGTCAACTTTCCAATAGTTCCGACAATAACGCCGTTTTTCGATTCTCCTATTTTTGTAAAACATCCAGCTATTTTTTTCATAATATAACCACCTTCCTATTTTTTATTATATCCCTCAAAAGGGAAAAGCAAGCCGGGGAATCGAACCCCGGAAAACGCCGCCGCTTGCCTAAATAAGTACGCCTAAGCGCCTACAATCTGCCTTTCTGTCACAAAGATTTTTCCATTTCTCAAAATCGCCCTTGATGTTTTCAGCGGTAATGGTTTCTTCCCATTCGTTCCGCGCCTTAATATAAGCGGCTTTTGCTTCTTCTTTTTGTTTCTGTAATTTTTCCATGAATATCATTTTTTTCCCTTTCTGGTCTGCCATCATCAGAGCCGGGAGACCATCCCGCGGCTGACGCTCCGAAGCTGGAGCGTTTCGGCTAACTGTAAATATATTCTGCTTTTCTAATCTTTCCTTTATTGATAAGATTTGGAAAATGCTTCGTAGCTCTATCAATACCTTTATCATTTTCAAAATCTTCATAGAAGTAATAAATCACTCCGGTTTCTCCAGATGAAAAATTAAATGTGACTTTTACACCAATACCAGATATATCTTTTCTGTTTAATTTATTTTGCATTTCCTGTCTTGTCATTATTCTATCCTTTCTGCACTCGTTACCTCCGGGGCGGAGCGTTTTGGCTATTTCAATAACTCATTTATTTTATTTTCATAAGTTGCAATCAATTTTTTGTTGCAACTTATTTTTTTCAGCTTAGAAAGTTGTTCTACGAGCCGGCTTTTTATATACTTATGCCACTTTTCAAACTCTTCCGGGCTGTGCTGTTCCTTGCTTGCTACCCCATCAATATAAAATTGTATATCTTGGTCGATTAGAGCCGTAAGGCTTTTAACTGATACAAACATATCAATAACCCCCCTTCATTTCGTCGGCTGTCAATACAGCCTTGAAATAGTTACTTCCCTTTTCTTCCCTCCGGAAAACAATGTTTTCTTCATCCGTTGGAATTACTATTTGCCAACTATCAATATTTATTGGTGAAAATCTTATATATTTACTCTCATCCCATCCATTTTCAATATTTGTGATATGCGTTAAATTATCTAACGCGTCCAGCGTATACACGGCAATATCAAAAATATATCTTTTTATAAGCTCTTTCCTCATTCTTTCCACCTCCTACAATAATGCCGCCAATGCGATAACTTGCGTCTCGCTTAATCGGTCAATAACTACTTCCTCGCCTTTGTATAACTCGAATTCGTTTTCGTTTGTTCCAAATCCGTTATACTGGTTGCAAACGTAATAACCTTTTTCCTCTAATTTTTCAATTGCTTCTTTCATGTCTTGCACCTTTTCGCCAACTGTGTTATAGTTGGCTTACCTTTCTTTTTTGATTGGTGGCGGTTCGTTCTTGGTAGGGGCGACCGCCTTTTTTTGTTTCTGTATATAATATAACCTAAAACTAGAATAATGTCAAGTGTTTTTGTAATCTTTTTTGTGAATATTTTTTCTTGATTTCTTCCTATATATATGGTACAATAAAAAGCGTTAGGAGGTGATGAATTTGATAAGATACAAAACCGATGTTCTGGATTTGCTAAAAAAACACGGATACAATCAAACACGCATACAAAAGGAAAAACTGCTTTCAGGACAAACAAACGCAAATTTGCGAACTGGTAAAATGGTAAACCTTGATACCATAAATAAAATTTGCGTGATGTGCCGCTGTCAACCCGGGGATATATTGGAAGTGATTCCAACGGATGAAGAAAAAATAAAATATTTTTAGAAAAAGTAGTTGATAATATCCTATGATTAGGTTATAATTAACTTATCAAATAAAGAAAGGCACGGGAGGCCGTGGAAAGGTGAAGAATATGGATAAAATTTATGAAGTCGAGTATATGCTCGGCAATGAAGCAAGAAGCGGCTACGTGATTGCTGATAATGAAAGCATGGCAAGTGATGTTGCGTATTTCCTTTTTGGCGAGGGAGAAGATGAGCCATATAAGGAACTTAAGATATGCGACAATTCAACGTATGACTTTTATGTTTTGGAAAGAGAGGATGACGGAAGTTATGAAAATGAAATCTTTGATACGAAAGAAGAAGCGTTTTCAAAGATTGGTGTTGATGGGTGGACTATGGACGATTTAAAAGTCTACTCAGAAGGAGAATCCTATGATTTTAAAAAATGGAATTTTGAGGAAATAAAAAACTCCATTGCTGACAACTTTAATATTGACGATTTCCCGATTCGCTCTATTGTATGTAACGGAAATACGTATACTGGACGCTTTGTATCTGATGGTGATTGTTGGGAGTTGTTAGGGGACAAAAGTTATCTATATGGCTATATGGTTGACGAGGAAAACAGCCAAATTACAAAGATGTATTTTGACATTTCAGAAGGCAGAGAACTGGATGACGATGGAAACTACAAAGAAGCATTTGCTTGCGAAGAGATTGAGGAATTATAAGGAGGAAAAGACATGAAAAAAATAAATTTTGAAGAATTTCAGAAAAAGGCACTTGATGGGAACGGCGTTCAGAACGACGCCGCCAACGTCTGGGTTGAGGTTGACGGCAAACAGTACACTGTTGACATTTCCGACGTTCTTGACCATGAGGAAGCGGAGCCGTTCGAGGCTTCGGATGCGTTGGAAAGTGATTTAGACGCTGACGCATGGGAAGAACTCTATAACCAGTATTTAGGCGAGTAATTCCAGAAAAAAAGGGCGGCTTTTTAGTCGTCTTTTTTTGTGCGCTTTGTTATCGTTTTGTTATCGACTTGTAATCATGTTGCTAACAGAACTGTATACAACTTGTAGACAATCTGTTTCCAAAGTGTAACATAGAATAGATTAGATTAGGTTAGGTTAGAGAAGATAAGTATATATATAGTCGGGCAGATTCCCCGACGCCGCACCTGAATTTATAAAAACGGCTCGAACTCGACAAAATTATAAATTTTATTATTGACATGGTGTTGTATATCGTGTATAGTAAGGGCAGATATTAAATTACCGCACTGGAAACAGTAGCACACAGTCGGCAGCAGACGCCAACGCAAGATGATATTTATTTTTTCTTGCGTTGGCGTTTTTTTGTTTTTAGATGTTTAGAGGTGATAGCGTGAAAAATAACACAGTAAAAAGCGAGATAGGTATCGAAGTATACCAAAATGACATATATAGGCTGGTAGATGAGTATATAGACACGGAACTAGATGGAGATGTAGAAAGCGTAACAGATAACTTTGTAGCTATGATATTCTATATCGCTGATAATATTCCAAAACCTAGCCATGATGATATAAATTTATTAGATAATTTATTTAATGTTTATATCCGTTTATGTGCTAAATATAAAATATTACCAACCTTGGAAGTATTTAGTTTTTTAACTGGTATACACAGAACTACCTTTACTGATTGGGCTAATGGGTTGTATAGAGTTAATAGCGCGCATGGCATCACAGTCAAAAAATGGTTCGATGTTTGCAAATCTTTCACGCTTAATCGCTTGCACAACCAGAGCGGCACGAACGCAAATTTGATATTTGTTGCAAAGGCGGCGTATGGGATGGCGGAGACGGCACCGGTGCAGGTCGGCAACCAAAACAATCAAGCATTAGCCGATAGCGAGCTTCCAAAGTTGACGAATCCGGCACAAGAGGCAATAGAAATCGAACAAAAAGACGGATAAACAACGAAAAAGCGTTAAAGTTCGTAAAATTGTAGTTTTACGAACCGAGGAAAATAGAGGACTAACAGCCTACCCCCTACCCCTCTATTGAGGGATTGAAAAACCGGCTACTAAGTCCCCCATACTCCCGAAAAAATAAAAAAGGGGTTTTTGAGAATGGAAAATGAATTGCTGAAAACAGAATACTCAAAAGCGTTTGACGATAAGCGGAAAGCGTTGATATGTCAAAGTTATTACAAGTATGGCAAGGCAAGCAGAAATTTCGCAACCGGAAATGTGGATGCGATTGGAAGTCTTAAAAAGTGTCTTGCGAAGTTTGAAGAAACTGGGAACACGGAATATCTTTGTGACGTAGCAAATTACGCAATGTTCCGTTTCATGTTTCCACAGAACGGAGAGTATTTCAAAAATACGGATTCGGATGGTTCGGCAGGAATCGTCGGAATGAGTGTGAAAGAAATGGAGGACTTCAAAGATGGACGATAACGAAAAGCTGTGTTGTGGAAATTGTAAATATGCTGCATATAGCCGTGAGAATGGTTATGTGTGTGAGAACATGAACAGTGATTATGCATCTGATTATGTCGAACACGACCACGGATGCGAAGAGTGGAGGAGCCGTGATGATTAGTTTTATGATTCGATACATTGCTGTGGTTTATTTTGGATTCATGGTGGTAGTTTCGTTTTTGAACATAGTGTTAGGCGAAAAACCTCGTGAGAGAATAATGGCAATAATCAATTTTTGTGCGTCCATTGTGGCGATATATTTTATAACTCATTAAGAGTTTTTACCATATCCCTTGAACTCTTAAACGTGATAAGGAGTGTGAATCACGAAGAGGGGCAATGTATATCCGTTCTAGCCGAGAGCGAATCGGAATACAACACCGGCAATTCGGTGTATATGGTTTGTTCATGTTTTGTTTCGGCATGAACCTTTCGACCCACTAGCGGAAAGCTGATTAAAGGACCGTCACAAGGTCCGGTGGGGTTTATGGTTTTGTTGCGGTAGTTCCCAGTGTCCAAAGTAGCCGGACGCAAAAGAATCGCAACAGTGCGGATTAAAACACAGATGCATGTATGCCAATCCGTACTTACGGCGATAGCATAATGGAGAATGCGTTGTGTAGAATCCCACTATACACAAAGAACCGTGGTTCAAATCCCTGGTTGCCGATTAGGTGTAATTTCTTACGAGAAATATCCAAAGGTAAGAATGTTCCAAATTTGCAAATAAGGAATGTAGACCTTATGGGATTGCAATACACCTATTTGCCGATATAACCCTAACTAGGTAAGGGAGCAGTTTGCTAAACTGTCAGTAGTCGTGATGGCGTTTTGGTTCAAATCCAAATATCGGCGTTTCCCCGAAAGAGGGGAATAATTTAATGCAAAGGCACCTAGAATTTTCCTGTTTTGCGATATAATCATTAGTCATTTGAATCGGTGCCTTTGCTGATGTGTGGCGGAAATGGTAGACGCAGGAAACCACAAGTACGATGCCAAAGTGAGCCGAAAGGATATTGACAAAGGCATCATGTGAGGTTCGATTCCTCACCACATCAATGTTCCGGTTCGCTACCGGATAAGCAAGCGTTGCGGTATTCCTTGCTGAAATAATTAAAATGCTTGTGTTGGTTCAATTATCGCGACAATGATTGATTAAATGAGTGGTACAGAATGCGCGCTAAACTCTGCCAACACAAGAAACCGCATATGTCATAGATAAGAAAATTTGCTGCACCCACGCACCCTATGGGTTAAAAGAGATGAAGTAGATTGCGGCCGGCTTCCTGGCATTTTGATAAGGGGATATGGAAATGTGTGAGTTTTGCAAAAACATTTATACCAAAGATTACACAAGCACAAAATACAAAGATTACATATACAAAGATGAACACGGTGTTTATATACATTTCGCAACTGGAGATAGTTTTATGGATTTTGATTATGAAATCAATTATTGCCCTAAGTGTGGTAGAAAGTTGGTGGAAGAATGAAACATCAAAAAGAATGGCACACTTGCGACAGGTGTGGGAAAGAGATAAAAGTAGGGCTGTTGTGTATGAACTCAATCACAAAAAGTGGCATATTAAATATGACCTACGATTTATGTAATGAGTGTATGAAAGATTTTGAGAGGTTTATGGAAAATGAGTGACGCAAGATTGGTTGGTAAGATTGATTCACGGAAATTGGTTCCTTGTTTCAACGAATATAATAGAATACCTGCAAATATGATTTCGGAAAGTAATACGATTTTAAGTTTTGGTATAAAAGCATTAAGAGAATTGCGTGATTGCGACATAGAACATTTTGTTTTTCCTAGTGAAGAAATCACAGAAAGGTTATGGAAAAATAAAAACGTGAAAGAATACGGGGAAAAGACAGATAAGGTTGCAACTTGTGAATTTCTAGAAAGGACTTGTCATTATGAAAATAACAGAAATGAATAATTGCATTGAAAAAATGCGAGATTGCTATAACTTTAATGATGAAAAAACGGAGATATGGCTTGAAAATCGAAATAAAATATTTTCTACCGAAGTCTGTATTAGAACAAAAGATGAAAACGGAACAGAAATTGCAATGACAAGATGTGCGGAAGAATTAAAATAATGAAGAACCGGCTAACAAACGGAGTTAGTCGCTAACCTAGAAAAGTTATAGGCAGGATGCCTATTATAGCATCTCTGCTTGTGTGGAGGTGCTTTTTTAATGCATACAATTGAAGATGAGAAAAATATAAAAGAATACGAAAAATATATATTACGGAATGGTATAGACCGTAGTGTAATAGATGCATATTGCGAAGCAAGTAAAATCATACTTTGCGGAAGAAAAGACCGTGAATACGGATTGAAAGTTTCTACAAGAGCAAAAGAACTGATTTTTGAGTATATAAAATCAATTACAAATGGTGCTGACTTTAATTGGCTTGAAACGCAATCTCAAAAAAACAAGCAGTCGTATGATATTTTAGATAAATATTACGATTTACTGCTTTATGAAGCACCTTACATTCTTGATAGTTACATTCTTTACATAGAAAAAAACAGACCTAAGAAAGAAAGATTTTACGAGCCTAGAAGAAAAACACTTAAACAAGTTGCTGATAAGTTACAGGAACTTGAAGATGGAAAACTTGACGAATTGTTTATTCACATGCCGCCAAGGGTTGGTAAGAGTCAGGTAATAACGCTTGCTATGTCGTGGCATTGTGCAAAAGACGCAGAAAAAAGCAATTTGTATGTGACATACAAAGAGGGATTAGGCGGAGCATTTTTAACTGGTGTCATGGAAATCTGGACAGACCCAACATATTGTTTTTCCGATGTATTTCCGAAAGTAAAAGTTGCTGATACGGATTCAAAAAATCATAAAGTAGACCTTGTGAGGAAAAAGAAGTACAAAACACTTTCTGGAAAAGGATTGGAAAGTGGACTTAATGGAGAATATGATGCTTACGGTTGGATGGTATTGGATGATATTCTTGAAGGTATTCAAGACGTGCTTAATCCGGACACACTCAAACGAAAGCAGATTATCTTTGACAATAATGTAATGTCACGAAAGAAAGAACAGTGCAAATTGATACACAACGGTACAATTTGGAGTTTGCATGACCTTTATAGTGATAGGTTGGATTTCTTACAGAATAACCCAGAAGCAAAAAATATCAGATATGACATTTTGAAAATACCGGCTTTGGATGAAAACGATGAGAGCAACTTTGATTATGATTATGGTGTTGGATATACAACGCAATACTACCGGACGTTAAGAGCAAAGTTTGAAGAAAACGACGATATGGCATCTTGGTACGCACAGTATCAGCAGGAACCTATTGAACGTGACGGAGCAGTGTTTAATCCGGAACATATGAGATTTTACAATGGTGTATTGCCAAAAGAAGAACCTTACAGAATATGTGCAGCTTGTGACGTGGCTTTAGGTGGAGAAGATTTTCTTGCATTTGCGGTAGCTTATATGTACGAGGATGGTTCAATTTACATTGACGATGTTGTTTTCGACAACAGTGAAAAGAAAATAACAAAACCTAAAGTTGCAAACATGATTATTGATAATGACGTTGGAAGTGCGTTTTTTGAAGCAAACCAAGGTGGAGAGGGATATAAGGATGAAATCGAAGAATTACTAAAGAAAAAAGGACGGAAAATAAATCTACGTTCTGAATATGCACCTACAAATATGAGAAAAGCACAAAGAATATGGGATAAGGCTGGAAGTATTAGAGAGTTTTATTTCCGTGATGTTGGATGCCGAAGTCAGGAATATAGAAAATTTATGACAAATTTGTATAGTTTTACGGTTACTGGAAAAAACAAACATGAGGATGCGGCGGACTGCCTTGCGTCTTTAGCATACTTTATTGAGGGTAATTGGAGTATGGCAAAAATAGAAGTGCCAAAAAACCCATTTAGAGGAGGTTATAGAAATTATGGATACTAAAACATATTTACAGCAAATTAGTAGACTTGACCGAATGATAAACAATAAGTTATCTGAAATACAGCAATTTAGAGAGCTTGCACGAAGTGTTTCTGCTGTAAAAAATGAAGAAAGAGTAAAAACAAGTCCTGATTTTGACAAAATGGGTTCGACCTATTGCAAAATTGAAAAGATGGAAAAGGAATTGGATGATTTAATCGACACCTATGTAGACAAAAAGAATCTTATTGTTTCGCAAATTGATGGAATTGATAACGAAACTTATTATCATATTTTGTTTGCTCGGTATGTTGAAAAAAAGACGTTTGAGAAAATTGCAGATGAAATGACGTATTCTTTTAGAAATACAACAAGACTTCATGGTAGAGCGTTACAAGAATTTGAAAAAAAGTATGGAAAAACATATAAGTTGTCCTAGAATGTCCTATACCCGACCATATATAATATAAAGTGAAGAAATCAAAAATAAAACACTGCCGAAAAAAGGCGGTGTTTTTTTATTGCAAGAAACGAGGTTTTTATGTCAGAACCAAAAACGATATATTGTCCAAGATGCGGAAGAAAAGTAGCCGTATGGGATGGACGGTCCAGTATGAATATTTCTGCAAATTGCAAAAAATGCAGAAAAAGAGTTGTTTACCATGTAGATACTGGAAATACAGAGTTGAAAAAAATATTACAAAGGACAACATCAAGTGGAATGACGTTTTGTTAGTGAGGTGCTTTAATGTTTAAGTATTATGGGAAAAACATAAGACCGTTTACGGCAGTAAATCAATGCAATTTTGGAAGAAAAGTAATTTCTACAAATAAAGCCAAAATTACAAAATTAAATATTGTCGAAGAATTAAATAAGGCACTTTGGGTTCACGAGCAGAATGCCAAAGAAATCAATTACCTTGATAGATATTACAGAGGAGACCAGCCTATTTTATACCGTAAAAAAGTAAATAGACCGGAAGTAAACAACAAATTGGTTTTAAATCTTGCTTATGAACTTGTTGAGCGTAAGACCGCTGAAATATGTGCAGAGCCTATTCAATATGTGTTACGTGGAACAGACGATAAGAAATCAGAAGAGATTACGGAACTGAATGTTACGATGGATTCTGAAAGCAAGCAAGAAGTAGATATTGATATTTGCCGTTGGCGAAGTATTTGCGGTACGGCTTATAGATTTATTGGAAATGACAACGGAAACGGAGATTTGCTTGACGAAAGCGACTTTGCTTTGTTTTCGGAAGACCCACGCTATACGTTTGTCGTTTATTATTCAAATGGAAAACCCGCTTTTTCTTGTCAAATCAGAGAAGATGAAAACGATAATTCAATATATTTTTGCTATACGGAAAGAGAGTATTTTGAAATTGTCGATGGAAAAATTAAAAGTAGTGGTTTGAACGGAAATAACGCTATTCCGGTTGTGGAATATCCCAATAATGCAAGAAGATTATCGGATATTGAAATTACAATTCCTATTACGGATTCAATCAATACATTATCTTCTGACCGGGTAAATGGCATTGAGCAGTTTGTTTCAGCATGGATTAAATTTGTGAATTGTGAGATTGACAAAGATACATTTTCGCAGATGAGATTAGAAGGTGCCTTAGTTGTTAAATCAAACAATGGCGAAAACAAAGCCGATGTTGATGTAATGACAAATGAACTGAATCAAACAGAAAGCCAAGTTGTTTTTGATGATTTGTTTGAAAGGTTTTTGAGTATTCAAGGATTGGCTAATCGTTCCAACAACAATGCCGGAGGTGATACTGGAAATGCAGTAAACCTACGAAACGGACATTACGACGCAGGACTAAGAACGGCAATCAATGAACCGATACTAAAAAAATCGGAGAGAATGTCTCTTAGAATTATACTAAATCGTTTGCGTATAAAGCGAAACTTTACGCTTATGCCAAGCGACATTGAAATACATATTAACCATAATAAGATAGATAATCTGCTTACGAAATCAGAAGCTCTTAAGATGCTTCTTGAAGCAGGGGTTGATTATAAGAGAGCAATAAAAACAGTTGACTTGTTTAGTGACAGTGAAGCCGTTGCTCTTGAATCAAAAGACAGAATGGAATATCTATATCCGACAAGCAAAGATGTAGAACAAAACAACAATCCAGTAAATAAAGAGGTAGTCGAATAGACTATCTCTTTTATTTTATAAAAATTCGCAAAGCTGTGAGCGTACAAAACAGCAATGTCAATCGGTGTCGTTGCACCGTATAAAAATTCGTATGACATGGAGGTAAAAATATGAAACGAGAAGAACTTATCGCTATGGGAATTAGCGAAGAAAATGCAGACAAAATAATGGCTGACTATGGAAGTACGGTTCAAAAAGCAAATGCCAAAGCTGAACAGTACAAAGAAAAAGCTAATAAGGCTGACGAATTACAGACACAGCTTGACGAGCTTAACAGTCAGAACATGACAGAGCTTGAAAAAGCAACAACGGCACTTGAAGCGGCAAACAAACAAATTGCGCAGCTTGAAAAAAACGATGAAATTCGTACGCAAAGAGCAAACGCAATGGAAAAGTTTGGAATAACAGCGGAGCAGGCAAGCAAGGTTGTTACAGATGATGGTGCTACAGATTATGAGGTTCTCGGTCAGATTTTTGCCGACAGTAAAAAAACGGCAATCGCCGAATATGAGAAACAGAAACTTGACGGAACACCTAACCCGGATGGAACAAAAGGCGGTTCTGACAACGAAAAAACCGAAGCGGAAAAAACCGCAGAGAGAATTGGGAAAAATTTGGCAGGAACAAACGAGAATGCCAAGTCTATTGTTGACAGTTATTTGTAGGAGGTAAAAACAATGAAATTTACAGAAACAAGCGTTACGACACAGAAAGAAATCTTAAAACGCAAACTTGGTGGAGAACTGTTTAAGGAAATCACTCTTGACAGTACGGCATTTACAAATGGAGTTTGCAAAGCCGGAAATCCAATTGATGAAGATGGCAAAAAGGTAAATGGTGGTTCAAGTGATGGAACGGCAGTAGGAATCCTTTTGAATGATGTTTATTCAGATAATCCAAATGGAACTATTGTAAAAGCCTTTGCTTGCGTAAATGAAGCAAATGCAAACGCAAATGCTGGAATCACCATCGCCGCATCGGTAAAAACCGCATTGTCATTGATTGTATTTGAATAACAGGAGGTAAACGACATATGAATATCAGAGACGCATACAATGCTAGTGCAATCGCATTAGTAAACAATGAAGTAGCAAGTAATAAAATCGCATATCTTGGTTCTGGACTTTTCCCTGCTAAAAAGAAAATGGGTCTTGACTTAAAATGGATTAAGACATCTAAAGGCTTGTCTGTTTCCTTGGCACCATCTAATTTTGATGCAGTTTCCACATTAAGAAGCCGTGAGGGATTCGAAATCACAGAAACAGAGATGGCGTTCTTCCGTGAATCAATGCTGATTAAAGAGGCGGACGAACAAGAAATTATGCGTGCACAGGATTCTACAGACCCATACGCAAGAGATGTATTAAACAGAATTTTCGATGATGCAAATACGCTTATAGATGGCGCAAATGTTGTGCCAGAGCGAATGATTATGCAGTTGTTGGCACCGTCTGATGGTTCACCGAAGATTTCCATTGCGGCAAATGGCGTTACATATGCGTACGACTACGACCCTAGCGGAACATATAAAGCAAACAATTTCGCAGAGTTGACAACAACTACAGACAAATGGAGTGACACAGAAAATTCAGACCCAATGGATGATGTTTCTGTTGCGCTTGATTCCGTAGAAGCACAGACCGGTGAAAGACCTACGATTATGATTGTTTCTCGCAAAACAATGGATTACTTGAAGCAGAACAAAAAAATCAAGTCAGCAATTCTTGCACAGAATACTACGGCGAATGTTTTCATGAACGACAATCGTGTAAAAGAGGTATTCTCTAATGAACTTGGAATCAGTATTATTGTTTATTCCAAACAGTACAAAAATGAATCTGGAGTTGCAAGCAAATTCTATCCAGATGGATTTGCGACACTAATTCCAAACGGTTCTCTTGGAAATACATGGTACGGAACTACTCCAGAAGAAAGAACCCTTATGGGAAATTCTTCGGCAAATGTTTCTGTTGTAAACACCGGTGTTGCCGTTGCGGTATCGGTAAGCGACGACCCAGTACAGACAAAAACAACAGTTTCGGAGATTACGCTTCCGTCTTATGAAAGAATGGATAGCACATATGTAATCAAGTGTTACTAGGAGGTGTCTGTTGAATGACATTTGGACACAAAGTTAAATATAATGGCAAATGGTATATGCCGGGAGAAAAAATTGCGGAGGTGGAGAAATCCACCTCTAGTTTTTCTGAAAATACAAATCTGTCTGCTGAGAAATCTTATACCAAAACAGAAATCAATCGTATGTCTACTGCTGATTTGCAAAAACTTGCTAGTGAGCAGGGATTTGATAAAGCGGAAGAAATTAGCGGCGCAGATTTAAAGAAAATGTTAATTGAAAAATTCGGATTATAGGAGTTTGAATTATGGATGAAGCAATGGAAGTAGGACTGCAAGAAGAAATTATTGCGGATTTGACAATTGAATATGGAAATGAGCCTACGTTTAATGCTGACATAATTTCAGTAAAGGTCAAAGACGCTATTCGAGAAGTTAAGAACAGAAGAAACTATCAGGCAACATCTTATACAGATAAGGAAGTCGAGAAAGACCTTTACGATAACTACTATTCCGTAATTAAGAACTTGGCAGTATATGATTTTGCACATATGGGCGCACCATTTGAAAGTAGTCATAGCGAAAATTCAATTTCAAGGACTTGGGTTAGTCGAGATGATATTTTGAAATGTGTTTATCCATTTGTGCAGGTCTTATAGAAGATTGTGCGTGAGTTGTTTAGAGTATCTAAATTTCTCGCAGGGCGTTTCGTGTAAGCGGTGGAGGGCAACGAAACACTATAATATACGGAAAGGCGGTAAGGTATGAATATTGAAGTTGCTTTACTTATTAGCGTTATTTCCGTTTGTTTTTCTGTTTACTTTGGACTAAAGAATAATAAGCGGACAGACACAAAAGATATAGAAGAACGCGTAAAAGACAACACAAGAATCAATGTAAAACTTGATGATATAGGGCAAGATACTAAAGAGATTAAATCAGAAATATCATCCATGAGGGAAGATATTAAAATGCACAATGACAGAATTATTAAAGTTGAAGAAAGTTGCAAGCAGGCTCATCACAGGATTAACGGACTTGAAGAACGTCTCAACGGAAAGGAAGTAAGAAAAGATGGATAGTATTATGAGTTATGTTAAACCGGAACTGATTGTAGTAGCAGTTGTTTTGTACATTATCGGTGTCGGAATTAAAAAAATGGATGTTATCAAAGATAAGTACATTCCTTGTATTTTAGGTGTGCTTGGTATTTTGCTTTGTGCGATTTGGGTAATTGCAAATACATCCATTGGAACAGTACCAGAAATGCTTATGGCAGTGTTTACATCAATTGTTCAGGGTGTACTTGTTGCCGGATTGAGCGTATACGGAAATCAGCTCATTAAACAGATTAAATCAAGTGAGTAGGTGGTTGCCTTGATGACATTGGCATCTAACAAACAAAAAATGTATTATTCGTTGCAAGACGGGCAAATACCGATATATGAAAGTTATACAGACGAAGAGGGAAATGTAATCTACATTACGGATGATGATGGAAACAAGATTGAAACCGGAGAAACAACAATTGGTTATACAAAACCAGTTGAGTTTAAGGCAAACATCACAAATAAATTAAATGAAGTTGTCTGGCAAGACTATGGCATTGATGATAGTACAAACTATGCACAAATCATTGTGAGTAAAGGTTCGTTGCCTTTGAAATCAGGCAGCGTCATTTGGAAAAAAACACAGATTTTGTATAAGGATGATGAAAACACCATTCCAGATGAAAGCAGTGCTGATTACACAGTAAAAGGCGTTGCAGATGAAGGATTAAATGAGGACTTGTTCTTGTTAAAAAGGAATGTGAAGTAATATGGGAAAAAGAACATTTACTACAGACCTGTCTGTAAGTGGATTAAATGCCCTTAAAAAGCAACTTATACAATATAGGGATGAATTACCTATTAAATGCAAACAACTTGTTTCTATGTTGTTAAAAAGCGGTGTAGAGGTTGCGGAAACGAATATATCCAAAAGTCCATTAGGAAAGTATGTTACGGTTTCGACAAACATATCTGCTGACAAGATGGGGTGTAATGGTATATTGCTTGCTAAAGGGCAAGTAAAAGAACAAGATGGTTACGAACCGTTTAGTATATTGCTTGCTATTGAATTTGGTGCAGGTGTTCATTTTAACCCAACGCAAAACCCATTAGTTGGAAGTAAATTTCCTTATGGCGTTGGTACATTTCCGGGACAGACACACGCTTATGACGATATGTGGTGGTACTGGAATGAAAAAGAACAAAAATGGATGCATACGCATGGTGTAAAAGCCACTATGCCTATGTATAAAGCCGGAGAAGATATAAGAAGCAAGATTATAAAAACGGCGAAAGAAATATTTTGAAAGTAGGTGGTGCATATGTCGGTAGAATGGGATGAATTAGTACCATCTACTGTATTCACGAGGATAAAAACGAAATTTTCAGAAAGTTTGAAAAAAAAGTACAAAATGACAGACAAAAACTTTTCTTCCGTTGGAAATAGTGATACACCAGCGGTTTTTCCTTTTGTAAGATTGCAATTGTTACCCGGTTCAGAAATTGGAGAAGATTTAGAGGGTGATGAAATCAATGCAGAAAAGTTTTCTTTTCAAATTGATGTGACTGATAATCAATCACAAGCAAGAGCAAAAGAAGTTATAAGGGAAGTTAAGAGAATTATGAAAACAATGCGTTTTCGTGGTTCTTCAATGCCTACGCAGGATGATACAAAAGATACTTACCGGCAAACTGCTAGATTTAGCAGAACAATCGGAGAGAATGACATATATTGACGTAAATACAAGCCGAAAGGCTTTATTTTTTTTATCAAATTTAAGGAGGTAACAAGATGGCTTCAACAAGTTATTTGGCAAGAATTATCTACAAAGAACACAGCGAAGATGGATTTGCAGGAACATACAAATTGATGTTACGTGCAAAATCAATTCCATCGCCAACATCTGCACCGAACACTGTAGAAAGTACCACGATGGAGGATGATGCGCAGACCTTTGAAATGGGTATTAAACAGTCTGACGCAAAAGAGTTTACAGGAAACCTTGAAAAAGATGATTTTAGTGCTCTTTTGAATGTTGAGGGTAAAAAATGCGACATTATTCAGTTGTATGGAACGGATGGCGTTGGTGGTGTTGCCAAAGCAGCATATGTAGGGCAGATTACACCTACTGTAAATGATGTAGGCGGCGTAGATGAAATTCTTGAAATGACCGCTACCGTTGTTCAGAATACCGTGCCTAAATGGGTTACTGATGAACTTACAGTCGTTGATAACAAAGACGGTACTTTCACTGTTACAAAAGTGGGGTAACAAGCTATTCAACGAGGAACACTAAAAAGGCTGTGTTGAGTAGCGAGGATGAAGAAACAGCCGAACCGGAACTCGAATAATATATGCAGTAAAAAAGAGAGCCACCTTTCGGGGTGGCTCCTTTCCATTAAAAATGGGGAAAGGATAAATCATTATGGAATTAAAAGTTAAAGGTAACGAATACAAGGTTAGATTTGGATATAACAGTTTCTGCGACACAGATTTGATGGACAGAACAAAGGATTTGCTTGGAATTTTTGACAGTGAAGAAGTTGAAAATGACAGTGATGTAGGCGGAATTGGCAAGGTTAAGGAATTGTTTTGTTGCGTTCGTGATTTGCTTTACGTTGGATTTCAGAAAGAAAATCCAGTTGAAAGCGTTCAGGAAGTAGGAGATATTCTTGACGATTACCACGATGAATCACCGGATAAAGGAATCCTTGATTTGTTTACGCAGTTGACGGAGGAATTGATGAGTAAGGGTTTTTTGGGAGACCTGTTAAACCAGATTGGGGAGACAGAGGAAGTATCGGAGAAAGTAACGAAACTTCCGCAAGACCACAAGAAGCCACAGAAAAAATAAATAAGTCATACTCGGATTTTATATATGAAGATGTAATACCTCATTATCTTTCCTATGGAGTTGATTACGATAGGATTATGGAAAGTTGTCCAAAAGACTTATATCCATATGACAAAGCACATGAACTCCAATTAAAAGAACAAGATGAATTGCAACATATGTGGTGGGGCAATTATGGCATATCTGCTTTGGTTGTAGCCATAGACAGTTGCTTAAATGGTAAATCAGCAAAATCGGAATATATTAAAAGTCCAATTATGGCAAAAATGTTTGAAGAAGAATATATGACAGAAAAAGAAACAGAAGAACGTGAGATAAAGAAAGCAATTGAAATTGAAAAACAGTGGATGGCAAGGTCTATGAATAAAGGATTGCCGGAAACAATCATATAAGGAGTGTTAAAAAATGAAAAAAAAACATTCAATCAGAATTGACAGAAAAAAACTACATCCATGGTTAAATTACAAACTTGGACTTTTGCTTAAAGAGTGTGCAAAAAAAGGAATCTATCTGATTATTACAGAGGGACTTCGTACAAAAGCATATCAGGATTCTCTTTATGCACAAGGGAGAACAAAACCCGGTGTAATAGTAACAAATGCTCCGGGAAGTTATTATTCTTCACAGCATCAGTGGGGTATTGCTTTTGACATTGCAATCAATGATTCTAAACTGCTTTATAACGATGAACTGATTAGAAAAGTTGCTAAGATTGCAAAATCAAAGAAAGTTGGTTTGAAATGGGGCGGTGATTGGGAATCTATTATTGACAACCTACATTTTTACCTTGGAAAGTGGGGAAGTACAACTAAAAAATTAAAGAAAACGTATGGCTATTTTGAGAAATTCAAGAAAACATGGACCGGTAAATTACGTTGCAACACATATTTGAGGAAAGGACGTTTGTTTACGTCTAAAAAACTTATGACAATCAAAAAAGGTGAAACCGTACGGATTCTGTGGAAATCAAAAGTAAGCAGAGTTGCCAAAATTGAGTATGCAGGAAAGTACGGATTTATTAGATTGAAAAATCTTGCGTAATGCAAATGATAGATAGTGAGGTGTTAGTATGTCAGAACCAGTTGAATCGTTGGAGATTAAAATAAATGCAACGGCAAAAAGTGCCAAAGATGAAATCACAAATCTTGTTGGTAAAATTGATGTATTAACATCTTCACTGTCTAAGATTAACGGTAGCAATTTAAGTGGACTTGCAAATGGAGTATCAAAACTTGGAAATGCTACCAAAACATTAAGCGGAGTAAAAGCAACCGACTACAATAGAATTGCAAAAGGGTTTGAGCGTTTTGCGAAAATTGATGTTGGTGGATTATCTCGTACTGCCAGTGGTTTGAATACACTGGCAAATGGTCTTAACAATCTTGGGAACATTCAGAATCTTGGTGGCATTACATCTGCCGTAAATGCAGTTAAAAACCTTTCAAAAGTAAATATGGCAGGATTTGATACATCCAAAATGACAAAAATTGCTGAATCTGTTTCTGATTTATCAACCAAACTTAGCGGTACATCTGCAATTGAAAGCACTGTGACACGTGTTGTTGGTTCGTTAGCAAGGCTTTCTAATAGCGGTCAGTATATTAGTAATGTAACAGCAGAATTTCCAGAATTAGGTAAGCAAGTAGTAAAGCTAGTACGCAAATTATCTTCTGCAAATGCAATTGATATTAGCATTACAAAAGTTGTAGAGGGTATTGCTAAACTTGCAAATGCAGGAAAGCGTGTTGGCGAAACAGTTGCAAATCTTAAGAAACTTGGCAAGGGTGTAATGAATTTGCTGAAAGAACTGCAAAATGCACCGCAAATTAACTCAAACGTAGCAAACACAATTCAAGGACTTGGAAACCTTGCGTCAAGCGGTAGCAGAATTTCCACTGTTTCTGATAGAGCATCAACAAGCACTAAAAAACTTGGAAATGCACTTAGTTCATTAAAAGACAAATTGAAAAGCGCACATAAATCATCAAAAGGTTTTGTAAGTAGCATTGGTATGTTCTATGCTAAATTCTTTTTGGTAATTCGTGCTGTCAAGAAATTCGGTCAAGCAATTGGTTCGGCGCAGGACTACATTGAGGAATTTAACTATTTTTCGGTTGCTCTTGATAAGGTTGGAAAAGATAGTGCTAACCAGTTTAAGAAAGCCGGTTATAATAGTGCGGAAGAATACGCAGGAAGTTTCCGTAAAAGATTTGGAAAACTTCAAAAGCAGTTGACCGGATATAAAGTAGATTACAATACCGGTGATGCAACAAATACTTTTTCACACAACCTTGGTTTGGATTTGACAGAGGTAATGAACTACAACGCCGCTATTGCACAGATTACGAACTCTGCTGGTATGCTTGGTGAAACGTCGATTGATTCAGCAAAAGCACTTACTATGTTATCAGCAGATTGGGCGTCTTTAGCAAACTTAGACACCGCTGATGTTATGCAAAACTTCCAATCAGCCGTCGTCGGCCAGAGCAGGGCCGTTTATAAATTCGGGCTCGACATCACCTCCGCTGGCTTAGCACAAACGGCAATGAATCACGGTGTTACGGAAAGCATTAAAAATCTTTCGCAACAGTCTAAAATGCAGTTGCGTGTTTTGACTATGTTAGAACAGTCAAAGGTTGCATATGCAGATTTAGCACGTACAATTAACCAGCCAGCAAACCAGTTGAGGATGTTGCAGGCTGGATTTAAGAAATTGTCCTTGACAATTGGCTCCTTGTTTATGCCGATTGTTCAGAAATTGTACCCATATATGAATGCTATGGTTATGGTTTTGCAGGATTTCGCACAGTGGGTAGCAAAACTGGCAGGAATCAAACTTGGTGATACGGATAGTTCGCAGAAAACACCAGAAGTACCAGACTACTCCGATGCGGCAGACGATACGGATAAGGTTGCTAAGAACATGGATAAGACGGCTAAAAAGACAAAAAAAGCCGCCGACAATTTGCAGGGATTTGATATTGTAAATAAATTGCAGGACAATAGTGATAGCGATGACGATGATGACGACGATAAGAATGCTGACATTGACCTCTCTAAGGATATTAGTGCCGCATTGAAGAACTATGAAAAGATATGGGATAATGCCTTTAAAAGCAACAAAAACAAGGCGGTTGAGTTGTATAAGAAGATGAAGAAAGCAATCCTTGACGCATGGAAAGGTGGAGACTTTACGTCTCTTGGTTCGGCACTGGCTAACTGGATTAACAAAGGAATGAACAAAATCCCATGGAAAAAGATTAAAAAGACCACTAAGAAGATTGCTAAGTCTCTTGCTACGTTCTTGAATGGTTTTGTTAAAGACCTTGACTGGACAAAACTTGGAGAAAATTTCTCCGAGGGATTGAATACATGGTTTGAAGCATCATACACCTTTTTCAAGACGTTTGATTGGCTCAAATTCGGTCAAAGTATTAAAGAGGGTATAACATCTGCCATAAATACATTTAATGCTAAATTAGCAGGCAAATCGCTTGGAGCGAAGTTGCGTGGAATGATTCAGTTTGCTTTTGGCGTTATGGTGGATTTCCCATACAAAAATCTTGGAAAGAAAATTGGAGATTACATCAATGGATTTCTTGAAGAGATGGGAGAAGTCCGCAAAAATACTGGATTAACTGGATGGCAGGAGTTAGGAAAAACAATTAGTGATGGAATTACTGGAATACTTGATACGATTGACACCGCACTTTCTACTATAGATTGGTGGGAAGTAGGAAAAGCAATTGGAGATTTTCTTGCTCAAATAGAATGGGGAAAAACACTTTTGAAAGTAGGTAAAATAATAGGCAAAGCATTGCTTAGTGCCTTAAAAGTGGCTATTTCTGCATTTGCTAGAGACCCATTAGGTATTGCGTTGAAGTTATCAACGGTTATTGCTGGATTTATGGTTTATAAAAAATTCAAAGCCGTATGGGGCGCATTGCAAATAATGTTTGGAAAGGGAATACAAGATTCTCTGGTTAAATCAGCAACAGAAATAAAATCGGAAAAAATAGCGTCAGCATGGAGCAAGAAATTTAGCACAATAGGGACAAAATTAGGAAAACTGGTTGGAAAACTTATGGTTGTTGAAATTGCTTTTCAGATTGCTGGCGCAATTACTGATAAGTTGCTTGAAGCATCTGGCGGTGACAGTAAACAACTTACGAAAAACTTAAAAACTATATACGGAGAAAAAGGTGGAAGTGTTGCCGCTGCATTGCTTTCTACGGTTTCAGGAATTACTGGTGGTGATTATCAATCAACGTATGGTTGGAACGCACATGCTGGTGGTGATGTAGACCTCAAAAAAACAATTTCACGATACAGTGAATTTTCAAGTGAATTAACTGAATTACAGAAAAAAATGGATGAACTTGGTATTGCCGCTCTTACGCAAAATAGTATTTTAAGTAAAACAGGAAAAAATTTGCGAAAAGGTATTATTACAAAAAAATCCGTAAAAGACGCAGTTGGCAAAAAGGGAATAAAAAAGGATGAATTGCAAAATCTTCTTGGTATAAATGGAGCAGAAAAAACAGCAGATTACGAAAAAGCACAAAAGAAATTAAAAACTACGATGGAAAAATTAAATGTTCCAGCAAAAGAACAAAAGAGTATTTTGAAATCGTTAGAAACAGAACTTAAAAATGGCGAAATCACGTGGGAAGATTACAAAAAAATAACAGATAAGAACTACAAGTCAACAGACGCATTAAAGAAGAAAATTGATTCCTTGAAGCCAAAAGCAGTAAAGGTTAAGGCTGAAACCTCTGGCGGTGATGATGTTGATAGTTTGCAGGAAAAAGTAAATAGCGTAAATAGCAAAACAGTAACGATTACGGCTGGAATTAAAGGGGTTGATATAAAGACGTTTGGCGATTTAAGTGTTGCGATGAAGACCATGAAAAATCGTGATATAAATGTGAATATTTCCGCTAATTTAAGGAAAGCGTGGTATAAATCTGTTCAGAAAGAATTGTATTCACGGACGTTTTCTATCAACGCAAATACAAAAGTGATAAAGGCTAGTGGCAAAGAAGTTGAAAAAGCAACTAAAAGCCAAACTGGAAAGAAATACGATGGAGAAAAGTTTAAGAAACTGATGAACGCTGCTAAAACAACGCAAGACCAGTGGGGAAGAGTTGTTATTCCGGGAGCAATAGATTACGACGGAAATAGCAAAAAAGCTAAAGCGGCACAGCAGAGTAAAAAGTGGAAAGAACTCATTAAATATTTGAAGAAGTACGGAATAGCGACAAATAATCCGATACTGTTTGCTAACGGTGGATTTCCGGAAGATGGTTGGTTCCGTGCAAGTCACGGTGAAATGTTTGGTAAATTCGATAATGGTAAGTCCGTTGTTGCAAATAACAAACAGATTACGACCGGTATTTCCGAAGCGGTTGCACCGGCTGTTTATGCGGCTACAAAGGCGGCAATCAAAGAGGAACTATCGAATGCGAATGTCGGTGGCGGTGATGTTTACCTTGACGGAACAAAAGTCACAACGACTATTATGAACAACGCAAAGAAAATCTCCAAGAACAAAGGAATTTCTTGGAACATGGCTTAAAGAAAGAGACCTATAAAAATGGGTCTCTTTTTTATGTGAAAAAGTTAGGAGGTGTCATATGGCATTTACGTTGAAGTTTGGTTGGACTAAGGACAGTTTAGAAGATATGCCAACACCAAAATATGAGGGATGGAAAATCTCACGCGAAAAAGTGTGGAACGCAAAAGCAGGGAGAAGTTCAAAAGCACTTTACAACGGAAAGATAGTTGCAAAGAAAGTAACGCTTGACATGGCATTTCCGGCAAATTTGACGCCAAGTGAAATCAAAAAGTTGATGAAGTACGCAGACCCGGACGATTTATCAAAGCGGTACTGTTACATACAGTTCACCAATGAAAAAGGAGTAAAAGAAACAAAGCAGTTTTATTTTGGCAACCCTAGTTTTGACGCAATGACTTTTTTTAATGGAAAGTTTATTTGGTCTAGCATACAGATACAGGCGGTGGAAAGATGAGTTATACAGCAAGAGTTTTTTATGTTTTGGAAAGTGACGTTACATACACATTGAAGTATGATACGCCGGGGAAAGATGTGAATATCGGAGATTCGTTTAGTTTGTCATTTTTGGACTTTGACTATAACGGAAATCACTACTACGTTAAATATGCTATCAATAACGGAAACGTGTATAAACGTGGTGTAAATACGATTGATTGTAAAAGCATGATGATTTCCGATGATGCAACGTATATGAACTGGTTTGTGTTCTGTACGGATGATGAATCAGAAATTACCGGTGATTGCGATGTATCTTACAATGATATAGCAAGTGAACTGTACTTGACAATTAGTGGTTCTGAACTTAGTACGCAGGGAACGGAAAAACTTCTTTCTGTCAGCATATCACAAGGATGTGTTAGTGATTCGTTTGCCAGTTACGGCTCTACTTATAGTCCGACTATGAGTTGCGAAATGTATGCAGAGGATAACGGTTTTACGGATGCTCTTATCGCAAAGACATATTACGATAGCACAGTAAAAGGAACACTTGTAAACGCCTTAATGATTATTGACGGACACGACTACAATCCGGTTCCTATTGGAAGATTTGTTGTGAAAGAGAATCCAACATACAACGGTGATACGGTGTCGTTCAATGGAAATGGTTTAATGAGCGAATACATGGACAGAGTAGAAATTGTAATAAGCTCATTAAACAACTACCATAAGGCAGAGTTGGAGAAGAAATATGTTGAAACTGGTAAGTTGGATTTTATTTACACTCGTGATGATGCGTATTTTTGGGAGTATTTACCGCAAGACTTTTTGCGTGTAACCGGATGCCCTCTTTACATTGATAATTGGAACGATGTTTTGTCTGCTATGCAGATATACAATTTTTATCAGTTTATGATACCGATGGTTTCCGATGCATCATACGATGATGAAAGCGGATATGATATTTCATGGGAAACAAGAATTACATGGAGAGATTTGCTTTCCGGAATTGCCATTATCTTGCGTGCAAATGTAATTGAAAAGAATGGTGCGTTTTATATTAAACAGTTACCACAGTTGCAGACAAGTAATACATACAGACCGATTTTTGATGGAAATTCGTATGATAGCAGTGCAATTTTTGGAAACAACCTTATGTGTCCAAACAATATTTCCGTAAAGGCAAATAACTGGTATTTTTACAAACCTAACAATAACGTAATTGGATTTGGATATTACGAGGGAGAATCTACGGTAGTATTGAATGACAAGGCAAGCGAAGTATCAAATGTAGAGAATTATCCGGTAACAATTGAAAGTCCTTGGATTTTGTATGAATTGCTTGACCGCCACGACTTGGGAAGCACCAATTGTTATCCTTGGTTTGGATTTACTGGGAGCCGATACTGGAGAGATGGGTTGCAGTTTTTGAACAAATCGTTTGTTTACCACAAAGCAAGTGTTGAAACAATGTACTGGCATCCTCTTATGTCGGTTGGTGAAATGCTTACGTTCGAGGACTATGACGGCGTTAAGAAGTATGTGCTTGTCGGAGAAATGACGCTGCACTATGATGGTGGATTTTACGCAGAGATTACATCACCGTGTGAAGTGCAGGAATCAAACACATCGTCAGTTGGTAGCAGTGGTTCAAACAGTTACAATAGCGGAACAATGGCGCAGGCAAGCGGAACGGTTACAAGCACAATCCTTGGTGCTATTTTCAAGGATGGAGTTATTACAAACAGTAAGATTGCTGATTCCACGATTGAAAATAGTAAGATTAAAGACTCTACTATTACCAACGCAAAGATTGCGGATGCTACGATTGAGTTTGAAAAGGTGTCGAAATCTTTTATTACGGATTTGACGGCTGATAATGCGTATATTAAAAATCTGAAAGCAACTATCGGTGAGTTTGGATATATTACTGCTGAAAATGCTGATTTGACATACGCAACTATTACATCACTGCAAGCAGTAGATGGAAAGATAGATACATTGTCCTCAAAGGCTATCACTACAGAAAACCTTAGTTCAAAAGTAGCAGAACTAGGTTATCTATCAGCAGAAAGCGCAGATTTAAAATATGCAAACATCAAATTATCCAATATTGAAGTTGCGGATATTGCTACATTATTTACAAAAGTTGGTCTTATTGATAGAGCAACAATCGTAGAAGGACATATCACTGGTTTCTTAGACAGTGTTGAAGTCAACGCCGCAAACATTACGGCCGGAACCTTAGTGGCAGACAGAATATTGCTAAAAGGCGAAAATGGCTTGCTTTATTCGCTGAATAATTTAGGAGAACTCCAAAGTAAAACAGTTGATACTTTGGATGGATATATACTTACTGACAGGACCGTAAATGCAGATAAAATCGTAGCAAAAAGCATAACAGCAAATGAACTTGATGTTGAAAAGGTTTTTGCGGATTCTGCTGTTATTAAAAAAATATTTTCGCAAGACGTGACGGCAACCGGAACCATCACTGGTGCAACATTAAAAGGTGCAAATGCAGAGATAGATAACGGTTTGATTGGTGGATTTAATATAACGGAAGATGGAATATCAAAAGCATACACGAAAAATAGCAGTGAAGTTTCCGACAAACAAGATTCATATGAATTAGACATATCAAGCAATGGGATTCCTTCTTTTAAAGGAATTGGTCAGATATGGAAAGATAACTCCACTAAAGTTGTTTATGAATCAATTTTTGATAACACACTAACAATAGACCAGTATATGCTTTTGAATAATTCAAATGTAAAACAACAATGGTATAGGACAAAGTTTGCTGATTCATATGCCGGAAATATAACCATATCCGAATTAAACTCAAATGGAGTAGTGCAATATAAAACTGCTTATGGGCAAGGATATTTAGGTAATTATGCATATGAAAATGGGGAGTTATCATCCCTGTTGCCATTTAGAGTTGATGCTTCCCTTAAAATAGCCGCTACAAATAATGCATCATTAACGAATTACGACTTACAAATTTCGGCAAGTACCGGAAACCATATGAACCTTGGACAAAGGACAATCCAAGCAGTTAATGCGAATAATGCCGCAACAACATTATATCTGAATAGTTACGGTGGAAGTGTGTCTATTGGTCGTGTAGGTGGAGCAGGAACCACTACATTAAATGCCAATGTTGCTTTTGAGAAGCATTGTTCGAGTGTAACAACAACGACACCTAGTTCAACCATTTTATATGGTATTACGATGAATGGCGGATTATTCAAAGCCGTAGTATTTCGCAACTATCCAATTGCTTCAGCATCCCCTTGGGCGAGCATTGTTCAAACAGAGTTAATGCCGGGTGATTCCAGTGCAGCAGATGTTGTCCAGTATCACAACATGGTAACTGGTAGAGGTGAGTGTGTTAGAGTGGCTTTTAATGCCAAGACCGGAAACCTAGCCGTTAATGCACAGTATAACGCCATAACCAATGATAACCTGAATGGAATAGCAATATTCCCAGTGTTACAATAAATAATTCAAATTTAGGAGGTAAAAAGAAATGGATGAAAACAAAATTACACTCAATGACTATGTGGAAAAGAAACTGTCTGCTGAAATCGCAGAACTTAAAGTTCAGCTTGCAAAGACGGAGTTTACGTTTCTTGCTTTGCAGGAAGAGAACGAGAGGTTGAAAGCAAAGTTGGCAGAAAAAGAGGAAAAATCCGAAAAGGATGAATAATATTTTTGAATCCTACATATAATATATTACATGGCAATCCCATGTAATCAAGTTTCGGTTTGGGAGAGGGGTTGCAAATTCCCCTTTCCCTACAATTATATGCTAGGAGGAAATTTATGATAGGAGAACGCAGGAAATATAGAAGAAAGTTGAAGAAAATCATTTTTCAGATGAAAAACGTAGATTCGTTGAGATATTACTGTGAATACATTTTAGAGAAAGAAAGATTAAAAGGCAATACTTATAAGGTATAATGAAATGGAGTAGGATAAAAACCCTACTCCGTTTTTTTTATGACAGTTTATCGTATCTTGATTTGATAGATGGTATTGTCATTTTTTTATTTTTCTTTCCATCGCTCTTTACGACATAATAAGCGGTTCTTCTTACCGTTCCCCATACGGAAAGCGTTTTCCCTCTTCTATAGCCAGAATATTCTTGGTATCCTTGGCTCATGTATACTTCATAGTATTTTCCACCAGAATTTACGATTACGGTCAAGTCACTATCCAATGTATCTTCCTTTACATTTTCTATTTTGCCCTTGATTTTTATTTTCTTTCCCTTGTACTTACCTTTTTTTAATTTGGAATAATTGTATGATTTACACATTTTCTTATATTTTTTCTTTGATGGCTCTTTCTTGCCAGACCATCCCTCTTTGAATCCGTCTGCAAATTCTGAAAATATTCCCATTGTCCTTGCAGGTATAGCGGCTTTTGAAATTGTTGGAACACATACTGAAATAGTAAGCATTAGCGTTGTTGCTACTGTTAATAGTTTCTTCATAAAACACATCTCCAATCTTTTTTATTTATAAAATAATGAATGGTATCATTATTTAGTATCAGTTTTGTTCGCTCTCCAAAGCAAATCAATTCCCTCTAAAATATATTTTCTGGCTTTTTCATCGAGGGTATAATATTTCTTAATGGCTTCTTTCAACTCTGCATCTTCTGAAATACGAGCATCCAAAAGGGCATCTTCTTCTGAGTATGTTTTTTCGGTTCCAGTCATAAGATAATCTACGGATACATTAAGGTATTCGGCAATCTTTAATATCCTATCATCTGGGAATACGCCCTTTCTTAATTGACCAATATATCCATTGGCGAATCCGCAATCAGATTCTAGTTTTGATATTGGTATTTTTCTTTCTTTACATATTGCTTTTACTCTTTCAACTGCGTTCATCTCTTGTACCTCCATTTTTTAGAGAAAAACCTAAAAAAATGCTTGACAAATTAGAGAACACTCTATATAATGAGATTAGGATTTAGAGAAAAGCCTAAATTACATAAAATAAAGAGTTCTCAAAAAATAAGTTTCTGTACAATTCTTATTTTAGATAATTTTCTAATAAATGTCAAGACTTTTCTCTATTTTCTAATAAGTAGAGAGGAGGAAATCCCATTGATTTATAACAAAATAATAAAATACTGCAATGAAAACAGCCTATCTGTTTCTGCATTTGAGAAGAAATGCGGTCTTGCAAACGGAACAGTAGGCAAGTGGAAAGATGGCGGAAATCCATCACTTGAAACATTGCATAAGATTGTTTCGGCAACAGGCATTCCGATTGATGAATGGATGAAAGAAAGCGAGGTGTGAACGTGAACGAATTACAAATCTTTAATAATGAAGAGTTTGGAGAAATCAGAACTGTAGTAAAAGACAATGAACCATTATTTTGTCTTAGAGATGTATGTAAGGTATTGGAATTGACTGCAAAAGGAGTAAAACAGAGACTTTCGGATGAGGTAATTTCAAATTACCCCATCGAAGATACAGTTGGAAGAATCCAAAATGCATTGTTTGTTAATGAAGATGGATTGTATGACGTTATCTTGGAAAGCAGAAAACCAAATGCGAGGGCGTTTCGTAAATGGGTAACTGGAGAAGTGCTTCCATCCATCCGTAAGAATGGCGGTTACATTGCCAATCAGGAGAATCTTACTCCAGAACAGATTGTAGCCAACGCATTAGTTGTGGCACAGAACATCATAACTCAAAAGGATAAGCAGATTGAGGAAATGACACCAAAGGCGAATTATTTCGACGCTTTGGTAGATAAGAAATTGAATACCAACATCCGTGACACCGCAAAGGAACTGGGTATCGGAGAAAAAGCATTCGTTTCTTTCCTTATTGAAAAAGGATATGTGTTCCGACAGGGCAAACATAGAAACTTGCGTCCGTATGCCAAATACGCGGAGAGCGGAAACGGCTTGTTTGTCTTAAAGGACAAGCACAACGAGCAGAACGGCTGGACAGGACAGCAGATGTATGTCACTCCAAAGGGAAAAGAAACATTCCGTCTGCTTTTGGAAGAAAGGGAGTGAGCCTATTATTCAGAAGATGATATTGGCGGTTCTGACGTTTCTTCTTATTATAACGGTGGCAACAAGCGTGTTTAAGGATGTATACGCTTACGAGCCGGAATATGCACAAGAAGATACGTTATTTATAAAAACAGAAGAACCGCAGGCAAATGTGATTCCAAACGCAAATATGAACAGTTCTTTGGAATCCGCAAAATACATAAAGCAAAAGAAAAAGAAGTACAAGAAAAGAAAAGGAGTTAAATTCTTAATAACTGCATATTGTCCTTGTTGCGATTGTTCAGAGGGGTACGGAAAGATAACTTCTACTGGCAAGATACCGAAGCAGGGAAGAACAATAGCGGTTGACCCTAAAGTCATACCGTACGGAACCAAGGTAAAAATCAAAGGTCTTGGAACATTCATAGCCGAGGATTGCGGCGGTGCGATAAAGGGAAATCGAATTGACATATACTTTGAATCTCACGCAGATACAGAGAGATTCGGAGTGCAAAGAAGAACAGTATTTATATTAGGAAAGGATGAGTGACAATGATTAAGACAGATGCTAAACCGGCAACACCGGAATTGATTGCAAATTTAATTGAACTTGGTGCAATTTATGTGAAAGACGGAGAGTTTTATGCAAATGAACCGGGAACATACAAAAAAGAAAAGGAATAGCACCCTTGACCGCAAATCAAACTGCTATTCCAGTAGCAAATAACTATGTGTTATTTGCACTCATTTTATCAAATAAGGAGTGAAAAGTCAAGATGAATAAAATCCTATTGAGAGGTACGGTGGCGAGTAAGATTAAATTTTCTCATTCGTCGCATGGTGAAAACTTTTATGAGTTTCGCTTGAAAAGCGAAAGAAGAAGCAAAAAAGAGGATATTTTAATCTGCTTGGTTCCAGAGATTATTTTGGAAAAGTGTCCAATCAAAGAAAACGAAAAAATTGAAGTCCAAGGAGAAATCAGGACTATCAATAGAAAATGTCACAAACACATTTATGTATTTGTGCAGGATGCCATGTGCGGTGGAGAGGTAAATTCATTGACGGACGTAAACGAAGTAAAAATGGATGCGTATATTTGTATTCAACCAAATCTTCGTAGAACGGTAAGGTCTAACAGAATGGTGTGTGATTTCATTGCAGCAAGCAATCGACAATACGGTTCCGACTATATCCCATGTATAGCATGGGGGAGATATGCTACATACGTTTCAAAATGCTATGTAGGTACTCATCTGGAAATTGTTGGAAGATTGCAGAGCCGTGAATATCACAAGCAGATGGACGATGGCACAGTAGCAGTAAAAACCGCTTTTGAAGTATCAGTTTCAAAAGTCAAAGAAATCGGAAAGGAGAATGAAGAATGAGGAAAGCAATGATTCAAATACCACAGAAGAGGTTTGAAGAACTTATAAAGTTGGAAGAAAGAGTAAATGTTGCTGTTGAAACTGCTATGAATGAAGAATATGTTTCCGTTACCGATATTTTGTTTATTCTTGGAACTGAACTTGCTTATGATATAGCAAATGAAAGAAAGGAGAGATACAAGAAGTGGATGAAAGAAAAAATGGAATCTTGATTCCAAACAAAGAATATCGTGCTATGGATGGAGTTAGTTCTTCTGATTTAAAAAAAATGGCTAAGTCACCAGCACATTTTCGATATTGGAAAGACCATTCGCAGGAAGATACACCATCGTTACTTTTTGGCAGAGCGGTTCATAAATACATTTTGGAAAAAGATGATTTTTACAAAGAGTTTGCTGTGACACCAGATATAAACAGACGAACAAAAGATGGAAAAGCACAGTGGTCTTTGTTTCAAGACCAAAATGAGGGGAAAGACATTGTATCCTTGGATGATTTTCAGCAAATAAAAGATATGCATTATGTATTGTATAGTAATTCATTTGCTAGAACTCTTTTGACTGGTAAAAAAGAACTTTCGTATTTTATGGAAGATTCAGAAACAGGACTTACCATAAAATGCAGACCAGATTGTTTGACAGAAGTAGCAGGAACACACTTTTTGATTGACTACAAAACATGCAATGACGCTAGCACAGATGTATTTATGCGTGATTCAATTAAATTTATGTATGATATGCAGATGGCATATTACAAACATATTCTTGATGAAATACTTGGTGTTGAGCATACTGTAGTTTTTATTGCACAAGAGAAAACTGCTCCATACTGTGTAAATATTATGGAACCAAATGAATATTATATGCGTTCTGGTGCTGATATGTTTAGGGAATACTTAAATCTTTATAAAGAATGTTCAGAAACTGGTAACTGGTACGGATATATGAAAGATGAAGTAAACAGCCTTGGATTGCCGAACTGGTTGCAGAAACAGTATGAACATTTAGGAAGTGAGGTGGAATAAATTGAGTAAATTGATTGATTTTTTGAAAGATAGATTTCCAGATGGAATACAGGCTTTTTCAAAAAAAAGGTATTGCTAGAGACAGTATGGTTACAATTTACTATGATGGTGAAATTACGGTTGATTACTGTCCATATTATGAATACATTGAAATTTTTGGATTAACAAAAGAACAGTTTGAGGAAGTGTGCGAAAAAGCAAATTTACGTTAAGGAGTATAAAATGCGAATAGTAAAAGATGAATGTTTAGGTTGTGCAGCACCAGCTTATCCTTGCCTTGGTAGTAGTTGTCCAAATAGGAAAAGAACACATTACTATTGTGACCGTTGCAAAGAAGAATTTGTCCCAGAGGGATTGTATCAGTACGAGGGCGAAGAGGTTTGTGGAGAATGCATATTAAAAGATTTTGAGATTATAGACAGTTGAAAGGAGAATTGATATGTCAAATGAAGTATCAGTAAGAAACAATCAATCGGTTGGTGGAAGTTTTAATAACATTAACCAAGGAACGGTAGCGGTAGAAAGCAATCGTGCTATTGCAGAAGCGCAGGGGAAATTGATTATGGCAAAACAGTTTCCAAGAGATTACACAAAATCATATGCAAGTGCGATTGAAGCGTGTCAACGAAAAGGTTTTGCCGACAAAGCGTTTTTCAGTTATCCACGTGGCGGTCAGACGGTAACAGGAGTAACAATCAGATTTGCAGAGGAAATGGCACGATGCTACGGCAATCTTGAATATGGAATCAAGGAAATGTCCCATGAAAAAGGAAAGTCAGAAATGCAGGCGTATTGTTGGGACTTAGAAAACAATACAGTTTCTAGCCAGAACTTTACTGTTGAACACGTAATGGAGACAAAGCAGGGCAACAGAAAACTTACTAGTCAGCGTGATATTTACGAAAGGACAGCCAATGATGGTGCAAGACGTTTAAGAAGTAGAATCCTTGCAATTCTTCCTCCAGATTTAGTTGAGGATTGCATTAAGGAATGTAAGAAAACGATTGCCGGGCAAAACGATATTCCTTTGATTGATAAGGTAAAGAATATGATTACTGGTTTTGCTAAACTTGGCGTAACTAAAGAAATGCTTGAAAAGCGTCTTAATCATACAGTTGAGAGTATCAACGATGATGAATTGATGGAGTATATCGGGATTTACAACGGATTAAAGCAGAAAGAGACAGTTGTTTCCGATTGGTTTGAACAACCAAAAACTGCATCGCAGGTAACGGAACTTTTGAAAGAAGCTGAAAAAGAAAAAAAACAAGAAAATAAAGAAACGAAAGGAGATAAAAAGTGACTTATCGCGTAACTATAAAAAACAATAAGAAAAAGTTTCCGCTTAAAGGGTTGAATGAATTGCTTGGTGGAAGAATTTACAATCAAAGATTGAAAAAGTACCACAACCCAGTAAAGAAAGCAAATGATGATATATGCTTGAAAGCCATTAAACGTACTCTTAAAGGCGTTAAAATTAAAAAGACTATACGTTGTGTGTTTTGGATATTTTCAAGTGATAAAAGGCACGACAGAGGAAATCTTTGCAGTGCGGTTGAAAAATCATTTTTGGACGCATTACAGTTAGCAAAAGTGATTAGAAATGACGGATGGGATGATGTTCTTGATTCGGAGTTTCATACAATGGTAGATACTTCAAACCCTAGAGTTGTTGTTGAAATTGAGGAAATTGGTTAAAAGAAAGAGAGGAATAATTATGGCGTATAAAGCATTTAACACAGATTTTACTTGCAATGGTAAGCAGTACGAAGAAAACACAACATACGAAGAAAGCGGAAATAAAATATGTGAAGCCGGGGTTATGCACTACTGCGAAAACCCATTTGATGTGTTGGACTATTACCCACTTGTAAATGAAAATGGGGAGATTTTAGAATTTGCAGAAGTTGAGCCACTTGGAGATGTTTTCAAACAGGAAAATAAAAGTGCAACTAACAAACTTCATATTAAGGCAAAGTTGGGCTTAAAAGGTTTTATTAAGGCTTGTATAGATTTTACTATCGAGAAAACAAAGATTGAGGAAATTGAAAATGGTATAGAGAATGACAATAGCAATAATTCCGCAAAGATTGGCAGTAGTGGAAATTACGCACAGATTGGCAGTAGTGGAGATTCCGCAAAGATTGGCAGTAGTGGAGATTCCGCACAGATTGGCAGTAGTGGAGATTAC
>ERZ1026876.95-NODE-95-length-54726-cov-7.048399_pt1 | contig 54726 bp, 63 predicted proteins | sample MGYA00380168_ERZ1026876 | MGnify/ENA primary metagenome ERZ1026876 (study PRJEB33269, sample SAMEA4719804) | human gut metagenome | biome: human-associated habitat; feature: organic feature; material: feces | place: Cameroon | collected 2013-10 ... | reverse complement strand
TCATGAAAAATCCGTCCCTTGTGGACATTCGGTTTGCCATGTGCTTTCCGGACGTTTTCGCGAAATAAGGTGATATATTGTGATATATGCACAAATTAATGCGAATAATATACGAATTTAATTGTGCATAGTGCAAAAGAAAACGGACAATCCAACACAAATCAACGCTGTCGTAATGCCTGCAAAAAACTGTTTTGTCGTAATGAAAGAAAGGAAAAAGCGCAGAAATCGCTTCGTAGCCATTGGGCCGTCAGAATATTATTCTGGCGGTCTTTTTATATTTGTAATTGTGCGACGGGCAGGATTGAGCCTTTCTTATGTATTCCGAAGATAATACAGCGAACATCTGATTGTCTGGAATGGAATGTAGCAGTATAATGGTATCATATAAGAAACTAAAATAAACAAGAGAAAGAGAAAATGGAAAAAGAAAAAGCGGATGCGTATGTACGCCTGGTACGGACAGTGAAAGAAAAATACACAACAGGAAAATGTTCACCAGGAAAGCTGAAACTATCCTGGTGTGATCTGGTTCCTGGCGAAGATTTGTGCCGTGAAATCAATCTGTGGACGTACTGGCAGGGGTTCGACTATGCAAAGAAAACGCCGCACATCCGGTATATGCTAATCGGTCAGGATTTTGGCCCGCCGGAGCGTGAAGCGTTAAAGGGTACCATCTGGAACGTGCGGAAGATGAATGACGGTCAGAATGTGATGTTCCATGACGGAGTGAAGATGGATTCACGGGATTCCTATACAGACCGGGAACTGACACGTTTTTTCCGGTTCCTTGGATATGATGATATCGAGCACAGGAAGTATGACGATCTGTTCTTTACGAACTGTTGCCTCGGATATAGGACTGGCAATTATTCCGGCAACATGACCGTTAAGCAGCTTTCCGATGATACGAATATGCTGAAAGCACTGATTGATCTTATGCAGCCGGACAACGTCATTTGCCTTGGTAAGAATACGGCTGTGACAGTACTGAGGACGCTTGTTGACCGGTATTTCAAAGGAAAGAATGTTTCTGAGATAATAGGCGACGGTACCCCGTATCAATATGGCTGTATACGCGTTTTTCCGGTGGCTCATCCGGGATACTGGGGTATGAGAGCCAGAGGCCGAGAACAGGCGGACAAGGACTGGAAAAGGATAGCAGAGTGGAATAACAGGCGGTAAGTTGCAGCTGTTTTTGCAGAGAATAAAAATGGTATGGCATTCGCAATTTAGAGGTGATTCTATGAGAAAACTATTGAAAAGAATATATCTGTATTTTAAAGGAAAAGAAATCTGGGACGCTAAAATGTCAGAGCACCTTGAAATAACGATTGTATCTACACCGAAAGATAAGGGAAAAGTTCGGGAGGAAATGTATGATTTTTACGGAAGAAGATATGAAAGTTGCAGCGCAGAGCATTTCCGCTTTACGCATCATTTGCCGGGCGGTATAACGGAGACGTAAGATTGATTCGCGTGGAAAGAGTCAACTCATGGTTGGATATGATGATACCTACTTAGAATTTGCAGAAAATGATGATCGATTGAGCTCTGTGGGGCGAAATATTTGCGAAGGATATCCGGAATATATTATTCCGGAGTGTGCAGAAACAAAAACAAAAGGAATGTGAACGAATATTTGTGGCTTCACATGTGATACCGAAATCGCATACGGATCATGTAATTAGACATGAGGAATTGAGAAAGGGAAGCAACTATGAAAAATCAATAAATTAGCCAGAAATTCAGTTTTTCTGTTTCTGGTGAAAAGGCGTCAATGCGTTTGGGGCATGACATCCAAGCCACCCGCTCCATTTCGTCATGGAAGAAATCGCAGCGCATAAAATCATGGAGGAGTATATTTATGAGTGGACTGACGATGAAGTGTAACACTGCAAAAAATCGTATGACCGTAGATCAGTATCTCTTGATGTTTAATCCGTACGAAAGTAGACCATCAATCGCAATTGATTTGGTAGCGCTTACCAGATGCGCGAAAAAGCACGGTAAAGCCGTAAAAGATCTGAGTGATGACGAAATTGCGGCGTTTCGCACGCAAAGATAACGAGTTCTAAGTTTTTCTCAACAGGCGGCAGAGTGATTCTGCGGCCTGTTTATCTTAGAAATATGCGTGTGTTGATTATGCTTTGTTAGTTCCAAATAATTTTCCAGCTTTCTTACAAGTTTCCAAAAATTCGGTTGATACTTTGCTCTCATTAAAATGCTTAATGAAAGCTTTTGTATCTTTTTCCTTAATTACTGGTATTGTGCGAACCGGTTTTGCCAATACAGTCATATGCTCAACCTCCTTTTTATTGTCATTCGCGTCTCTTTGTTGTTTACACATATTTTACCATCCCCGGTAAAGTATATGCAACTTCTTCTTTTCTATTACTTTCGATTTTTGTGGGTTCCCGTGTTTTTCTCAGCGCTACTTCCATAATTTAATGCCTCCCTTCCTTTTTTGTATACGATGCAAGGATATTGAAGCTACATTATTGTTTTTTGTATTCGCTCAATACCGGATGTGCAATGTCATAATCAGTATGTAGTTCCAGATGCGACAAGGAAGGCACAAATCGTAAGGCTCAGCAATGAGGGCTTTCCTGACAGCCTCTTTCGGGACAAGAGGGGGCGTTCCCGGGGACCCCCAAGAAAAGAACACTCCAGACATCCAGCAGCGTCCGGTCCATAAAAAGCTAGCCCAGAAATCTGACGGAAAATAACCAAAAATGTTATCCGCAATTTTTATCCCCCGCGATTTTTACGCCTAAAAAATAGCAAGCTGTCGACATACTGATAGTATCCCCCCGATTGCTTTGATTGTAGGGAAGCATCATCATTATTGAAGGAGGCTACTTATGGTAAGCAAAAAAAAACAATGGCAGTATGCGGTGCCGTTATGGTCGTTGCAAGTATCTTAGCATCTGTCCCGGCTTATGCCGAAACCAGACAGGATGTGATCGCGGTAACCCCAGGAGATGAGAAACTGGCCGTTTTATTCGAATTTCCAACGGAACTGGTGGACTTCACGTTGATTTCCCCATCCGGCAAACGGTATGATTTGGACAGCCCGGATGTTGTAGGTCACATGGACGAAGAACAAAGATGGAGAAACTATTGTGTAGAGAATGCGGAAGCCGGCCGTGGTCCGTAGAATATGACCTGAAGAGTAATGATTGTATTTCTTATGAGATTTTCAATCCGGATTCTATCTATACATATGACTTTGCGTTGAGTGCTTTCCGGCTGCTGTCTAAAGATAACGCTCATGTGGATCTTGTATTTGCCGCCAAAAGCGATGAACTGGTAAAAGACGAATACAACTATCAGATCAGTGCTTATAACATGGATACGCATGATTATCTGGAACTATCCAGAGGCACGGCGTAAATTAACGAAGAAACGACCGTAACTTTGGATTACACGGCTGTACCGGAAGGAAAAGGGATCGCGATTCTGCGTGTGACCTGCCAGGATGGAGAGGAGATCCTGTACGACGAATATTATTCTAAAACATATACGTACAGCAAAAATGGTGGCGTGGTTGTATCTGATGTATATGTGATCAATACAGAAACCTTGACGCCGAACGGCGTTGTTCGTGATCCTGATGTTCCGGGAGGAACCCCTGAAACGGAAGCCTCCCAAGAGAGCACTGCCGCTACGGTAACAAGCACCGCAGAATATCAAGAGGAAAACGAGACGGTCTATGCGAAAGAGAATAACGAGACCGTTCAGCTGGATGAAGCAGTGGACATTTCAATTCAGGAAAAAGAATTAGAACAAATGGATGTGATTTTAAAAATTATAGCAGTAATGATTGTTGTTATTGGAGCGATAAGCGGTGCGGGAATCTGCCTGCTGTGGCAGAAAAGGAAAAAGAAGTAGAAAGTAGAAAGGAGCCGGGAGCATTGCCCTGGCTCGCGTTTTAAATGCCAAAATTTAATCCATTCCTTCTTTCTGGTATTGTGCAATAGACGCATCCAGAAAATTCGCTAACTCCTGATCATCCTGAAAATCAAACGCTTTTCCGTCATTTAAGAGGGTGAGTCGGATCACATAAAATGGGATTCTGGCTTCCCGCATCACGCATTTCATATATTCATAATGCTGTTCCTGATTTATACTGGTTGCACCGTAAATGTCATGCCGGTAAACGTCGATGCAGCAGATGATATCGTTATTTTCACTGTTTAAAACAACCAGGTCCACATGCTCATTTCCTAAATCATCCGCAATCGCATGGTGGCCGGATGCCGGGTCCAGAAAGCGTTGGTCCATAAGAAAAGCAGTCTTTAAGCGGTATTGCGGTTCCACCTTTAAAGGAACGTCCGGCCAGAGCCTTTTTAAGTATCCAGAGATGTGGTCACACAAAGATTTTCCATGTGGGGGCTGTTTGGCGTTTCTTGCCCGGCGTGGTTTATAAAACGGCGCAACATCTGGTACCTGGTTTGCAATCTTATCATCAATGGCAGAAAGGATAAATGCCTGCAGGGACATATGAAAATTATCTTTAACGATCCTGTTCAGTTCGTCCAGACGTTCTTTTGGGATCCGGATTCTGAGAGAGTGCATCTTTGCCTGGTAACGGTCGTAGGCAGTTTCTTTCTTTTCCGGTTTTTCTTCTATATCCTGAAAATTTGTTGTTTCCTTCCAATCATTCATTTTATCGGCCTATTCCTTTCACATTCTGGCACCATTTTAAACGATAAAATGCGTTCCCGCAAGGATTTTAAAATATTCTCCAAAACGTCTTGACATATAGGTGTACATATATTAAGATTGTGACATGAAGATATGGGGGTACATATAATCCAAGACAAATTACAAAAGATAACCGCCGCTTACTGGTGTACAGGAATTTTTCATTTCATCCTGTGCCGGTTCGATTCCGGCAGGCGGCAATACAAAAGAAAAAACGGAACTTATCCATTCATTTTTAATACAGGAGGACAGTTATGGCAAAGGTCATTGCAATCGCAAATCAGAAAGGCGGAGTCGGAAAGACCACATCTGCCGCAAATATTGGTTTTGGTTTTGCTCGTGAGGGGAAACGGGTTCTGTTAATTGATGCAGACCCGCAGGGAGACTTAACAAAGTCCCTGGGTTTTGACGATCCGGATAAATTATCGGATTCCTTGACAACCGTGATGACAAAGGTGGTAAACGGGGATGATATTGCTCCGGACTACGCAATCTTAAAGCACGCAGAGGGTGTCGATCTTCTGCCGAGTAACATCGAGCTTTCCGGTATGGATATGACGCTTGTAAATGTCATGAACCGGGAACACGTTCTGGAGGTTTACGTGGAACAGCAGAGAGAGCATTATGACTACATCATCATTGACTGTATGCCGTCCCTGGGAATCATTACGATCAATGTATTAACCGCTGCGGATTCCGTCATCATTCCGGTGGAAGCGGCATTCCTTCCGGAAAAAGGTCTGGAACAGTTAATGAGGACCATCAGCAAGGTCAAAAAGATGTTAAACCGTGACCTTACCATCGAGGGCATCTTAATCACCAAGGTGGATAAGCGTACCAAATTCGCGAAGCTGATTTGTGAAGAAATCCAGCGTGCTTACGGCCAGGCGCTTCGCGTATTTAAAAACAATGTCCCGGCATCCGTAAGGGCGGCAGAGACGCCGGCCATCGGTATCAGCATTTATAAGTATGACCCGAACGGCATGGTGGCAAAGGCATACCAGAACGTGGTCGAGGAGGTGTTAAACGATGAGCAGTAAATTTGATTTCGGAGCTAGAATCAAAGCAACCAGCTATGACGACTTAACCGGAGCTTCCGGCGCTCAGCCATCCGACGCGGTGAAGACCATTCCGATTGCTAAACTTCACCCGTTTAAGATGCATCCGTTTAAGGTGCTGGATAATGAGGACATGGAAGCGCTGACGGAAAGCGTAAAGGAAAACGGGATTCTGACGCCGCTTACGGTTCGGAAAGACTGTGCAAGTGACGGATATGAGATCATTTCCGGGCATCGCAGAAAACACGCGGCAGAACGCGCCGGACTTACGGAAGTACCAGTCTTTATCGTTGACATGGATACGGATTCGGCAGTGATCAACATGGTCGATTCCAATTTACAGCGTACAAAGATCCTGCCGTCTGAAAAGGCGTTTTCCTGCATGATGAAATACAATGCTTTAAAACGTCAGGGAAAAAGAACCGATCTTGAAGTGGATGCAGAAACCATGGATGCCGCGGAAAAGGTCGCAAAGGACTACGGGGACAGTAAGATGCAGGTAAGACGCTACATCCGTCTGACGCATTTGATCCAGGAACTGTTGGACCTGATGGATGCAGGCACATTAAAGCTGGTCCCGGCAGTGGCGGTATCCTATCTTTCTACCGGAAACCAGCGCGAACTTTATAAATACATGAACGCCAACCATATCAAAAGCATTTCCATGGAACAGGCGGATCGCTTAAAAGAGCGCGCGAAACAGGATGATTTAACCGTCACCGTGATCAACCAAATTTTCAATCCGGTATCAAACCGCCCCAGAAAATTTAAGGTTGCCCTGGATGATGCCGAGGTAAAGGCTTATTTCAAGCCGGACGCATCCGAAAAGGAAATGCACGATACAATTCTGATGGCACTGGATGAATGGCGCCAGACCCATTCGGAATAAGGGGATGCACGGCTGAATAACAAGGGCTTATAGCCATAGAGCAAACCACCCGTTGAGATATGATACCATTGGACGGGTGGTTATGATTAAGGTTGAATTACGTGATGAAAGATGAAAGACCAGTTGCTTTTTTGGTACAGAAAACGCACGATAATTACTAACTGCCTATTTTCACCTACAGTATAGAATGCTAGATAGTTATTAACTTTTGTAAAACGGATCCCCCAATTGGATAAGACAGGAACATTTACGATCTGGTATCTCTGAGGCAATTCAGATAAAGAAGAAATTTGCTCATCGGCAACAAAACCTACTTTTTAAAATCGCTCTATTTTGGAAATTTCAAAAATAGTGGAATAAAACGTGTTACAAAAATGGAATGGATTAGGTTACAAGAATTCCAAAAACCGTTATCCGCAAAAAGGTGCGAATGTCATGGAACATACGCCAAGACTAACGAGTATTTGTGGTGCGGTATCCAATACCACTAAGGCGTAATTCAATCACACCGATGATTGTTTAGTAACTGTGCATACATTTGCTTCTTTCTCAACTGCTGATGGAAGAGAGTGGAAGTAGTGGAATTGTGAACGAAATTCGTCGTGGTGCAAAATTTTTGGAGAGTGCTGCGAACCATATAATCGCTTGTGACTTTTAAGAGGCATGGGAGAGAATGCAAAAAATGACTAAGTAGCTATAAAAATAGGTCGTATTTATCCTATAATTTGCGTATAATATAAATGAAAGAGGTGCATATTATGACAATAGATACTAATACAATGATTTCTATTACAGAAGCAAATCAGAATTTTTCCAAGGTTGCCAGAGTAGTTGATGAACATGGTACAGCAGTTATCTTAAAAAATAATGTGCCACGTTACCTTGTAATTGACTTTAGTAAAGCAAAGCAGGAGAAGATGGCATCAACGGAAGATGTGCTTGCTATTTCAGAACGTCTTATAAAACAAAATATGGAGGCATACGAGGTGCTTGCTAAATGATAAGATTGAGCAAAGAACAGGTCATTTTACTTCATCAGAGATTACTGGGAGAGATAGAGAGTGCGTATTGATGAACTTTTTGAAATGATAAAACTGACAGGAATAAAATTAAAGGACTACATCAGTAGCAATCCTAAGCAGTGAATCGCTAGGATTTGCTGCTTATTTCTTTATACAATAGAAAGTTCGATTTCCGTCGAACTCTTGATAAAAGAGCCAGCGCAAAGGCTAATGCCATTTGCCGGCTCTTTTTTGTGCCAAAAAGTGCGGATACTATCCGTCTGAAAGCAAAAGATCGGAGCCTTTCCATGAAATTCTTAAGAAATTGTGAATTCTCTTTGGTCAAATTGGGAAATTCGAAAAAATTTCGTATATTACCGATATAGGGGTGTCCTCATCCGGGAGCACGTGAGCAGCCGGGCAGCAGGACGAAGAAGGACACGTCCTAATGGTCCGATCTGGACCGGGCGTTTTGCCGGTGCTAAAACGCAATCACAAAAATCAGATGTATGAGACATACTGATAGCAGAACGAAATTTACGCGAAAGGAGATTTGCAATGAGCGAAAAAATTTATATCGAAAGATCGGATGCTGGTACATACAGGGCTTCCTTTAATTACGATAAGGAGCTGGTAGCAATCGTAAAGAAAGATGGGAAGGGCACTTGGAACGTATCCGGGCGGTACTGGGTTCTCACGGCACAGGGTGTCACGAAGCTTTTAGACGAATATGGAGATGGGCTGATCGACATGGATGAAGAGGACGCCGTCCATTTAAAAGCTGATGCGTCCAGAGAAGCAAAAGACGTTTTAAAACCGGGCATGATAGCAATCAGAAAACAGGGCAATATGTACTGTGCGCGGTTTGATTACGATAAGGAGTTGGTATCCGCGGTCAAAACGTATGGGCGCGGCACATGGGAGCCGGACATGCGTGCCTGGGTATTACCGGCACACGGTGTTTTAAAGCTGTACGGGGAGTGTAAAGACATTTGCCAGATCAGCGACGAGACCCTGGAATCAGCCAGACAGAATGCGGCAGCAGTGATAGATCAGACCCCAGAACGTGAACCCGGAAAAATCAATATCGAGAAATCAGAAAATGGCTACCGTGCATATTTTGATTATGATTCTGAACTGGTTGAGCTGGTAAGGCTTTTCAGACATGGTAGATGGAATTCCGACGGCCGTTATTGGACGTTACCCGCGACGGGTGTTCTGGAACTCCTGGATGCGAGAGAAGACAACTGCCATATTACAGATGAAGTTTTAGAATCGGCAGAGCAGGATGTGGTAGCAGAACAGGAAGAAAAAGATAGAAAAGAACAGGAAAGAAAAGCAGCAGAGGAGCGGGCCCGCCAGGAAAAAGAAGAGGCACTCCGAAAGGAGACGGAGTACTGGGAGACGCCGGCGAAGGAACGTCTGAAAGATGTAAAGCCAATCGTCGATTATGATTTTAAGTCCGCCCCGTATCCACATCAGGTGGAAGCTTTTAACTACATGCTCAAATGGGGCAGGACCCTGGTGGCTGATGAGCCGGGACTTGGAAAGACGGCTGAATCGATCTACGCAACCGATTACCTCCAGATGTCCAGAAAAGCGAAAAAGTGTCTGATCGTCTGCGGTGTCAATACCATCAAATACAACTGGCTGAATGAGATTCGACTGCATTCCGATCAGAAAGCAGTCCTGATCGACGGCACGGAAGAGGAACGTCTGAAGCTGATCGATGAATGGAAGCGTTCTGACGATTCTTACTACGCCATCATTAACATTGAGGCGCTTCGGAAGGACAGCATCCTGGAACGATTAAAGGGTGCCGAGGACTGCGTGGTCTGTGATGAAGTCCACAAAGCGAAAAACTACAAATCAAAACAGGGACGTGCGTTAAGGGCATTAAAAGCGACGTACCTGATCGGGCTTACCGGAACCCCGGTTGATAATAAGGCGGAGGACCTCTATAACATCCTGGCATGGCTGGGAATTGAAAAGCGCAGGTTTGTAGAATTCCGTAATGAATACTGCGTGCTGGACAAATGGGGATCGGTCGTTGAATATAAAAATCTCGCACGGTTAAAAACGGAATTGTCTAAAGTGATGATCCGCCGGAAAAAGAGCGATGTGGTCGATCTCCCGGAAAAGATCTATAAAACCGAGTACGTCGACCTGTCCAAAGCAGAAGCGAAAAAATACAGGGAGTTACAGATGGGAATCCTGGACGACATTGATAAGATCATCGACATGGACAATCCGCTTTCCGGTATTTTCCATCTGCGAGAGGTGACCGGTGGCCTGTATACGGACGACAGTGAGAACGCGAAACTGGAGCGCATTCGGGATATCATCGATGAAGAAATCATTCCTGCCGGGAAGAAAGCGATCATCTTCAGCAGATATGAGGAAATTGCAGAAATCTATGCGCGCAATTTTGACGGATGTTGTCCGGCATACATTACCGGAAGCGTTAGCCCGGAAAAACGTCAGGAAGAAGTGGAGCGTTTCCAGAATGATCCGGACTGTAAGCTTTGCATCGGTACGATCGGAGCCATGGGTACCGGTATCACGCTGACAGCAGCCAGCACGGTCATCTTTGCTGACAAGGACTGGACAGTATCTGCAAACCGTCAGGCGGAAGACCGGGCGCACAGGATCGGCACAACAGATAATGTCGATGTCATCACCCTGGTAGCGAAAAACACCATTGATGAGTACGTGGAAACGATTTTACAGAGCAAGGAACTGTATACCGACCTCATTATGGATGGGGCCGACGTGGTTGTGAAAAAAGCAAAACGCCCGCAGATGATCGCAAAGCTTTTGGGTGTCACCGAAGAAGAATTGGAAAAGTATATTGCCAAAGCGGAAAAGGCACATGCTGTGGGAAAGGACGCAAAGCAAAAAGCATCGAAATCCCGCGACAGATCATAGCTTGGGAAGCCTGGGACGGAAAGCTTGAGGTGGAAGATTATACCACGAGATTTGCCATTGGCGGAGGCCTGGATGTAAATGGCTTCCGGGAATCGCTGTCCATGCAGATGAAGGAGACAGTGAACAGAGGCTTTGAGGTGTATTTTGCCGAGAGAGCGGGAATCAGCGGTTTCTGCAGGCCGGTAGAAACGGAGGATGTGTGATGAGATTAAAAGGCGAGATGGTCATTGAACTGACCGATACGAATACGGGTGCGGTGGAAACCGTGCAGGAGACGAACATGATTACGGAGGCGGTGAATAACATTCTGGGGCTGAATCCCATGGGGATTTATCTGAAAGCCAGCGGGGAGTATGACAATTCTGTTTTGTGGAACGGGACACTGCTACCCATCTGCCCGAACATGATCGGGGGGATCCTGCTGTTTCCAGCAGTGCTGGAAGAAAAGGCGGACCATATTTACGAGCAGGGGAAGAATCTGCCGGTGGCTTATGCTTCCAATAATGTTAATTCTGGTTCCAATGTGGCGAGGGGAAGCCTGAGCCAGACGGAGAGCAAGAAGCTGGACAATGGATATAAGTTTGTGTGGGAGTTTACTCCAAGTCAGGGAAACGGGAATATTGCAGCTGTCCGTTTAATATGGCCCTGCATGTCCGGGAAATGTGGCCCTGCTGTCCGCTACAACCGGCTATATGCATGTGCCGGTGGTCTTTTAATTATTGACTGAAAAAATAGGGTATTTTTGTCGCCAAAAATGTGGACTTTTGAGACCAAAACATTATTTTGTTTCCAAAAACGCGGATCTTCAGAGTGATTTAGGAAATAAGACCTTGGTAAATATGCCGAATTTTATTTTTTAAATCCACTGTTTCAATTATTGGTCAAAAAAACGGGGCGTTTTTGTCGCCCAAAATGTGGACTTTCAGAGCAAAAAGTTGTTTTGTCGCCAAAAACGTGGACTTTTGAGGCAAAATACGAAAAAAACTACCGTTATTGGGTCACATTTACAAAGCAAAAATTGTAGTTTAAACTGAAAGTCAGAGTATCAGGCAGGTGGCTGGTACCGCAGACGGATGCTTCGTTTTCGTGGTCCATCCAATGAGGAAATAGACGCGGCATACCAGAAAATGTTACAAACAAAGGAGAAAGAGCATGTTACAGTTTGATTTTACGAATACCGACGACACTATGGAATTATCTGAAATATCTGATTATCTTTCTGCCGATGAGGCTGAGGCTGCCATGAAGGCGATCCGGAAAGTAAGGGAAGAAAAAGAGAATATGAAAGCCACTGACTTTGAAAATTGGTTTGAAGCTGCCTTTTTGCCGGTCTTAAAGGGCTTCGCCTCTGATATGGGATCAAAATTAACCGTCTCACAGGACAGTTTCGGAGACATTACAGCTACCTTTACCAGCCGGTGCGGAATGGATATTACATCGGGCAATAAATGGATGCGTATGGTGCTATCCTCGGCAGACCATATCTCCGTAAGCAAAAAGACAGACTCGGATGAAGTGGAATTTACGCTTATCTTTGGTTTTCCAGAACAGGAATAGGCACGGATTTTAGCGATACGAAGGGAATGTATAAGGAATAACGCTGATGCCAGAATATTGAATTTATGGTACTGGACGAAATTGCTCTCAAAGTTCACATTTTTGGCGACAAAATGGAGGAATACTTCTATGCATGAATTTCAAAAACCTAAATTTCTGGATGGGATAGAATTACCGGCATCATATTATCAATCTACGGATCCTTATAATGACGCTCCAGATTGTGAAGTCAGTTTATTAGCTTTATCAAGATACGCACAATCGAGAAATAAAAGAATAATCGATTTAAGCTGTGAGGAAGTATTACAATTTAGAACGCCTGTGGATGAGGAACAAGGTTAATACATTTAATTAGGAAAGGTGATACGCTATGAGTGTTTATATAACGGGTGATGTACACGGCGATTTTTCCGAGTTGCAGCAGTGGTGCTATGCAATGCGACCGAAGAAAAAAGATATCATAGTCATACTTGGGGATGTGGCACTAAACTACTTTGGTGACTGGAGGGATCGAAACAGAAAAGAGCCGGTAAATGCGTTCGGCCCCGAGATTTTTTGCATCCATGGAAATCATGAGATGCGTCCGGAAGACGCTGGATGCTATGAACTGATAGATTGGCATGGCGGAAAGGTCTGGTGGCAGCCGGAATTTCCTAATCTGATTTTTGCAAAAGACGGAGAAATTTATGAACTGGGTGGCAAAACGGTAATTGTGCTAGGCGGTGCGTATTCCGTAGACAAATCTTACAGGCTTGCTTATGGTTATCGGTGGTTTCCGACTGAGCAGCCATCCGATGAAATTAAGAAATTTGCAGAAGACCAGCTTGCTAGAGCAGGTTGGAAAGTAGATGTCGTCTTTTCTCATACCTGCCCGTATAAATACAGACCGGTGGAAGCCATGCTCCCTAATCTCGACCAGAAGACGGTGGATACAACAACGGAAGAGTGGCTGGATCAGATTGAAGAACGGATGGAGTATCGAAAGTGGTATTGCGGACACTGGCATATTAATAAGCGGATTGATAAGATGGAATTTTTATTCCATGATGTGCGGTTATTTTGAAAGGGGAAGGGAATAAAATGTTTGATACGAGTTCGTTAGAGGCACAAGTAGAGGCGTATGTAGAAGAAAAATTGCAGGAACAGGCGGTTGCTATTGCGGACAGAATTCTTATGACTTATCCAACCGGAAAAACAGTCCATGATATCATGTATATCACAGGTCTGCCACTTTACTTAGCAGAGGCGATATTTGATAAATGTGCATGGAAACACAACTATAAGCGGAATTACCCTAAAGGTTATGTCATGGGGCAGGTTGAAGTAGTGTGGAATATGGCAAAAAATGAGGATGTAGATGCTAAAAAATTGGAAAGCTTTTTGACGAGGATGGATTCTGAAAAAGCAGAACAATGGAAAAAGAACCCGGACAAAGCTGCAATCACGGAACTGCTTTTTCATCATCTCAATATTTATGAAATTATGGATACGCTTTCTATGACAATAGAAAAGGTTCAGGAACTGATACCGTATTGTCAGGAACTGCAAACCTATCAGCCGGTTTTTAAGCCTGTAAGTGTTACAGATGAGGAAGCGGAAAAGGCATATCAAAAGCATATTTCCGATTGAAGGATGGAAAATTATGGATGATATTGTTAAAAATAAAACAGAACAGAATGTGGAAGAAACCATTGCCTATGAAAATTTGCCCGCACGGGAGTTAATAAAAGTGACAGACGAGAATGCTGTAGCTCTTTGGACATCTTTATGCGATGCCAGGGAAAATGCTGAGGAGTTATTTAAAGAGTCCGAGTATTACGGCACAAGTTTATTTTTAAAAGATTGTTTTATGAGTTCCTGTATGGCGACCATGCTGGGAGTTGTTTTAAAATGGGGCGAACTTCCGTTAACATATAAAAAAAGGCTGAGTGAAGAACTTGAAGAAAATTTGAAAAACCATCGAAAACAGAAGCTTTATCAGCTGGTTGAGACAGATGACCGTTACTGGACGGACGGAGAAAGAATCTTTCCATGCATGTCCACTTGGAATGTGAATACGCAATGGGATAAGCTGAAACAAATTCTTGCAAAAGAAAAAGGAATGGGAATGTGCTCCGATCTTCTGGAAGAGGCGGAAAATCCTTTTGATGCCGAAACGGATGACATCCATGTTTATACGGAGCAGGTAAAGAGAGATGCAATCATTCAGACCGTACGTCGGGTGGTTCTGGCAAAACATATGAGTTATGCAAATGAGATTGTTAATACTATCGGCATTTCGCGGGAAGAAGCGGATGTCTTGGTTGAAGAATGTAACATACGCAAGAAAATCAATGCAGATCTGGACAGCGCTTATCTTTTTGAGGCCATTTTGGGGCTTCGTTTGTGGATACAAATTGTCATGGAAGAAAAGAAAACAGAACCTGAGATTACATATCTGGCGGGCCTGTCTATTGAGAAAACCAGGGAATGGATTGAAAATCCGGAAAAACAGATGGTTTATGTGGCGAACTGCCATGGGTTTGGAGATGAGTACATTGCTGAAATGCTTCATCTACCTGTAGAGCAGGTTCAGTCATATATCAATAAAATTGGCGAAGACTGTGGTACAGATAATACATATTATGAATCAAATCATTTATTTGAAATAAATAGAATGCCGCTGGATTGTAAAAAAGCACTGTATCAAAAATATCTTGGAGAGTAAAACTTCCAACCATGTTGGCTGGAAGTTGGAAAGGAAAGATTATGGGATCATATGCAGCTTATACTGGAGCGATGAATATACCGCCAGAACGGTTTCCAACATTTAATAGGTACATGGAGAAGATTTTGAATTATGGCGGAATAATTTGGCGTTATAACAGAAAGGTAATGGGACATGATATAACATTGATTTGTCCAGTTAATTTCATGAATGAAGAAACGGTGCGTTTTTGCCTAAATTATTTCGATGATTCTTTCGGGGAAACAGCCACGTATGATGTAAAAACAGGTGCCCTTTATACAGGAAAAGTGGGAGATAGAGCCTTTGAAGCAGTTATCGACGCCGCTTATATGCTGTACGAAGTGTTTCTGGATAATCCGGGAGGTATTGCAATTACGGATGATGAATGCTGGAATGAAAATATACTTGGTTGGATTAATCATATTCTTGGCACACATTATACAAAAGAAGCCAGAACACATGTATGGATGTTAGCAGAGTATTTTCAAGAAATGCGAGAATGCAATTACCGTTATCGTATGATGCCGGATGGATATTGCTTTGCTTGTATGAGTCCGGAAGAGGAAGATCTTCTTTACATAGAGCGTGGAAAGAACGAGACAAATCAGAAAATGATAATATTGGAAGATACCTATGAATATGACGTTCGGGAATGCCGAAAAGCTCTGGTGCAGTATTACAATGCCTTTCAGGATAGAAAGCAGCAAGCTTTAGAAAATTTATCGGCATTTCTCAAACTGGCAAGGAAAGAACGAACCCGAAATGTTGACGATACATTGGAAAAGATTGCAGAATTATCCCTTTATATGCCGGCACGAGTTTTTTTATATCTAACAGCCGAAATACAGGGAAAGGATTTTTGGACAATATGGGGCGAGCTAAAGGATGAGGTTTACCATGATGAGCAGATGAAAAATTATCCTCGTGATATTCTTAATCAAATTCATGATTGGTGGGTATGCGGTGTTCACGATGTATGTACAGCAGATTATTTACATACAACGGACGATGACCGGCTGTACTGGTGGCATGAAACTTCAGAAGAAGTGATTATTTCTTCTGAAATGGATAAAATTCTTAAAAAACTGGCAGCAATTCATAATGAAATCCTCAAAGCTTTACAGGAAACTGATTTGAAAAGTCACACAGACCTTTCGCTGATGGAGGTTTTAGAACGTATCCACAAATCTTATGGACATGTATATGCATTCGATATTATGTTTGATGAGTTTTTGAGATGTACTGACAGATTACCATATAAAGCGGCAGTCGAGATGCTTTCTTATCTAACTGATATGGAAAAAGAGGAAAACCCACTAAAGAATGTGTCAATTAATATTCCCGTTGCCACATTAACAAAACGTTTTCTTGCAGTTTTAGCTAATATACCGCTTAGAAAAAAATATTTTGAATTTTAGGACTTCCAACCAACATGGGCGGAAGTGGAAAGGGGACGTAATGACAGAAAACTATTTTTACCCGGATACACATGAAATGTTTGAATTATACGATGTACTGGAAGCGCTGCTTTCAAAGAAAGATGCTAATATTGGGTTATTTGAGGGGGCTGAGGTATCCGCAGATCCTTCATTGGATTTTTTAATACAAATCCTGTTTACGCCTGTGGAAGATCGTTGCTCTTACTTATCGATGTTGGGTGGTAAAGTAAATAAAGAATACGGACATACGCTGGAAGATATCAAAGCTGGGACTTATCAGGACCTTTCTGAGGAGCAGTTTGAAAAGAAGCGAAAAGAATGGATCGAAGATATCAGAAAGACGGATCAGCCAATGCTTCGCATTTTAAAAGCAATAAAATATGGTCGGGAAGTAGAAACTTGGGAAACCAAAAAACATTTATTAGACCTGGTCGCAAAACAAAAAGGGATATTAATGTCTACGGAAGTGTGCAGTAATATGATCAGAAAAGGTTATTCTCTATCACAGATTGCAGAAATTGTTCCGTGGGTGACAAAAGCAGATATTTACGGACTTTCCTATATGATACATAAGCCGATGGAATTAACGAAAGAAGATCTTCGGGAGGTTGAATTAGAATATAGAAAAACAGGAGAACCTGCGATCTTAAAGAAAATTTTTGGCGAACCAGATCAAAATAAGGAAGGAAAATCAGAGGATGAGTAGAGTAGTGCTATCTATTAAAAACATTGCGATGCTCCATAGCATGGATTAGAGCAAGTTGGACACACCCACGGAAGAATGACTTGATGCGATACTTCTGTTCAACTTGAACAAAAGTGGAAAGGAGATGCCATGGCGGAAAATTACTTTTACAAGATACAGATAGAATCATAGATATAAAAACAAAAACAGTGAAATCGTTTCCAAACGATATAGTTCAAACAATTTGGGAATGAACTCTGAAGGGGGAATTGGTAAATGAAGAAAAGTTTATTGTTCGCAGCATTAACAACTATTATGACATTTGGAATCAGCATGACAGCATTTGCAGGCTATGAATACACTGGCTGTAGAGATATAGACGGCAATTATGCCGAAAGATTAGGATACTGGGAAAAAGATACCATTGGATGGCGGTGGCTACATGAGGATGGAACCTATTTAACATCTGGACAATATCTTTTAGATGGAAATGAGGATGACATCTACGAATATTATTGCTTTGATGAAAATGGATATATGTATGAGAATGCCACAATCTATCCATATTTTGATGGAAAGCCTGATACATCTGTTAAATTTATGTCTACATATAATAGCGAAGGGCAGTTGATTAACACTACTGGTGTCGATTCCACCGACTTTGTAACAAACATCACAACCAAAGTGGGGGAAGCGTACAAAAAGAAACATATTTATAGTTCCGTCAAGATTGATTTTGATTCAACCAGAATGGTAATGCAACCGAGAAATAGCCGTAGAGTTGGAATAAAATAAACCTGAACACAATCAAAAATGGTATATATTAGGATCTTCCCGAGGAGAAATTCGAAGAAAAGCGAAAAACTGGGTAGAAGAGATCAGAAACATCGACCATCCAACGCATCGTGTTGCAAAAGCGTTAAAATATGCCAGGGAAGTGGATGCGTGGGAAACAAAGAACCATTTTTTATGGCTGGTCGCACACAATAAAGCTCAACTGATTTATATCGAAGTATGCAGTAACATGATTGAAAAAGGTTATTCCCTCTCAGCGATTGCTGAAATTGTACCTAAGGTATCGAAGGCAGATATCTATGGCCTTTCTCACATACTGAAAATGCCGATCGAGCTGACTGCGGAGGAACGCGAAGCGGTTGAAAAGGAATACCGAAAGACGGGAAGACCAGATGTTTTGAAAGATATTTTTGGTGAGCCAGAGGATATGGAGGGAAAATCAGGAGATGAATAAAGAAAGAAAACCAGATGAGAGGCGGTGCGATTCTTTTATCACAGAACGTTTCTATCTTGATGAAAAAGGCTGCGATCGTCTCATCGAAATTATGGAAAAAACAGAACCTACAAAGAAGATTCAAAACACCGGCAAATATGAAGAAGGAAAAAGATTGTTAAAGGAGTACTTCGGGCGGTAAACAGGAACGGATTTTCATTCGATGACAGGAGAAAGAATTATGATGACGGAAGAGATGAAAAAAAGATACGAAAAATCTTTAGAATCTACGCCGGGGCCGATTAGACTGAGTGATATGAAACAGGATATGGACCTTAGAGGTATCATGACCTATGCCAAAGCGCAGGGAAAACGTGTGATTGATCTTTCGGATGAAGAAAAAGCGCGTTTTATCTGCGATAAAAAATGACGGGAGTGGTGAACATGTGTGATTTGAACAGATATTATAAAATGTATCAGGAAATCAAAGAACTGACTCCAGATGATACATTGCGGCTGATGATGCATGCCAATAGTAAGGACGAACAGACTTTTTGGGGAATAGTAGGCAATTTTTTGCTGCAAAAAAAGCAAAAAGAATTAATCGAAAAGCAGGCATACTAAATCTATGCATCATCTACAGAAGAGGAGATATTAGTCATAGCAATATTGTCCCTTACGGAGCGTTTTTATCTTGATAAAAAGGGTGCAGCGAATTTGGAATCGGGCATGATAAGGATGCCATTATTGGATTGTAGTGGTGAATATGCGTGATATAAATAGATATCATGAAATATATCAGGAAATGGGAAAATTACAACCTGATGATATTTTCCAGTTAATTGCAAACGCAAAAAATAAGGACGAGCAGGATTTTTTCGCAATGGTAGGCGATTTCTTCTTACAGCGCAGACAAAAGGAATTAATTGAAAAGAAGGCGTACTAATCTTCTAATACAAATAGATGCTGCCCTGGACCAACAGGACAACTCAGAAGCAAAATAACGTTATTCATCCAAGATCTCTCCGGATATTCCGGGGAGACTCTTTTTATGCCCTGCAAGAAGAATTTGTTTCATTTTCCATCAAACTTATTACACTAAGTTTAAAAATTTACCATACAGTCAATCGCTTCTTTCTTCCAGAAACTACTATTGACAAGCAAAGTATGACTCGCTAAAATATAAGAAAAGAACAAATGTTCGATTTAAGGAGCGACATATGAAGCGGGTAATTTTTCATGTGGACGTCAACTCAGCCTTCCTATCATGGGAAGCGTGTTACCGTCTGCATCATTTGGGAGGGAAACAGGACTTAAGGGAAATCGTAAGTGCAGTCGGCGGTGACCAGGAGAAGCGTCACGGCATTATCCTGGCAAAGTCGATTCCTGCAAAGAAATACCACATCCAAACGGGAGAAACTGTCGTATCTGCCAAACAGAAATGCCCGGAACTTGTTCTTGTACCACCAAATTACGATCTTTATAACCGCTCATCCAAAGCACTTATACGCATGCTTGGAAATTATACCGACAAGATTGAGCAGTACAGCATTGACGAAGCTTTTTTGGATATGACTGGCTGCTGTTCCGATCTGGAAGAAAAAGCGCATGAGATGAGAAACCGTATTCGCAATGAACTTGGCTTCACGGTTAACATTGGAATTTCCGAGAACAAGCTGCTTGCGAAGATGGCGTCCGATTTCACAAAACCGGATCGCGTCCATACCTTATGGCGGCATGAGATTCCAAAGAAACTGTGGCCGCTTCCGGTCGGCGACCTGTTCTATGTTGGTCACGCTTCGCTTAAGAAACTGTCTAATCTTGGAATCCGTACAATCGGTGAACTGGCGGCAATGGATCCGGCCCTTCTCAGGGGGCATATGAAATCACACGGGCAGCTCATATGGCAGTATGCAAATGGATTGGACGATTCTCCGGTAATCGATATTCCCCCGGCAGCGAAAGGGTATGGAAATTCCCTTACGACACCGCAAGACGTACAGGATCCGGAGCTGGCGAAAAAATATCTTCTCTCTTTATCGGAAACGGTTTCCGCAAGGCTTCGCGCAGATGGAGTGAAAATAAGCATGGTTTCGATCAGTCTCAGGAACTGGGATTTACGCTTTTACGGACATCAGATCACGTTATCTGTGCCAACAGATCTTACCATAGAGATTTATGCGGCCGTCTGCCGGTGTTTTGATGAAGTGTGGGATGGAATACCATTGCGTCATCTGGGTATCCATACAGGACGCGTCAGCAGGGATGATTTCAGGCAGATCCAGATGTTTGACAAGGTGGACTATGAAAAAGCGCGGAAACTGGAATGTGCTGTGGACTCCATTCGTAAGAAATACGGTATGGACAGCATCAAGCGTGCCTGCTTCATAAGTTCTTCAGGCAAAGCGGAAATTGATCATATGGGAGGAGGAATCAGCCGCGAAAAACGTACGGTTGATTACACCAAAGAGCGCATATTATAATGTAAGGAGTTGATGCGCATGGCAGGATTTGCAGATGCGACCAAATACGGAGTTGAAACGGATAGTGGTGTGCCAAAGGGCAACATGTATCACATTGCATGCTCGACATGGTTCACAGCAACTGGTAAGGCTATGCCGCAGTACTTTAAATTCGAGGATGATAATGGGGATATTCAAACGGTCAGGGATATTCTGATAAAGTATACGGAAAACAAGAACTTTTCTGGTATCCCGAGCCAGGAGTACGGATGTGAAGCAGTTGTCGGCGGATTGAACCGGGAGTTTAAGCTGATTTTTTACCTGGAGGCATGCAAGTGGGTCATGCTGGTGTAGGAGGAGCCTATGTGTGGAAGATATTATGTAGATGACGGGATGTGGAGTGAAATCCGGAAGATTTGCCATGGGATTGACGAGGAAAAGTTGAATGTACGGTCAGGCGATGTGCGTCCGACGGATTTTGCATTAGTTCTGTCTGGGGGAAAGGAAATCCGCGCAGAACAGATGCGTTGGGGCTTTGCGTCACCATATCAGGACGGTCTGCTTATCAATGCCCGTGTGGAAACAGCCACAACAAAGGTATCTTTCCGAAACAGTATCCGAAATTGCCGCTGCGTGATCCCAGCAGCTGGATTTTATGAGTGGACGAAAAGTAAGGAACAGGTATCATTCACTATGCCAGGTTCGTGCATCCTTTATATGGCCGGTATCTGGCAGCCATCCGATAAGGGCAATCAGTTTACGATTCTAACCACTGCACCAAATGCGCCTGTATCTCCGGTGCATGACCGGATGCCTCTGGTACTGACGCCGGATGAAATCAGACCATGGGTCGGAGACTGGCAGAAAGCAGAAAAGCTGCTCCATAAAGTACCGCCGATGCTTGAGCGGAGGCAGGAATATGAGCAGCTTTCGTTATTTTAATCCAGATCGAATATATTTTTCTTTCCTTTCTTGCTTCGAAGCAGAGCAATATTATTTTTAATCTGGTTCAGTTCATCTGTTTTATTGGAAATTTTCACGCGGTCATAAAGAGAAAAAGTGCATGTGAGGATCGCCAAACCGTTTTCGGAACTGATAAACACATCGTCGGCAAGTTGTGTCATGGACGCGAAAATATCTTTATCTATGGAATCGCTCATATTGATCATAACAAGAGCCTCTGACATGATTTTAATGCTGCCATAAAATGTCTTATCGTCAATATCCATAATGACATGCGCACCCTGTGTTTCTGCAATCATCGAAAGCCATGGAAAGATAATATCAACGACTTTATGCCATTTATCCGTATTTTTTACCAGCTTATACTGCGATGATTCCAGATCGCTGTAATCCAGGCAGAGCTTCATCTCATCCCGCCATTCACCGATTTCCGGCATAGGGGTCGTATCGGCTGATTTCATATCACTCCATAGTTCACGGTATTCCTCAATGTAATTTACTTCTTTTCTCATTCTATAGTTTTCCCTTTCCCAGTGTATGGCGAAAATGGAGTTCGCCTTTGCATAAATGTAATTGTACCATAGGAGACGGAATAAAGACAGGAAATATGGGTGCATTTGTCAGCAAACAGAATAAAGTACATTTTTTATTGTCTGGATGTAATGGGGGAGTGGTTGTAGGGGCGAAAATAAAGTACATTTTCAAATTTAGGAAATAGAGATGCCGATGATTTCAGAACCTGTCAAGATGTTGATACTGTTTGGCTCATTTTGTTATGATCGCTATTGCCTGTTTTTAGTCATAATTGAAATCCTTATATCTATTGCATTTTGGCAAATTTAAAAGGAAGGTTCCTTTGCCGTAGCAGATGCCCCCATAGAATCATTGAACTCCACATACCGGAAACTGAATCGCCAGAGAAGCGTATTTCCGAGTGATACAGCCCTGTTAAAAGCCTTATATCTGGCCACTTTCGAGGCTACTAAGAAATGGACAACTACTATCCGGGACTGGGCACAGGTCTATGGAGAACTGAGTATCATGTATGAAGGACGACTTCCAGAATAAGAAAAAGCATAGTCTAAGACAGGGGGCCAGCCGCCTGCTCTTGACATGCCTAACAGTAACTGTTATATATAAAGCAAGGGTGAAAAGCCTAATTTGTAAGCTTCTCACCCTTCATTATCATAGAAGAATCTAATTTACAGAGATTTCCTCATAGTCTCGAATTTATCGTGCTACAAAATATTCAGCTTTTTTCACCCATTCTCTTTTTATTTCCCACATGGTTGCCTGGGTGCTAAGATGTGGATGTACTTCATCTTCAAAAGAACAGCTGATGTCAAAAATATTTTCCCAGCTTTTCCGTTTTTCTTCTTCAGAATATACCGTTGAATCGTCAATAGGAAAAATAATTTCGCCATCGTTTAGGACACAGTGCCAGTAATCAAAATCAGAAAGCAAAACCAGGTTGTCCGGGACCTCAATAGTCAGTAAAACAATAGGCGTACCTTTTTCGCCCCAATTACGTCTATGCACACGCATATCTGGTCGTTTCCGCATACCTTCCCATTGGTACCAAGCCCACACGGGTAATATAACACCTTTTGGTGGTTCACCTATACGCTTTTTCATTTGCTCTGCCATCCACAGATAATAATCTTTAAACCAATCTGTCGCAATAAAATTTTTGTCTGCCCTGAGCATTCCGGTTTGTTCCATTTTTTCATATGCACGTTTATGCTGTATCGACCACAAAAGCATGATATACCTCACAAAATCTTCTTATTTGACTATTATTCTACCATAAAAAATAGAGCCGGTGTAAAAAAACACACCAACTCTATCATTCTGGAATTTTATTCTTCATTTTCCGGAAGACCAAAAATCAACGTAAGCTCCACCTCGCTGGAATCAGACCATCGGTTAATGCTGATATGGTCAGCAGCCGCCACAACCATATGCATTCTTTTCTGAGTTGCTGTGATATCAAATCCGCATTGGCTGGCCAGAGTGGCGGTAACGTCATGAAATGAATCCTGTTGTATTGTCAGTTTGGAGCCGGTAAGGGCGGCAAAATCCTTTAAAATCGGAAGAAAGGCTGCGTCAAACCAGCTTTTGAAGTCCTCTGCTTCGGTATTTTTCTTTTCATCGCTTGTTGCATGAATTGCCGCAATGGCGGCAGCAGCTTCTTCATGTGAAAGATGTTCGGCCATCTCGGATAACTCGTTGGCTCTATCCCTCTTTGTAAAATCAAATTCCTGCATATATTTATACATCCTGTCTGAACAGCATAATATATTGTGGATATAAGCACAATATTGATTTGCACAAAAATCGGCTATGATTGTCCGCAGGAGGAGGACTTATCATGGTTGATTACAGCCCGTTGTGGGACACAATGCGCAAGCGTGGAATAACACAATATATGATACTGCAGGATAAGATCCTCGACAATCATACGCTTGATCGTTTGAAGAAAAACATGAACATTACGTTGATTACATTGGAACGCATCTGCACCTATTTGGATTGTACGCCGAATGACGTGATTCGGTTCACGGAGCAGAAATAATAAATAAAGGCAAACAGAATCAGCATACCGGGAATTCTTCGGCGTGCTGATTTTTTCATTATAAAGCGGATTCCCAAATACGCTTACGAATATAAGCCGAAACAACTGGATAAAAGCATTGCCGTATGATATAATTGTAACTCACGTAAAGAGAAATACATAAGGATGAGGTTACTGATATATGCTTACAAGTTTGGAAATATGTGCCGGTGCCGGAGGACAGGCGCTGGGGCTTGCAATGGCCGGGTTCGTTCATGTGGCATTGGTGGAATATGAAGCGGACTATTGTGCCGCCTTGAAGCGAAACCGTCCGGAATGGAACGTGATCTGTAAGGATGTCCGAGAGTTTTCCGGAATACCGTATCAGGGGAAAATAGATCTGTTGGCCGGTGGAGTTCCGTGTCCGCCTTTTTCTCAGGCAGGAAAACAGCTGGGAAGCGAAGATGAGCGTGATCTGTTCCCGGAAGCAATTCGACTGATCGGTGAAATCCAGCCGCGTGCCGTTATGCTTGAAAATGTCCGCGGACTGCTTGATCCGAAGTTTACCGAGTACAGAACATCCATCCTGCAGCGGATTGCGGATCTGGGATACAGGGTGCAGATAAAATTACTGAATGCCAGTGATTACGGTGTGCCGCAACTCCGTCCGAGAGTCATCATTGTCGGAATCAGAAACAGTGAAAACGGGGAATTCCATTATCCGGAGGAACATCCGGAAAATGCAAAAACGGTCGGAGAAACACTGCTGGATCTTATGAAAGCAAACGGCTGGCAGGGTGCCGCAAAATGGGCAAAGGAAGCAAACAGCATTGCCCCGACAATTGTGGGCGGTTCCAAGAAGCACGGAGGTCCAGATCTTGGACCGGTCAGGGCAAGAAAGGCATGGGAAGCACTCGGTGTTGACGGACTCGGCGTGGCAAATGAGGCACCTGCAAAGGATTTCAATGGGATGCCGAGACTCACTCCGCGGATGATCGCAAGAATTCAGGGATTCCCGGATACCTGGGATTTCGGAAGCAAGAAGACACATGCATGCCGCATGATCGGGAATGCATTCCCGCCGCCGGTGGCTCGGGCGGTCGGAGAAGAGATAAGGAGGGTATTGGAAGGTGGAAGCGTTACTGACTGAGGAAAGAAAACATTATCATCGGATGCTGCTTGACGGCGGCGTGCTGACGGTTGACAAAAACGGGATTCCGAGCAATGCGGATTCCTCATCCAGACTGTCGAAGGAGATTGCAAAAGGAATCGCGGATCAGCTGATGGCTGAGGTACATGAAAAAGCCCTGGGACAGACTTCGGGAGCCAAGTTTGAGCAGATAAACATGGAATTCTTGGCAGCGACTTTCCCGAAACTTCAGAATGTCCGTCCGGGAAAATGGCACATCGTGAAACTTGGAAACCGAAATGCGATAAAAACAAGTAGTTTCTGCCAGTATGAGCATTTGGATTATCTGGCACAGCTTTTGGCTGTTGATTCCAAACTGGCCGCAAGCATGGGAAACGATTACATGGTTGCGCCAGATGTGGTTGTTTACCGTGAACCGCTTACGGACGAAGAACTGAACAGTCAGGTCGTGATCGTGGATGATTCGGTTGCCCTGCAGACGGATATCCGGGCAAAAAACGGAGGACTGCCGATTTTGCATGCTTCCATTTCCGCCAAATGGACGATGCGAAGCGACCGTGCCCAGAACAGCAGAACGGAAGCTTTGAATCTGATCCGAAACAGAAAGGGACATCTGCCTCATATCGTGGTGGTTACGGGGGAGCCGCTGCCGAGCAGACTGGCTTCATTGGCATTGGGAACCGGTGACATTGACTGTATGTACCATTTTGCACTGTATGAACTGGTGAAAGCCGTAAAAGATACCGGGGCTGAGGATTCCATTGAAATGCTGAACGCATTGATAGAAGGAAAAAGACTGAAGGACATCAGCGATTTACCGCTGGACTTATCCGTATAAAGCAAAGAATATTCGGGACAGGGAGAAATCCTTGTCCTTTTTTTTGCCCAAAACTGATAATTCATGTTTTCATTCCATAATTATAGTGAGAATCTGTGTGAAAAAAATCCCGTCACATTCATCCATCAGTACGGTGTAAAACGAATATTTTGTATAAAAATGCAAAATATGGGAAATTTTAGCTAAGATTGCGAAATACATGACGGTTTTAAGCGGATTCTGTGATATACTTAAAGGAAATATAATATTTTTTATGTAAGTGAAACGGGCAGGATAAAACTGCGGAATCGGTTTGGATTAAGAAGCCCGAAAAATGAGGAAAATGAGGGAATGGGATCATGAAAACAATTGATTTGTGCTGCGGAATCGGAGGAATCAGGAGGGGATTTGAACTGGCCGGAGACTTCGAGAACGTGTTTTCTGCGGAAAAAGATGAATATGCGTGCAGGACGTACCAGCATCTGTTCGGTGATGATCCCAGACACGATGTGACGGATGAAGCATTCAAGGAGATGGTGACGCGGACGGAGTATGACGTGCTGCTTGCGGGATTTCCGTGCCAGGCATTCAGCAAAGTCGGTCTCCGAAAAGGATTCCGTGATGTCACGAAGGGAACCATATTTTTCGACATAGCGGAAATCATCGACCGTACGATGCCGAAGGTCGTGTTTCTGGAAAACGTGGAAAACCTGGTAAGTCATAACAAAGGAGAGACTTTCAGGATCATCCTAAATACACTGGAAAATGAGCTGAACTACCATGTCATCGGTGTGGAAAGGGATAAAAAGGGCGAACTGACATTTAATAAAAAGTCCTTCATAAGAAACACGAAGAATTTTGGGCTTCCGCAGAACCGGCCGAGAGTGTACATGGTGGCATTCAGCAGGGATTATTTCGGAAAACATCTGGATGTTTTGCCGAAGGAAACTCCGACCGAAGGACGGAAAGAAATATTCCATTCGGTTTTGGACATTCTGGATACCGAGGTTTCGGAGAGATTTTTCCTTTCATCCGGTCTTCTGGAAACGCTGGAAAAGCATCGGGCCAGACAGAAAAGCAACGGAAACGGATTCGGTTATCGGGTTGTCAATGATACTTCCATTACCAGACCGCTTGCGCATACCATTCTTGCAACCGGAGGTTCCGGCAAGGAAAGAAATCTGATTTATGATCCAGTCAACGGCCGCGATATTGCCGGAACGGATGTGAAGGGAAAGAAGACCCCCATAAACGAAAAATGCATCAGAACCATGACCCCGGAAGAATGGGGACGCCTTCAGGGATTTATCGGCTATGCGTTTCTTGACAGGAACGGGAAGGAGACTTTTTCATTCCCGGAAAAAATGTCGAATCAGCAGAAATTCAAACAGTTCGGCAATTCCGTTTCGATACCTCTCATTGAGGAGATGGCGCTGTTCATAAAAGACTGTGTGACACGGATGGAAGCGGAATTTTCGGAAGAGGAAAGGGAGCATTATAAAATTCCCGGGGCACTGCTCAAGGTGCAGAACGATATTCGGAAATTGCTGAAGAATGAGAAGCCGAAGACGGTTGAAAAATGCTGTCAGCTTGTTTCGGAAATCGGACTAAGCAACGGTTTTCGTGCGGAGGACATCGGAACGGCGCTCGGACAGTCCAACGTCACCGCTTATAATTACCTGCACAGGCTGGAGCGTGCAAAATGCGTGGAATTTGACAGTGACGGCTATAAACTGAGGGCGGAAAAGAAAAAATTTTCAGCTGAAATGTAACGCGAAAGGAGGGAGTCCGGTGGAAGTTGAGTATCTGAAAAAGATTATGAAAAAATGCGATGTTTATTTTGAGGATCAGCTCATTTCCGGAGAACTGCTCCTGCAGTCGTTCATGGATTTTCTGGCTGATGAAGCCGGAAGGGCGGAAAACAACGGAAGCATCGTGCTGCATCTGGCTTCACCGTGTTTTGATGCAATTGCGGTTGCATGGGCGGCCCTGACCGTAATAGCCGGGAATGAAAAGGATGTTGAATCCATCATCAGGAACCTCAGACCTGGGGATAAAGTTCTTTATGATCGTAAAAGAGCGGAATTTATCGGTCTGAATACGGACGAGGACGGTGTGGAACGGGTAAGTATCCGTTACGGAGGCGGCACGGCAAGGATAGGAAGAAAAAGCTGGGCACGCATCACTCCGTATTACGGTCAGTCGGAGCGTTATGACGGACGCGGAATCCGACGCGGGAACCGTGTCCGGGAAGAATTCCTGGCGACGCTGCTTGAATGTGATAAAAAGGACATCCCTTCCGTGACGGACGCTTCCGTCATCATCGTCATGGACCGTCAGCGGGCAAACCGCTGCATGGACGGTCTGGTTCTGCAAGCGGGGAATCTGAAAATACGTCTTCAGGATCTGGTGACCGCATCGTATTTTACGGAAGGAAACGAGTATCCGTACGGCGGCAATGCCGGGAAGAACGAAGCGATGATAAAATTCGCATCAAAAATATCCGTCGGTCTGGACATGACATGGGAATCGGACGGAAACGAATATCTCGGAATGCTTATCTGCGGGAATGGCCTGATTGAAAGAGGAATTACGGAACTTGGGCAGGTCATGACCAGGGAATCCGTCGGTTTTTCGGTCGTGTCCGGCGGCATGGATCTGCCCTGTGCGGAAGAACTGATAAAGGAATACGGAGAAGCTGGAGTGTTTGCCTGCACGAAGGATTTCCTTCTGGAGCATACCCTGCCTCCGGTAAACGGAAATGATTTGACCGTCGAACTGCAACGTCAGGCGGATGCGGTGATGGACCGTGAGATTCATAAGGTGATTCTGCACGGTGAAACGGACTGGAAGACATACCGGGATTTCAAAAAAGCTGTCGGATATGTCAGAATGGATGAACTGGACGAGGATGAAAGAGCGTACATAATTCCCAATGCATATTCTCTCATGAACCTGTTTATGACGGCACCGTTTTCCGTCAGGGAAATGGAGGATGCCGTTAAGGAAGAAAAAATCCGCAGAGAAGTGGGGCAGCCGCATGTCCGCCTGGAAGAACTGGAAGAAAAACTGAAGGCATTGCCGGCCAACCTGACACAAGCCGCGGAGAAAATTGCGGACTCACTGGAGACCGCATACTATGCGGGATACGACGATTCACCGAAACGCCGTTTCCTGAAGGAATATATTCAAGAAAATCACGGACACTGGATTGCCGTGGTGGTTCCGAAGGCGTATTATGCCGACATCATATGGAATTACGTACTGCCCGAACTTGACCCGGAAACATCCGGCATTGAAATCGTGACGATGGCCCGTTTTGACGGAACCCATGCATATGACCGTATTCTGGTTGTCGGGAATCTGATCGGAAAACATTTTGACATTTTCCGCTGCATGTCATCTGCGGAAATCACGGTGCTTCTGTACGAGGCGGAAGCCGTCATGTTCCACGCAAGGGAAAAACGGAGCCGCGTGACGGAGCGGCTGTTTAATGAACGTCAGTGCACGGCTGATGACGGTAATGATGAAATCGAAGAGAATGTTTCCGTCACGGATGTGGATGAAATCGAGAATGTAGATGAGGAAATTGCATCCTACACGGAAGAAATCGTCACGAAAAAGTTCGATGCGGCCCTGCGCCAGGAAGGAGAGAATAACACGGTTCCTCCCGTGGATGTTTCCGTGCTTGTCCGGTTTGAGGACGGGGAAGGAGCCATGCTTTCCAAACATTATGAAGCATACGTGCTGAATGATGAAAAGGGAGAAGCTGAAAAGAAAAAGGCGGATGATCTGAAAACCGGGGATCGGATGATTTTCCTTAACCGGGATGAAGACACAAGGGATATTGTCGATTACATTTTAAAGGAACTGATCGACGGTGGTCGGATAGCCGACGGAACCGTGAAGGATTATGAAATATCCCACAGATGGAAGAATGATCTTCTGGAACACATGAAAAAAACCGGGCATTCTCCAAGGCAACTTGCGGATGAAATGAAAGGGAACGGTGTCCGGGTTCAGAAAAATACCGTGATGAACTGGATTGATGAAGATGCACATATCGTGGCGCCGCAGTCAGTGGAATCCTTGGAACAGATTGCCCTTTTGACGAATGACACGGACATGTTCGATCATGCGGCTGAGTATTTCGAGGCATGCAGAAGAATCAGAAGGGTGCGGAAAGACATTCTGAGGGAACTGGGAACGGCCATTATTAAATTCCTGGAAGGACAGGAGGCACCCGACGGAATCATTCCGCTTGAAATACGGGAACGTCTTGGAACCCTTGCGGCGGTTCTCAGAATAGAAACGATAATAAAGGATAACAGATCGGTACCGGCTTACATGACAAACCGGCCATTGGATCTTGACGGGGGATTGTAAACATGGGATTTAAGTCTGAAATGATTAAGGCCAGGGACGAATTCATCGCCCTGGTAAAAGCGGAACTTCTCGGTCCCGGATCGGAAGTATCCGTCCCGGATGCGGAACATGAACTGATCACGACCGTTCCGGAAAAAAGGTATTCCATCGGAATTCTTTTTCCGAAGGAAAACAAAATGCAGGCGGACGGGAACGACGTGGACCGCGCCGTCCCGGAAGGCGAAAAGAAAGACGCGGAACAGGCTGAAACAGTTGACTTTGATGCGTCCGATTATATCGGAAAGGACATCACGGTAACGGAAAAGGATAAAAAAACAGAAGATGAGGCCGATGATGACCCGGATTCGGAGGATAATCTGGATGAGGAAGTCAGTCTGGCTGCTCAGAACATGCCGTCCTCTTTCGGAATCACGTTTTTTGTCAGAGGAAACACCGACCGTGTCAGAATATCTTTAAAGTACGGCACATACAGGGATTCCCGCATGGAGGACTGCAGGATTCCGTTTACGCCCGCAAAAGCGGGAGAATGGATAGTCCCGGAAGAATTTGAACGCTATGTCAGATATGATAAGGAAGAAAAGACCCTGAGACTGATCAACGGAATCAACCGGAAAACGGTCCGTCAGCTGAAGGAGAGAGATCTGCTGGATACGGATGAGAATCAGCTCATTGATAATCTGTACAAACTCGCCGATCAGCTTCAGAACGGTTACGTCAGGGAACCGCGCGAACTGGATAATTATGAAATTGTGTTCGGGGACGGGGATTATGCGAATGAAACGTGCATTGCGAATCATGATCTTGTGGAAATTACGGCTCTCAGAAGAAAAATGGAAAACAGAACCACGGCCCTGACAATCATGGTGGTCAATGCCAAAACGGGACGGCCGCAGAGCAGCAACTGCATTTTTCAGCCAGAGCTTCGGGTGGATTCGGAAAATAATGAGTTTTCGTTTGAAAAATATTCAGGATCCATGAATTTCGATCTCCTTGATGAGGAAGAGCAGTCCCTTGAACTCCAGTACAGGAACAAGCATGTGTACGGAACCGGTCTCGGAACGGCGGTCAACTGGAAGATTGATGAAAACGGGAAAGGATTCATACGGAACGACTTTTTCCCGGAATTTGAAGTGCCGTCCATGGACTTTGCGCTTCCGGGTGATTGCGGGGTCAGCGACTGGACACTGTCTATGAAATATCTTTCCGATCTGAACGATACGGAAAAGAGCGAGAAAATCCGCGACCTGGAAAGTCTGGTCGATGCGTATTCCGCTTGGATCGATGATCTGGTTGCCCGTTCGCATGCGCTGGAACCGCGTTTTGCAAAGGCGGCAGACCGGAACCTGAAGGGGTGCCTGGAAGCGTGTGAACGCATGAGAAACGGAATCCGTATCCTTGAAAAAGACGACATGGCATGGGATGCCTTCCAGCTTGCCAACCGCGCCATGTTCATGCAGCGTGTCCAGCTTGCGATTCAAAGGGAATATCCGGCATCATACCCGGATGAAAAGGACCTGTCGAACGTCCTGAAAGACATTGATTACGGAACGGCGGATGAAACTTTTTCAAAGGATCGGTACGCGTGGAGACCGTTCCAGCTTGCGTTCATGCTTCTGGATGTCGCTTCGGTAACCGATGATGACAGCGCCGACCGTTCCCTGGTGTATCTGATTTGGTTCCCGACCGGCGGCGGAAAAACGGAAGCTTACCTGGGTCTTACCGCATTGGCCATTTTTTACCGTCGTTTCCGTCATCCCGCACAGGGCGGAGGAACGACCGTCATTATGCGTTATACGCTCAGACTTCTTGCGGCACAGCAATTTACGAGAGCATCGACGCTTATCTGTGCCTGTGAATTCATCCGAAAAGACTGCGAATCAAAGAAATCCCGGTACAGACGTTATGCACTCGGAACGACCCCGATCACCATAGGACTGTGGATCGGAGGGGAACATACGCCGAACACCGATGACGGAGCGAAAAAGAACCTGGAAAAACTGCGTAAGGCCACTTCATACAGCCTGGAATACGACAAGGACACATACAATAAGTTCCAGGTTCTGAAGTGTCCGTGGTGCGGAACCCGCATGACGCCGGAAAGAGACGGAGATAAAAAAATCCGCGGTGTTTTCGGCTACAAGATGCACGGAGGAAATCGCTTTGCCCTTTATTGTCCGAGACAGTCATGCCCGTTCGGAAACAGGCTGCCGGTTCAGGTGGTGGACGAGGAACTGTACAATGAACCGCCGACGCTTCTTTTCGGAACCGTGGACAAATTTGCAATGCTTCCGTGGGAGAATCGGATCGGGAACTTCTTTGCGCTTAATTCCGAAAACCGGGCGCCAGAGCTTATCATACAGGATGAGCTTCATCTGATCTCTGGACCGCTCGGAACCATGGTCGGTCTGTATGAAAGCGCGGTGGATGCGCTGTGCCGCAGAAAAGGAAACGTGACCAAAATCGTGGCGTCAACGGCGACAATACGTCGGGCAATTGAACAGTGCGCCGCTCTTTATGACCGGGATGTCAGCCAGTTCCCGCATCCGGCGCTGGATGCGGAGGATTCCTTCTTCGCAAGGGAAAAGAAGATTGATTACGAAAAGGAAAGTTTCGGCAGGAAATACGTGGGACTCATGCCGTCGGGCAAGACCAAGGCAATGATGGAAATCCGCTCCATGGCTGCGATGCTGCAGAAGGCGAAGGACATGGATGTCAGTGACGAGGTAAGGGACAAGCTGTGGACGCTCACGGCCTATTACAACAGTCTGAAGGATCTCGGCAAGGCGGCAACCATGGTGGATGATGACGTCAAGGACTTCATGAAGAGAATGTGCTACCGTCTGAAATCAAACGCGGAAGTAAGAAAAATCGGAACCGCGGATGAACTGACCAGCCGTGTCTCCACCACCCAGCTGAATCAGACTCTGGATAAACTGGAAAAGAATAAATATTCGACGGAAAATATAAAAAAGCATCTGCCTCCGTATCCGTGCAACGTTCTGCTGGCAACGAACATGATCTCCGTCGGCATTGACGTGGCGCGGCTGAACGTGATGCTTCTGGTGGGACAGCCGAAACTTACCAGTGAATACATCCAGGCATCAAGCCGTGTCGGGCGTGAGTATCCGGGTGTGGCGTTCACCATGTATGACGGAGGAAAGAGCCGCGACAGATCCCACTATGAACAGTTCAGACCTTACCACGAATCCTTCTACCGTCACGTCGAGCCGACGGGAGCCACTCCGTTCTCGGCACCCGCAAGAAAAAGGGCGCTTCATGCGGTCCTGATTGCCTACATAAGACTTTCGGTGGGAGAGTTATCCGGTGAAAATGATGCGATAAAATTCCGCTTGGAAGACCGGAAAAAGACGATTGCGGAGATCGGCGGATACATGGTAAACCGCTGCGTTGACATCAATCGGCGCATCAATCCTTACATGGAGGATGATTCCGACAATCTCAAACAGGAAATGGAGGACATTCTTGAAAAGTGGGATGATCTTGCAAGGGATGCAGAAAAAATTTTCTGCTATGGAAAAAAGTTCATGCGGAATAATCCAGATGCTCAGGGGGAACGTCTGTTGAAAGTGTTTGGAACTTTTCGGGAAGATCCGGCATTCGAAACCATGACATCCATGCGAAACGTTGACGTGATGGTGCCGGGTTCCATTATCGAGTGGAAGGAGGATGATGATCAGGATGGCAGATAAAAATACTGAAAAAATAAGACTGAACGCAACATCGCATTCGGTGCGCGCGGCCCAGGCCGTATTGCAGTACGGCGTCGGGGCAATGGTCGATTTTCCTTCCCAGACGCTCATGACGGCAGCACCCAAATACTGGAATGATCAGATCGTTCGCATTCACGATGAACGGCTGGAAAAATCACTGGGAGTACAGTATTTCGGAATGCCCGCGGGCGGTAAAAACCGGGACGGAATTGCATATGCCCGGTTCCCAGAATGGTATTTCTGCCCGAAATGCCGCCGCTTTCAGCCTCTTTCGAAATGGATTGCCGAGTTTGACAAAAAGGCGAAGGAACAAGAAAAAACAAACAACAGAAACATGAGCCGCAGGCTCTATTGCCCGAAGGACCGCGTTGAACTTGTCGTGGCGAGAATCGTCACGGTGTGTGAACGTGGGCACATCAATGATTTTCCGTGGGTGAAATGGACGCACGCAAAGAATCGCGGAGGCCCGAAACCGATTTGTGCGAATCCGCAACTTACGTTTACGACAAGTCCAGTCGCTTCGGAAGGTCTGGAAGGTCTCAGCCTGAAATGTACCACATGTGACGCATCGGCTACGTTGAAGGATGCCTTCAATGACGGGATATTTGAACAGTTGGATGAGAAAACGGAAAACAGGTATTATTTCACATGTGAAGGAAGACATCCGTGGAAAAACGAGACGGATGTTTGCCCGTGCTATCCGAAAGTGCTGCAGAGGGGAAGTTCTTCCGTGTATTTTCCGGTAACGGCAAGTTCCCTTGTCATTCCGCCGTTTTCGGACATCATTAATACCCGTATTGACAACAGCTCCCTTTATGAAGAGTTCAGAAATGAAATTAATGGATTTCTTAAAGCCAGAAACAAAAACAGACTGACGGCGGATGATTTTGAAGAACTTGTACAGGAAGCAATTCAGGAATATTCGGAGAAAATAGCCGATAACATTGGGTGCAAACGGGATCAGGTGCGCGAAATCCTAAGTAGGCGGATGTCTTCGGGTGAAGAGATCAATTATGACACGGGCAGTATAGAATACAGGGCAGCGGAATTTGACGCCCTTTCCGGGCGCGCCTCCGTCACTGGAACGGATTACGATGACTTTAAGCGCGTCGGAACCGACATAAAAAAATACGATATCCCGTTTGTAAAGAGCATCTCCCTAATTGAAAAAATCCGGGAGGTACAGGTGATGCTCGGGTTCTCAAGGATCAGCCCGTTTTCCGCGTCCATGATAGCGGATGAAGGTTTGAATTCCAAGTTTGTCTCTGTCAGAGAGGTGAAAGATAACTGGTATCCGGGTTACAACGTATACGGTGAAGGAATTTTCATCGAATTTGACGAGGATGCAATCAACAGGTGGAGAAGCGGAAACGGAACGCTGGAAAAGCGCGTAAAGATGCTTCAGGAGAACTATGACAAATCCTTTATCGGCAGACAGCATAAAAGGGAGATTTCCGGGAAATTCCTTCTTCTGCATACCGTTTCGCATCTGCTGATCAAGCAGCTGAGCTTTGAATGCGGATACAACATTTCCTCCCTAAAGGAAAGAATCTACTGCGGTGAAGCCGCGGAGGGAAAGGAAATGGCAGGAATCCTAATTTACACGGCAAGCGGGGATTCGGAGGGCACGCTCGGAGGTCTTGTGCGCCAGGGAAGATACGACACGTTCCCGCGCATATACAGAAAGGCAATCGAATCGGCAGTCATCTGTTCCAACGATCCGGTATGCTCGCTCAGCAACGGACAGGGAAGGGACTCCCTGAACCTTGCGGCATGTTATTCCTGCTGCCTCCTTCCAGAAACCTGCTGTGAGGAATTCAATGTTTTTCTGGATCGCGGAGTGGCCGTGGGAACATATGACAATAAAAAACTCGGCTTTTTCCATGAACAGCTGTACGGAACCGGTGGGTGGAAACGTGACCCGGAGTCTCTGAAAGAGAAAACGACGGAAACGGAACGACCGACGGGACGAGCGATCGTCACTGCGGGTACAGACATGAGCGGAGAAAGCTCGGAAAGCGTGATTTCCGATATTTCACAGTTTTCGGAAACTGACGGGGAACGCGAACTTGCCGAATGGCTTAAAAATAGCGGCGCACTCGCCGGGAAACGGATGCCGCTTCGGGACGTGAAATTCAGTGTATCCGGGAACTCTGGCAGTTGGGAATGCGATTATTACTGGCGGGATTCGGAAATCATGTATTTTGCTTACGGCCAAGAAAAATCCATGAAAATCGCCGCGGACAACGGCATAAAGTGTATTTACGGACCAGACGGGCGGAGCGAAAACAATCAGAGGATAATCAGGGAGATGAGATGACATGGCTGTAATGATTCCGGAAATACCGAATCCGTTTCAGACCGGAAGCCTTGAAGACGTGATGTTTGAAGCGTTGAAGAACCTGCCGGATTCCTGCATGGTTTTTCATTCCTTCCGGCTCACGGACGTGAAGGACGGGATTCTGAATGAAAGCGAGACCGATTTTATCATTTTCGACAGGAAAAGAGGAATTCTGTGCCTGGAAGCGAAGGCGGGAGCCGTTTCCTTTCGCGACGGCCGATGGATGTACGGAAACGGAACGCCGATGCGTTCGGGAGGTCCGTTCCGGCAGGCCGCGGCCAACAAATGGAAACTGATGGAGCTGATTGGAAACAGTCGGCTCGGCTTTCTTACGGAAAGAATCAAATTTCTGCACGGAGTGTGGTTTCCGTCCCTTTCCGATGAACGGATCGATGAGATTGTCATGCCGCCGGAAGCGGACAGAAAGATCGTGCTGGGCAGCGAGGCGCTTTCCGATGCATGGACATGCATTGAACGCCTGTTTTCGTTGGAAGTTCCTGCCGGGATTGTTACCGACATTTCGGACGGGGATTTCCGTGTCCTTGTCCGCGAGATTCTCTGCCCGAAATTCAACATATTTCCGCCGCCAGGATTTGACGTTGATCTGAAACACGCCGTGTTTCACCGAATGCTTGATGAACAGAGCGGAATCCTGAATTTCCTCACGGAACAGAAAAGCGCGGTCGTAAACGGCGCCGCGGGAACGGGAAAGACCATGATAGCCGTTGAAAAAGCCGTGCGTCATGCCGCGGACGGAGAAAGGGTTCTTTTCCTCTGCTACAATTCGGAACTGAAAAAATTCCTCGCGCTTCATTATGCAAATCCGCTTATTGATTTCATGACCCTGGACGGTTACGTGTGCAGGCTCTGCGGCGTTTCCGTTTCGGATTACGGCAGGGCGGAAAGGAAGCTGAAGGACTTTGCCGCATTCGACAGTTTCCCGTATGATCATGTCATCGTGGACGAGGGGCAGGACTTCGGCCGGGACGCGATGGAAAATGTAAAACTGCTTCAGCTGCTGCATGATGCCGTGCTGGCCGACCCGAATTCGAAATCATCCTGTTACGTGTTTTACGACAGGCTCCAGGCGGTGCAGTCGGATCAGATTCCGGGTTTCATACGGAACGCGGAATGCCGCCTTACCCTGCATAAAAACTGCAGGAACACGGAAAACATATACTGGACGGCGATGAGTCTTTTGCCAGAATGCGGAAGAGCGGAAGTTCTTCGCGGCATTACGGGTAAAATCCCGTGCATTCATTTCTGCAGTGAGGAAACATATTTCAATGCCCTGGATGATGTGATTGGCGGACTGCGCAGGGACGGAATCGATGACATCGTGATTCTGACCCTGTCAACGGAAACGGACAGCATTGTAAGCGGAGCCGTAAAAGACGGCGTTTACGGGGAATGCCGATTCATGAGCTGCAGAAAATTCAAAGGGCTTGAAGCGGATGCGGTCATTCTGGTTGATTTCACGGAACGGACCGTGACTGATGATGCCATGCTGTTTTACGTTGGAGCATCCAGGGCGCGCATTCGGCTGGAGATTATGACCGTCATGGACAATGAATCATGCCGAAACGCATTGGAACGGACGGAAGGAGCCGGTGCTGGGCGCAGACCCATGAGGAATCTGGCATCCATGCTGAAATGCACGGCACTGGTGCATCATTAAGGAGAGTGAGCGGTCATGCCGAAGCCGGTAAGCGAGCAGAGAAGTGAAAACATGCGCCGGATCCATGCAAAAGACACAAAGATTGAACTTGTCCTGCGGAAAGTTTTGAGAGAGCACGGATACGGATACAGGAAAAACTGGGCGGAACTGCCCGGAAAGCCGGACATTGTTCTGACGAAGTATAAAATTGCGATTTTCTGCGACAGCGAATTCTTTCACGGAAAAGACTGGGAGGTGCTGAAACCTCAGCTGGAACGCGGTAACAACGGCCCGTTCTGGGTGAAAAAGATTGCAAGGAACATGGAACGAGATGATGAGGTGAACAAATCGCTGCTGTTCCGCGGATGGACGGTTATTCGGTTTTGGGGTAAGGATATAATAAAAAAGCCAGACGAATGTCTGAAAGTAATAGAGGAAACAATATTTGATAATATGATGGCGGAAAATAATCCAGCTGTTGATGAGAAGCTGTTTTGAGAAAGCAGTATCCAGTTCAATGCTATATATTGTAAATATTATATATTTGTCAGCACATTTTATTGAATGGCCAGAGAAAAACAAGAGAATAATAACAGATTGGTAGAATGGACTAAGAAGAAAGAAGGAATGAGATTGAAGATAGTAATTCCACAGGCAAACACTCATAGTAATGTCGCGAAAGAACAGCATTTGGTGCCTCGTATATATATGAAACAGTGGAGTTATAATGATTCTAATTCAGTTTATATATATGAGAAAGCCAAACTGCAGATGGAGTACATTCTGCCAGCGTATACAGTATCAATTATATTATAGGGTATAATGATATTAAAGCAGGCGACATATTTGTGCCGGACGAAGCATTGGAAGAATTGTTTGGCTTTGTTGCAAATCAATGCATAGTTTATCTTGATGGAGAACAATTAGATTCATTAAAGAAACTTAATGATAAATTTTATGAATTTGATTCATGGGAAATATATGATAAGGAAGGTGTACTGGCTACAAAGAAAAGAATGAAATTAAGCGTGTAATTATGCAATCCAGATATACCTTTATTGAAACAGAGTGGTGCTATCAGTACGAAGACTCATGGATCAAATTTATTTCTGCTTTAGAAAAAAAGATTCGGAGTAATAAATTAAGAGTATTGGAAAAACCTGTGACATTAACTTCTGATGAGTTAGCAAAACTGATGGAGTATATTATCATTTTTGATTTTAGAAGCATTAATGGTAATGCTTGGATAAAACAGATTATTGATAAAATTCTGCCATATGAAATTGATTCATTGGATATCCCATGGAAAGAGCGTACGCATAACTTTAACAAAACAGCGGGAGAAGAATTAAGACATGCAGGAATTGTTAAAGCAAGCTATGAATACTTAAATCATAAAAATGGGAAGATGCGATTGCTGCTGGATAAGTATATGGAGAATATGGGGATAAAAATATGCTTGAGTGATGAAACGATGCCATTTATCACTTCAGAATTGCCTTCACAGGTTGTAAAAAATATTGATGGGTATAATGAACATATTTTTGTGGCAACACCTACAATGCTTATCACTACTTATAAAACTGATAATACAAATCGGTATACGGTCAATTACCTCAAAAGAAAATATGTAAATAGATACAATAAATATATAGCCCAAAATTCTAGTATGATAATTACGAAAGACGCATTGATTAATATTGAAAATTTGTTGAGTTAATTATGGACAAATGAGAGATAGAGCGTATGGAAATAATCTATACGTTGTCAACGCACCATAGCGTTTACTATACGTTCTATTTTTGTTTTTTTAAGAAAAGTGATAAAAAAACTACTGACAATTTGTTACTGGGAGAGATAGAGAGTGCATTTTGATGAACTTTTTGAAATGAGAAAACTGACAGGAATAAAATTAAAGGACTACATCAGTGGCAATGGATTCTCTAAGATATCGTTCTGCAAAAAAACAGAAATTTCTCGACCTACTTTAGATAAAATTTTAAATGGCGAGATAGATAGTAAAAGCGCATTCGATAAGCATTTGAATAAAATATTTACCAGTTTGGGCATTGGCCCGGATACTTTGATGGGATTTTCAACGAAAGCGCAAAGCGTAGATGCCATGTACTCACAAAATGCTCTGATAAATTATCAAATGAATGATAAGGCAAAGATGGAGTATGATCTGTTGCAGGATATTTTAAACCTTTGCAGTGTTTATTATTAGAGGCAAAAGCTATGAGTGAACGAATTACAGCAGCCAACTTAGACGAAGTTATTGAGACACAGATGAAGTAGAGTGAGAGTGCTTGAATTAGGAAAACCGATGGCATAGACTATAAGCAGTCGAGGTCATCGGTTTTTATCTGCATGGCCGCGATACCATCTCTGGAGATAATGTTACTTCTGGTGGTGACAACGTACATCTTAGCAGAACTGAAATACTCCTTCAACATGGCACCAATGGAAGCCATATTGCTATATCCTTCAACTACTACTACAACCGCAGACTTTCAATGATTTCGCATACTCCTTCCGGCCTTTCGGAAGGCTCTGGCAATTTCCAAGCTGTCTGTTCCCTCGTAACTTACCTCATCTTGACCACCAAGAGTAATACTACGGATATACATGCTTCGTAAATTATTGCTTCCCTTAACATTTTTCATATGAATATAGCGGTTTTCCGGATTCGTTGTAGAGAACATAATGCTTTCCTTGTCAAGCATTTCCAGAGCACGAAGGTTATGAGAAGTAAAGATCAGCTGACCCTTTGCACTGTTCTGGAAGATATCTAATAATTCGCCGAGCATATATTCAAAGATGTCAGCGTCTAATTCGTCGATGGCTAGGCAAATGGAAGGATTTCCAAAAGCCTGAATCAGAGCATTTAAAATAGAGATAATCTTAATAATCCCTTCCGATTCCATGCGGATGGGAATAGGAGGATGCCCTGCTCTGGCAGACATTAACTCTACTTTCCATCCGTCTTCTCCGGAATCAAGTGCCTGCCTTCCGTAGTCACGAAGCTCAATATTCATACCCGGGATAATCGTATATAATACGGTGTTGATTTGCTCTACGATAACTCTGAGCAATTCTTTCCGTTCCTTGTTGAGAGTAACTGGAGTCATCAACGGGATTGCAAAATCACCTTTAGCCCTCATTTGGTCTTTTTCAATACGGAACACCATTGGAAGCATGAAATTTGCGGTAATCATTCCGGAATGCGTGTTACGGATAACAAACAGATCCCTAACTGCAAAGCGAAAGAGTGCGCGGATAACAAATGAATAGTTCTCAAAAGGAGTGATGTCAGAACGACAGAATACTTCGCGGCTGCTTTCGCCAAAAATATAGGAGCAGTTGCTTTTTTCGGCAATTTTTCTGGCAACGATCAGGTCCGTCAATAAATTTTTGTCCTGCGATACTAACTCATCTAACCGTTTTTGTGGTTTGAATATGTTATCAGAAGCTTCCCTCTGATAATCCATGAAAATGTTTTTGTTGGAACGGATTCCGTTTTTGGTAACAGAACAATTCAAAAATTCTCGGTTTATCCATACCTTGGAATCCGCTTTTGCCAGGAGCACATGATAACCTACTTCATAAAGCGTATTTTCGCTGCCGGATATGATGAATTCAGCAGAGATTTCGGCATGATCTGAGCCAGAGTCCAGATAATCGGCGATTTCAGGACCTAACTCGCTTCCAATCATGATTTGATGTAAAAAATATAATGCATCAATAATGGCCGTTTTACCGGAGCCATTCTGCCCATAAATGCCAAGGACGCCGGCTTTTGTTATGCCGGTCATCGGAACGCAAACGGTTCCTTTTTTGACATTCTTAATATTTTCTAATGTCAATGAAGACAACCGTACAATGGGATTATTCATAAGATACCTCCAAAAATAAGTGGTCTAATATATGTATATTCTACTACGATTCATAGTAAATATCAAATTATAATAACCGAAACGACATTTTATATTCCGTATATTAAATTACAATACTTTATAGCGCCTCAAAAATAAACATCCAATATAATAAAGGTCTTGCGACAGATTTCTTTGAAAAAATATGGAAACAATTTGCCTCCGTGACAGGTACCGTGTTTCTGGCTGTTTCATTGTTTCCGATAACGTCTATGGAAGTGGAATACTTCATCAGTGAGGGGGGCCGTATGATGGATATCACCGATAGCCTGACCGACGAGGAAATACCCGAATTGAGTGATATACTGGATGAGATCAGCTATCGCCAGAAGATGGATGCGGCAATTATCACAACGGAAGACATGGGAGAGTATACCAATATTGTGGACTACGCAGACAATCTTCACAACCTCTGGAGCACGCTGTACTTAACAGGGTATTTGACAAAAGCGCGCGAAGAGGATTACAAGGCGAACTGCCGGATGGTATGATTGCTTTAATAAGTGTTGTATGGTAAGAAAGAAGGTATAGTAATGATACATCATTCAATCGGCATGATGCGATTTCAATCGAATCGGAAGGCTTATGAGAGCAAACAGACAATAAAGAACCTGATACGACAATGAGGTTATTCAATTTAATTTAATTGTGCGCCACAAGCTGCGCATCAGTAAGCGATTGGCCAATAAAAATACAGATCTTCTTATGATTGGTACTGGCGGGTCTGTCCTTTCCGTGGTAGAATATTTACGTTATCAAGAAACACGGTCCTGAATCATGGAGGCGCAAAGTATGGAACCAATGTATTTGTCAATCCAGCCGGAAAAGACAGGGGAACGCATAAGAAAGCTGCTTTTGGAACAGGGGTATACGATTCGGGAAATCCAGGGAGCTTTCGGGTTTGAAAATCCGCAGGCCATTTACAAATGGCTGTCCGGTAAATCGTTACCAAGCATCGACAACTTCATTATTTTAAGCAGATTATTGCATACTACGATTGAAGATATCCTCGTCATCGACGGGGATATTCCTCGTTTATTGGATATTTTAAACCGATGGTTGAATGACATCTTCCGCGGTATGATTTACAATCGGGTCAGAAACAAATGATAGCGGAGAGGACGGTGAAACATGGAATCGGGACATAAATTTATGTTAAATGATATTCTGCGAAAGAAACGGAAAAGTAAAACGCGCAAACCGGAATGTCCTGTATTTCTTACTTACGGACCGGCTCACGATTCTCCCTTGGGATGGATAAAACGTTGGAAAGAAGATATCATCTGCATCCGCCAGAGATTGCGTTACGGATACTGCTACCGTGATGTCTGGTCGATTGACTGGTGGTTCGTTACCGTTGTTCCGAACATGATTCACGATCTGCGTATCAACAGCCACGGGTATCCTGGATACTTCACTGGAACCGAAGAAGAAAATGTACGGAAGTGGAACAGGATCCTGAAGCGTATGGAATTTTTGTTTCGAGAGGCAAACGAGGAAACCTGCCGCCGGAAAAACCCGTATCAGGATGCGCATGATGAAGCAATGGCAGCATTCACTCGACAATACGGGATGTTCGGCGAAAAACTGAAGACAAAAGAAGAAAAAGAACAGGAAAAAAAGAAAGGATTCAGCCGTATGTACACCATGTCCGATGTACCGGAATATAAGGAAATATCAGATCAGTGGCTGGCAGCGGAAAACGAACTGACAACATACCGGGATCGGTGCATGAAAGAAGGTATGAAGCTCTTTGCCAGATATTTCTGGAATTTGTGGGACTGAGATCATTTGCGTTGAAAAAACATTATGGGAGGCGAAAACCATGCAGAAAATTACATCGGCTTATGCAAACAAGATGCTGAGAAGCCTGGAAGAAGACAAGGCATTCTGGGTAAACAAGGAATCGACATCCAGTACTTACGTGGCTGCAGTCAACGAGGAACCAGTTGTTCCGGAATATGATTACATGACTGTTGCGAATACGATTGATGAGATTGACAGGAAGATCCTTACCATCAAGCACGCATTGAATCTGACCAATGCTACCGCAAAAGTGCAGGTCGGCGATCAGGAAATGAGCATTGACGGCATCCTGATCCGGATGGCGCAGCTCAACAAGAGAAAGACGGTGCTTGACGATATGCGTAAGAGACTTCCAAAAACGCGGGTATATGGCAGCTCCTTCGGTTCTTCCGGATCGGCACCGGAGTATAAGTATATCAACTACGATCTGGAACTGATCCGGCAGGAATATGACCGCATCTCCAATACGATCATGGAAATGCAGATTGCATTGGATCGTTATAATCAGACAGTGCTGTTTGAGGTGGATATCTAAGTAGAATTTCCGTACAGGGCGTACTTCTAACAATAATTAAGAGTGGTTACGGTTCATTGTCATCGCTTATCGGTTATTTGTTATCGGGTTATGTGTTCTGGTTCATGGAGACGGCTTTGGGAAAGCATATCATGCAGATTTTCAAATCACCCTGTAAAAAACCTGTGAGTGATCACGGTGCCAAGGTACGGTTTTCAGGCACAAAGGCTGCGGAAGCAATTCCGCAGCCATTTTTCATGGTAAGAAGGATTTCGACATGAAAACTTACTTTTTAAAATCGCTCCATTTTGGATATTTTAAAAATAGTGGAATGAAGTGGATTACAAAAGCAGAATGGATTGGGTCGCAAGAATTCCCAAAACCATTATCCGCAAAAAGGGTCAATGTCGGTGGAATGCATTAGGATATGTCCCCAAGAATAACCAAAATGGAAAATGTATATCTTTATACAATCGCAGAATTTACTCACCTGTTTGTAGATTTAGGGGAACGATGCCTTTCCGTGAGTATCTCTCATTGGGAAGCTCGCGACTTTAGTCATGAGAGGACGTTACACGCTCTGACTCCAGACCACTTCCGGATGACGGTTGTTCTTCATGCAATCACATAGATACAGGTTAATAAGCGTCTGATACGGAATACCAACTGCATCCGACTGATTCTTAAAATACGCAATAACTTTTTCATCAAGATTGATGGTTACCTGCTTCTTTTTAGTTTTTGTATACGGGTTTTGTCTCGGGTTTAAATTCATAATATCATATTCTTCACGCATGATCTCACCTCCAAAATGGTTGTTCATTGTAAACATTTTGTTCTGTTTTCGTTGCCTTTCTTGCGGATATGATTCTGATTTTTTGGCTAACCGCAATTAGTGGTTGACAATATCTGCCGTGTAAAATGCGGTTTTCTCAATTAGTGGTTGAAGGGAGCTACTGTATGACTCTCAAATGTCAAAGCCATTATTTCTACATATAATAACTAAGAACGCGAAGCAAATAATGTTCCTCAATAACTCGTTTTCTGTTGACTACGATTACTTTTGTGATATAATGAAGTTAGAGGATAGCGACGTTGACCAGCTATCGCGGTGTTGAAGCAATTGACTGTGTCGGAATGCAGCCGATTGTGGAGCCTGACCTTGGGTTATGCGATAACCTCAAACCGAATAGGTTCTTCGGAACTGAACGAAAACGCTTTTAAGGGCCTTGCAGTGGCAGGGTCCTTTATTTTTTTGCAAAGGACAAGGTATATATGGATCTCTTACAACAGTCTGCACAGGCCTGGAAAGAAATAACTGAATATAGATATTTGTTTATATATGGCTATAAAAATCAGCTGTATCCAATTAATCTTACCTTTTCTTTGGAAGATTATCCGCATTTAGTCGGCTTCCAATATATGAAAGATGTCTCACTTCCAAATTATTCTTCTGCCAAAATTGCTGATAGAATTCTTGAAAGTAAAATACCATTTGAAAAAGTTCAAAAGGCAGCCCAGTACGATGAGATGATAAAACCCCGACTTGAAGCATTAGTTCGCTTGAAGGAATCCTTGGATAACGAATTTAATCTATATTCATACATGCCATGCAAGTATCCTTTCATCACAAGCATTAAAGCAGATTATTTGATATCCAGCCATTTTAGTGTTGATAATTTCATCTTTATCATCAAGGCAAATGTGCAGGGTGAATCAAAATGTGATTTTCTTTGTTGCTCCATTTTTGAAAAAGGTGATCGAGATTATGAATCAAACCAAAGAACTCGAACACTGATGAAGAAAGAACGAATACATATTTCTTCTAACACCACCGATATTCTGTTGGATCGCTTATCAGCACAAACAAAGCCGAAGGACAAAGCTATTACAACTTCAGATGATACCGAAGCAAAGCCCAATGATTCGCAATAGTGCCACTTCCTCTGGAGGTGGTTTTTTTGCTACCACCTACCTCTTCCTCACAAGCCGGTTAATGAAGCAGGAGCCGTGAAGATTGTTGATGTCAGGGATTTCAACCTGATCTGTGGTCTTGCAGAATCCGGCAAGAGCGGATTTTCAACCACTTATTGTGGATACCTGATTTTTTTATCTTCTCCGTGATAGCAATGGCTAACTATACAAACACCTTTCCTATCGGTTATACCTATAATCAGAAACCTGTCTTCTTCAGAATGATCCGGATCATCAAACAGAATCGCATATTCATCCTCGAAAACGGTCTGAGCCTCTTCAAAGGAAACCCCCATGCTTTTTTTGGTATTCTTTTCTTCATTCCATTCAAATAGCACTTCTTCACTTCCTTTATAATTATATCATAATTATTTATCTACTTCAAAACTTACTTTTTGAAATCGCTCCATTTTGGCAAATTTAAAAGGAAGGTTCCTTTGCCGCAGCAGATGACACCTTCCTCTAATGACTGATTTTTCTGTTGTCCGCCAACTGATCGGCACCCGAAGTCCGATAAGCAAACTGGTTTTTCCGTTGCCAGTCAACTGTCCGGCACCCGAAGTCCGGAAAGAATTTCGGATTTTATGTGTCAGTCCACATGATAGGCATATAGCCCATCTACCGAATATAGCATACACAGAATATCTAAATTATGCAACGAGTTTATAAATATTTTATTTAGCAATTTGGGAGGTGAGAACATTGAAGATAAAGTTCAGACAGGCAAAAGCGGTGGATACCCTGCTATTCACGAAGTCTAATGTTAAAAAGCCGAATGTCATCCGACAGCCAAAACAAGGGAGAAAATGATGGAAGCAAATAATGGTAACCTAACAGTTTCTAAATTTTGTAATAACAATACAAATGTATTGAAATAGAAATGATTTAGCGATTATAATGAAGAAAATAGATGGGAGTGAGGTGCTGAACATGGATAGTACAATTAAGGTCAGGGTAGACGATGAGTTAAAGAGTAAATCAGATGAACTATTTAAAGATTTAGGGACAGATACAACAACAGCAATCAGAATATTTTTAACCCAGGCAGTGGCATCAAATGGATTCCCTTTTGAAATCAAAAGACAGCCAAAATCAAACCCATATGCACCTATGACGGAGACAGAAATGCTTGCAAAATTGGCAAAGTCCAGAGAACATGGGATGTTCAGAGATGCAGATCTTGTAGTTTCTGATATGAGGTTGAAGTATGGATTATGAAGTTGAGTAAAAAAAGTTATTTTGAAAGGGGAAGAGAATAAAAATGTTTGATACGAGTTCGTTAGAGGCACAAGTGCAGGCGTATGTAGAAGAAAAATTGCAGGAACAGGCGGTTGCCATTGCAGACAGAATACATATGACTAATTCAACTGGAAAATCAGACCAGGATTGCAGAAATTGTTCCGTGGGTAAAAAAAGCAGATATTTACGGACTTTCCAATATGATACATAAGCCGATGGAATTAACGAAAGAAGATCTTCGGGAGGTTGAATTAGAATATAGAAAAACAGGGGAACCTGCGATCTTAAAGAAAATTTTTGGCGAACCAGATCAAAATAAAGAAGGAAAATCAGTGGATGAGTAGAGCAGTGCTATCTATTGAAAACGGTGAGATCCTTCACGGCATGGATTAGAGCAAGTTGGATACATCCACAGAAGAATGACTTGATGCGATACTTCTGTTCAACTTGAACAAAAGTGAAAAGGAGATACCATGACGGAAAATTACTTTTATCCAGATACAGATGAGATGATGGAGATTTATGATACACTTGAAGATCTACTTGCCAGAGGAAAAATTACTAGGGCGCTCGGCGATGCTTTCAAGGTTTACGCGGATTCGTCTCCCGATTACCTGCTCCAGATTTTATTAACACCAGTTGATGTCTGGTGCCGTTATTTGTTCCTTTGGGGGCAGAGATCCTATCGGCATATCTTAAGTAACATCAAAAATAGTACATATCAGGATATTTCCGAAGAGGAATTCGAAGAAAAGCGAAAAAACTGGATAAAAGAGATCAGAAACACCGACCATCCAACGCATCGCGTTGCAAAAGCGTTAAAATATGCCAGGGAAGAGGATGCGTGGGAAACAAAGAACCATTTTGGGGGATGGTCGTACACAATAAAGCTCAACTGATTTATATTGAAGTATGCAGTAACATGAATGAAAAAGGTTATTCCCTCTCAGCGATTGCTGAAATTGTGCCTATGGTTTCGAAGGCAGAAATCTATGGTCTCTGTCATTTGTACTCTGTGAACAGGTTTCTTTTGTCTTGGCATAATAAAAGGTTCTCCTAATGATATTTGTTGTATCATAGAAGAACCCTTCATAGGACTTTTACAGAAGAACTTTCACACAGTCAGGATGTTGTCGAAGCCAGTCTCTATATATTTCGCCGAATCCGCCTTTACTGAATCCCATATACATAGAGAAGTCAAGTCTGCTCAACCGAGATTCGAGGTCACCAACTGCATCCGTTGCTTCCTCAAGTAAATTACCATTTTCTTCTTTCTTCTGGCGGCATGAATGGAACCCCTTAAAAATCAGCGGAAGATCATCTCCGTAAACAGCAGCCATTTCTTTCCAATCATCAAATAAGAGTTGGTAGTAGATCCGGCATTTTTGTCCTGTCCTGTCATCGTATACTTGCTTTAAAAATCCATTTTCTTCATCTACAGTATCGTTCAGTATCATAACCGCCATTTTGGGCTTGGAACTCCTGCAGATCGGTGTGGGGGAATTCTGTACAGGCGCGGTTTTTCCAGGCATTAAGCAGGACTGTTCTTCCTCATACACAGATCTGCAGATGCAGTCGAGTACTTTTTCTTTCCTTTCCTTTAAAAGTCTATGCCAGAAAATTCGTATAGTATCGATATTTCCGTAGCGGTTAAATTCATCCTCAATTTTGGGTTTAATAAAATCAGCTAAATGGGCGCGGAGAACTCGGTATACCTCCTGATCCATCCTAACTGCTGGGCCGATACACTCCGGATAAAGCCGGCAGGTGTTTCCATCTACGCGGACAAAGGAGTGGAGGGCGGAAGACACATAATTTTCTGCGGGGATAAATCCTTTTCCAAAGAGCTCTACCCAGAAGTCGCCGCAGTGATGCATCCCGAAGATGTCATTATAGATTGAGGTTGTTACCGATTTTATTGGATCAATACTGCATTTGTAGCTCTGATTCCAAGCAAAGATCGCACTATCCTGCACTTCAGAGAGGGCACTTAGGCCATGTTCCTCGATAAAGTTCTCCTCCATGAGTGAGTTGATATAAACGGGCGTTTCAGTTACACTGCGACCTTCATACTTGGTCTTTACGAGGTACATAAAGGTCATGAGCGAAAATACTTCTGCAGGATTTAAGTGTTCAAAACCCATTTCGACTTTTTGCTGCAGTGTCTTGTTGGTATCAGGGTACAGAAAGTGATATACTGCTTTGTGCGGCAATGTGCAATCTGCAAAGTTGACTGTTGGGAGAGATGTGTATCCAAGGATTGCGTTGTACCCGAACGCCACAACATTTTTCCGGTCATGGACCGATACAATTGTTCCATTACTTTTTACAAAGATAGAAAAGTACCTTTCCTGACCAATTTCTTCGAAGCGCTGAGCAATGTAGCATGCGTACACGCCGTCTGGCTGCTTCTCGAGAAACAGGAGGCAGTCGGCCATCCGGGGAAAGATGATGATTTTGGGAACCATCCGCTTAAGTTCACCGATGGGACCAGTTTTTATATATACATCCGTTTGGCAACTCATGACGCGATCCACTTGATTCTTGATTAACTCACGATAGCCATTAGGATATTTTAATTTTGCTAACTTCGCAAGAACGAGTATATCAGGATTAATCTCATTTTTAAATGCATTCAGAATGTCCAGAATAAAATTATCTTCGTTTGAAATTAATTCTTCACCACGCAGCTGATTCCAGATCTTTTTATACTGTATGGCAGTGGCTATTATCTCATTTTTTTCAAACAAGGAAAAAAGATCCATTTGGCTGTGATCTAAGATGTGATGCATTGCAAATCTTGAGCAAATGGATGATACTGCATTTGTAGGGTCATAACCATCCGCCAGCCAGTTGAGCTGCTTCTGGATGTGGACGAGGTATGCGTGTTCTTCTTTCGGAATAAACCCGGAGGGACTGTTCCCGAGTTCATGGAGAATCAGCTGTTTAAATTCATCCAGTACACTTACATTTCTTTTGTTTTTTTCGGCCTCCTCTGAGCCATTGATCTCAATGTATTTCTTGTTCATAAAGATGATACCTCCTCATAACTTTATTCTACTACATCATTACCGTATTCTTGAATGGTATTATATCATAACTTGCATTATAGTGCAAGTTAAAATGCAAGTTAACTTGAATTATTTGAATGATAGTGCGAATTTATTGCAAAAGGATACGATTTGATGGTATCCTATATATAGGAAGGGACGGTGCCAAGAAATGAACATTAAGCAGATACGATTATCAAAAAACATGACTCAAAAGCAACTAGCGGATGCTATTGGGGTGGATCATACAATCATATCTAAATATGAAAAAGGACAGACGGTTCCGTCTGTCAGCCGATTAGAAATGATTGCGAAAGCACTTGGAGTAAATGTAGATATGATCCTTAATGATGAAGCTATCGAAGCTATTCCTGCAGCTACTCGAAGACGAGCGAAGGTCGTTTCGATAGATGATGATAAGCATTATATTTCAGAGTCTTCCCTAGCTAAAAAATTGATTGCCTACTATAAAGGAACATGCGAGCTATGTGGGAAGGAAGCACCATTTAAGAGTACTGATGGTCAACCGTTCCTCGAAGCGCATTACGTTAAATGGCTTTCAAAAGGGGGAACCCCTACTATTGATAACCTTGTGGTGTTATGCCCAAATTGTCATCGAAAGGTTCATGAATTACATGACACTGAAGATATACAGAAGTTGCAGGAAGCTGCAAGACGGCATGGTATAGACAAGATCCTATAGATTTTTATAGAATAATTACACAGTTTAAAAGTAGTGATAACTATTAATTATATAAAAAGAAAGTGATTACCAATATTCCAGAGCAACCGTGTACAATACTTTTCCTTGGCCTAATCCGACAGAGGAACAGAAGGAAAAAATCAAACATACTGCGCAAATGATTCTTGATGCGCGATCTTTGTATTCTGATTGTAGCTTGGCGGATATGTATGGCGAAAAGATGTATTTATTCCCAGAATTATTAAAAGCCCATCAGCAGAACGATAAGGCCGTCATGCAGGCGTATGGCTTTGATATTAAGACTACCACAGAGAGCAGTTGCGTCGCAGAGCTGATGAAAATGTACCAGGCTTTAACGGAAAAGAAAGCGTAGGGCAGACGTGTAACGCGCCGCAAATAGCGCAAAAACTGGCACAAAGTACAGTAAAACAGGAAGGTATGAGAATTGACTGACTTTACGAAAGAAGCACTGCCACCGATTTATCGCCGGAACAACCGGGACTGTTACCTGGACCCGGTACGGCAGAAGCTGATCTATATTACACCGGAAGAGACCGTTCGCCAGCAGGTGATCCAGTGGCTTTTGCACGAATGCGAAGTGCCGACCGATATGATTCGGGTGGAGGAACACCTGTCTCATTATGGCATTGATACCAGGCGGAGAGCGGACATTATCGTGGATGCCATATCAACGGAAGATCACCTGATCCATCCGCTGGTCGTGATCGAATGCAAGGCTCCAGGCACGCTCCTTGGAGTAAAGACATCCGACCAGATGGTGGATTATTCTGATAAGCTTGGATGCTATTACATGGTTATGACAAATGGAGCGAAGACGTTCTGTTATCATTACGATGAGAAAACCGGTGATTATCAGCCGGTTGACGGGCTGCCGCCATATAAAAAGATTTTGCAGGGAGCGTATACATATTTAAAGCCATTGGAAATTCCGGAACGTCTTACCTGGAAAGAAATTATGGATGGAAACGGGTGGCAGGACTACATCTGGTCTGAGATGGGTGATGCTACACCGGAGCCGGTCCTGAAAGCGGCAACGAACCTATGGGAGTGTCTGCTCTACCCGGAGCATCGGCTCCCACAAGGAAATTATGGCCTATTTAAGATGAAAGAGGACTTAGGGGTGCGTCTTCTGGAATACGGGAATGCGTCCGGCGGAAAGTTTTCCGGCCCATACCGTTCCTTCCTTGTGGAGTACCAGGGAAGTACCGAGATTGTCTCCATTGGTCTTAGCATTTACGTGACATCGGCGCACCAGGACGTCAATAAGACGGTATTAAACGTAGCCATCGACAATGAAAAAAAGGCTCATCATGCTTTACAGCTTGTGTTGGATGATAATGTCCGTGTAGTCGGAAAGAACTGCTTTTTCTATCATCATGGGCGGATCGCCGTTGGGAAGATCGGCTCCGGAAAGGTGGATGAGCTGCGGGCATTTGTGGAAGATAAGGCGCCGGAGCTGGTATCCGGAAAACAGTTTTTTCTTGGGAAACTGGCCAATGACCGTCTCTGGAACCTGGATGATCCGGAAGTAACCGCTTTTATAAAGAACCTGATTTCTTATGCGTTGATCCGGGACGAGTACCGGGTATTTGTTAAGAAGAATACGCCTTCAAAATAACCATAAGCTCTGTTTCATTGATATGTCAGGCTGCAATTTTGCAGCACTTATCAATCATTGGAGGTAGAAGCTATGAGCAACTACGAAGAACATGCAGAGGCAATGTGGGAAGAGGTTGAAGGAAAACCAAATAGAAAACTGACGGACCGGGAACGGTTCGACCGTGAGGTATCACAGTGGAAAAGCGGGCTTGTTACCACGGAATTTGGCATTCTGGATTTGGACAGGGACGCCATGAAAGATATCAGACATGGAGAGCACCTTACCTGGGAAGAATATCTGGATGCCCTGTTCAATTCCAGAAATAATCAAAGACGTGCTTTCGCATACTGCTATTATGGTCAATATTTCTGCGAATACTACGGTCAAATTGAACGAATCGATGCAAAAAAGAAAAAAATCCTTTTTAGACGGATCATGATTTCGGGAGAGTATCCGGGAGGCGATTGTTTCAGCGACAGGGAGGACCACGTATGGATGGAACTGGAACCATTTAACGGATATAAGGTGGGCGAATGCGTGAGGTTCTGGGCGGACATTTACCGCTACTTAAAGACCAGAAACGGGCTGCAGATTTCTTTTGGGCTATGCAATCCTGAAATGGTTGCAAGGGTAGATGATTACCATGTGCCAACAGATGAAGAGCTCAGGATGCAGGCAATCGACCAGATAATCTGTGAGATATGTATGTTTCGTGAGCATTGCAGCCCGGCTGTCTGCCTTGCGAATGAAGATTGGTTACAGGAAATGCGTGTGACACTCCTCGTCGCAAGTCTTACAAAACCGGAAGAATATGATGAAAATGATGACGAGATTTAAGAGGGAATAGTCAAGGAGGGGACATGGAGAGAGGTAAAGTTTATTGGTTTGACATTCCGTATTTACCGGGAACGGAGACCATTGCCGTGTCTCCTTATATTAGGAAAGATGGCAGGCTGTGTTTCATGGTCCCTGGAAATTTAGGCCCTCCATGGAGCGGAGTCTGGTGTCTTACCGGGGAAATTATTCAGGATCAGGAAGAGGAATTTATGTTCCGCTGTGATGATTCCGTGATGGGAAGCCGCGGCGGTACGTACCATTTTAAGCTGCTGACCATGGAAAAATACCGGGAGCACAGACACGGATGGTATGAGGACCATGCAGAAGTTTTGAAGCACTGCCAGGGAACGGAATCTCTTCAGAAATGGTTTTTAAAACACTGGCCAAATCCGGCGGAAACGGAGGAAACGTAGGCGCCAATGAATGATGTTATAAAATGGGAGATCGTTCTGATCGCGGCTTTCCTGTTGGTTCTTCTTCGAAAACAGAGAACGAAAAGAGTTATAAGTGCGGGATCATTTACGATGGAGAGAGTAATTTTTAGGATTTCTAATTGCAGCAAAGCGCGGAAAGAGGGAAAATCATATGGAGCATATACTCTGATAATGTTGAGGATTGGATATGAATATAATAAGTAAATTTGCAGGCGGAGCTTTTTAGTTCCGTCTTTCTTTTTTGCAGGATACGATTATTATCGGAGAAAGAAACCACAACTTCAGAAGAGGCTTGATAATCTTATGTGATTTATTAAATAAAATAAACC
>ERZ1026876.94-NODE-94-length-55373-cov-15.467949_pt1 | contig 55373 bp, 62 predicted proteins | sample MGYA00380168_ERZ1026876 | MGnify/ENA primary metagenome ERZ1026876 (study PRJEB33269, sample SAMEA4719804) | human gut metagenome | biome: human-associated habitat; feature: organic feature; material: feces | place: Cameroon | collected 2013-10 ... | reverse complement strand
CACTAAATGTGAAAGAATTATTTTTATTCAACCTAAAGTTGGAGATTCTGTAGAAATAAGTCCTAAACAACTATCTGAGCTTGATTGGATAAATATAAATGGAATTAAATTTAAGAGGATGGAAGATGAGAAAAATTAAATATGAACAACATGTACCTGCATTTATCGACTGTGCAGAAAAAGAATCCTATGAAGTAGATACCTTAGAGCAACTTCTTAACAAAAATGAGGAATATAAGGATCCGTATGAAGTATTTGCAACAAACAAAAAAGGTAATCACTTGATGTTAAGCTCTACTAAAAAGAAATTTTGGTGGGTACTTGGAACGGTATCTGGAGTTAATTTAAAGGGTAAATTGCCTTATTATGAAGATGTTTACAAGAGGAAATAAGTAATGATTGAGTTAGAAGAGTTGGAAGAATTAAAGATAGCTTTGATGGAGGAAATTTAAAATGAAATTAAAAGGCAAACAGGCAGAAGCATTTGTAGATGCTTTATGCGAAGGTATGAAAATAAATGAAGAAAAAGAAAATGAGTTACATGCTTATAAACCAATGAATATAGAAGAGATTGCTGGAAAAATCGACTACAAACAAAAATATAATGATTTAGTTGCGCATATAGATACAACGCCGTTTGTTACCAGCCCGATGGGAGATTTGCCAGTAACGTCAACAACTGTCAGAAATCTTCTTGATAAACTGATAAAAACAGAGGAAGAGAACCACGATTTGAGCGATCAGCTTTATAATCTAAATCTTTATATTGATAACTTCGAAGAAATTCAAAACAATAGTACAAAACATCTTATTGATCTAATTAAAAAAGATGTTCCAGAAGAATATCATAAACAAATTGACGAAACAACAAATGTTTTCTTGGGAGTGCAAAATGGGAACATCTAAATCTATTTCGATGAGAATTATAAATAAGATTAAAAATTTGAAGAGAAAGATTTTTGAATACGAAGATGAAGAGCCAGAATATGTAAACAGAAGAGCTGTTTCAATTTGCGAAAGATATATCGAAAGGTATATCGCAAATGTTACTCCTTATGAATCAGAGAGAAAAGAGCTTCGAGAAAATATTAAATGGACCTGCGACAATTGTACGGAAAAATTAAAAAATCTTGGATGGGAAGTTTATGGATATTAATGATTTCCATCAATTTATGCAAAATCTTAAATGGGAAATACAAAAATACGCATTAAATCAACAGTTAAATAATAAAACTATTGATAATAGAAGCGTGATTACTATTATTTCCATTATTAACAAGCAGCAGGATAAATTTATTAAAAAATATTTTACAAATAGAAAAACAAATTCAGAAACTATTAACGACCATGATTCTCAAATATGTAAAAATATATAAAATAATTTGGCTAAATTATATGTAAGAAAAACCAAATAAAAAGAGGTACATAATATGCTTTTATATCAAAAGAATGATCTATTAAATTTTGTTAAGGGCAATCTTCCTGAAAGCCCTGCTCCTTTATCAGTTGGATTTAGCGAAGATACTGCTGTAATTATGTATGAAGGAGTACAGATTCAGCTTACTAGTGATGGAGGTACTGTATCACCATCTGATTCTATTACATTAAATGGTGTTGAGATGAATGTACCAAATCCGGAATTAGTTGTGAAACTAAAAGATGGAGAGTATCATTTAACAGGCAAAATTGCTGCAGCTTCTGATGAAATCACATCTGCTTGGGGTTATGAAAAAGGCACACACCTTTACGTAATTAAGGTTGAGTTTGACGGTGATATTGATCCAGAAACATTCTCTGGGACTATTGATGGTAAAGTGCCAAATAAGCCTATTACATATAGTAAATTTGATGGTCCTAACTATATCTACTACATACTTGATAGCTCAACAAAGACGGTCACTATTAAGTATAAGGCCAATGAGAATGCAGAAGAAAAGGTAATTAAAATTTACAATGACGCAATTGATGCTTAAACTTATCTATGTTTAAGCATTGGGTGCGCTCTGCATCACTAAACATGAAAAAATATTTCAAAAAAATTAAGATCAACTGCCTCAAAGTAGTTGATCTTTTTTTATTTATATGTTATAATATTAATAGAAAATTAAAAAAGATTTATATGTGGAGACTTAATTAGATGAATGAAATTGAAATCTACAGGGGAAAAGTCATTGATGAAGACGAATACGTTCAAGGTATTTTACTGAAGAATGATCACATTTTTCAATATACAGAAGACAGCGATTGGTCTAAGAACTGCGGTGTCGGTTGTTTTTCGGTAGATAAAGATTCTATTGAGCCTGCGGGTAAAGTTAATCCTATTGAAATAAAGGTGCTTCCTAATATGCCTGAGGTAAAAGATTATTTAAAATCTCTTCCTAAAATCTATTTGGTTGCTTGTTGGGTAAGCTATGGTGTAATGGAGTTTCCTTTTGCAAATGCTTATAAATATAGTAAAAGAGCAGATAAAGAAGCACCACTTGTTTGGCAACATGATGATTGTAATGGTACCTGTGATTTATTCTTTTTACGAAGTATTGTAGATACGACATCAGGCTCTATTAGTTGTTGGACATTTGACAAAGAGGAAGCAGAAAGAATTGCAGAAAAGAAAAACAGAGAAATGAGGTATAAAGTATGAAGGTTTGGAAAGTAGATAATTATTGTATTGGTCCTGCAGAAGATTCGCCTTATGATACGACTGCAGAAACTCTTGCTTATATATTAAATCAATATGAGAAAGCAGGTGCAAGTATCAAAGAAATCATTGAGACTAAGAAAGGTAATTTTAGAATCATCTATACTGTAGAAGATGATAGAGATTGTGGAATTTAAAGCGTGAAAGTAGTTGATTTTTCTAATTAAACTGCTATAATATATTTAGTGGATTATGTATGGGATATATTTATAAAATAACAAATTTAGTGAATAATAAAATTTATATAGGTCAAACGTCATTAACTATATGCAAGAGGTGGGAGGCACATATAAAAAGGGCTAAAACACATACTAATAGATACTTATATGATGCAATGAATCATTATGGCTATAGCAATTTTGTAGTTGAACAGTTAGAGGAATGTGTAAAGGAAGATCTTGATATTAGAGAAAAATATTGGATATCTTTTTATAATTCAACAGATCCTGATGTGGGATATAACTTAACAACAGGAGGTGGCGGCGGTAATACATGGACATTAAATTCACACAAAAGAGAAACACTTGAGAAATCTCGTATGACTAAAGCAAAAGAAAACTATATTCCAATAACAAGAGAATCTTTATTGAATGATATTGAAAATAAATTAACGGTGAAAGCAATGTGTGAAAAATATCACTGTATTGGGCAAACAATTAAAAAATATTCAATGCTGTTTTTTGGTGAAATGATTTCTAAACTAAGAGTTGTTGAAAATAGTGGTCGTTTTAAGAAAAAAGAAATTGACGAAGATCAATTTTATTCTGATATTATAGAAAATAAATTAAATATAACAAATCTCACTAAAAAATATAATATGTCCTCAAATGCATTGAATAATAGGTGCGTAGAATTATTTGGTGATACCATAATGAATTTACGTCAAAGAAAATATACAATTTCAAAAACTATTCAAGATGAAGAACGGTTAAAAGAAGAGATTTTATCTGGAAAGAAATTAGATGAAATTGCACCTATTTTTAATATGTCAAAAAATACATTAGTTACAAGATTGAAAGAGGTGTATAATATGAATTTTAAGGAGTATAGAAATTATGTTAAATCCAAAAACTAATCAACGGGAACTAGCTTATGTAACAACCATACAAGAAATACGAGATCTTCCGGGGTATGATAAAGTAGAATACGCAAGAGTGATTAATTGGTGGTGTGTTGTAAGAAAAGGTGTTTACAAAGTAGGTGATTTATGCGTTTATTTTGAAATTGATTCTAAGACACCGGAGACGGAGCCTTTTGAATTTTTAAGTAAATATAAATACAGAATTAAAACACAGAGACTTTGTAAAGTTTTATCACAAGGGTTAATTATGACTCCTGAAGAATTAGGACTTAAGGATGTTAACGAGGGAGACTTCTTAACAGAAAAACTCGGTGTTACCTACTACGAACCAGAAGATAATGTAAGAAAAGCAGATAATAAAAAACTTGCAGAAATGAAAGTGGATAAATTTATGATTAAGTGGGTAAAGAAACATAAACTACTTTCTAAAATCAAATTTATCTATAATTTACGTAGAAAACTGTGGCTTAAGCATTACTTTAAAAATCAACAGAAGAAGAAAACAGACTGGCCCTCTTGGGTTGTTAAAACAGATGAAGAGCGCTGTCAAAACTTGCCAAGACTCTTTACTAATAATGATAAAAAGTACATAGCTACAGAGAAAATAGATGGTACTTCTACTACCTTTACTATGCAGCAAGCACCAAAAAAGAAGAGAAAAAGCTATGTATGTTCTCGGAATGTGGTATTTAATGCTCCTGAAAAGAATGATAGATGTTTTTATAAGGACACCGATGGTAATGTCTATCTTGAAATGTTTGAAAAATATGATATTAATAAAGTATTAAACTATATTCTTGATAAGCACCCAGAGTATGAATTTGTTACCATTCAAGGTGAAACTTATGGCGGAACTATTCAGAAAAGAAATTACGGACCTGAACATAGATTAGCTATATTCAATTATATCTATAAGGTTAATGGAAAAGCTCCTGTAAGATTAAATCCTGTACAAATGAAGGATGAGATAAATTCTATTAATGAAGCTATCGGTACAGATCTTGAAATCGTACCTATTCTTGATACTGAATTTAAACTTCCATCTACCTGTGAAGATCTTCTTGCATACGCAGAGGGTAATTCAAAAATTGATGGAAAGCCTCGTGAAGGAATTGTATTCAGAGATATAAATGGGGAAGAAAGTTTTAAAGCGGTTAGCAATAGCTTTTTAGAGATGTTTCATCAGTGAAAAAATAAACAGAGAGAAATCAGCAAACTGACTAAAAGTAGTTGATTTCTCTCTGTTTTTGTAGTATAATATAATTGTAAGAAAAAGTTAAGGAGATGTGGATATTATGACTAAAACTGAATTCATTGACAGACTTAAAACTATGAGTACGGAATATATTACTGATGACATGTATGCAGATATAGAGTTTGTTTATACCTGGCATCCTTGTATCGATGAAGTTGTAGGTAAGGATCAAATTGCGAAACTTTTTGACATGTTTGGTTATAGAATCATTAAAGATATGTTACTTACTGCACAAAAAGCAAAAGAGTTAAGTGAAGAAATAACAAAAAAGGAAAACGAGTTACAAGAACTTAGATGGGAATTTAACAAGCTTAGGAGATAATTAATGCATGTGATGGTTATATAATTGATGCTTGGAGAAAAGAAAATAGAGGATGACATGGAAAATATAGTATTTTTTGAAAGCGATAAAGATTTGAAAAAATTAACAGGTGTAGAAGATTTTAAAGAACTTTGGGACAAAGGTTGGGATTTGGACGATTGGGATTTTGGTATTCAGACTGAAGAAGAGTGGAAAGAAATGGATCCAGATTCTGATTGTTATGAATGGGGATGCTGGGATCATTATTATCGTCATTGTATGGAAGTTATGATGAATACGTTCCAGGTTGGTCATTATACGCACAACGGGAAACATTATTATTTCAAATATCACTAATTATGTTTAGTGAAAGTGGTTGATTTTTTCTCGGAATTGTATTATAATATGATTGTAAAGAGGTGAGAGGAGTAAACCATGCTTACAATAGGTCAAAAAATAAAAATTAAATCAAGAGAATATTTTGCAAAAAATGCACAGGAATTTTATCTTGCGGGTAGCTTCGCAGGTTATCAGGAGACTGATAGTCCTTACTTTCTTCCGATAGAGTACTTGAATGATGAAGTGTATGAAATAGTAGCCACAGGTAAAGTAGGTGAACTTATGCATTATAGAATTGATGAGGTTACATGGGTGAAGGAGAATTGGGTAGAAAAAGTATGAAAAAACCTAAATTGATCGTAATGGTAGGACTTCCAGGTAGTGGCAAAAGTACCTATGCAAAAGAGTTGGTTAAAAATAAAAAAGCGGATATTATACTATCTTCTGATGCTATTAGAGAAGAGCTTACAGGAGATGAGAATAATCAAACAGTAAATGATAAAGTATTTAAATTACTATATCAAAGAATGAATGGTTGTTTATCTGATGGTAAAAATGTAGTTGTAGATGCTACTAATACTACTTTGAAATCTCGTTTGCGTATTATGTCAGAATGTAAGGTAGATTGTACAAAAGAGGCTATTGTGGTAAATCCAACTGTACTTGAATGTTATAAAAGGGACAGTAGTAGAGATAGAACTGTAAGTGAGCAGGTTATTAATAGATTTTTAAGCGGTTTTCAGTGCCCACAAAAATTTGAAGGATTTGACTCTATTAAATTCACGGAAAAGAAAACGCATAGTACATCTTTAAGTGATATAATAAACAGAATGAAAGAATTTGATCAGGAAAATCCACACCACATCTTTAGTTTAGGTAAGCACTGTCTTATGTTAGAGTTAGAATTAAAAAAGCTTGGTATCGTCAATTCTTCTATACTTTATGCAGGTTTAATTCACGATGTAGGTAAGTTGTTTACTAAAAATAAGGATGATAAAGGAATTGCACATTATTATAATCACGATTCTATTGGCACTTATTACATAGTTTCACATTACAAGACTTTCTTTTTTGATAAAGACGTAAAAGATCCACTATTGACTATCTTCCTTGTAAACTATCATATGAGAGCACATAAAGATTTTAAAACACCAAAAGCTGAAAATAAATACAGAAAGCTTTTTGGAAATGAATTGTATGAATTATTGATTAGTTTCGGGGGGTGCGATATGAAAGCAACAGGTACTTATGAAAATCACGAACAAATTATGGAGGAGATTAACAAATGAAAGATAAAGTAAGAGAAATATGTATCTATAAAATTGCTGAGAATGGTACTATAAAACCAAGAGTTTACTACAGGGATTCTCCCCATGAATATTGCACTAACGACTGGCTAGGTGTACTTGCTTTTTGTCTTACACTGCTCTCTGTAATATCCCTATCTCTGATCAAGTTATCTACAATCGTGTTTGTAGTTACTCTAACTCCCCTGTTATGTGTTGCGATAACATGTAGAATAATTCAACAGCACTTCTACCAAAAATACTGGAATGAACTGTACCTTAAAACAAAGACATCGGAGCAGAAGAAGTTAAGAGAAGATTATTTAGCACAGAGAGAGAATCAAATTAAAACACTTGAAACTCTTAAGAATATGCCGATAGGAAAACTAACCTCTACACAAAAGGAAAGGATGGAAGAGCTAGAATACATAATTAAATATGAAGAATATCGATGAAATTTTTAAAGCAACTATGTAAAATTAGTTGCTTTTTTCTTATTTTTATTATATAATAATATATATAAAGGAGAGATGGAAAATATTATGAATATGCCTTTTTGGAAGAAATTGTCTGATTTATTTGATGAAAAAGTAAAAGAGAAAAAGTTTACAATTGATAGAACTGAGAAAGATGTTTGGGGCAGCGAAGTTGTAATCATTGACGGTGAAAATATACAGAAATATAAGCTTGAGACTTGGGCTATCTCCGTACCATTTAAACAAACGGATTCTATAAATGATATTTTGGATCGTGCTTTAAAACAATTAATTCCAGCAGAAGAATTACATTTGCCAAATAGATCTGTGTTTAATAAAGATTATAAATATATTGAAGGGTATAAAATTCATCAATTATGCGAGTGGAAATTGCTCGAAAATGATGGAAACTATTATATCGGCAGAGTGTTTGATGAAAAAGAAAGAAAAAAAGGCTATACGAACTATTTGATATTTGTTAAATATGCCAAAATTTTGGAGGACAAAAGTGATTGAGTTAATTATCGGAATCATATTTTTAATAATAGGTTTTTTAGGATTATTTGCAAGGTTTGATTGGGTATATAAGAAAATCTATCAGTACGAAGGAATTTTTCTTCTAATAGTGTTTATGATTTTTGTAATCGGATTTCTGTTTTTGATAGATGGAGTCAGAATTATATTAGCGAGGTAAATAAAAATGTTAGGATTAGGGTGTAAATGTGAGCATTTAACAAAAGAACAGGTCTTGTACAATCTTCTTTATATTATCAGAAATAATGAAGGCGAGAAATTGGAAGATCTTGTTTGTGATTTTGTGAGAAATTATTTTAAAAATGAAGGAGAGAAATAAATGAAACCTTTTATTATTTTCAAAGAATTAAAAGACAACAAAGTTGAATTGACAAAAGAAGAGTTAGAAGATTTGATTTCGCAAAGTTATAATCAAGGTTATACTGATGGAAAGAAGGATAATAACAATTGGATTTACCCCACAACTCCAAATTGGAATGAACCACATGTTAAAAATCCGTATGATGTAAAAACAATTCCTCTTGTCTATCAAACTCCAGTAACATGTGGTACAAGTGATGATAGTAATTGCAAAAATATTAAAGCAGATGTAGCTCCAATACTCGGATGTCTTTAAAGAGGTATAAAATCTTTACATTAAAATTAATAAAATAACAAGCGACTTTTTATAATAATAGATTTTATCAAGGCATATAAAGATGCTTCAAATTTATTTTATTTTATGAGAAGATACGCGCTTAAAATCGATTTTAAATAAATTTAGAAGGAAGTAGTTAAAATGAGTTATGGAAAAATTGTAAAAGTAAATGAAATTCAAGTTTGTAAAGTTCCTGTAGAAGAACAGGAATATACTATTAGTAAGGGAAGGGAGGATCATACATTAGAAATCTTTGCAAATGATAATACCTTTATCACGAAACTTAAAAAAGCAATGAAGAAAAATCCGGATATCTGGGAATGTAGGGAAATAAGGGACTCAGAAGGTGAAGTGGCAGGGTACTTTTTCGAAGCTCCTAAATCTATTTTGTCAGTTAGAAGTGGCGCTAAAACTCCTAGAAAGAGTATGTCAGAAGAGCATAAACAGAAATTAAAAGAAGCACTTAAAAGAGGTAGGGAAAGTAAGAAATCTAAAAAATTAGCAAAAGATCTTACTTAAAATTCCTAAATCGGAGAATGTTGAGGAAAAAATTCGTAAAAAATTGTATAAATAATTATAATAAATAATATAATAAATAAAATAAATATTATTATATATTATTATATATTATTAATTATATATATATTATATATTTATATTATTATATATTTTTACGAATTTTTGAACTTTTTAGGAGAACCTATAAAATGACTTTAGATCAACTACAGAAAAAATTCAAAAAGCTAAATAAAAACAAAAAAGCTTGGGGATGGTTTCAAAATAAAAATTCAGGAGAAATTCCTATAGAGAATGCAATATTTAATTCTATGATGAACACTTCTAATTCTGATGAAGGAGTAGGATTTATCGGAATGAGTGAATCTCTAAGTATAGGAGATAAAATAGAAGAGTTACTATCTCCTTGTTTAGTATCTAACGAAAGAGATGTAGAAGATAATAAATCTTACTACATTAGTCCAGAAGGACATTTATATAAAATAGGAGACACTAAAGAAGATCTTATTAAAGTAGCTGAATTATTTTATGATAATGGACTAGAACCTGAATATGAAAAAGACACTTTATCTAAAACATTAAAAGAAAATAATTGGAAAGCATTTCTTTTAAAAGATGGAGAAATGGAATTAATTAGTTGAGAAAAATAGTAATTCTAATTTATTCTAAAATTATTTTTAGCTAAAATAATAGGAATAAGAAATTGTTTTGGTATAAATGAAAACAATTGGAGAAAATAGAATGAACGAAGAAATTAAACAATTTATTGAACAAAACATTCAACTTATAGACGAATGTGATTTTAAAAAATTATATAATCAAGCTTCCAGTATTTTTGATGATGAAGAAATTCCTGAACTTACTAAAATATTTTTAACATCAGGAATCGACCCTCTATTATATTTAACAAATGTTCCAGAAAGGTATTGTTCAGATCTTTCTATTAAAGAAGTAACAATTCCTTCTAATATAAAGATTATTGGTACAAGTGCATTTACAAATTGCCATGATTTAAAAAGTGTAGTCTTTAAAGAAGGAGTTGATGAAATCGAATCAAGAGCTTTTTCCAGTTGTGAGTCTCTTACAAAAATATACTTCCCAGATAGCTTATCTCAATTAAATGCTGAAGTATTTCAAGACTGTAGTAATCTTGAAGAAGTAAGTATTGGTAAGAATATTAAATATGTAGGCTCTTATGCATTCGCCAGATGTTCTAAATTGCATCAAATTGAATATAGAGGAACTTCAGCAGAATGGAATAAAGTAGCTAGAAAATCTATAAATTGGAATACCCTTTCAACTATAACTAAAATTAAATGTACAGATAAAGTTGTAAAACTTTGATCTTCTTTAGGAGATAATAGAACATGAAAAGAGAAAATATGACATTTTATTATTACGGATTAGAAATTCAAAAAGAATTAGATGATACTGCGAGACATCCTTATAGTGATTATTTTACAAACGTAGATACAGAATATGAAGTGGACAAAAACAGAGTAATAGAAGCTCTTATTGAAATTTTAAGAGAAACCCCTGACTTTGTAGATATGGAAGATGAAGCTTTCGAAAAATATGTAGAAGATCATTGGGAAGAACTTGGAGATAAGCATTACGAAGAACTTCGGGATTACTTTGAAGAAGAAGCTACAGAGAAAGCTGAAGAAGAATATGAAGAACCAGAATATGATCCTTACGAACCTGATCCTGATGATTTCTATGATGAAAGTTTCTCTAAAGGAATGTTTGAAGAGTTAGACTCCGAAGATCCCGATTGCAGTTATTCCACTTATCACGACTATGATGTAATGGAAGGAATTGGCAGTTACGATCCTGAAGAAGAAAGATATGAATATATAACCAGTAAATCCGTTCAAGATGTAGATGGCTTCTACACTGACTATACTCTTTATAAAGATACCCAAGAAAATAAATACATTACTATCTTCGGTGATAATGATATTTATGATCCTGAAACTACAGAAGCAGATGCTGAATTTGAGACTAAAGAAGAAGCCCTGGAATGGTTCAATAATTACAAAGGTTTCGAAGAAGAGGAAGAGGAAACAGAAGAAGATCTTTTAGAAGAAGATAAAGATCCTTATATTCCTTTAACTGTAAATGATAGATTTGATCCTAATGGATATAAAGAAGATACTTCTGAAATAATTGATATTTACAATAACTAATAATTTATGGAAGATATAAATATTAGATTAATAAGAAGCGCATTTGAATTAGCTCACTTGCTTAATAATAAAGAAGCAATTGAATACTTAGAGAGTAAATACGGTAAAATAGATTATATGCCACCAAAAACATTTTTAAAAGAAAGTAAAGTAAAAGAAATTGACATTGAAGATATTGAAGAATTTGACCCTGAAGAAGAGTATTCACTACTTCATAAATATGCCAGGGATATAGATGCTCTAAAGAGAGAGTTAAGATTTCTTAAATATCAGGCACCCCGAGAAATTAGAAAAGGTGGTGCTTTTGAAAGTCAAGAAGAAATAGATTTTGCTATTAAAGAAACAGAAATAGCATTAGACGAAAAAGAAAATAAATATCAAGTACTTCTAAATAGAGGTAAGTAAAAATGAAATTATTAAAGATTAACAGAGATTTAAATGAATCAATAGAACATTTAGGAGAATCCTATAACCCTATCGAAAACGCTTTGTATAAAGAAGTAGAGACTGATTTCACTTCTGTTGCTCCAGTTTCTTATGCCGAAGCTGTAAAGCAAGTAGCAAAGTGGAGAGAAGAAGCAAATGAAGCTTTAAGAGAAAGACATAAGAAAGCTCTCGAAACTGCTAAAGCTGAAGATAAAGATAGATTCTCTCATATGACTAATAAAGAGAAAGAATTAAACGAAAGTTTAATTTCCTTAAATGAAGATTTAGAAGTAGAAGAAGAGATTAAAGTAGAATCTCCTGCAGATGATTTACTTGCGTCTCTTGCTTTAATAGATTTTAAAGATTGGAAAAATCTTGCAATCAATCTATTAGACAACCTGGATGAAGATCAGGTAGATGAGTTTATTAAGAATTATGAATATGATTCTGAAGTACTAAGTGATGACGAAATCAACGTACTAAAAGAAGGGATCAATCCTACTATTGTCAAATATAGATCAGACGGATATATTATGCCTCCTGAAGTATTTGATACTCTATCAGATAAAGATCAAAAACAGTGGTTTGAATTAAAGAAAGCTTATGATAAAAAACATCCTCCTGTATATCACCTGCCTGTAGTGACTGGTAGGGTAGATCCCATCACCGGTAAGACTTTATTTAAGAAATCAGAAGTAGGTGAGTGGTAATGGCTTCACTTCCTAATATATATGACGTGTACTGGGCAGACATTCAATATGAAGATAATTCTGAAATATCAGAAATACGTCCTGCAATCATTTGGAAAGTTGATGCCCAGAATGCCTTAATCAGTCTACTAAAAGGAACTACTAAAGGCCCTAAAGCAAATAATATAGAAATAAAAAATTGGTAAGACGCGGGATTAGACTCTTGTACCTATGTTTACATAGACAAGATTATAGAAGTACCTTTAGAAGATATAAAAAATCGAATTGGACATCTTTCTCTAAGTGATCTCAATAGAATTGTTTACACCGTAAATCACTCCAATCCAATTATATTACATCAATAAATCGATTTTTAAATAACTATGCTAGGAGGAAAATTGTAATGAGATCAGAAGTTAAAGAATTCATAGAGAATAATATAGATGAGATAGAAAAAGAGAATTTCAAGCCCTTATATGACAGGCTCGCCGTAATGGCATTCGCAGATTTTTTAAACCGGTCTATGGTAAGTAACTTCACTGAAACCTTACTAGGTGCTAATATTAGACCTCTGGAATATTTAAATTATGTTCCAGATTTCTACCTCTATAGAACAGCAATTCCTTTTAAGCACTTGGAGTTAAATACTCCGCTGCACCATATAGGTACATTAGCATTTGCATTCATCGATTCTTTAGAAAAAGTGACTTTAAATGTGTTAACCGTAAATGTCAGCGCATTCTTGTATTGTAAATCCTTAAAAGAAGTTACTTTAAAGGAAACAACTGTTATAGATGCTCAAGCGTTCAGTGTATGCGAAAAATTAGAAAAAGTACGACTGCCAGCTACTTTAAAGAAAATTCAACACGCCGCTTTCAAGGGTGACACTTCCTTAAAAGAAATAGTATTTGAAGGTACGCAGTCCCAGTGGAAGCGAATTATGAAAGATGATTGGAGAGATATTAATCCCTCTCCTATTACTATTCACTGCTCTGATGGATCAGTGATAGATATTTAAGAGGTTTTAAAATGTCTCCAGAAGTTAAGAAATTCATTGAAGAAAATATTGAATATATAGATAAAGCGGAATTTAAGCTACTATACATTTCTTTAAACGCTATGTGGAACTCCTTCGGTTCAACAGTGGATACTGCGCGTCAAATCAGCGAATTTACTGAAGTAATGTTAAGCGTAGGAATAGATCCATTAGATTATCTGGAGTGGATTCCTAAATGTTACCTATACATGTCAAACACCTATATTAAGAATCTCAGCAGTAATAAGAAATTAAATGACATAGATGCAGATGCATTTTCCTTGAATCATGTATTAGAAACTGTTAACGTGAACACTGAATACGTGAGTAGAAATGCATTCTTCTCTTGTAGTAATTTACGGAGTGTTAAGCTGCAATCCACTGTAAACAGGGGCTCTGGTGCATTCAGATCTTGTAGAGCCTTAACGGAGGTAGAGCTGCCTAAGACACTTCAGCACATCGGATATTTTGCATTTTTTGGCTGCAACAACTTAAAAGAGATTAAGTTCAAGGGTACTATGGAGGATTGGTCGAACATTAAACGAGAGGATGACTGGGCAGGAAGATCTGGTGGATTGGGTACGTCTGTTATTGAAATTAAATGCACCAATGGAATACTTAATCAAGCGATTCTATGAGAATACTCCCTCCCTTTAGAGAGAACTATTGAATGAATACTGAAATCAAAGAATTTATTGAGAAAAATATAAATTTAATAGAACAAAGAAGATTTGAAGAACTTTACGATTTAGCCATGACTGGAACTATAAGAAGAGAACTACTTGTGGGAGAACTTACAGAAACTTTCTTAAATGCAGATATAGATCCTGCTAAATATATGAAAGAGATTCCTTCTTATTATTTAAATGGGGCTGAAGGGATTAAATATTATACAATCCCAGACAATGCAATTTCTATTGGTGATTATGCGTTTTGTTATTGCTCTAAACTTAAGAGCATAATGGTAGGAGATAGTGTAACAAGCATCGGCAAATATGCATTTTCTAATTGTTCTAATCTCCCTTCCATTACAATTCCAGAAAGTGTAATTATTATTAAAAGCTTAGCATTTTCAGGTTGCGAGAATCTTTCCCGCGTAGTATTATCCGCTGGTATAAAACAAATCGGTGCATACGTATTTGCATACATTACTCAAAAGAATAAAGGGTTAAAATCAATCAACTATCTTGGAACAAGAGCTCAATGGAATAAGATTAAGTTGGACGCAAAGTGGAAAGAATATTCTCATATTGAAAGTATTGAGTGCAAAGATGGAGTTATTGAACTTGAGTAGAATATAAAGGATTGAAAGTTATGACTAACGAAGTTAAAGAATTTATAGAAAAGCACATCGATTTAATAGAAGCCGAAGAGTTTAAAAAACTATATGATTTAACCCGAGCTAAAATCACAAGTAGAGAAGATCCATCATTTACTGGAGAATTTACAGAAACTCTTCTGAGTGCAGGCATAGATCCTGCAAAGTATATGAAAGAAATTCCTCCCCACTATCTAGAGCAGAGTAGTATTCAATCCTATGTAGTACCTCATGGCGTAACCTCTATTGGTACGTTTGCGTTCCTTAATTGCAAAGGACTTACAGACGTAGGGATTCCAAATAGCGTAACTTTTATCAGCTCTTGTGTGTTCGAAAATTGCAGTAGTCTTACAAATATCGTAATACCTGAAAACATTACTTTTATATCGGATTCCACGTTCAGCGGTTGCAGGAGTCTTACAAGCATTATCATTCCTGATGATGTAACTTCTATCTGCTCTTTTGCGTTCCATGAGTGCAGTGGACTTACACGTGTAACAATTGGAAACAAAGTAAATATCATCGACTTTAAGGCATTCAGTAATTGCATTAATTTAAAGTCAATCAATTATCTCGGTACAAAAGACCAATGGGCTGAAGTCAATTTAGATGATCATTGGAAAACTAGTTCCCAGCGACTTAAAGAAATCAAGTGTACTGATGGAACTATTATTCTTTGATTTCTTTCCTGTATATAAAAGAGAATCAGATTATTATTTTAAAAATATAAAGAAATAAAATTTTGGAGATTTTAAATTTATGAGATTTAAACGTGAATACAGTAAATCTACTATGATTGAATCTATAGATCAAGACATGATTGAACGTAAAAAGAGAAGAGCTAATTGGTACCGTAAATATGCTCAACTAAAAGAAAATGATGCTATTGATATGGATAATTTAGATGAGTGGGCGCTTAGAGCCGCTGGTTGTGAAGGAAGATGTTCTGTAGATGACATTAGAGAAGCATTACAAGAATCTATTCTTACTGAAGCTCCTGCAGCAAATCTTAAAGGAACTCTTAAACAAGCTGCAGATGCAGTTGATGCAGAAGAGGTAGTGGCCGAGAATCAGTCAAAAGGCCAGATTGAATCTGCACTGGATCGCTCATTAAAGGTAGCAAAGAGAATGACAGGTAAGAAAGGTGTATCCTATCCTAACGTTCTATTTATTTCTGAAGCAGGTATGGGAAAGACTTCAATTTGCCGCGCATGGGCAGAAGCTAACGGGGTGAACCTTGTAGAAGTTCGTGGATCTACTCTAGATCCTACAGATATTGGCGGTTTATTTGCCCAACCTGAAAAAGGAGCTACAAGAGCAAAGAAAGTCGCCACAGGTATTTTTGAACCTCTAGAACAGCCTAATTCAGTCCTCTTCCTAGATGAGTTGAATCGTGCAAGCACACCTGTTAGAAACGCTCTATTAGAGTTAGTCAACAGTCACTACTTACCCGACCCCAACAATCCACAGGGCGGTCAGTTATTCCTCCCCAATTTCTTATTTACAATTGCAACTATTAATCCTCCTTCAGGAGATTATAATGTAACCCCATTAGACCCTGCAGAATCTTCTCGATTCCGTAATGTCCAACTGACCGCAGATAATAAATACATTCTGAAGTATTTAGAAAAGAAGTACACAGCAGAAGCTGCAGAAGCCAGAGAAGCAGGAGATGAAGAAGCCGCTCTTGAAAGTGAAGGCAGAAAGAAGCTAGCTCAAACTCTCTTAAATAGTAACAAGTTTGCATTTGATGATCGCGAAGAATTAATCGCAGGACAGGATGCACTTGATTATTTATATCATCCATTAAACTATAGATCTCTTACAGAACTCCTAGATACAAGTGATGGTACAAAGCAAGACCTTTTAGACCTCTGGAGTGAGATAGTTAATCCTCGTAAGAAGAATGTAGCAGAGTTAATCCTAGCTAATTATAAAGATGTAGAAGATAAAGCTAATGCAGCATTAGCAGGCGGTACAGAGTCTGAAGTGTTCGCTAAGAAGTTATCCCTGAGTGATCGGTTAAAAAGAGCATATCCAGACCTCAATGTGTAATTGAAGATAATAAGAGAGGTGGAGGAATATCTTCGCCTCTATTTCCTTAGGAGGTTTAAGTGAATGCCAAGTGAAAAATTAGTAAAAAGTGAAGCCGCTAAGAAGCAGTTGATGAGGTTGTTAGGATCTCAGGGTTATCCTACGTACGCATGGCTTCTCGAACCTTTCGACATTTATCTAACTGAAGATCCAAATGTTGTTGGTTATATGATCCCGGGAAAAGCTACCATTGTATTAAATGGTGGTCTGGACATTGATCAAGTTTCTACTGTAGTAAGACATGAGATTCTACATGAGTACCTTTCTCACGGACCGAGAAGTAAAGCCTTTGAAAAATCTCATCCTGACAGGTTGTTTACTCCCAACCTTTCTAATATTGCAGCCGATTACGAGATTTCAAATCGGGGATATACAGATGCAGATAAGAGATCGATGAGACATCTTGTTTTAGGCGACCAGATACTTCAAGGTTTAGTTACAGAAGATCAACATCCGGGATGGGAAGATAAGACCTTCGAAGAGATGTATGATGAGCTAACTAAGGAGTATACGAAAGATTCAAAAGAAATGCAGAAGAAACTGCAATCTCTTACTGATCTGATTGACAAGATGCAGCCTCAGGATATTCAAGACCTAATAGATCAAGCAAATCAACAGGCTCAAGGTAATCCACCTCCATCGGGAGGGCGGAGCATTCCTTCCAAAAATAAGTCAAGCTCTCAAGAAGATCAAAGTTCACAGGAAGAACAAGGAGCTGCAGGAGATAGTAAACCTGCTCAAGAATTAAGAGATCAAGCAGGTGAAGCTGGAGAAGATTTAAAAGACCTGAAAGATGAGTTATCTGATATCCAGAAAAGTCAGGGAGGTCCCTTCGGTGATGCTCAGGATCAGAAAGATAAAGCAAGTATTGCAGAAAGAGTCAAAGAAATTCAACGTAGACTTGCAGATATTGGAGCAAAACAGCGAATCCTAGATGAAACTAATGCAGTTATAGATAAAGAAAAAGTTAAAAAAGCTAAAGAAAGAGAATATAAAAATATTACTTCCGGATTAAATAAGTTTAGAATGAATTTCCAGCGATTCATCAAGGATCAAATAGAGTATTATAGAGGAAGTACCTGGAATAGACCTAATAAGAACTATGCAGGTTCTTCGCTTATCATGCCTGGCAGAACAATGTACGCACCTAGTAAGATTCCTTCAATAAATGTTTACTGGGATGTTTCAGGATCTTTCGACGATCCCGCTAAGACTCAAGGCGCGAGGGATGCTATTGGAACTATTAATCAATATGTAAAAAGAGGAGAAGTAAAAGTTAACGTCTTCTACTTTGCAGATAGAGTAGCTTCTACTGCAGACGCTGCGGGAGGTGGTACTGACGGTAACGCAGTACTGAATCATATTGAACAGACTAAACCTACGAATGTGATTGTGATTACTGACTCGGACGTAGATAACGCAGGAAACCACAATCCGGTCACTGTTCCAGGTGCTGTATGGATGCTATTCTATGATAGAGAAGCTACCGATTTTGCAAAAGTACTTAGAGGCAAACAAGAGACTAAAACATACTTAATTGAATATTGAGGAGTAAAAAATGAAACTGATCAAAGTTAATGAATCATTAATAAATAATCCAAATTTAGCTACTTATGTGGAGAGAACAGACTTTAGAGATAAAGATGAAATTCAAGAATTAGCTAAAGAGCATAATGTTAAAATTGTAGATTTTGGAGAAGATAATAAATCACTGAAAGCAGAGGGTAAATTTGATGATATTATAACTTTTTATAAAGAATTAAATTTAATCCCTAATTCCTCTGAAGAAGAAAATGAAGAAGTTAAAACTGAGACTGAAGAAGAAGAAGAAACTCTTTCCGAATCTTCAGACAACGAGCCTCTAACAGAAAGTTACTTAGATAATCTTAAGAACCCAGAATATTGGCAGCATCAAGTAGATTATCAGATTGAGAAATTTGGTAGAGTAGGTGGTGGATTAATTCAAGATTTAGACGAGGCTGGATTCTATCTCGATAAAGATAATAAAGTTACTTCTAAAGCCGGGATCAAGGAAAATTGCCTAACTGAAGATACTATTAAACAAGGTAATAAATGGGTTAATAAGGGTAAAGACGGAACTCACGGAGAGTTTAAAACAAAGAAAGCAGCTGAAGCCCAAAGAAAAGCAATGTTTGCAAACGGATTTAGTGAAAGTTTAACAGAAGATGTAGATTCATCTGAAGAGAAGAAGGACGAGGAGTCCTTGGATCCTCCTGAAGCTGGAGATCCTATCGGGGTAGCAAACCTGCTAAACATGTTAATTAAAAGCGAATGGGACGCAATAGAGGATTATAACTCAGCTATTCAAACACTCGCTGGAATGAATTTTGATGAAACAATCCTCAATATAATTAAAGATATTGTAGGAGAAGAACATGTTCATATAGGTCAATTACAAAAAGCTTTAGAAACAGTTTCTCCTAATGCAGTGAATATTCAAGAAGGAGAAAAAGAAGCCACAGAACAGCTTCAAGAACCTGTATATACTAAAGAAGAGGGGCAAGAAGTTACCCCCGAAGGAATTGTAAAATCTGATACTGAGGAAAATCAAAAATGATTAAAGAATACGAAAATGAATTAAACGAGTTAAAAGAAAGTGAGCTTATCTCTAAAGAGGACTTACACGAAGGAGATGAAATAATCTACAACGGTGAGCATTATTTCGTTACTCGCACAGATACGGGAACCGACTTTGTCTGGATAACAGATGATGAATCAGAGCGTTATAACAGAAATGCTCAGGGATGGACCCTTAAAGCAGACTGGATAGATGAAGTCATTGGTCAACCTGAAGAAGATGAATTAGAAGAATCATTAAAAGAAAGTTATAAAAAATCTCCAGTAATGGAAGATTTAGATTTTGCTGATGAAGCTGAGATTAGGAAACAGCTAGCTAAATACTCTGGGCAATACTTAACAATTACTTTCAAAGGATCAGAGGATTGGAAACATATTTCAGATTTATTAGAAGAATATGCTGATGGAGATGAGGAAGAAGCAGATTTAGCTTTAGATAAATTAGAAGCTATTTATGGAAGTGAATATAAATTATTAAAAGCTTTAGAAGTTGATGAAATTAGTGAGATTGCTGCATACATCTCAGATGTACTTGTAACTATTAAGGTTGATAAGGATGATCTTTATCACAACTACGCAGATTTAATAAATAATCCTTCTATAAAGAAAGACACTGTTAAAATCTTAGAGCTGGAATTAAATGAATCCCTCAAAAAAAGATATAAAAAATTCCCCTAAAAGAATCTAGTAATCAAAATGATAAATTAGTAAAAATTAATACTCTATATAGAGATGCTATAGATTTATGGGATTAATAAAGAGAGTTTAGATAAAATTCTTTACTCTAATGGAGCAGATCCTGATGCTCTTACATTTGATATAGGATTAGATGTAAGATAAGGCATATAGAGAATTATCTGATTTTCTTAGAGAGAAATATTAACCTCAATTTGATAAGGATTATGATAATAATGAAATGCCCCCCCCGAGATTCTTATAATATTCTTGGATTTAATAAATTAGCCTATAAACTTGAATCAGAGAGATTGAATAAGGAAATGACTAATTTAAAAAATAAATATAATATTAATGAAAAATAAAGAGGATGTAAATATGTCACGTAAAGAAATGATTGACTGGATTGAAGATAATTGGAATGATACTATAGAACATGGTAAATGGTTATATGGTTACTTAACAGAATTAGGATTTAACGTTGAAGATGATTCTGACGAAGAGGAAGGGTTCTACGCTAACCTTACTACCAGTGATCTTAGAAAAATCGTTGATGAATTAAAGCCCAATACAAAAACTTCAGTAAAAGAGCAGATTGCAGATATTAGAAAAGCTCTCGAGACTTTAGGTAAAGTTTCAGATGTATCACTTGATTACGCAGGAGCCGAAGAAGCTACCTTTGATGTTAATCTTAAAGATGGAGATACTTTCAGAATTCAGATCTACAAGATATAAAGATAATCTGCGAGGATGATGAGATGAAGTTGGGAAAAAAATTCGGGAAAAAATTGAATAGATCAGAACTTCAAGAAGGAGTAAGTGCAGATAATCCCTATTTAGCTAAAGCTTTAGATAAATATAAGAAAAACACTTCTTTTGAAGGAATCGTTGTTAGTGTTACAGATAATAATGGTGAGCACGAAATCAATAAATTATATAAGACTAATGACGATTTAAAGAAGATCATTCAAGAGATCGAGAGAAAATATCCCAGATATTACGATATATCTGCTATTCATGATCGTAGTTTAATTCCTGCTTTTGAAAAGAGTTTAGAAGATTATAAAAATACTCCGAAAGGAAGATATTCATCTTCGCAATTAAATCAGATGAGACGAAATAACGGTAAAATTTTGAAAGCAGTTGAAGATGCCGGTCTTGATTCTTCAAAATTAGCTTCAGAAAAAACTGATAAAAGAGGGAGAAGCTATAAGAAAGCTACTCCTGAATTAAATAAACTACGTAAAAATTTATTTGGAGAATCTATTATGAGATATAAGAGATTAGATAGAAATAACGTATTAAAAGAAGAAGATGAAGCTTTCAATTCACTTGAGATAGAGAACGCCTCTTGCTCCTGCATGGACGAAGATACCGACTCGTTTGAATATGATAATGACTTCACTGTAGAGAAAAGAGATGAAACCTTCAATTATAATGATGATGTAAGTTTCTACATCTAAATAAACTTAAAAAAATAAGAGGTAGACATTAATGAGATTTGATAGTAGTAAGAAATCATTTAATTTATTAGAGGATGAACCTTTATTTGATAAAGACATTGCATCATTAGATTATGATGATGAAGTTCCCTATGATGAATACGTTGATCCAAGTGCTCTTAAATTAAATAATAAGGATAATACTAATGTTATGTTAGATAAGATAGAAAAAAGATTGTCTAGAATCGAAGGAATGCTATCTTTATTATGTAAAGATAAATCCTCTCAAGGCACTTCTATGAATACTACTATTTATAATAATGTAAAGGAAACCTTACCTCCTGTTAATAAGATTTCAGAAAATAACATGGAAGTTTTCCATACTCCAGCAGCTCTTAGACCTAAGGGAACTATGCTTGAAGAGATTCAGACAGTACTAACCCCTAAAGATTTAGGATTAACTGTAGGAGACCCTGCTGCCTCTCATGCAAACAATGATGATTTAAATACAAATTGTTCATTAGATATGTCTATGTATGATGACAATGTCTAATAACTAAGTAAAGGAGTAAATTATAGATGAGTATATTTACTAATTATGATTTAACCCCTGAAAATTATGTACCTAATAATTTACATGATACGTGTAAACCTTATATAAGACCTAAATTTCCATTAGTAGCCTACAACGCTTTAAACGAGCCTGTAGGCTATACTTGGAATTACGGGGATACTATATATCTGGAATTTAACACTACAGGAAATGTGGTATATGAAGATCAGGATAGCAAGCCTACTGGATTTAGTGAATCCGCAGCAGATTATTTAAAAGGTAAGAAATTTCAAGTCTTAGTTTATAATTTTAGATATAATCTGGTTGCACAGTGTGAAACAGAAGCTGCAGAAACTGTAAGAGTACTCTCCGATAGCTTTTATCCTTCCACGTTAGTTCCAGGTACATACACTCTTCAGCTTAACTTAATAGATGAAGAAGCTAAAACTCATCTAAGATTATTTGAAGATATGATTTATATTAAATAAGGGAGAATTAGAATAAGATGCAAATGAATTTAAATACAACTATGAAAGCTTATCCTAAACTTTCCGATTCTATATTAAAAGATTATGCTACAGTAGATGCTCTTAATAAGACGACTGAAGATATGCAACAGGCAATGGTGGATATGAAACAGGAGATTGCGAATACTTACGTACCTGAAGTCGAGGATAGAGAAACTTCTACTGTATATGCACGTAGAGGCAGTGATAGGTCCTGGGTAGCTTTAAAAGACAGTACTATTGCAGAAAACATTGAAATCTACTTTGGTTCAAATGATCAGTCTCAGATGGATACTATTGAAGAGATCCGTAGTCTAGCGACTATCGGAGGTCATTCTACAATAGAGAAAAATGCTAAAGAATTTAATCTAAATTACATGCAAAGAGAAAATGGAAGATTATGGATATGTACCACTCAACCTGTTAAATCTATTACATGGGAGAATCTAGGTGGAATTTTCTGGGGTGATTATTCCGAGCAGAAGGATAAAGTAACTGATACTGCTAATAATATGACTTATTTCTGCTATTACAGTAACGAAATCCTATTAGGCAGAGAACCTCAGGAAGGTCCTTGGAAGTTTAAGTTAATATTTTAACGGAGATTGAGTATGAGTATTGGAATTAAGATACCGGGAACTTTAACTCCAGGTACAATACAGGGTGTTATAACAGAATCTAAGTACATAAAGGGCGGGTATATTACAGTAGAGACTATTGAGGAGAGAGATCATCTCCTACATAATACTCAAGTAGTTACTCCTGGAACTAAGATTTACGTACAGTCCGAGAATACGGAATATGTCTGTAAAAAAGATTCTGAAGGAGTAAGTAAGTTTGAAGAATCTACTGAAGATGTAATCACTAAGATTGAAACCTCCGGATTTGTTAAAGAAGATCAATTAACAGAAACAGCAGAAAGTGTTGCTCAGAAGACTGTAAGTGATGCAATAAATAAATCTACTGCAGAAATCGATAAGAAATTCGATGCTACTAATAGTACTATTGACAGTGTAAGCAATCAGGTAGATGATTTATCTGAAAACGTTGCAAATAACTACTACGATAAATCAGCCATAGAGAAAAATTATTACACAAGAGAAGAATCAGAAAAAAATATTTCCGCTAAATTATCGGGGTATACCTCCACGGAAGACTTAAATAAAATACTCGATGATTACGCATCTACCGAGGAGTTAAATACCTCAATAAACACTGTTAAAGAATCCGTAAAAGAATATTTAACTTATGGAGAATTTTAAGGGAGATTAGTAATGGCAGTTCAATTTAAGATAATGAAGGGCTTGAGTGTTAATCTTCCTCAAGCACAGAAAGAAGAAGGTTGCTGGTATCTAACTACAGATACTCAGGAACTATACGTATGCTTAAATAATACTCTCCATAAGGTTAGTGCTATGGGTTCATTTGACCCAAAAAGAGTAGATGCTTTAGAAGATAAGGTTAAAGGTCTTGAATCTCAGATTAAAGAAGCAAGCAGCACTAAGTCATATCCTAGCTTTAGTGATTTACCTAAAGAGGGAGCAGAAAACATTATTTATATAGTTGAAGATGAAAATGCAGTTTACAGATACTTCAACTTAAACGGAGAGTCTCATTATTACTGCGTAGGTAGAGACTATGAAAATATCACAGTAATAGTAGGTGGAGATTCCTCAGACTAATATACTAAATTCAGCAAAGAACAGAGATAGAATTATCTCTGTTTTAATCTAAATAAGAAGGAATATAAACGAATGGCAGATAAAATTTTGAAGACTCAGATTTTATTGAAGAACGACCTTGCCGCTAAGTGGACTGCAAACGATCCAATCCTTGGTAAAGGTGAGATGGGCATTGAATATGACACCAATAAGTTTAAATTTGGTGACGGAACAACTCATTGGAAAGACCTCCCTTATGCAGGCGCAGATGCAACTACTCTCCAGATAAAGTCCAGTCAAGTAATAATGGATAAGAACTTTGTATTCACACAGCCAATGGGTACAGTTACTCAAGCTAAGATCAATGCAGGAAACGGTTCTTATACTTATAAGGTAGATGAAAACACTAACTTTGATGATTGGTTCGCAGGATTAAGTGCAGAAGCTGTAGATCCTACTGTAACTCAACCTTCAGTATCCATTGAATTAACAGGTGCAGGTGCTAAGGAAGTAGGTACGGAATTTACACCTTCATACAAAGTAACATTTAGAGCAGGTAGTTATCAATACGGTCCTGCTACAGGGATTACTGCTACTTATGCAGTAAGCGATACAGATAGCCATACTGCAACTGCAGCTACGGGTTCTTTCGATAAGTTCACAGTAACAGATACTACTAACTACAAAGTAAGTGTAACTGCAACTCACACTGAAGGCGCTGTACCTAACAATAACTTAACACAACCTGCTCCAAAGAAGAAGATTGCAGCTGGTAGTAAATCTGCAAATTCTAATACTGTTACCGGTTATAGAAACAGTTTCTGGGGTGGAGTTAAATCTAAAGAAGGTACTCCCGACAGCGCAGCAATCAGAGCCCTTGCAGGTAAGAAGAATAGTACAATTGCTGCAGGTAACACGGGCGATGCTCAAGAAAATGTTGGTGATATGAGAGTTATCATTGCAGTTCCTGCTCCAAGAACAATCAGCTCCATTAAAGACACTAACGGTCTTAATGCAGAAGCTTTCAGTGCATTTACTCATACAACCGTAAACGTTGAAGGTCTAAATGGCTACGAAGCTAAAGCTTACAATGTATATTACAAAGATAATGCAGCTGCTTGTGATAAGGCCAATAAATGGCACTTTACTGTTGCTTAAGTGAGGAGGAATAGATATTATGGCTATGAATTTCGGTAAATTAAACTTCGCAGTTGGCTTTAATAGAACTTCCGCGTTCCCTCTTGATGCTAACAGTTATTTTGAAAATTATGATGCTGCAGCAACAGCTGCTGCTGGTGCTGCTGAAGTAGGTAGTGCTGATTCCGCTTATTATGTAGGTCAGCTAATCATTGTTAAAGATACTACTAAGGGTGTAGGTCTCTATCAGATCGGTGCTGATAAGAAACTTGTAAAATTTGGCCAGGCTTCCAGTGCCGACGAATTAACCACTGATTTAAATGCATTAAAAGGTAGATTTAACAATTTAGTTAGAGATCTTCCTGTTACTGAAGGTGAGGATGGTGCTTTCACTCTTCTTGAACCTTCAGAAGCTGTTCCTCTTGGATTCTTCAGTAATGACGAAAAGACTAAATTAACAGGAATCGAAGCAGGTGCTCAAGTCAATAAAATTGAATCGGTTAAGGTTAACGGTACAGCACTTGATATTAGTGAAAAAGCAGTTAATATCGATTTAAGTGATTACGCTAAGACAGCCGATATGGATAAGAAAGTAGCAAGTGTTGATGCTGGAGATAAGTCTATCACTATCGGAGGTACTGCTACTGCTCCTACTGTAAAAGTTGCTATCGCTGCTGGCGATGATAATGCTCTTACACTTGCTGCTGATGGATTAAAAGTTGTTGTTCCTGCAGCCGCTGAATATTCAATTGAAAAACTTAAAGCTGCTAACGAAGGAATGTCCGCTTCTTATCAGTTAACTAAAGATGGTAAGAGTGTTGGTGCTATTATTGATATCCCCAAAGATATGGTGGTCAAGAGTGGTACTGTTGAAACATATAAAGCAGGTAGTCTTCCTGAAGGTGTTACAGAAGCCGGTACTTATATTGTTCTTACTCTCGCTAACGCTACAGAAGATAAATTATATATTAATGTAGGTGGCTTAATCGAGTATGTTACGGGTGGTTCTGGTGAAAATGATGCAATTCAGATCAATGTAACATCTGATACACATAAAGTTACTGCATCCGTTAAAGAAGGTTCCTTAACACTTGCAATGATGGATGCTGGGGTTAAAGCTTCCCTAGCTAAAGCTGATAGCGCTGTTCAGAAAGTTGAAGCAGGTGCTACTAACGGTACAATTAAAGTTGATGGTAACGAAGTTGCTGTTGCAGGTCTTCAGGATGCTGCTTATGCAACTGTTGAGTCATTAAATACCACTGCTCAGGACAAAGTTGATGCAGCTAAGACAGCTTTAATCGGTAAAGATGCTGATACAGACGCAGAAGACACTATCAAAGGTGCAAAGAAATACGCTGATAAAGTTGCTGCTGCAAGTGCAGATATTAACTACACGGATACTGCTGCAGAAAAGAAATTCGTAACAGCTGTTAATCAGACTAAGGGTAAAATCGAAGTTACTCGTGAAGCTCTTAAAGCAACTGATATCCCTACAATTGAACAATCTCAGGTTAATGGTTTAGAGACAGCATTAGCTGGTAAACAAGCCACTATTACCTTTAACACTGCATATGATGCTGCTACGAATAAAGCAGCCACTATGTCAGATGTTAATGCTGCTAAGACTGCTCTTGTTGGTACTGCTAGTGGCGAAAATGCAGATACTAAAGATAGTAACACTATTGAAGGTGCTAAGAGATATGCAGATGATAAAGCTTCTACAGCTGAAACTAATGCTAAAGCATATGTAGATGGAATCGTAGGTGGTGATACAGGTCTTACTAAGAAAGTAGAAGCGTTAGAAGCTAAACATGCTGAAGGCAAGACTGTCGCTGAAGAAGTAACTGCAGGCATTGAAGCCCTCGATCTTGCTAACACTTATGCTGCTAAAGCTGCTACAGAAGCACACATCGCTGATACAGATATTCACGTTACTGCTGCTAAGAAAACTGCTTGGGATAAAGCCGTTACTGATGTTACTACTTTAAACGGAGAAGAAGCTACTGCAGGTTCTGTTAAGGCAATTGCAAAGAGCTATGCAGACGGTAAAGATGAAGCTATTGCTGATGCTAAAGCCGCTGGTACTGCTGCTTCTACGGCTCTTGGAACTTACAAGACTTCCAACGATGCTAGAGTTAAGGCGATCGAAGATAAAGAAGCTACATGGAATGGTAAGCAGGATGCTATTACAGACGGTTCTGCAGTAATCGCTACCGTTAGCGAAGGTGTCGTTACATTAAAAGCAGGTGTTGGTCAGACTAAAGGTGCTGTAGCTCAGGGCACAGGTGATGACATTACTCTTGCTAAAGTTGCTACAACAGGTGCAGCTGCTGATATTGCTGTTGCAGATACTGCAGAGAAATTCACTGCTACCGACCTTGAAGCTGTATTAGCTGAATTAGCAGATAGCATTAAAGTTGGAGGCACAGGTTCTAAGGTAACTTGTGAAAAGACTTCTCCTGAGGGTGTTGCCGCCAGATATGTATTCAAACAAGGCGGAGTTGCAATTGAAAACGCTACAATCGATATTCCTAAGGACATGGTTGTTAAGAGCGGTATCGTTGTTACTAAAGCTGAAGAAGGTGCTTGGGGTGAAGCTGGTACTTACCTAGAATTAACTCTTGCAAATGCTACTAACGATAAAGTTTATATTAACGTTGGAGACCTTATTGAGTATGTAACCAGCGGTTCTGCTGAAGAAGACTCTGTTCAGGTTGCTGTAAGTGATGATCATAAAGTTACTGCTTCTATCAAAGATGGCAGTATTGCTCTTGGTAAACTTGCCACAACTGTTCAGACTCAGATCAACAAAGCTCACGAACATGCTAACAAGGATGAACTCGATCAGATTAAAGCAGGTGATGTTGCTCTCTGGAACGCTGAAAAGGGTGCAATGGCTAAAGCTACTGCAAATGCTACTGCTATTGAAGCTTTAGAGGCTGTTAAACCTGCTGAAGCTGGTGCACAGGTTAATAAGATTGAATCTATTAAAGTAGGTACTGAAGCACTTCCTATTAGCAGTAAGTCTGTAACGCTTCCTATTGCTACAGCAGCTTCACTTGGACTTGTTAAAGTAGATAACACTTCAATCGAAGTTGATGCTGAAGGTACCATCGGAGTTAAAGCACTTAATGTAAATAAGTTATTTATTGCAGAGGGAGATACTTTAATTCTTAAAGGAGGAGATTCTTCTCTTTAATATTTAAATTAAGCTAGGGACTGGGAGGGAATAATATCTATAACTAAGTGTTATTCCCTCTCTTTCTGTTAGATAACTAAAGTATCAACAGAGAATTTTTAGTAGGTAATTACGCGTATGGCAAAGAATATTTTAAAGACTCAAATTCAATTAAGATACGATACCTGGGAGAACTGGTCGAATGAAAGTGTTCCTAATCAAAAAGGTAACTTAGTTCTCCTTCAGGGAGAGGTTGGAATTACTTACGTACCTGATAATGTTGATCCTATTCATAATGCTCCTACGGTTCTATTTAAAGTAGGTAATGGAACTTCTCCTTTTAAAGACCTAAACTGGGTTAGCGGTTTAGCCGCAGATGTATACTCCTGGGCTAAGGCAGCTACAAAGCCTGCTTATACCTACACTGAAGTAGGTGCAGACAAATCGGGAGCAGCTAGTACTGCGGAATCTAATGCAAAGAGTTACACAGACACTAAAATTGCAGCTTTACCTTCAGATACGGATACTCAATATCAATTAGTGCTTAGTGGACATACTTTAAAGCTACAAAGTAAAGCTAAAGGTGCTACTACTTGGTCTGATGTTTCAGGACAGAGTTTTACACTTCCAGATAATGACACTACCTACACTTTTGCAGAGGGTACAACTAATGGTGCATTTACAGTAACTCCTTCAGATGGAACTGCTACTTCTGTTAAGGTTCACGGATTAGGAACCGCTGCATATAAAGCTACTGAAGACTTTGCTACTGCAGCACAAGGTGCAAAAGCAGATAGCGCTATTCAATCAGTTAAATCTTTAGATACCACTGCTACTACTTCACAAGATGTTAATGCTTCTGAGGCGATTAAGGGTGATGGAAAAATTACTCTTCATAAAGTATCTAAAACAGGTAGTTACACTGATTTATTAGATAAACCTAGTATTCCATCTGCAGCGAATAATGGTGCTTTAACTATTAAGGTAGGTGCTAATGGAGACGTTTCGGGTACAGGTACATTTACTGCTAATCAAAGCTCCGCGGGTACGATAACACTTCCTGTTTACACTAAAACCGAGATAGGAAGTATTGTTATTGACGGCGGAGAGATTAATTAAGTGAGAAAAAATATTGTATAATATAATAGGAGGTAGATTGTTCAGAAGAGTGCAACCTACTTCCTTTCTTTTTAGAAAGGTAGAAATCACTGATTTAGTCAATGCAAAAATGGCTAAATTATATAGATAAGATAGGGAGGAACATATCTACATGTTTTACTTATATAGAAATGGATTTATAAGTATTAATAGAGGGGATACTTTTGAAGTTCCTCTTTTTATAAATAATGGAACTTGCTTCGATCCTGTTAGATTTTATTTAAATCAACATCCTAATGCATTAGTATATATGGGGGTAATGGAACCAAATCAGAGATTCGAAGAAGCTATTATTAAGAAAAAATATGATTATGAAGATGAAATAAATAAGTGTGGAGATTTAATTGTTAAATTTAAATCTACGGATACCGAGTATTTACTTCCTGGAAAGTATTATTATGAGGTGAAAGTTCTATTAAGTAAGTATTCTCACATTTTTACATGCGATTTAGGTGAAGATTCCAATTTAATAGCTTATAATAAGTGGGTTACAGATACATTATCTTTCACAGAAGAAGATGTAACGTCTTACATTCCAGATCAATATAATAAACCTTTACAAATCTTTGGAATAAATAAGAAAACAAAAGAGAAATCAGCGCTATATATTCAATTTAATAAGGACGGAAATATAGAAATATCTTCAAAAGAATATGATTATAATGGAGAAGAAGTATTAAAGGTACTAAAAACTCTCTCTAAAGAAGAATTTTTAAATAATGTATCGAATAGCTTTTATGAAGACGAGGTAAATACTATAATACAGAAGACAGACTTCGCTATTATGGAGTAAAGGAGATAATACGTAAATGGATTACATGTACGGACAACTTTATAAACAAATAAAAGAAATAGAATATAAGGGTAGAAATAGCGAAACTACTGTTGTTACTGTTGATCAAAAAACAAAAACTATTAGAGTAGATGTTAAGATATTATCTCCTGAACAATTACCTAAAGATGAGGGTAATTATGTTCTTCTTGTAGAGATCGATGAGAATGGAAATCATACTTTAAAATGGGTTCCCACACAATCTACCCTAGATAGAATAAAAGAATTAGAAGATAAAACTTATAAATTAACTTACAATAAAGATACAGATACTTCTACATTTGATAGTAATGTTACTATTAATAAAGATTTAAATGTAGAAGGAAACGCTACTTTTAATAATAAAGTAACTATATTCAATTCTCCTGTGGATGCTACAGATGCTACAAATAAACAATTTGTAGAAGAGGCTATTGAAAAGAGCCTTGGTGATTTAAATATAGAAAATGGAGATGGAAAATATTCTTTAAGACAAAAGAATGCAGAAAATTCTAATACCGCTTCAGGAGAAAATTCCGCCGCTTTAGGTATAGGAACGGAAGCTAAAAATCAAGGAGAATTAGCTGTTGGTAAATATGGTAAATCTATTGACGACACCCTCCGACATACCTTATTTACAGTAGGTGCAGGAACAGAAGATTCTCGACTTAATATAGCAGATGTAAGTTATGTAGAATCTTCAGATTCTACTTATTTTGATATTAGAAACAAATCAGATCGGGGTATATCGATTCTTGCTAAAGATGGAGATGTTCCGAAGCTGATTTTTAATAGTTACGGTGGTAGTAAAATTTTAACTATTCCTGATGCAATCGCTCAGACTCTTAATTGGACATTACCTTCAAGTGATGGTATATTAGCACTTCAAACAGATATAACTACAGAATTAGATAAGAGAGTAAAAACTTTCGAATATGTAGATGGCGAAGGCGATTTCACAAATGTCAACGGGGGTCTTACCGTTAAAGGAAGATTAAATGTTGATAATGGAATTTATTCTTCTGTAAATTTAGATGATCCTAAAGCAGTTGTAAATAAGTCCTATATAGATAATTCAATTCAAGATCTTATTGATAACAGAATTGGTGCATTTACAAGAACTGCAGATAAATCATATACTGACGTTACAGGCGGAATGACTATAAAAGGTCACCTGAATGTAGATGACGGAATAACATCGTCTAAAATTCCCGAAAATGTTACCGATGTACCAAATAAGCAGTATGTAGATACTAACTTAGCTACTAAGCTAGATAAAGTGGCTATAACCTCCGGTAAATTCCAAGCATATATTGCCGGGTATGATGAGAATGGATCTAAACAGTTAATGGTAGATCTTGCTTCAGATACTTCAGGAAATTCTATAGCACAAAGAGACAGCAATGGTAGACTTCAAGCAGCAGCAGGTACTGTAGCTGATGATGTTGCAACATTTGGCCAGCTAGAAGATAGAACTAACACATTACAAGCTAATATAGACAAGAAGATAGATTTAGTTGAAGGTGATACCACAATAGCTTTAAAAAATAATTCAACTATTTCTTACACTTCCTCTACTACAGCGAATACCATCATGCAGAGAGATTCTAATGGTAGAGTAAAAGTAGAAGATGGTATAAATAATAAAGATGCTGTAAATAAAGGTCAGTTAGATACTAAACTAGATCTTACAGGTGGAACTCTTACAGGAAATCTTACAATTCAAGATGCTGATGTAGAAATTACTAAAACAACAGAAGGTAAAGGTAACCTTACAGTAGGTGGTAATTTAAAGGTTAATGGTACTACAACCACTGTAGATACTGAAACATTGGCTGTAAAAGATAATTTAATAGTAGCAAATGCAGATAATACTGAATTAGTAAATCTTAGTGGTTTAGCTATTAAGACTGGTAATAAAGATGCTGATGAGAATGCAATTGCTTATGGTATCTTATATGATCCAGCTACTTCAGCAGATAGTGTTAAACTTGGTTTAGGTAGTATCAATAAAACTACCAATGAATTTACATTTAAATCTGCCACAGATGCCAATCCAGTAGCTACTAGAGATAATTCAACCAAATTAACCGATAATCACTTATTAGTATGGAATAGTGTTAAACACACACTTATAGATGCTAATAACTTAGTTGATTCTATAACACCTGCAAGCTTAGGTTTAAATAACTTTGTCTTAGATGGTGGAGAGATTGCTTAACAGAAATATATAATTTTAGGAGATATTTAAATGCCTAATACAATAAAAGTAAAAAGAGGTAAATCAGCTGCTTTAAATTCTAGCACAGAGAAATTACAAGCAGGAGAAGTTCTCTACAATTTAGATAAAAATTACTTAACAGTAGGTGCAAAAGACAATGATGCTCTTACTAAAAAACCGGTAGCTGCAAGAGAGATTGTAGGTTATGCGGGTGATACAAATGATAAAATAGGAGCATCCACAACTGAAGCATACTCTATAAGATATGATGATGATTCCGGTGTAGTAGTAAGTAGTGAAAATAACATATTATCTACTCCAGGTACTCTTAAAATGCAGACTCCTGGAAAAAATGCTAGCACGATAACTATTCGTACTGGAGAAGTAGATCCGGATGGTTCGGCTAAACCCACTATTGAATTAAGTACTTCTCTCAGTATGCCTTTGACATTAGCACTGCCTTGGAAAACAGGCACTTTAGCTACTACTGATGATATTACTGCGAGTATAGCTACTAAACTAGATAATACAAATGAAGATAAAGTAGCTCTAAAGAATAATGAATCTTTAAGCTATACTTCAGATGCCGCTGCATATACTATTATGTCAAGAGATGCAAATGGACGTGCCAGAGTGGCAGATGGAGCAGGTGATCAAGATATTGCAACAGTAGGACAATTGAATACCGGCTTAAATACTAAATATACAAAACCGGAGAGTGGTATTCCTAAAACGGATCTTGCAAGCAGTGTTCAAACCTCATTAGCAAAGGCAGATAGTGCCCTTCAATCCCATCAGACAGTTAAATTGGAATCTGGGACAAATAATGGTACACTAAAATTAACGGTAAATGGAACAGCAACAGATAATATTGCTGTAACAAATCTCGGAAGTGCTGCTTTTACAGCTGCTTCTAATTACGCAACAGCTGCTGACTTAGGTAACTATTACAACAAAACAGAATCTGATGGAAGATATGTAAAAAGTAGTGAAAATTTTGTAAAAGCTTTTACTATTCCTAACGGTGCGAGTAGTGGAACGCTTACTGCTGACGTAAAAGAAAAGTTATGCAATCCAGACGGACATAACTATTACGTTTATGACACTACTTCGGAAATGATTTTAAAGTATTCGTTTAACGAAGATGATGAGATTATACAATATAAAGCCATATATATTCAAAGCAGCGACAAGGCTTATGATATTACTATGCAGATACTCCCGTCAAATGGTACTTGGCGGCGCAGCCAAACTATCTTAAAGGGTGTAACAGCAAATCCTACTCTTACAGGAACAGAAGATGAGTTAACAGGCTTAAAGGTTGGTGGTACTGACTATAAAATTTCAGTTACTAAAGAATATGTAGATGATGGGTTTGTAAGAAAAGTAACCGGATCTAGCCAGGTATATTCTAAAGGTTCCGACGGGGTAGATGGAAGTATTGGTTATTCTCAATCTCCTGCTAATTCTGCAATTACGCAATATAGTTCTTCAGGTACTTTAAGGACTAATACTCCTACAGCAGATCTAGATGCTGTAAATATGAGCTACGGTGAGAGTAATTATTATCAGCTTGATAAAGGTATATATCTTCCAGAAAATGCAGATTTAAATAATTACAAAGCACCGGGAACATATAAAGCAAATCCACAGGTTGCAGGAACAGTGGTAAACGCACCAAAAGGTAGTTCGTTTTTTACACTATTTATATCTACAAATCCTGGAACAGAAGTTATAACGCAGTTGCTTTATAGCTATAGTCATATTTTTACACGTTCATACGCTACTTCATGGTCTGATTGGGAAGAGCTTGCCACTAAAACTGATTTAAAGGATTATTATATATTAAATGGCGGTACATATACTACGGAAGGAGGCACAACTACTGATTTTAATACATTAACTACACCCGGCGTATATGATATAGGACCGGGAGAAAAGGTAAATGGACCTTTGGATTCAGGTGCGCCAGTAAGATTAGTTGTAGAAACATTTTATAAAAGCGACACTATTATATTTCAAACCTTTATTAGTTATGATGTTGAATTTACTAATACAAATTGCCAATATCACAGAATGTATAGAGGTGCTACCGAGGGTTGGGGAGAATGGCACCAAGTAGCTACAACTGATTATGTAAATAACGGGTTTGTAAAAAGCGTTGCAGATACAGTAAATCAATATAGTGTATACGCGATTGGCAAGAATAAAGATATTACAATAACTCTTGCAGAAAATCCGGATGCACAAGCAGTAGTACAATACAGCAGCGCAGGAACTCTAAAAACTAATAATCCTACTGCAACTCTGGATGCTGTAAACAAACAATATGGCGAAAGTCATTATTATAATTTAGATGTTATCAATTTTATAGGTGATGAAGCTGATTTAAATACTTTAACTACCGTTGGTAACTATGGATTTGGTCCTACTACTAGTGTTCATAATGGTCCTGACGGGTATAGTGGCGGAACACCTACAAAATTTATCGTTGAAGGATTATATAATAACGGTTGGATTATAAAACAGACGTTAATTAGTAATGAAAACCAAAAATCTATAATTTACACTAGAACTGGTCTGAAAGAAAATATGGATCAATATCCTTGGATTCAGATGGCTGATACTTCTTATGTTGATAATAAAAAAGTATTTTCTGTAACTATTTATGAGGCAGGTGATTAATTCTTATGAAATTAATTACAAATGAAAGTAAAATTTTATCCAGTTTTTTAAGTTTAAAAAATTTAGAGATTGACGGAAAAAATATTAAAAGATTGAAATATCAAACAGGTGTTAAAAAGAATTTATTTAACATAGATAATTATTCTAAAATAGCGACTTCCATTGGGTTTGATATATCTGGTTTGGAAATTGGTAAAACATATACTATCTCATGTAATCAATCCAATTTTAGATGGATTAAGATAAGTAATTCACCAGATGGACATAATAGTGTCGCAACACATACTATTCCATATAATGAATCATCATTTACATTTGTTATGAGTAGAAATTCAAATATACCTGAAACTGCTACTCAATATATATTTTTACAGATGATGAATTCTACGTCATCTGGATTTGCGAAAAGTATTTCCGAATTAGGTGTAAATCAGATTCAAATTGAAGAAGGTTCTTCGGCTACTTACTATGTAGATTATAATGGATGTGTTGATTTAGGAGTTATTCCTAGTGGTGGGGGTTATATACTCGATAAATATAATAATCTTTCAGAAGAATTATTAGAAGAGAATATAGAGAAAGATAATATAAATTATCATATACCAGATAAAACTAATATTTTATTAAATAAGATAGAAGGTAAAACTAATAAGATTGTTCAGTTGATTGATAAAACAGTTTTTGTAACAAGCGGCACTAAAGTTGGTTTGACGTTTACTTGTGATAGAAACACAGGTGCCGTAACTGTAAATGGTACCTCAACAGCAAGTAGTTTTTGGAATCCGAGCAGTGGTTTACCTTTAATAAATAATCATAAATATTTAGTTTGTGGAAATTATGTTGGTTCTGGACTTAATTTAGGATTGTTAAATCAAAGCAGTGGTGGTTATGATTCTGGAAATGGTGGTATTGTTACTGCTGTTACCTCTGCTGAATCATTAAGAAATACTTGGGGTATAACTTGGGATAGTGGAACAACATTTAGCAATGTAACAATATATCCACAGATTTTTGACCTAACAGCAATGTATGGTTTTGGAAAAGAACCAACAACAGTAGAACAATTTAAAAAAGACTATCCTCAATTCTTTGATAGTAAATTAGATGGCATTTGGAATGTAAGAACTAGTGGTATTTCTAGTACTGGAAAGAATCTGTTTGATATTGATTCAGTTAGTTTTTTCACAAAAGTTTCTAATGGTGAATATAAGAGTAATACATATATAGGCATTTATCCAGACTATGTATTATGGACACCTGTTGATGGAACCAAACAAATAACTATTAGCGGATATGTAAAGTGCCCAGTTGATAAAAACTATAGATTTGCTGTACTTTATGAAGATGGAACCGAGGCGAGTAGCTATATGAGTAGTACAGGCGATTATTTGTACAATTCATATACTTCAGATACTTCAAAGAAAATTAAATATGTCTATTTACATTACACCAGCGGTTCTAATGAAGTATATATAAAAGATGTGCAAATTGAAGAAGGATCTGCTGCTACAACCTACGAACCTTATCAAGAAAATAAAATAGATCTTTTAAGTACACAAACACTAAATGGAATAAATGGAGTTAATGATTATATAGAAGTTATTGATAAAGGTAATGGATTATATGATTTAAAGAAAACTCAGAATATTGTAAGGGTTGATATGGGCAGTCTTGGGTTCGATGTAGACGGAAACAACTTTTATACAGGAGCAATAAGTATTTATATTAAACCTCCTGTTAATGATAATTCTGTTGGAAATTATAGTTGTCAAAAGTATGTAAACTGTGCGCTGAATAAAAGCTTTATAGATGGGGATTTTGGTGTTAATTCATCTGGACTCGTATATTTTAGAAATAGCGCATATACTAAGGCTAACGAATTTCAAACAGCAATGTCTGGAACATTATTATATTATCAATTAAAAACTCCAGTAGTAACAACTATAGCAACAAATCTAACTTACAATCAAGTAAGTGCAATAAGAACAAATGGTGGACTTCTTTTAGTAAATGACAATAACAATCAAAAGTATGTTCAACCAGATGTTACGTTAAAAGCAAATTATCAGTACAAGAACTAACGATAAAAAGAAATTTCATTTCTTGTATAAATATATGAACAATTCTCCTTCTCCTTCTTTGTTTGAAAGAGCAGGGAAGGAGAGAAATAAATAATTTAAAAGGAGAAAGCAACAATGGCTCAAGAAAACAATTATTCACAAGTAGATTTAAGAGTCGGAACAGAAGAACAGTTTAATGCAAAAGTTGGAACACTTCCTGCTGGAACATTATTTGGAACAACAGACTCAACAGTTTCTAAAGCTGATTTATCTACTGATTTAAAAAATGAAATAAATGGAAAAATAAATAAACCTGCCAATCCTACTTCAGATTCGGCAGTTGTAATAGATTCTTCTGGTACGGTTAGCACGAAGCCTTTAAGTGATATTGGCGGAAGTAGTATAACTGTAGATTCTTCATTATCAAGTACCTCTGAAAACCCTGTCCAAAATAAAGTAATAAATTCAGCATTGAATGGAAAACAAGCTTCTTTGTCTACTGCCCAATTAAATGCTTGTAACTCTGGAATAACTTCTGGAAAAGTAAGTACTTATGACAGTTATGCAGGCCAGATAAGTGGAAAACAGAATGAGATTACTTCTAGTAATAAATTAAGCGCATCCTTTGTAGATGGTTTATCAACTGTTGCTACAAGTGGTAGTTATAATGATTTATCTAATAAACCAACAATACCAGCTCCTGCCAATAATGGGATGCTTGATATTCAAAAGAATGGGACAACTGTGGCTACTTTTGGGGCAAACGAAGCTACGCTTATAACAGCAAATATAGAAGTCCCTACAAAAGTTTCCGAATTAACAAATGATTCAGGATATACGACAAATACAGGTACAGTTACGGGTGTAAAGATTAATGGTGCTACAAAAACTCCAACTAGTGGAGTTGTTGATATTGGAAGTGATATTATTACTGGTACCACCTATGCTTCTGACATTAAATACGGTGTTGTAAAAATTTGGAAGGATTCTGATAATTATCTTTGTATTAGAACAGATGGGCAATAATTGGAGGTGTTATAATGGCAACGAATAAGATATGTTTTAATAACACAACACCCGTAACACTTAAAGGAGTTTATTATAACGGAACTAAGATTGAAGGTTGTAAGGGTATTAAGCTCAACGGAAATATTGTTGTTAGTTTCGAGACTACGGTAGTAATTCCTAGATTAGACTGGACTGATTATACTACTGCTTATAATGATGTAGACACCGGTAAGATGATAGAAATGACTGCCCAAAATGAATTTGCGATTTGTAGATCTGCTTGGATGTTATATACGCGCATTGAATTATTACAGAGAGCTGATTTGACTGAAAGTGATCATTTGTTCAACTTTAATGCTGATGGTAGACTATATATTGACACTGATTCCGCTAGTAACTGGAACAAGGTAATTGACTCTTATAGTGATCCGATAACAATTACTTCACCCCATAATCGAATACCCCTCTGGGCATATAATAACATTTCTATGCTAACAGGTCTTCCTCTTATCTATAAAAAAGAAGATACTACATTTGCTTCAACGAAGATTTTAAGTTATAGCGATGACAATCGTTACAGGGTAGAATATGGTGAGTACTGGACAATTTACCTTGATGATCTTTCGGAGATAATCGATTATAACGGTACACCATTGACGTCAGAGCTTATTGCAACCGCAATAAAAGATACCCTTGGAGTGGAAGCTATTGCACAGGGTGACACCATAGAAGTAACGGGCTCTGCCGGTTGGGGAGTATTTGAATTTTTAGACGCTCTTTCTAATGTCTATGTACCTGGGTTTGGTCCTTTTTATGTAGATGATTCTAAAAGCCTAGCGCCAGGCGAAGCATATCATCTGTCTCCGAATGCAAACTTTCTTGCGCAATCATATTGGAATGTAAATATAACTAATGATATAATAATTAAAAATGCTTGGGAAACTACTGATCCATGTGACTTCTATATACTTACAGGGTGGGGATTGGAGTTTGTTAATGGAAAAACAGGTGATTATGTAGTTAGTGGCAATTATTCTTTACAAGGTGAAAATAATGCTGAGGTTAATATAACCTACTTTGATACTTCATGCTTTAGTGGACTTAAATGTCCTAATATTCTATGTAGTTGGAATAGTGTTTATAATAGTAGTGGGCCCGTTATTGTCGACAGCAATAGTGGTGGTCCATGGGCCGGTGTATATAATATCAATGATTATGGCAACGGGACGCCCTCTTCATTGTTTCCAACTGACTGTGAGTCTTTATTTGGTGTTACTCTTGTTCATGATGTGCCGTTAAACATTCCAACTACTGTGGATACCCTGGACAAATGGATTGATGTAAATAATCTTCAGGACGCTAAAGTAAGCTGTGAACTTTACCCAGATCCATGGGAAGATCAATCTCACGATGATCCAGATAGTGGCTATTATGATGGTAGTGATATAATTCCGAGCAGTATCGCGGACGCGATATTTGCTAACTATGATTTCCCATCTAATGATCCTTCGAGACCTGCTGAGGTGATTACATATGGCTTGAGGTTAAAGATGAGAACCTATCCTTCTGCCGCTTCATCAGACGTATCAGGGGATAATCACTGGTATCTTAATTCTTATGATCCTTATAACGTTGGGGGTTACTACCCTGTCGCAAAAATCACGAGCGCACGAGCAGGTACCATGTATAATACTGTATGTACTTATCCTGTACAATAATTAAACCTCATTTTTAGCTAGTTTTTTACAGCTAAATTAGATGAAATAAAAGAGCAGGGAAGTGAGTAGTTAAAATGGAAGAGAATCTACAGTTTTATTATAAGAAGGTAATTTCAGTACCTTATATACAACTTGAAGAGGAAACAGCTTCTTATTACACTGAGAAGATAGAGGATACTTTATATATTTATCTTGAATGTAGTAATGGAAAGACTGATTGGAAGAATAACCTTGATTTCCCTGCTAAGCCTTATGGAGATATGAAACATAGGTGGTATGTGCATAGAGGGTTCTTAAAGGTTTGGAAAGTAATAAGAGATCAGATTAAAGAGACTGTTCAAGATGTTTCTTTAAAAAGAATTGTAATAGTTGGATATTCTCATGGAGCTGCTTTAGCAGTTCTCTGCCATGAGTATTGCGTATTCAATAGACAGGATATTAAAGATAATATCTTTGGATATGGATTTGGTTGTCCAAGAGTTGTATGGGGAATCTTAAAGAAATCTATTAAGGAAAGATTTAAGAACTTTACAGTTATCAGAAATCATAATGATATTGTTACTCACGTACCTCCTAAAATATTCTTATTTAGACATGTTGGTAAAATGCTAAAGATTGGTAAAAATAAAGAATGGAATCCTGTAGATTCTCATAGACCTCAAAACTATACAGAATCACTGAGAGAGGAAGACTTATGAAGACTTTAAAACTTATATTATTTTATATTCTCTCTTTTACTTGGGGCATTTTAGTCACTACCTATGGTTGCATATGTGCTCTAGCAATGTTAATCATAGGCAAGAAACCCGAGAAGTTTCATAATAGAATTTATTTTAGAGTAGGTAAAGATTGGGGAGGATTTGAAGCAGGTCCCTTCTTCTTTTGTGATGAGACTCCTACATTAGAGTTAAAACAACATGAATGCGGACATGGTATTCAGAACATTGTATTAGGACCTTTAACTCCTTTCCTTGTTAGTCTTCCATCTGCTCTAAGATACTGGATGAGAGAGTTTAAAACTCAAAAAAGCAAAAAGATATTTACTTCAATCACATTATCTGTAATAGGATTAATTAGTTTAGGATTACTTGTTTTAGGAATAGTTAAGCATTTAATCCCTTTAATAATATTATTTGGTGTGTTTTTAATCTGGAGTATTGTTGCAGCTATCTGGATGTTTGTATTTGAAATCCCTAAATACGCATATAGATATGTACCTTATGATGAAGCTATATTCGAAAAGAATGCAACCGAATTAGGGAAAAAATATTTTCCTGAGGAAAAATAATTACAACTAAAAAATAACTAGAGCCCTTACTGTCGGAGGAAATTGGGACTTAAGTGTATTAGGAAAAAAATTTCACCAGTAGGAGTTTACAAAATGTTAGAAAAAACGATATGGGCACTCATAACGTGCTTAATAGGTTTAATAGGTACAGATCTTTATAAAGCTATAAAAAATAGCCCTAAACGATTAAGAGAGCGTAGAGAAAAAGAGAGGGCTGAAATACTTGATAAGATTGATAACTTAAAGGATCACCTAACAGCTAGAATGGAACAGCAAGATCAGAATAGGGAGGAGATCAAGAGAGACGTCGAGCTTCTCAAATCAGGTAATCAGGCCATTATTAAAAATGAATTAAAAATTAGATATGAGAAATGGTTAAAAGAGGGTTACGCTCCTATAGATGCTAAAGATGACTTAGAGAGAATGTATGAGATCTACCATAAGCTAGGATCTAATGGTGTTCTAACTGAGATGAGAAATCAATTTTTAGCATTACCTAACGAGAGAGTTCTACATTCTAAAAAATCTAAAGAAAAAGAAGCAGTACCCGAAAAGGAAGTCTGCTAAACAGAATTTTAGGAGGATTACGTAATGGATAAAATTATAACATATGTAATAATTGGAGTTGCTTGTGTAGCAGTTTTAGGTTTTCTTATTTACAAAATTGTAAAATTCTGCAAAATGAGCGATGAAGAAAAAAAGCAAGTCCTTATAACTTACCTCAAAGGTTTAGTTGCCTTTGCAGAATCTCAGATAGTAGAGCATGGTAAAGGTGCAGAAAAATTACAATTAGTAGAAAACACTTTTAAAGAGAAAGCTCCTTTCGTATATAAGTTAATTCTAAAAGTAGTGGGAGTAGATAACTTAAAAGGGTTAATTGAAGTAGCTCTTAAAGAAATTAAGAGAGACTTTGGGAAGTAATTTAAATTGAAGAAAATCAATAAGAGGGGGTTGAAACATACTCCCTCTTTTTCGTAATTATTGTATAATATATTGAATATAGGGGAGAACTCTGCTATGAAGATAATGTTAGATGAAAATTTAGAATTACATCAAGAATTAAATTCCAAGCTGTTTGATAAGGATAATTTTTTAAAAGAAGATGTAAGAGAGCATTTAATTGACATTGCAGAAGTCTTTATTGAAGATTTAAAAGAGAATAATATTCCTTTAAAGATAAGAGATTACTGGTTAGTAGGATCTAATGCTTCCTATAATTACACAGATAAGAGCGATATAGACGTACATATTATAGCAGATATAGACTCTGTAGATGTAGATAAAAATCTACTTACTTTATTATATAACTATGCTAAGTCCTCCTTTAATAAGAATCATAATATTAAAGTTAAAGGAAAAGAAGTAGAAGTTTACATAGAAGGAGATGGTTCTACTTCTGTAAGTAATGGAATATACTCTTTAAAGAAAAATAAATGGATTAAATTTCCTAAAAAGATAGATGTAGAAATTATAAATATAGAGGATGAACCTTTATATAAAGATCTATATAAAGAGTATTTAAACATAGAAACAAAAGAAGATATAGAATCTTTAATTAATAGATTATATGAGATAAGACAGGAAGGATTAGCTTCTGAAGGAGAGTTTGGAGTACGAAATCTAATATTTAAAGAATTTAGAAATAGAGAATACTTACAAGATCTTAAAGACAGATTAATCGAAATAGAAGATAAGGAATTATCACTTGAGGAGTTACATTTATGAAATTAACTGAAAGATTTAATCCTACTATTTTTGATTTAATAGAAGAAGCTAAAGATCGCAAAATAAAACCATATGATTTATTTTATCCAGGAGATAAGTTAGTTTCTGGGAAAGAAATATTTGAATTAGCCACTGAAAGGAAAGATTCTTCCTATAGAGATAATGCTATTAGAAGATTTAAATTAAGTAAAGAGGGTGATGAATTGTATGATACTCTCTTACATTATTTAGATAGTTATGGCACTCATAATCCCACCTATAAGAAACTAATGCCTGTTATAATTAAAGAAGGGGAAGTATTCGATGGTAAGCATAGAGCACTGCTGGGAGCTTATTTAGGTATAGATATTCCTGTTCAGTTTATTGGAAAAAGCATAAAAGAATCTCTTGAGGAAGGTGAGTCTGAAAAGCTTTATAGTGCTATTTTAGACACTTTTAATATCTCTCAATTTGCAGAAGATGGACAGTGCTATATTCTGCTTAACGGAGATTTTTTAAATTTATTAGATAATGCCCATATAGGTGTAGATGATGAATTATTCGAAAAAGGACTAATTAAAGAAGATCCTTATCAATCAGGAAATTTAATTCTCATTGACAAATATAATGCAGTACGGGTAAGTGATGGATCTAATATTCAAACGGATCCGTATGTTGAATTACCTGCTGAAAAACCTACAATTGATCAATTAAGTTCTTTAGAAAGATGGATTGATAACTTGCCTTCAGATAAAGTATTTGTAGGAGTAAGAGATGATAAAAATGCAGGCCAAATGTATGATTTAAATGAAACTAAAGCTTCTCATATTATTGCAAAAATCTCTAGGTACTACAACACAGGTAGATTAGTGGAAGATGTACATAATGGAATAATAACACCCTCTATTAAAGTATCTACCCCTTATATGCTTAGAAACGATGGGAAGTTGTTGGAGTGCGGGGATTATCATCCTTATATTAAATATGAAAGACAAGCTACTAGTAAAAAAGGTATTGAAGTTTTAATAAATGAAAAACCTTACTTCTTAGAATGGACATATAAGAATACATTACAAGATACTACTATTGAAGACATTAAGTTTTTAGTCAAGTCTGTTCAAAAAATTGAGGATTATTTTCACGTAGATAAAGAAAGAGTTGATCTCTTAGTGAAAGAATTTGATGCTGAGGATTCTGATTTTTCTACTGTTCCATATGATATAGAAAACTGCTTTGAAGCAATTAATGATGCAGTAAATCAGGAGTTCTGCAGAGTGAGAGTGTCTAGCCTTAAAGGTGGTGGTATTTCTAGAGAAATCTATTTTAGAATAAGTTCTACAGGATTTAATTGGTTTGATGCTATTTGGAAAGTAGTCTATGAAAATAGAAACTTTATAGAGAATGTAACAGTTGTTACAGATACTCAATCAAGGAGTGGAAGTTTAAAGACTATTTCAAGTGATGGAGTAGAATTATCTCACATCTCTCCCAGGGAGTTTATAAATTTAAAGGGTAGACCTGTTATAGAATCTGCTCAAATAAAAAACTTATATGAAGCTTACGGAGATTTTCATCCTGCATATATTCATAAGTTATTTGAAGATAGATGCCAAGAGGATTTGAAAGAGAATCTGGCATTGTAATTAAAAATGCTAAGGAGCAGTACTGCTTATGAAAGAGGAAATTAAACACTTTATAGAAAATCACATCGATCTAATAGAAGATGGAAAATTTAAAAAAGTTTATGAAGAATTGCGCAACCTCTCAGTACTTTATATTGGAGAGTTTACTAAGATTCTTTTAGATGCGGGAATAGATCCTGCTAAGTACATGAATGGATTACCAGAAGGTTATTTAGTAGGTGTGAAATATAAATCTTATGAAATTCCTGAAAATATTACTTTTATAGGTGAATCTGCATTTGCTTACACTCAGTTGAAAAGTGTTGTGATTCCGAAAAAAGTTGAACATCTTAATCCTCATACTTTTGAAAATTGTGGCTACCTTGAAAAAGTAATACTCCCTGATGATTTGATGACAATTGGAGATTATGTATTCTTCGGCTGTCTCAGGCTTACTGACATAGAGATTCCGGGTAAAGTTGTTTGGATAGGGGATAAAGTATTTTATGGATGTAATAACCTGAGCTTTATTAAATTTCAAGGAACAAAACAGCAGTGGAGTAAAATTAGAAAAGAGGATTCTTGGAGAAATGTTTCTGCTATTGAAGAAATTAGATGTAGTGATGGAATAATTGATCTGAGAAGACATTGAGGATGTAAAAATGAACAAGCAACAAAACTTAACTGAATTTTGGGACGATTTTATATCCTTAGAAGAACCTGAAATTATTAATGAGAAATCTAATGAAGTAAATATTATACCCGTAACGAAGAAGTTTATAGAAGATAATTATAGAAAATATTTAAAGAAAGTGTACGGAAATTCTCCTAATGGTTTAAACAAAGTTGAAGAGATCATTGATGAGTTTGAAGATGAAGATTGGGAAAAAGCTGTAAACTTCTTTGATAATTTAAAATTTCCTTTAAAAGTGTTTCGTGGATTAGAAGTAAAATCAAAAGAAGATATAAATTTAAAAAATCCTGGAATACATTGGACAATAGATACAAAACTATTTAAAGTTAAAAATTCAATCGCAAAAAACAGTAACTATGTATTAATAGGTGAAGTAGAAGAAAATCAAGTTGATTGGATAAGTACAATAAGCACCTATATGTATTACTCTTTAAGACCATCGTATGGTTTTTATCCAGAAAATGAAATTACATTAAAGAAAGGACAAATACCTAATAATCTTACAATCGTAGCAAAAGAAGATTTAAATGAATCCTGGTGGGACGATTCAGATCCTTGGGATAGTGTTATAAAAGAGCCAGAGACTGTGTCGGAACTATTAGGTAAAGATTTTCTATATCACGCAACATATAAACAATATTGGGGAGAAATAAAGAAAGATGGTTATATAAGACCAGGAAAACATACTAATTGGGATGATAGATATAAAACAACGAGAGCAATCTATTTAGCTACCGATTATGATAATGCAGTTTATTATGCTAAAAATGCGGAGAATGTACCAGAAGAATTATTAAAGCAAATAGTAATACTTAAAATAGATGCAGATAAATTAGATGTAGATCAATTAGATGCAGATAGTAATCAAATATATGATTCTGATAACGATGAGGGTAGAAGTATAGAAGATCCTTATACTTGGAAAGAAGTACAGTATTATAAACCAATCCCCGTCAGTGCTATTGTAAAAGTTTATGATGAAGCTAAAACAAAAGAATCTCTAAATGAGGTTTATCCTAATAAAGGTGAATCAAAAAAGGATTTTATAAATAGATTTATGAGAGTGACCGCAAAAGAATATCCTGATGTAAAGCAAAGATATGCAGTTGCAAATTCATATTGGGAAAGAAGAGACAGGAAGAGACTAAAGGAATCCGAGGATCACACTCAAAAAGCAATTGATGTTTTTGGAACCACATATTATAAAACAAGAGCTGGATTTATGTTAAAGGATGGTAGATTGCTTGATTTAACATATGGTGACGGTCCAAGAGAAGATCATAGAAACATACAAGACGCTTTTGATGATGTGGATTTAGAAACTGATTCAGATTATTTGATAAAATTCATGAATGAGGGTAATATAAGACTAATTCCTGAAATTCCTGGAATTGATGTGGCTACAGAGCCTACTGTACAGCAACGGAAATCCTTAAAGGATTATATTCGGTTTTGGATTAATCATGAAAGGCATTTTGAAATTCAATATTCGAATGAAAAAGGGCAACAGATAGGCTGGAAGGAGTACAATGGATATTATCCGGTAGATAATATTATTGAAGATCTTCTTAATCATTTTAAATTAACTGAAGCTTTAAGTAAAGAAACTGCAACTGCAATTATTGAAGGGGATCAGACTCATTCAGAGTTGCACGGAAGTGTAGAATTTACGCAGCTAGACGATTCAGTGAGATTGAACGTAAAGTTAAAAGGATTACCTAAATCTCAATTCTTAGGATTTCACATACACTCGGGTTCTGAATGTACTGGTGATGAAGAGGATTCCTTTAAAGATGTAGGAAGTCATTATAATCCAGGTAGAAGATCTCACCCAGATCACGCAGGTGATTTACCTTCCCTTTATAGTTCAACCGGAGAGATTGACGCATCCTTCGAAACAGATAGATTTAAACTCAAGGATGTTGTAGGAAGAGCAATAATCATTCATTCACAGAGAGATGATTTTAAGTCACAGCCCTCAGGGGATGCTGGAAGTAAAATAGCTTGTGGTATTATTAAAGAAGTACCTCTCACTGAGGCATATTTAGATCCGGAAGAAAGATTTTGGGATTATAGAACAGGCCAAATTTCAGGTAATAAGTTATTTGATACAACGAGATCAGAATCTTCTTATGGTCAATCTTTTTTGGATAATTTAGGCAAAGTAGATTCTAGGGGAAGAGTAGGAAAAATCGTAGAGATGTCTCCTACTGAATACTTTAAGGCCTGTGCTAAAGGATTTGGATCTTCTTATGATGCTCAAATTAATCAGATTAGCGCAGATAAAGATACTTATCAATTATTAAATGATGTTATTGATAAATATAATAGGCAATTTCCAATCCCCTATTTAGACTATTCGAAAGAGTTTTCACAAGAAGGTAGACATCGGATGTATGTAGCTGGGGAAAGATTTGGTTGGAATACTAAATTTCCTGTTTTAATTATTGAAAAAGAAGAAAGTCCCTTATTTGAATTAAAAGAAAATAAAGATCCTTCTCATAAAGAAAAGTATGTAGTAACTGTAAATAAAACCAGAGCTCTTATATATGGAAATAATAAAAGAGATCTAATGTACAAGCTTTCCTTGATAGAGGATAACATATCGGAAGAGTATTTTGAGACTATTTGGAAAATTATAAGAAATAGTAATATAGGTTAATTAATCTATGAATGCAAAAATTAAAGAATATATTGAAAAACATATTAAATTAATAGATGCGGAAAATTTTGAAGAGTTCTATAAGATAATGCCGGGGAATGGTTTTCCTCTCAGCCGAAAAGGGGAACTTACTGAAGTTTTAATAAAGGCTGGAATCGATCCCGCAGATTATCTGAAAGTACTACCTTTCAGATACTTAGCAGATACCGAAATTGAATCTTACTCTATTCCTGGTAATATAACATCTATTGGCATGGCAGCTTTTACCGATTGTGTTAAGTTGAAGGATTTGATAATTGGAAATGGTGTAGAGAGGATTGAATCAATAGCATTTCAGGGATGTAGCAGTTTAATACGTGTAGATCTACCTGACAGTGTGACTCAGATAGATGATAGTGTGTTTGAGAGTTGTTATGGTCTGATAGAAGTGACTCTCAGCAATAATCTGAAATCGATTCAAAATGAAGCTTTTAGGTGGTGTGAAAGTCTTGAAAATATAAAAATACCCGCAAGTGTTACATTTCTTGGAATTAATCTATTTAGAGGATGTTCTAATCTTAAAGTGATAGAATATTCTGGAACACTGAGTCAATGGAAGCGTATTGTACAGAGTAATACACTTGCAGACTCTTCAATCGAGCAGCTTAAATGCAAAGACACTATCATCAATTTTTAGAGATATAAAGGGAGAAATATCCGATTTATGTACAGGGAAGTTAAGAAATTTATTGAAGATAATATAGATTTAATCGATGAGGGTAGATTTATGGATTTAAAGCTTCCGGATGACGCTACTGTACAGGGTGAGTTCTGGGAAGTCATGAGAGGTGCAGGTATTAACCCTCTTGCTTATTTAAACAATATCCCAATGGCTTATATGATAGGGGAGAATATTAAGGAGTTCAAATGTCCTTCGAATATAGAATCGATAGATTCAAGTGCATTTAGTGGGTGTGAGAATTTGCAGAAAGTAGAATTCAACGAGGGTTTAGAGGTTATAGATTCAGAGGCTTTTTATGATTCTGGACTTGTGGAAGTAAATCTACCGTCCAGTCTAAGCCAGATATATGAAGGGGCTTTTAGAGAGTGTAAGAGACTGGAAAAAGTAAGCTTTAAAGGAAATAGCCTTACATTTATAGGCAGCGGCGTGTTCAGTGAATGTGATTCTCTGGATAGTATAACTCTTCCTGAAGGGTTGATTCAATTAAGAGCTGCTGTATTCGAGGAGTGCTTCTCTTTAGAAGAAGTGTACCTACCTAGATCTTTAGAATCTATAGGTAATAATGTATTCAGTCAGTGCTTTAACCTATATGAGTTAAATTATGCAGGTACTAAAGTTGAGTGGGAGCGTATATTAAAACCATCCAGATGGAAAGTGAATTCGAATTTAAATGTTATTCACTGTACTGACGGAGATATAAAATTAAATTAAAGTGGAAAAGTAAAAGAGGAGTGAATAGTCTATGGCTAACACAAATCAATTAAATAGTGAGTTACTTTCAGGACTAACGGAGGAAGAACGCTCTTTAGTTTTAAAAACATTAGCAGATTTATCTAAGGGTAATAATAAGGGATATGAAGAATTAATCTACGAGGATTATGATGAAATACCTGTAGATGTGGAAACCTTTCTGTATGATAAGAATTATTTAGGGAACGGTTTAATAAATGCTGAAGGTAAATTCACAGTGTTCCCTTACTGGGTAGAAACACTTAAAAAAATATTTCCAAATAATATTGATACCGCTTACAATACATTAGTACTTACCGGGGGCATTGGACTCGGTAAAGAGCAGCCTATAAGTGAACCTGTGTTAACTGAGAATGGATTTATTCCAATGGGAGACATAAAAATTGGAACTAAAGTATATTCTCGAGATGGAAAATTATGTAGCGTAACAGGAGTGTTTCCTCAAGGAATTAAGGACGTATATCGAGTAAATTTTTCAGACGGAAGTTCAACCAAATGCGGGTTAAATCATTTATGGCAAATTACGGATCATCGTGTAGTTAAGTGTCATAAAACTCAACCCGCCGAAACTAAAGTAGTTGATTTAAAATATTTATTGTCTCACAATTTAAGGCACGGAAATCAGCGTCGATATAGTATACCGATGTGTAATCCATTAGAATTTGAACACAAACATACTTTTATAAGCCCTTATATGATGGGGTGCTTATTAGGGGATGGGTGTTTTAGATCTCAACTTCGAATTACTTCCCAAGATTCTCAAATACTGAATGCGTTTGAAGAAGAGTTAAGTGAAAATGAATACACTTTAACTAAACAGATTCATTTAGGGAGTAAAGCTTTAGATTGCAAAATAGTAAAAAAAGTTAAAGACGCTTCTCCTAATATATATAAAGAGTACTTAAAATCTTTGGGATTGTGGGATAAATTATCAGATGCTAAATTCATTCCTAAAGAATATTTATATAACGACATAAAGTCTCGTATAGAACTTCTCCAAGGACTTTTAGATACGGATGGAGAAGCAACTAAGTCTATTAGGAGATGTGATAATACTTATACTTACAATATTGGTTATTCTACTGTCAGTGCGCAGCTCAAAGAAGATGTAGTTTGGTTAGTACAATCCTTAGGCGGAACAGCAAGTGTAAGATATAAAAATAATAGAAAATATCATTACAAATATAATGGCGCAGATGAGTATAGGGACAGTAAATCTTTTTATAGCATAAGCATAAGATTGCCTTTAAATATTCAACCGTTTAGACTTGATAGAAAAGCTAATTTATATAATAGTTGCTCACATAAAAATCCAGTAAGATACATAGATTCTATTGAAAAATTAGATTATCAAGAAGAAAGTCAATGTATTATGGTCGATAATGAAGAGCATTTATATATAACAAATAATTTTATAGTTACGCATAATACCATGATGGCGATGTTATGTATGGCTTACTTGTTACATAGAATGCTATGTCTTAAAGATCCCTATAATTTTTATGGATTACAACCTATTGATAAAATTACGTTCTCATTAATCAATGTAACTGTTGAAGCGGCGAAAGGCGTTGGCTGGGATAAGATTCAACAACTATTCCAATCCTCTCCCTGGTTTATGAGTCATGGAACTATAAGTGGGCGGAGTGATATTATATGGACTCCGAATAAGAGAATTGAATTAGTAGTAGGTTCAAGTAACAATGTAGTAATTGGACGTGCTTTGTATTGTAATTTTACAGATGAAGTAAACTTCGGTGCAATGACTTCCGATGTAGAGAAGATCAAGGCAAAACAGAAACACCTTATCTCTCAGGTTGACGCTCGTATGCAATCAAGATTTATGAAGGGTACTTATTTACCTACCTTAAATATAATTGCATCTTCAAAAAGCAGTGATCAATCTTTCCTCGATACGTATATTGAGATGAAAAAGAAAAATGAGAGTAAAACTACTCTCATTATAGATGAACCCCAATGGGTGATTCGTACAGATAAGGACAGTAAAGAGAAGTTCTACGTAGCAGTGGGTAATAAATTTTTAGCATCCGAGATTTTACCTTTAAATGCTTCTGAAACTTTAGCAGATGAATATAGAGCTAAGGGATACCAATTATTAAAAGTACCTATCGGTTATTATGAAACATTTAATGACAATGTTGAATTGGCTTTGACTGATATTGCGGGTATTTCTACTACAAGTGCTTTGAAGTACATTTCAGGTGTTAGATTAAACGAAATAAAAACAAATAATTATAAAAACTTATTTAATAGAGATATTATAGAAGTAGGTACTGGAGATGACTTACAGTACTCTAATTTCTTTGATTTGAGTAAAGTTTCTGCTAAGGATAAGGGTAAGCCTTTATATATACATCTCGACATGTCTAAGACAGGGGATAAGACAGGTATTGCAGGGGTGTGGATTGATGGAAAGAAGCCTTCGTCTGATGGAGAAGCCTCTAAAGAAGTCTATTATAAGGCTGCTTTCTCGGTATCTATAAAAGCTCCTAAAGGATATGAAATCTCATTTGAGAAGAATAGAAACTTCGTTAGGTGGCTCAAGAAGCAGGGATTTAATATTAAATCTGTGAGCTGTGATACTTATCAATCTGCTCAAATTCAACAGCAGTTAAGGAGCGATGGATTTGAAGTAAAAACACTGTCTGTTGATAGGCTGGAAAATGTTCCGGGAACGAATCAGAAGGTATGCTTACCTTACGCGTACTTTAAAACTACTATATACGAAAAGAGATTAATGCTATATGATAAATGTGATCTCTTGACGGATGAAATTATAGGATTAGAGAAAGAACCTGACGGTCACATTGAGCATCCAATGGGGGGAACTCAGGGGAGCAAAGATCAAGTGGACGCTCTATGCGGTTCAATATATTCAGCGTCCTTAAATATAGATGATTATAGTTATAATTATGGAGAAGATGTGACCAGTATCCTAGAGAATAATACGCTGGGAGAAGAAAATATTCGTCAACAGATTTCGGTAGCATTTGAACAATCTCTCCAAGGTATGTTTGCTCCAAGTTCAGTGAAGGAAAACTACACTGAGGATCAAAACAATTTCGTAGATTTTGGTAATGGTAGGGCGGCTCCATACACGGGCAGTGTTTACTCAAATGATGGTATATTAATATGGTGAAGGAGGTAGTATCAATTGGCACCTAAAAACATGGCTGCAGGTTTTGAGACTGCGGCAGATTTATATAATAAAAAAACTAAATCCAGTCCTGTACCTGAAAAGCAGATAGGCGTAGATACCAATAATACATTCTTCGACGACTTGATTGCTAACAGCCTCAATAGTACAGTCGATATGAATTCGCTAAACTCTTTCTTAAGTACCGCTAGAAGTAGAGATCAGATATACTCTCTCCTAGATGAGATGGGAAACGACTCTACAATATCTGCAGTATTAGAGACTTATGCGGAAGATTCTACTGTGCCTAATGAAGATGGTAGAATTATATGGGCAGATTCTGATGATTCAGATGTAGCTAGTTATATTACATACTTATTGGATTCTATGAGAGTGGATAAGAATGTATATTCTTGGACATATTCTTTATGTAAGTATGGGGATTTGTACCTGCGCTTATATCGAAAATCTGAGTATGAGGAAGACGTTTTAGAGGAAGATATTAAAAGTAGAAAAACTTTAAATGAAGAAGTTCATTTAAGTGATCCTGATATAGATGAACCGCAACCTCTTAAAGAAGATATCAATGTTAAGGCTTACTCTAAGAATGATCACTACGTTCATTATGTAGAAATGATGCCTAATCCTGCTGAAATGTTTGAGTTGACTAAATTCGGTAAATCTTACGCTTACATAGAGGCGCAAGTTCCTCTATCCGGTTCAGCTGCAACTAATGCAAACTGGCTTCAAAACAGCAATATTTACAGGTACCAGTTCAGTAAGAACGACATCAACGTGTATGCAGCTACTGAATTTGCTCATGGTTGTCTAGAAGATAATTCGAGTAGAACTCCTGAAGAAGTGAAGATATTTTTAGACGATACCTCTATTAAAGAGCGCACTACTACTAAGAGTACTACCTATAAGGTAAGAAGAGGTCAGTCCCTGCTTTACAATACTTTCCAAATCTGGAGAGAATTAAAGCTACTTGAAAACTCAATCCTACTAAATAGGCTTACAAAGTCCTCTGTGGTTAGAGCTATTGGGGTAGAGGTAGGCGATATGCCTAAAGAAATGGTAGGGCCTCACTTACAGGGTATAAAAAGTCTACTTGAGCAGAAGAGTGCGATCGATACCGGAAAGTCCTTAAGTGAATATACTAACCCTGGTCCTGTTGAGAATAATGTATATATTCCTACAAGAGAAGGTAAAGGTGCTTTAACTATTCAACAGATAGGCGGAGAGGTAAATGTAGGTCAACTAACCGACCTTGATTACTTCAGAGATAAGATGTTTGCTAACTTAAAAGTACCTAAGCAGTTCTTTGGATTTACTTCAGATGGTGCAGGATTTGACGGTGGTAAGTCTCTATCTATCATATCTTCTAGATATGCAAAAACTGTTAGAAGAATTCAGAACACATTAATTCAAACACTTACTGATGTTATTAACTTGATGCTACTCGACAGGGGCTTAACCAGCTATGTGAACAAGTTTAAGTTACATATGATGCCGCCTACAACTCAAGAGGAAATAGATAGAAGAGAGAATGAAGCTGCTAAAGTGCAGTTAACTGACAGTGTGATGCAACTTGTTAATGATAACATTAATGATCCTGTAACAAAGTTATCTATTCTTAAAACACTGCTATCTGGATATATTACAGACCCTGAAGTGATCAATCTCATTCAGAAGGAAATAGATAAGCTAGAATCGGAGAGTGCTAAGGAATCTTCGAGTACTTCTTCACCACAAGATAAAGAAACTCCTGTTTCAGAGGAACCTGATCTAATAGATAATGGTGGTGGAATAGACTTGGATAGCGAGTTGAATTTGGGAGGAGATACAGGATTTGAAGAATCTCCTGTAAGCTCAACTGAGAAGGTTTCAGAAGAAACTATTCTCCCTACACCTGAAGAAATGGGTATAGATTTTACAGATTCTAATGCACCTGAATTTCAGTAAGTAAAAAATTAGAAGAATCAGTCGATTATATCGAGGAGGAAATTATATGATTAGTAAGAATGACTTACTATTGCTTTTAACGGAATTAGAAGATAAGGGATTGGATGTAAGTGCAATGACTCAAAAATTATTCAGCACTACATCTATTCCTTTAGATGTAGTTAAATTTATTAATGATAACAGACAATTAGATTTAACTACATTTTATGAAAATTTAAGAAAAAATTATAATAAAAAGAAATCTAAATTATATATTTCTATTGTAAAAGAAATAGAGGATCCTGTAGAAGTTATTTCTACTTTAGAATCTTATGGATTACAAGCTTTTTTGTTTTCCAAACACTTAGAAGATTCTCAAATGTTTTTAAGACATGCTCGAGTTAGAGAAGTTAATTTAGTATTAGCTAAATATTTTACTGATTATGATTTAACAAGTTGCTTAGCGTTATTAAAATTAATAAAAGCTGATTTAGTAGCTTGCGAAGTTGTTTCTGGAAGAAGAAACAACTAAATATAAATTAAAT
>ERZ1026876.93-NODE-93-length-55492-cov-23.402619_pt1 | contig 55492 bp, 86 predicted proteins | sample MGYA00380168_ERZ1026876 | MGnify/ENA primary metagenome ERZ1026876 (study PRJEB33269, sample SAMEA4719804) | human gut metagenome | biome: human-associated habitat; feature: organic feature; material: feces | place: Cameroon | collected 2013-10 ... | reverse complement strand
TACACAGAGTAGATCGTCGGCAGCGTCAGATGTGTATAAGAGACAGCTCTATTAAATATCTGTAGAGACTATCCCTGGTTAGACGGGGAGTAAGATTACTATTGATACGTAATTTAAAATGGTATTCTTTTATTTGATGTAAAACGAATAAAAGTAAAAGATAGTCCAATCTAATATGAAAATATTAAAAAATTTGGGAAAGAAATGGATACTTATTCCGTTGGTGTTGTAAAAAATTCCTGTTCCACCATGCACAAAATTGCAGCAAAAGAATTTACGCTTGATGATTTTAGTCATGAACACCTCCTAAATCATGCCGAAACTTATAATGGCTATGTCCCAATAGCAATTTTAAAAAGCGTTATTGGCGCGTTAAACGAATTTCGTGAATTATACCTGAAAACGAAAAATAAAGCCTATTGGTGGCAGCTTATCCAACTACTCCCCAGCTCCTATAATCAGCGCCGCACCTTAATGTTGAATTATGAGGTTCTTACTAACATTTACCATGCGCGAAAGAACCATAAGCTGGATTGCTGGATTACCTTCTGTAATTGGATAGAAACTCTGCCATATGCAAAGGAGTTGATTTGTAATGTGGACTGATATTTCTGTGAACTATGAAGCGTCAAGTGACGGCCATATCCGCAATAAGAAAACTGGGAAAATCCTTGCAGAATTTATTGGCAAAGATGGCTATCTCAGAACACAATTCAATGGGAAAACAAGAACTGTTCATCGGGTGATTGCCATGGCGTTCATTCCAGCAGTTGTCGGAAAGGATTTTGTCAATCACAAGGACGGAAACAAGCAGAACAATTCAGTTGAAAACCTTGAATGGTGTACGCGGGAAGAAAACATGAAACACGCATATTCCCACGGTTTGAAAAAACCGCCGAAAGGCGAGGCAAATGGGCGCGCAAAATTGTCTTACGAAGATGTTCAATTCATTAAAGAAAATTACAAGAAAGGTGATGGAGAATATGGCGCAAAGGCGCTTGCGAAAAAATTCAACGTTGCGCATCAAACAATATGTGCCGTTGTCAGCGGCCAGAACTGGCGATGAATGGCATACGTTCTGCGATTGGATAGAAATTCTGCCGTATAGTGAGCTGATTACAGGAAAGGAGAATAACTAATGAAAAAAATCCCTACCCTATTCACTCGTATTTATGAAAATCATAAAATCGTAGGTATAAAAGATGTAATTACTCCGGGATGTGAAAAAGCATTTAAGAACGGTATCGCAACTATAAAAATTGACGGGGCTTGTTGCGCGATTATTGACGGGAAGTTTTACAAACGATATGACGCTAAAAAAGGAAAGACACCTCCTAAAGGGGCCATCCCTTGCTGCGATCCAGACCCTGTAACAGGCCATTGGCCGCACTGGGTTGCTGTAGATGAATCTAATCCTGGAGATAAATGGTTTGTTGCGGCTATGCGTAACTCAATTAATCTTAATCTAAGCGATGGAACCTATGAAGCGATTGGTCCACATTTTCAAGGCAATCCATACAATCTCGCCGAAGACAAACTTGTTAAACATGGAGAGCTAGTTGTAACGGTCAAACGAGACTTTGAATCTATTTCTGATTGGCTCAATCAACATTGTGTAGAGGGCCTCGTCTTTTGGCTTGATGCCACACCAGTCTGCAAAATTAAGAGGACTGACTTCGGCTTAGAATGGCCTGTTAGAAGCCCGACGCCATGAAAGAAAAGATATTATAAGGGAGACAAAATGAAGAGATTTGTATATTTAAGCTTGGTGATTGCAATTCTTTTGGCACTCATTGGTTGTTCTAAGCCTGAACCATATTATACAAAGACTACAAACCGATTTATTAGAGTGTATCGGGATTTCAATAACGCCATATATGTTGATAAGGAAACAAATGTGCTCTATTTCTGACATTGCGGCGGTTATGCTGGAGGTCTTTCTGTGATGCTTGACGAAAATGGTAACCCTTTACTATGGGAGAAAAACAAATGACAGGAAAACTATTAGGAAAAATTGATTTTGCAGAATTTGGGACTATTAAGGATTATCCATTTTATATAGGTTTACAGCTCGGCTTTCAACTATCTGATAAAACCTGGATTGGGGATGGAGGAAAATATACTGTCAATATTAGTCCTAACTGCAAATGGAAACCTGAAAAGCGTACAGAAATTGTCACACAAACTATGGAATTTGTCAATAATATTCTTAAAGCTGCCAAAGTTAACTATGTTTCAGAACTCATAAATAAACCGGTTGAAGTAACTATTGAGAATAATACTTTTAAAGATTTCCGAATCCTTACAGAGGTATTGTGACCTCGCGGAAATATGTTAATTAATTATTGGAGAAGAAGAAAAACGATGATATACCTTTCAATGCCTGAATATCGCGCCGCGCCAGATGATTATGGCGATTCAATTTATTTTAAAGATTACCTTCCGATCACTTGCAATGAGTTTATTTGTACATCCTATTTTGAAATTACCTTTAAACTTTATATTGGGCCAGATTATCCAACTGAGTTTATCAAGCGGCTAGATGGCGCGACTCTTTGGAGAAAAAAAGGCCGTAATAAAGAGGAAGAAGAAATTGGAAAAATTGATTCTGTTTCAGTTGAAGTTTCTTATGAACTTGGCTCGATAAATAATATGGAAACTCCTACTGGCAAATATTATGAGATTACACTAAAAGGAGATATTAGAAGTGAAGACTATTAAAGTTTTTGGATTCAAGCAAACTGCGCCGAATCAATTTACTTTTACTGGGCAAGAGCTGGAAAAACTCTTAAACCAAATATATAAAGAAGGCTATGAAGATGGACGAGTTTCTAAGGGCAATCCGATAAAATTGCCCGTTTGGAAGGATACATTTACCGATATGACAGACATCAGCACCAGTCCCTGTGGCACTGCAATCAAATATGAAAATCCCAGTCAAACACTTAACTGGGCAAAAAACAACTTAACAAATGGAGATGTAAAATGCGAGTAATAGAAGAAACAAAAAAGTATCGTGTTGACACCGAGGATGAAGCAATCGCGGCCATTCAACTTTTCCGTGATAAGGCTGACCAAAATGGTTACGCTGTAAGTAAATCTACCTATCAGAAGAAAGAAAAGAAAGCTAAAGGCGAAATTGTAGATAGCGGCTATCTTGTTTCAATCACAATGGTTTATGCTTCTTTCTGGGACTTTGGAGACTAACGGAATGGATTTCTACTTGAAAACTACTTCTGTTTATCGCTTCATCAATGATGATACTGATGAAGTAATCGGAATGATTACCGATGTAAAAAAAGACCATCGTGAATACTTTTTTTGGGATAAGCATCTTCATAAGCGGCCCTTCGTTGAATATACAGTTGATTTTAGAGGGATGCCGCTAGATACATTCCCCTTTCCTTGTGAAAGAGTAAGGTTGGAAATTGAAAGATTTGGTAAGACACAAGACAATGATGACTACATAAAAACAGTCAAAGTTGGCATAATTGATGAAATGATATTGGTTTCAGAAATTACTGATGATGATACTTCTATTATCCATCAATTGAAAATTAAGTGTTTTACTAATAAAATTAGGGAGAGTGAAAATGGACGAAAAGATTCATGATATTATAAATGTGCTGCCGCAACAAGACCAAAAAGAAGTTTTCGCGCAACTACTAGCATTACCGGATGATCAATTTTTGGCTTTGAAACCAGTCTTTCTAGACAGTTTTTATAAGACCTATAACAGTTTGGAAAGTAAAATGCTGCTTTATCAAGGAATGAAAATGAGCGGCGTTTCAATTGAAGATTATAACAAAGCTTCTAAAACTTTTATTGATGAGATTAGAAAAATAGAGACTCTTTCTCAACCTAAGATAGATTTTCTAATTCAAATTTTTAGTTTGATTCAAACCGCAGTTAATGAATGTGAAGAAGCCTCCAAGGAGCTAATCCCCATTCCAATTGAACTCTGTCATCCAAACGCCAAAATTCCTACCTATGCACATGAGACGGATGGCGGCGCGGACGTTTATGCAGTAGAAGATATTACGCTGCGGCCTGGTGAACAAACTATTGTTAAGACTGGCCTAAAAATTGCTTGCCCGCCCGGTTATGCTGTTCTTGTACATCCGCGGTCTGGTCTTTCCGCTAAAACGAAAATGAGGGTCTGCAATGCTATTGGGCTTATAGACAGTGGGTATCGTTCGGAAATTGGAGTTATCATTGAAAATAACGAAGCCCCCATTAAAGACCTCGCTTATGATCTTGACGAAAATAATCGTCCCGTTTTAACCTCCATTCTACATGGCGCCGACCTCCATATCACTAAAGGAGAACGATTCGCGCAATTGCGTCTTGTAAAAGTTCCGCACATGATGTTCCATCAAGTAAGCAGTGTGGACAACATTGAAGGAGATAGAGGCGGCGGCTTCGGCTCTACTAATTAACTAATGGCTAAAATTTAGTTGTCTGATATTAAAGCAGTCTGCGCGGCCGATGATTGGGAAGTTATTTCCACTTCTTATAAAAATCTAAATGATCCGATGGAATTTAAATGTGCTTGTGGTCATTTAGTGGTCGCGCCATGGAAGAAAATTCGTGAAAAACGGCATTGTCCGATTTGTGCAAAAAACATTCTAATTGATTAGGATGAAGCAGTAATTCCAAAACCAAAAAATGCCTTCCGCATCTTGGCATTAGATTAGGCCACCAAACGCAGTGGTTACGCTATTTTTGATAATGGTAAACTAATAAAGTTTGGAGTCTTTGATGCTGAAAAGTTTGGGAACGAGGTCGCGCGCATTAGTGCTGTGCGGCACTGGCTCATCAACATGATTGAAAATTGGAAAATAGATTATGTTGGGTTGGAGGGCATTTAGTTAGAAAAGAACTTTGGAGTTGAAGTATTTACTTCACTTGCGCGACTGCAAGGAACTCTTATAAATACCGTGTTTGAAGCCGGATTGCCGCATTTAGTTTGTCATACGGCAACTTGGCGCAATCACTGCGGAGTAAAAGGTGCAACTCGCGCCGACCGCAAAACTTCAATGCGGCGCATTGCAAAAGAACTTTACGAAGTAAATGTAAGTGATGATGAAAGCGATGCTATTGGAATCGGTCTTTACACAGTAGCAACGGCGCGCCCTCATAGAGAGGTTGTAAGTTGGGAATAAAAAAGAGGGGAGCTTAACTCCCCTCAATGGTTAACTCCATTTCTGGATTCTACGAATTAAATCTTCTTGCCAATTTTCTAAATGGTCTGCAACTGTTTCACAAAGACACATTCCATCCTTATCCTTCTGACAAATGTCCTCAAACATTTTGAAAGAGGTAGGAAAATCCGTTTCTACTCTGGCCTTAGCAGAAATCACAAGATATTTAACTAATTCTTCGTGGTCTTTGTCATCCTTCATGTGATGCGCCCAATCTAGCCACATTTCAGCATCTTTGAGGTCATCACTCATTTTCTTATAGAGAGCTTTATAGGCTGTCATTGGCACACCTTCTTAACAACAATTTCAACATTAGTAAAGTCAGCCGCAATGCCGCTGTTCAGTACAGAAAGAACAGTAGTATTATCAACGGCGCAACAAGAAGAAAGAACCTTAACCGCAGTAGTGAAACTTAAACTAACGGGCGTATTTGCCGCGGCAGATAGTGCTGATGCATTACCAGCTGGCACCGCAGTCCCATTCTTAGCAAGTTGCACGATAATTGGGTCTGTTCCAGAAGTCGTTGCGGTTGCAGTTCCAGAAAAAGATATAATGTAGTAGCCGGGGCAATTCAAAGTAATTGAAGTGCTGCCTGCGCTATGAGAGATACATTTACACGTTCTATAGCGATTCGTGTTGAAGGGAATCGGACTCCCGGCACTTATAGATTGGGAAGTATTTGTATAAGCATTTAACATCTTAGTTTCCTCCTTACAAAGAGGGCTTAGTTGTTAAAGCCGCACCCGCCGCAAGTGCCACTGTTTTGAGAAACGTAGGGAGAACAAGTTATGTAAGCGGGTTTGCTTACAGGACGAATTGCTTCAACAATCTGAGCAGTTTGAGCCTGTTGAGAAAGCTGATATTCAGCAGCAAGCAGATCACGGTCACGAGCGGCCAGCTTGTCGCGCAATTCTTGCATAGTGTTCTGATTGATTAGAGCGCGAGTTAAGTCACCTTCGGTCCGAATAGCGTTTGTGATTTCACAAGTGTTCTTGTAGGCTTGGGCACCAAGTTGGGTAATTGCATCAAGCTGTTTGCAGCAACATTCTTGCTGGGCAAACCGGTTTTCAGTTAGATTGTTCCCAATATTTGTGAAACCAGCGTTCATGGCGGTTTGGAGTGCATAGACATTGTTTAGATTGTCATAGCGCACATTGCCAAAATTCTCTTTCATGCTGCCATTGAGATTACAAATGGAATCTAAAATGGAGCGTTGATTGCCAAGAATGTCCTGGCGGCCGAGGCCATCAAAAAGTTCGGCCTGAGTTAGAGATTCTTGTGCAGCTAGATTGCCGCGGCCAAAGCCATTATTCCCGAACATCCACATCCAAACTAAGTAAATAAAGGGGTTGTTCATCCAGTCATTGCGATCATCGTCACGATCTCTGGTTAGGGCAAGGATATCACCAGCACTGAGTCCTTCGTTCATCATCATAATGAACCTCCTTTTATATAATAGAAGCCTTCCATCTCGCACACGGAGGGCTTCTTTTTTATTTTCCTAAAATAAACTTTAATCCAGCTTCAATATCGGAATCACTAATTCCTTGACTGCGTGCCTGTTGCACAAGACTTTGAAGCTAACTTTGATTTAACTATTTAGCCCCAGCCATGAAACGCTCTTTATCAATTGGTTGGGTCTAAGACTGAGCGTTCTACATTTGAGGACGCATCATATTCATGAGCATTGCCATTGGATTATTAGATGAGGTCATTTAACGAACCCTCCTTTTTCTTTTCAAGTTTATCAATTCGTTCATTTAACTTTTTTAAGGCTTCCAACACTTCTTGACTTACTTCTCCTGGTTTAGGAGGATTGTAAGGAGCTGTTTGAAAAACCAATAAAGAAGGCTGTCCATTTTGAATACACTTTAGATACAATAGGTTCTCACTTGGACAAAGCGCCGCCGTCATAGCTTGACCGGCAGGCACATTTGAAATTTCCATTGAGTTGTTTAGAACATAAAAGCTACCTTGCGGCTGTGGGAACTAAAATTGACTAGAGGGCGGCGCACCGTTAAAGTTGAAGTTATTTGCCACTCATTATACCTCCTATTCATTTCCTCTATATAAAAGTAAAGACTGTAAAGCGGCGCCATAATAAAAAGTTATAGGTTCTATAATCGTTCACAAAGTTCACAGAAAATACATAAAAAGAAAACGCCTAGACAATTTTACGTCTAGGCGTTTTCATCAAGTAGAAATTATAGAAAGTATATCGGCATCAGTAATTGCCGAGATGCCATTTTCATCAGATTCATCTTTTGACCAGCGCGCCACCTCAAAAATTTTATCCTAATTGCCGCGATAGTAAAGGGTTTCATTATCCTTGGCAATCCCCATTTCATAATTTAAAAGGTCAGTAGCGGTCGGCGCTGTCTATCCACGACGAATCTGGAAGCGATTTATTTTATTAGCCATTAAGTTCAGTCGTGAAGGGAATTAAAGATTCCAGTTCAGTGGGAGTTATTTCACCCCAGCCATCCAAATCTTCCAAAGTAAAGTGAATAACTGGGTCATCAATTTTTTGAGAAGCAAGAACTTGCACCCGATTAGAAAATTGCTCCATTGAATCTTTTTTTAAAGCAAACCCCTCTCCGGCCTTTACAGGCTGTCCATTTTCATCTTTTTCCACAAATTCATTCAAAATAACAGCCATCTGTTCTTGGTAAAAACGATAATCATCTTTATATTGAGAAGCAATTTTAGCAAATTTATAAGCGATTCTAATGGGCATTTTAATGGTTTTTGCTTTTTCGTAAAAATTGAAAAATGCATCAATGTTGGAAAGGGTCATCTCTAATTCCTCCTTTTAACTCCTTTATAAAATAAGTATATCATAATTTTAAAGAAAACGCAAGTTTTTACCAAGCGCCGCCATCAATTATGAAATTATCTAAATACACCGCTTCGCCAATCGCGGCAATTGTATCTTTTGTATTATTTTTTGCAATTTCAAGAAGATGGGTCGCGACCGTGGCATTTTCCGAAAAGTCAACAATATTGATTCCTAAACGATTCTTCCCATAACGAAGAAGAGGAACAATGTTATAAATAGAAATCCAGTTGGAATAGTAGACCTTCTCTAATGAAGTCGCACCCGACGCAGAAACTGGCTGCTATGTTCCAACCAACGCATAAGGAGAGGTTGAAAATACAGCGAGACGAATGAAAAGAGACGTTTTGCCTTCGGGGAAATTAGCGATTGCTTCCAACGGGAAACTTGCAAAATCATTCGCACTGCAAGATAATGTCAATGGAGTGGAAAGTAAGTTCTTAATTTCATTATCTTCCTAATATTGAAGTTGTAGTTTAACTTCTCCATTATTAAAATCTTCGTAAGTTGATGCCCCAGCGCCGCCATAGTCGGAGAACTAAGAAGTCATTTTCCAGCTATTTTGGGACGAATCCGTTGTTGAAGGCCCGTATGAAGGATAAGTAATTTGAACTTGCCCAGATGTTGCGCGCCGCAGCTAATAGATATCTCCAATTGTGATATTATTCGTTAGCGCGGTGTCTCTGCCGACAACACTGAATCTAAACTGACAATCTCTATCTTCAAATTGTTCTTTTATTGTATAGGAAATGGAATCACTAACCACTCCATTTTTGGTAACAATATCTTTATCAACAAAAGCAAGAGTATTCCATTCTTTTCCGTCCCATTGCTCAGCAACTTTCTTCCCTCTATATTGAAGGCTCACCTGCACAATTTGAATGTTCGGTCCGCTAATTGAATAGGGGAAAGTTAGAACTTCTCCTTCATAGAGCTTAGAGTTTTGAACTAGCGCCGTCGTTCCATTTGCAATCTCAATTGTAATTGGAGAAGCAGTTAATTGCGTTAGTTCGGTAAAGTCTAAAGTAATGGACTATGAAACAATAAAAGATTCTCCAAAAAGTGTTTTAAAAGTTGCGATGAAAGTCGCTGAAACAGAGGAACTATTAGAAATTTTTTCTGCTAACTTTACTAAACTCCAAGTTGAATTTAAATTAGAATCACTATTAACTTCATGAGAAAGCAGCGGCAGCTCATAAGATTCACTTCCGCCAATTTGGATTATTGCAGATAATGGAGTCTTTCCTAAATTTAATGTTTGATTCCCGTCAGCAAAATCTCCATAGGCATAAAAGGGGAGAATGATTGCATCCAAAGTTGCTTTGGAATAAGGCTTAATTGTCACACCCTATAATGCCTTAATTTCACTTCCGGTACTCAAATTCTGACAACGTACCAAAGTAGCAATTTCAGTTTTTACTCTTGTGCCCCACGCGGCCGCCATTTGAAAACTAACTTGCTATGCATATTCATCAGGAAGTTTGGCATCATAAATGCCATTTACATAAGGGGTAGAATCGGTTCCTGCATCTCCAATTGAAGTTAAAACGCCTCGCGCGCTTTCAGCTTTTCCCCATGATAGAGATGCCCCAGGCGCAGTTTGTGCGCCACTAAAAGCAGTATCTTTTGTATAGGAAATAGAGAAATTACGATAGAAGTTGTTTTCAGTGGTGCCTTCAACCGTTTTTAAATCGTGGCCATTATAAATCTTTTTGATTTTTGGGAACGGCGCCAGACAATAAACAGAAGAAGTAGACCAATCACTCCATTCAATGCCATCATAATAACGTATTCTTCCCTTATATTGCCGCCCGTTATCACCGGGGCCAGGAGTCTCTCCCAATGAAACTGTTGCTCCACTCAAAGAAAGAACCTTATCTTCACTTGGCACGCTTTCAATTCCATCGCTATAAAGAATTTCATAAGATGTTTGCTCTGCTGTTTTGCCGCCACTGGGCGCGAACGTTAAAGTTGGAATGGGAATGTAGGAGTAGGAAGTTGTATTTAATTCTGATTCATATACAGTACCGCTAATCTATGTTTCGGTTGAAAAAGTTGGTTTCACATTGACACTAATTGTCTTTTCAACCGGGGCAGAATATTCCAATCCATCAAAAGCCCAAAACTAATAAGTTGTTTGAGAACTAATTGAGGTTCCAGTCCAAGTCGTGCCGGAAATAGGTGTTTTCTCCCCTGCGCCGACCGCATAAAAGAATATTAAGTTTTGTCCGTCCTCGTCTGTTCCAGAAACTTGCGCAGATGGAGTGCCGCCGCTAGATGGAACTTTATCCTTAAAGTTTGAAATGGAGACAACGGGCAGGCGATTCACGGAGAAAGAAATTACTGCTTCTCCAATTGGAGAATTATAGCCGCTAACTGCTCCAATTGATTGCACCTTGAAATAAAAAATTGCACCGCGCGCCACGTCATTTGTCACATCAAAGTTCAAAGGTGAACTAACCGATTCCTGATAGGAGCTTTCTTCTGACGGCTCTTTTCCTACTTCATAAAACACTCTATACTTTTGAATTGGAACATTGATTCCAGCAGACGCACCACTCCAAGAAATTTGAACTGCCGCGCCGGGTTTCTGAATAGACTGACTAACGCTCAAGTAAGTAGGTGCAGTAGGTGCAGTGTAGGAGTAGTCAAATGATAATGAAACACTTTCAAGAACAATGCCCCCTTCCGCTCTCACATTTGTAAGCCCGATAACAAAATTGACTGCTGTTTCTCCTTGATTACGGATTGCATTTTTCAAAGAAGAAAGGGCCACCGTAACTGTTCCAGCCATGCCAGTAAAAACTACATGAGAATAAGCTGTGTAGTCATTTATAAATGAAGTCGCGCCAACTGCGCAATAGCAGGAGAAAGAGCCACTTCCACTAAAAGTTAAAGCCAATGAGCCATTGTCAAATAGGGAAGGATTTAGCTCAAATTTTAGCCGTTGCGCGAATGATGTTCTTTCACTGCCAATCCAGCGCCGAGAAGTGCAATCACCCGTTCCGCTATATTTTCCAGTTGAGCTATTATAATGACTCTAAGCAGTTGGAGTCCCAACACTGATAGATGTTCCTGTTTCAAACTCATTTCCAATTTTATTGTTGGGAGAACTAAGGACACTTGTTTCCCCATTAGCATAATCATAAACATGGTCTGCCATTCGGGTTAAAATTTCGCTCTTAGTCAAAGTATAACCTTGTGCCGCGCTTTTAGCTGCGGCTTGCGCCGCATTTTTCGCCGCAGTTTCAGCCGCGGAGGCAGTCGCATAGACTGCCCCCGTTGTAGATTGCTTTGCGAAGGTTTGCGCGACTTTTGTCTTGTAAGCCGCAACGTTTTGTAAAGTTGAACGGCTTATCGCATTAATAGTGTGTTGCCACGCCATTTTCGCCTTTTACCTCCTTTAATGAACAAAGAGAGAATAACCTTCTTCTTCATCTTTTACATATTCAAGTCTAACATCATCTTGTGTACCAAAACGGACGTCTCTATCAAACCAAGTCTGTGATGCTTTCCCATGAATTAAATCTTTTTCAATCAGAAGTTTTTCATAGAAGTTTAACTGGTTTTTGTTAAAGATAATGGTTGCACCAGTCTCACTTTCACTGGTTTCAAAAGACAATGTTTTTTGCTCTATCTTTAAGTGCCCTTCGTCATCAATTGTTTTGAAAACCTTACCAGTAAATTGAACTCCACCGCTGGCATCTTGGAGAAGTTTTACGAAAGGTTCTTTGGCAGAAGAATAGGATTCTTCGTAAAGACCGCTGGACGCAATCGCCAGTGTGTTCTTATATTTTTCACTGTCGGGCACTAAATAGTAGTAGATTGTTCCGGGTGAAGGAGTGGTGTCAGTTGTCTCTCGGTAAATGCCATCTGTTTCATCATATTCGTAGTAAATGGTATCAGGAGAGAAAACCGCTCCAGTAAATTGACGATAGTCACCTTTATGAATCCATTCCCTAAACTATACACCATTTGCTTTTTCTGCCGTATCGTATATAATTAAAGAAGGCTCTCCTTGCTTGCCCGCGCCATCAATTATAGCAGAGCTAATTTTCGCACCTTCAATAGTGGAATTAACAATGATACCATTAGCGAAAGTACCTTTGGTAGCATAAATGTAACCTTCACGAGTTACAATAAAGGGAGACTGCTGAATTGCAAGGTCTGTTAATCCCTTCGCGCCGGCCCAGATGATAATGCGATCTTCTGGATGGTCATCTTCCTTTTTATAGAGAGGAATGTTACTTTTGCTGTCAAAGCCAGCAGAAATGTCATTATCACCGCCAGAAGTAACTAATCGTCCATTTAGATAAACGTTATCAGCATATAGGCCGTAACCCATACCAGCCAACGCAGGAATCTCGCCAGAGGACGCGCCGAGGTCGCCCAAAATTAATCTTTTAACTGTATTCCATTGATTATTTTCTAAATCATAGGAAAGCTGGCTCATTGACAAGGCGCGCGTTGCTAAAAAGCTACCAACACCGCCAGTTGCATCTTCGCTATTAACACCAATGATATTGTTCTTGGAAGAACCACCCAAATAAATCATCGTGTCTATAGCATCGGCGGCAGTGGATACCAACGCGCTGTCCATTTTCACTTTAATGGTGTGTACTTGACCACCAACTTGTGTGGGGTTTTCAGTCACATAACCTTTAACTTTCTGCGTGGTGCCGCCTGCGGTTATTTGAAGGAGAATAGCTTCTCCTTTTTCTGGATATGCAATTTTTCGGAAATCATCATCGTTAATGGTGATTTCATAGATGTTGTTTCCTTGGCCAGAAATTGAAATTTCTCTAGTGGAAGGACGGAAAATAAAAGAGCCGCCCATTGCTTGGGTTTTTAGTGCCTTAAAGACCTGCGTAATAATGGTTGTGGCGTTTATAGTAGAAGCTTCAATGTTGCCATTGAAGTAGGCATTGCGGAACTGTGCCATATCCTTGGATAGCCGCCAATAGTATTGAGTTGGGGTAGTTCCAGGAATTGGTTCGCTCTGCATTACACACTCATTTTGAACAGTAATTACACCATTCTAAGAAACAATAAAGTTTGGCTGCTTAGTTCCTTCTGCATTAGTTCCATAGGCAACAATAGCATCGCCGCCGTGCTTTGCGGGATTGTAAAGATAGAGGTCGCCAAGACGTATCATATCTTCTACCGTCGCGCCTTCGCCAAGTGCAATGTTTTTGACTTCAATGCGGCTTTCGCCTGTCTCAGAATTAGAGATTAAACGTAGATTTTTGTCTTTAGAAACAATTGAATTGTTAGTAATCTCAAAACCGCCAATGGTGCCCTCAGATGACGTAATTTTACCAGAAAAGTCACCATTCACACCAGATAACGTACCGCCAGAAATCAAACTACCTGAAATTCGCAATGTCCCATCTAAATTGGAGTAAGACAAACTTGTTGTCACATTGCCAGACTCATCAGTATGCCGAATGTTGAAGTCACCATTCGTAATTGTTAGACCATTAGCTGTGAACTGGAATCCAGCTTTCTAAATAGCAGCAAACAAGCCATCAGCTTCCAATGACAGCCGCGCCATATCATCATTTAAGCCAGTCTTAACACTTATCCATTTTAGACATTCATAGTATTTACCATCAGTTGTAAGGTCAGCCGCGATTTTAATCGCACAGCTATCTGCGCTATTTAGCGCATTGATGAAACTGCGGAGGGCTAAGTAAGAAGAAGCACTAGCCGCTAGTACATCCCGATATAATTTGCCTATGTGGAAATAGTAAACTGTTCCTTCACCTTTCTAAACTGTAGAAGTTTCATCATCTGGATTGCAATTAATGTAATCCCATGCCTCATCACCGAGAGCGTCTACAATGGAGGTCGCACCATATAATAAATCTATATCATATTGATTAGTTAAGAAATGTGATTCAGGCGTTTTAATGTAATAAGTTTGCGCGGGGTCATAAGTTGCAGAACCAGAAACCGGCGTATAGACATTGCCATCTTTCGTATAATAAACAATGCCCGATAAAAATGCAGGATTTTCATCATCAAAATCTGCTTCTTCAAATTTTGAAGAAACACGGCCATCGCGAAGTTGTATAGCAAGAACAGAGGGAGAAAACTTATAAGTAATTTCGCCGTTGTCACTGACAGAAGAAGAAAATTTCAAAATTTCTTCTTGTCCAGTAATCACCATAAATTGGTTGGCATCTTGACCAGCTTCGCCTTGTTCACCAGCTATACGGATTGGGTTAGTCCAAGTTGCGCCATCATCATAGGAAAAGCGTGCCCATTTATCGCCATTCTGGAAAGCATCATGCCAGTTTGTGGAATCATCACTGTACTGGGCTTTTACTGCGGGCGCATCTTCGCCAGGTTTGCCGTCTGCGCCTTTAATTTCAGTCCATTCATAATCTTCTTTTGCAGTCGGCGCCGTTTCGCTATCTCCACTGTAAACACCAATATATTTAGTTTCTTGAGTTGGAGCAGTAGTAAAATCGGAACCATCAGCATTTGCACTATAGCGAATATGGACATAAGCACTTGTACCAGCTTGTCCTGGCTCACCATTCTCCACCATTTTAAGAGAAATGACGTCTGAATAGGATTGGCCATTTGCAGTAATTTCTGCCTTCAAATAGCACAATCCATTTTGGAATAACGTCGCGGCTGTTGCAAAGGAAACTGAGAAAGTCTCACTTGTAGTGCCCGCATCTGAAAATTCAGGAGTTGAACTCAAATACCAGGTTGGAGTTGATGCACCTTCAATGGAGGTCTTAACGCGGAAGGTTAATTCGCTTGGTTCAGCCGAATCGCCATTCTTTTTAAATGTTTCTCCTCTCTCTGCTACAATGCGAATACCAAGGGTGTCGGGAAGAGTTTCAATTGTTAGCCCGCCAATCTAGCCGCCGGTCGCATAAATTTCGCCGTGAATCTCTGCGTTTTGCGCAACAATTTTACCATTTTCATAAACAATGAAATTAGGAGATTCGTTGCTGCCGCCAGCAACAAAGATCCGATTTCCGTTTACATCCCCTGCAACAGTACCAAGATTACCAATTGCAACTTTGGAATCAGTAGAGCCATCTCCAATTTTTAGAGCATTTTTTAACCAGAGATTACCATCACTGCCCGTTTCCATTGCAACTGCGCCATCGCTATTACGGATTTGCAAGCCGTAGTAGTTGCCAGCTTCATCCAACTTTCCTAAAATAACGCGGTCAGTTAGCGCGCCGCTATCATTTTTTTGCTTCGCAAGAATTTGGTTCTTTTCAGAGTTAATTTCAATGGAACCATTGCCTAAACTATTTTTTAATAGAAAGCCTTTCCAAGTCAAAGCAAACCGAGTTGCATCGTTATCCCAAATCGCATCTTCGCTGGTAAAAACAATGTTAGGCTAATCTTCTTTAACTTCAAAATTAGAAACACCATATAGGCCGAATTGGTCATGACGAATGAATTTATTGAGCCATAAATTCCCATCTTGCAACCAATAAGCCGTAATACCATTGGCATCCCATCTATATTGCGGCATTCCGCCATTTAGAATGGTAATGTTGTCAGCATTGATGTTGCCCGCTGTTAAGTTTTCGGTTGAAATACCGGTGCCGCGCACACCCGTTCTCCAAGTAATGCCGCCATCAATTGAAAGCAAAATACCCATTGAACAAATCTTTACCATTTCATTGGGATTGTTCTAATTGATGAGGGTAATACCAGTTGCATCTTGGATTACAGTTTCATTTTGCGCCGCTTGGATGATGTTTTCATTGCGCGCAAAAGCTGTTTGTAGCGTTTCATATTTAAGAGTTCCATCAGAGTTTACAATGGCCGCCGCTTTTGCATAACCACCAGAAGCATATTGTAGGCTTTGAGTGGTGGCTGTAATGCGTTGGAACAAATCTTCAAATTGAGTTTTGTAGTTTTGAACCTTAAAGCTATCATTTTCTGGACTATCAAAATAAGACGTTATTTCAGCAATGAAGACTTCTTCTTTATAAGGCGTCTTTACACCATCTATTGTTTGGAAACCAAAAAAACCAGTGTCCTAAACAAAACAAATGTCGCCTAAGTGAAAAACTTTTGCCTTAAATTCTGGTAGAGCACTTAGCCGCAAAACCTGGATATCATAGGAAATTTGTGGCCGCGCAGATGTGTAAGCGATAGAACAGGCATCTAAGTAATAGAGTTCATCGTCTACATAATCTTCACTAGACCACACACCTTCTTGAATGTAGGAAGAATATTTGTTCCAAAATTCTTTGTGCTTAGCGGCAATTTTTTCTTTTAACTCATCTTGCTCTTTCTTCCATTTTTCCAGTTGAGCTTTTAAATTCTTAACACTTCCGTCTAGTTTTTCAGCCATCGCCTTAAAACTTTCTACATTTTGGAGAACATCAAAGCGAGTTTTAACCAAACTTTGTAAGCGTTGATAATCAGGGTTTTCTTTTGCATATTCTAGCGCCGCCGCAACCGTTGCAGTATTAGATAGGGCCATCATATCAGCTTCTATCTAATTAAGTTGGTCTTGCGCGCTATCTCTATAATTAGAATAAGTTGTTAAGAATCCTTCCTGTTTAGTTAGTTCAGTTTCTTTTGCCGCAATTCGCTCTGCATTTTCATCATATTCCGTATTCCAGCGATTTAGGTAATAATAATACCCAATTGCGTCGGGAGTCGTCATATACAAGTCTTTGGTTAGTTGTCCAGAGGAAAGTAATCCTTGAGAAATATAATAGCCAAAATCTAAAACAAACGATTCTCGGCAATAATTATTGTGCGCCCGCGCGATTGTTGCAAAACCATCCTGCGCGAACTCGTTAGAGTTTGGCTTTACGATTGTTTTAGAAACTATTTGGTCGCTGTTAATGGTGCGCTAGATGGTCTTTAAGTCAATGCCATAAATGAATCCGACACCAGTCCGTTCTCCAATTTCCTCTTTGAAGGTAATTGTTTTTTTCGGGCAACCATTTTCATCATATAAAATGCGGCCAGTATCTTGGTCATGTTCTGTGTTAAAAATGGCCCAGCACTCAAAAGTTTCACAAAGATTTTGAATTAGGTTGAATCGGTTAGACTCTTTTCCAGTAATAGTACGAATCTTTTCATAGGTATTCTCGGATGTACCATAGTAAGGCTCATAATCAGATTGCTTTTGAGTTCCGTTGTAAGAATAAATAATGTCATCAGCGCTATTGTAATCTTGCGCGGGGTCATAATATTTATAATAAACTTCCCCAATAGACATCATATCCATTTCACCGGGATTGATGCGCGAAGTAGAAAGAAGATAATAGGTTTTAGATGCTTTTGGAGTTAAATCTTCTGTTTCAATATAAACGCCGCCAATATTTTCATAGTAAGTTAGCGCACTGTCAAAACTCGTTAAATTTTCCTGCGCCTCATACTTATTGCCCAAGATATAGGGGAAAAATTGAAAACTTTCAACCCAAATCGGCACACCGCTTACTTGGCTTAAAAGTAAACCAAAGTTAACTTCACGAATAATTTCGGAACGAGTTATTGCTTTCTAACAAATGTATTCTTGTTCAATCCAGTTGTCTTGAATAGCTTGAGAACCACTGGCCGCAAAATAGCTGTCTCCGTCTGGTGTATAGGTGTAAACTTCAACTCCATCTGCTGTGGTTTTTGTCCAAGTATATTTGCCAATAAAAGCTGCAATAGCGCCAGACGTTAAATAATCACCAGTTGGAGATAAACCATCTGCGGTAGATGCCCGCGCACGATAACGGAAAACCCATTTGTCTCCGACTTGAAAACCTTCTGGAATGAAGGAAGAAGAATTTTTAATTCCTCTATTTAGATAATTTGTGCCACTCGCAAATCGTAAATGAGAAGTTGCAATGTAAGACTGAGAAAGAGAAGTTTCTTTTGTCCAATCTGGATAAAGTTTAAATTGAAGCTCGCCGCCACTCCATCCAGTTAAAGAAGCAAAATTCTCGTTGTTAACAATTAAGTTATTAACATAAGTGGGGTCTTTGAACTCAGTTTGAGTATAGCCCCAATAGGTTTTACCGTCTTTTGTGAAAACACTAACTGTGCGGCCCAGCTTTGAATCTACCAAAGTTTTCTGTTTTCGCACCAAGCGATTTGCACGGTATCTGGCTGAAACATTAGCATCTTTATCAATTTCAAAAAGGAGAGTCGTTCCTTTTTTAGCTTGTAAATAAACTTTTTGAATGGAATTTACTGTGCGCGCCGTTTCTTCCCATTTTACGTCACTAATTGCAAAACATTCACCATTCAAAACCAATTGCTTATTAGTTTCAGTTTTATATGGCGGTTCTCCAAACCAAAATTGGCAATAGTCTTCTCTCCCCACAACCACAGAATAGTAAACTAAAATAGCAGAATCGGTAGGAATAGAAGTACCATTATCTGTAGTAAAAGTAGATGCTACATTTACTTCGTAAACTGGCTCTTCAATTTTTTGGTCTAAAATTGTATCTGGGCCGCGTTTCCAGTCAGTTCCCTCCAAAATACGGTCGGCTAACTCATTAATGGTGCCAGTATTGTTTTGAAGTTCATTGTCAAACTCCAAATTGAAACCGTTCTTAGAAAGTTCATTTATAAAAGCGTCTTTGCAAGTATAAGAAATTGTGTGATCGCCAGAGTTCTCAACACAACTCTTTACAAACATATCATACCATTTGTTCTTCCAAAGCACTTTAATTTTTCTCTCATTAACTAAAAGCCCGACCCAAGGATTTTTTACCTTTTCACCTGTCCGGCTATCAACATACTCATAATATAGCTTAAAGGTGAATGTTGAAGTTCCATTGACATTATTCACCAGACAAGGCTGAATTGCGCGATTTTGAGACGTCATTATGTTGGAACCAATAACGCCAATCTTTTCTTCCTCAAAATGCGCAGGAACTTCATCAGTGGCCGCAACCACAACATCTTCCCAAACGCTAATTTCGTATTTGTCTTTTCTCATTTTAACTCCTTAGAAATAGAGATAATCATACTCTATCTTTGCACTTTGCGCGCCAGTTGATACGAGTTGAATTTCTCCTTCTCCAATTGCGGCATTAGTTGGAATTTTGAAAAAATCACCGCTAGTCACATAACGGTTATAAAGAGTACCAGTTTGGTTAAATGCCGCATCGTAACCTTCAATTAAATTGGTTTTAGAATTAATACAAATATAGGTATCAGTTTCATTTAGAACTTTGTCAGAACTAAAATTCAAAACCCCCAGCATTTGTTCATTATCAGTAACTTGTAAGCTCAACTTCGTTAAGTTCTGGAATTGCGCGCGGCTGTAAAAAAGTTTATAATCAGAGGGTAAATCACCTGGGTTATAAACTTGCGTAGTGGCGCCAGGCGCATCATAAGAACCTTTTGTTGCTTTCAAATTAACAGAAGGCTGCCATTCAGCTAAATTATAAATTTCTTCTGAACTGGCTTCATCCAAATATTTAAAACGGCTGTGCGCGAATGGGTAGTAAATGGAGAAACTCAATTCGCCTTCTCCCTTAAATACTCTCTTCTTTTCATAAACCATTTTGTTCTAAACGCTATCCCAAAAACGATAGGTTTCATCAAAAGGCAAAAATTTCAAATAGGGAGTACCAACAATTTTTGCCGTCCATGCCTTATAAGGAAGTTCATCAAACCATAGCTCTTTTAAAGAACCATCTGGTGCAAATAATTGTTGCATGGCGCGAACTTCTTTTTCCTCAACGCAATCAAAAGCAATTGGGAAACTAATTGTCCTTTGCGAATATGTGGTTCCAAAATAGTAAGTTTCATCTCCACCCGGAACATTTGAAGTAGCGTCCGAGAAGGACGGGAACAGGTTTTGAGTGTACCTGTTCCCATCGCTTACCCGAACGATTCCGAGGGAAGAAGAATGAACTCCACCAAAAGAGAAACCAATATAGTCGCCCTGTAAATCGGTTTTCATTCCTTTTCCTCCTTTTACTCGTCTCTCTTATAAGTGTTAACGCAAGCGATTAATGGTATGAACATTACGATAGGCACTGTCTTCGTAAATTTTCTCTTTGAAGCGGTTCCAAAGTTTGTCAACGTCATAATCGCTTCCGATAGAATCTACGACGAAATTCACATCATAATAATTATCGCCGCCCGCCATTGTCTTTGTGGATACGTCACCAGATAACAAGGAGGGAAGAACTTTCGTTAACTTTAAGAAAGCATCAGTTTGAACTGGATTTAATACATATTCAGGTTTGGAGAGTGTTCCATCCAGCCAAGCGGGGCCAGTTCTGGAAGTTAAGCCGCCAGAAGCGAATTTATAATAACTTTCATCTTTGCCCTTCCCCTTCCCTTTTTCATTGCCAACAGTCTTTTTACCAGGCTACCACCCGTAAAGATTATTACTTTGGATAAGTGCTGCATTGTAAGACTGTTGCTCTAATCGCCTAGCTTCAGTTTGACTGCTTGCTTTCGCGCTGCCTGATAGAACAGGACCATTTGGAGAGGGAGAATAAGTATTATAAGAATAGCCTGCGCCATTTCCGCCTCCGCCGCTTCCACTAGAACCGCTATCATTGCTGACAACTTTATCCTTAATTTCGGGGCGGCTTTCGCTGGTGTCTGCTTTTTGAGCAACCCAACTCTTTGTTTTGGGGTCATAGGAGAGAGCATAAATTCCGCCATTGGCATCTTGCCATTTCCCATTGGTGTAGGTCAATTCACCTGCGTTGGTTTGGAGAGTGTTGCCTTCCCTAGATTCGCGGTCAACCATCCAATCGGAGAAGCCAAGCTGCGCTTGATTATACTCTTTAATGAGTTCCGCAATCCAATTCATTTGACCGAACTCACTCATACCTTTAAAAGCTTCAGTACCTTTCAATAGCTCTACCAAAGCAGAATTATTATTGAAAGTACCATCTTCATTGAAGGCGCTTTGAATTAGAGTATAAGTTTCTTCCCAAAATTCACCATTTTTTGCGGCCCAATCAAGTTGAGCTTGCATAATCTCAATTTGACGTTCGCGTTGATCGTTGGCTACATCATTAACCTCATTTAGCCGGTCAAGTTCTTGGTCAATTAAAGTATCTTGATAATTTTGGCGAGCTTCTTTTAATTCCTTTTGAAGTTGAAGAATTTCAGTCTGATTGGCGCCAGATGTATCTCGCTGTAAATAAGCTAAGCGAGCTTCTTTATCTTGAAGGTCTTGCTCAGTTTTGGTATTATCCCGAATTTGTCGCTGGAGTTCAATGGAGCGGGAGAGGTCATCTAAAATTTTAGAATTTGTGTCACTGATGGTTGAAGCAAGGTCGCTAAAATCATCAATTAAAAGTTGCTGGCGCGCGACAATCGCATCGTAGACTTTCTGCTCAAAATCTAAATATTCAGACTTGCCGCGCTCTTTGATTTCACGCAGTTCATCTTCCATATCGGAAAGAGTATCTTGCGTTTCCTCATATTGCTCAACAAGTTCTTCCAGGCGGCCAATGTAATCTTCAACTGCTTGACCCTTTTCGGTGTCAGTGATTTGTTCAAGACCTTCCCAATCAATTGTGATGGTTTGAGTGTCAAAGTCATAATGGGCGTAGTCCATGACCCCCAAATCTTCATAACGTTTTTCAATGCCATCACCGTTGCGGTAGGTTTCGCGCCCAATTTTTTCAATTTGTTCGCGGCGGCCTTGCTGTAAACGAGTTTGGAGATTGATTTCCTTCTCCAAATTGGCAATGGTTGAAAGTGTGTTTTTGATTAGGTCTGAGAAGGAAGCGTTGCGGTCCTCTAGCAACCGGTCATAAGTTTTTTCTAACTTTTCGCGGTCGCGCAGAGCTTCATTGATTTTTTCGGTGAGGTTATAAAGAATGTCGTAAGGGTTGTCCCAAACGTCTTTCTTGTCTCCACCTCCACCGCCTCCACCGCCTCCACCACCGGAGGACACGTTGCGCGCACCCATTCCAGCAGAGTTGGAAACATGGGCTGAGTAAAGGGGAAGCTGCACACCATTTTCGCCAGTTTTCCATCCAGTCTGAACCCAGGTTAGGTCAAAGCCCAAAGCGTTCATGTCAGCTTTTAGCTGTTGGAGTTCTTCTTCAGAAGCATTGACACTATTAAAGATATCCGAAACGTCCATATGGCCGGTGATTTGGAACTCTTTATCAGTTGCGCTTCTATCTAATATTGCCTAAAATGCTTTGGAAGTATTCTCGGTTTGCTGTAAAGCTGGTTGCAGTTTTTTAAGAAGATTTTGCCTAATGCGCGCCAGAGCATCTTCACTACCATCTGCCAATTCTTCAAAGTCAGTTAGATTATCTTGAATGAAATCATCATCAATTCCTTTGAAAACTTGCTTGGCTTCTTTAGATACTTCGCCTAACGCTTTCTGATAATCGCTACTTTCTTTGTCGCCTTTCTTTAAAATGTCAATGTTATTTTTAAGAGCGGTGCTAAATTTACCAAAATGCTCTACAGTATCTCCTGTTTCACGAGAAAGACCCAACATGACATCTGTGGTTTTGCTTGCTTCTTCATTCCAAGCTTTCAGCACATTTTGAGCATTTTCGTCTTGATAGACCTGTGCTTTTAAGGTTGCAGACCTGCGCGCGATGTCTTCTTGACTGACCGTATCTAAATCTGGCGTTTGAGATAGCAGTGCTTGCGGAGTCTGAGAAACCATGTCATGCGAAGTTGCAGTCTCTAATTGCGCGCCATATTGACCAGAAGTTAGGAGGGATATGAAGCTTTGGAAAGCAGAAGAAAGAGAATCACCAGTTAGGTTGCTAAAGCTGGTAGTTCCGAAAAGAAGGGGTAAATCCGCATCTTTAATTCCAAACTTCCCAGCCATGTCCGTCAGCCATTTCTGCCGCGCAGCATCATCGGTTTGGCTTTCCCAATCAGAAGTTAAGCCTTCCGTTGAGTATTTCTCTGAATCTTTTCCTTTTTGAAATTCCTTATACTTAGCACTAGCCGTTTCCTCAACTGCTGCTTGCTGCTTTAAAGTTTCTAAGTTTTGCTGATATGATTTGTTAGTTACTTCCGCAATATAATCATACAAATCTTGAACTTCGCCAATGAAACCATAAGAGCCACTTTCTGTCTGAGCAAAACGCTCTTTCAAATATTGATCGCCTTCGGTCGTTCCACCAATAGCGTTCGCAATTTTTTGGTAATCTTCTGTGGAGAAAGCATTTGTGCCAGACTCCATCGCGTCTTTAACTGCTTCTCTTGCATCGCGCGCAGTGCTCTTCGCGCCTTCAAAGTCAAAGGCCCTCTTTTGTGCAATACCGAGCTGGGTTGCAATGCTAGCCAAAGACCCAAAAGCACTAATTACATTGCCTGCCGCGGGCGCAATCCCTTCAATTTCAGAACGAAGATTTTTAACTTGGTTCGGGTCAGTAATGTCTAGACCAGTTAATTTATCAAATAGCTGTTGCTTTTGTTCTTTAGTAAGAGAAGTATCTTCAAGAACGGCAGTATAAGCATCTAAGAAAGCATCTCCAATTTCAGGAGCATAGGAAGCGAAATCAGTGTATTGATTTAGAGCGAGTTGAGCTTCTCCTGCGGAGTAGCCTTTGTCGGCCATCGTAGAGAGGAATCTGTATCTCTTTTGCCTTCTATCTCCATACTATTCATTAGGAGCTACACCGGCCTACTTATAAATTTCATCCCAAGTTAATTTCCCCAAATCTTCCATTTGGTGTAAATAGCTTCTAAGAAAACTTTCAGCATCACTGCCAAAAACATCTTTTAACCCGCTATCTTCTACCAATTGTTTAATTTGTTCTGGTTTTTCATGAAGAAGAACTCTAAACGCCTCGCTATCTTGAGCAGTTAAATCTCCAACTGTCTTAGACAATAATGAACTCAGTTCAGTATCTTGTGTGCTTTGGCCCAAAAGCTAGGCCATCTGTGCCTATTTCTGAGAATCATTAACGTCGTATTTATAATAATCAGTTTTTGAAAAACCCTTGTGAACACCATATTTAACAAGCCAATCTTTATCTTCCTGTGAGGTGCGATAATATTGGGAATTTATTACCTCAGATTGATTCCGGATATCTTTTCGTAAACTATCTAATTCAGCTTTGCTTAGATTCTGCTGAAGTTCTTGCGCCCTGTTTTGATTTTTTCCAGACCCAAAATCAATCATTGGGACACCATTAACGTTTACAACTTGGAATCCTTCTTCTCTCAGAGCATCGGCAGAAGCTTTAACTTCTTGCAGTTTATTGTTCCATTCATCGGTGCCGCGAGTTAATTCTTTGAGTTCATTTAATCTGTTTTGATAATTGGATTTTTCACTAACAAAACTATCGTAACTTTCTTGAGCCTTTTTAAAAGAGTCCGCGGCACGTTCGGCTTGCTTTTCTGGACTATAGTAATCAAAAAGTTTACCAATAGCAATTAGTGCACCAATTGCTCCGACAACTGCCATGATAGGAGCAATGGCAGGGGCAGCCGCAGGCCCCAACAAAGATAAACCTGCCGCTGCTAAAGAAGCAGTTGTTGCAGTTGTACTCAAGGCTTCACTCGTCATTAAGAGAGCCTCGCCCAATTCGCTGGTTTCATCCACTGAGGTGCGAATGGTTTGATTTATGAGGCCAAGCCCTGCGCCAGCTAATCCAATAGCTCCAGCAACTTTTTGGGTTTTAGAAAGGCCACCTAAAACAGAAGTTCCACCAGCATTTGGATCTTGTTTGCTTCCTCCCGGAGGAAGAAGTGGTACAGTGCCAGCTCCTCCCGTGGGTACTACAGTTGTTGGAATAGTAGCACCACTCGCACCAGCTTCAAATCCTTGTCTCGCGGCTTGCCCCATGGTGTAGCCGCGCATATAGACTTCGGGAGTTTTTCCGGTTAAAGCTGTAACAATTCGTTGGCCAAACCCTTCTCCGGCAGACTATCCTGTATCTACAATTGTAGTTGCAATTGTTTTAAAGAGTTTTGGTAAGAGGTTAGCGCCCGCGCGCAATGCGACAAAGGCCAATCCCATTTTAAGAACGGCGCCAGTGGTTGGTCCAAAAACGCCAGTAAGTTTATTAATAATTGTCAGTAGACCAGTTAAAACGTCTACTGCGCCCTTAATTAGGCTGTTTTGCGCAATGCCCATTGTAAACTCATTCCATGCATTGGAGAGTTTATTGAGCTTTGCTTCTAGAGAATCTAGAGTTTTTGCAAACTGCTCGTTCGCAGACCCCGCGCTGTTATACGCGGCAGAAACCAACTCTTGTGTACGAGAGTAGTCTGCTAATAAAGCAAGGAAACGAGATTGTTGCCTACTACCCCGCACAAATTAATAATTTGTGCTAGACTATATCTTTATTTTAAAAATAACTTCCGCTTCCACTGTTGTGTACTCTCTTCCGAGATAGTCGTTGAACTTTCATTTGATTTCTATTTCTCTATAGAGGTCATCACTTTCTATAAAGTTTTTAATTTCCTCCATCAATTTATCTATATTAAAATTTTGTTTTTTGACTTTATCGCTTCTATCTTTTATTTTTAACAACCGGCTATTTTTCCAAATAAACTGTATTTTATCCTTTTCCTTCTGTTCAAATTGCTCTAATGAAATCTTGCCCAATCGGACTGAAAAGTCATGCCCCTTTCCATCATATTCAATAGCAATTCCATTATAAAATAAATCTATATAATATTTACCTAACTAATAATTTAATTCAAAATTAGGCAGTTGTTTTGCAATACGATATTGGGCAGCAGATACTGGGATACCTTTTTCAAATCCAGAACTTGTATAATTTACGCTTCCGATAAAATTTATTTTTTCTTTACTCGCTTCGCACTTCTTTTGAAATTCTTCTTTTTTCATTGCATTATCTACGCCGTATCTTTCTAAACAGGTAAAACGGGCGCGTTCTCTAGAACAAAATGGGCAAGTATCTATCTAACTTTCTTTTTTTGCTCGCTAATTAGAACACGGAGTTCTAAAAAAATTAGCTCCACATATATCACAAACATATTCAACAGTTTTTTTAGAACCCAAAGAAATATCTTTGGCTTCAATTTCAATGGTATCACCGCATTTACATTTATACCCTTTCGTGCAATACCATTCTACTAAGTTTCTTCGTGGAACATAAATTAAAATTTTCTAATTATCTTTAATCATGATTTTAAATAATAGAAATCAAAGATTTAGCTGCGGATTATAACTTTTTAGAACTTTTTACTATACCTCCGGCATTACCCTTCGCCACAGTGATGAACTGTTTAGTATTCTAAAAATTTGTTAAGTCCCCGCAATTCAAAAGTTTTATAAAGCGACCCGTAGTTAATAGGTTAAGCCGCTTGAGTTGCTATATATCTCTATGTTGAAACATCTAACGTATCCCAGCGTTCGGCTAGTCTCAACAAAACTTGGTCAAGACCCTCTTTGCCAAGTAAGAAATCCTTCATGGAAATTCCGACTGAGCGCAGAGCTTCTTGAATTTTGTTTACATTTATTTCTTGTCCTTCTTCATCGGAACCAAGTAACTGGCCCGCTGAATAGAGTTTTTTGACTTCACTGAAACGCGCTAATACAGTCTTTAATGATGTACCCTTTACGTATTTTATAAGAGACGCTACTTCTTATACGTATTTAAACGCTCCATGTTTCCATGGAGAATAGACTATATCTTAACCTTTTCAGGTAATATTCATTTCTGCCGCGCTCGCGGCCTACTCTTCTTAACGAAGATAGTCGTTGAACTTAAATTTTTAAAATGTCAAGATTCACGCCGCCGATTACACTTCGGACAGCCAAAATTTTTAGATAAAAATTTCTGGAAACTCTGATTAAAAATTAAACCACACTTCCTACAACGAAATTGTGATTTGCGGCTATCAACTCCATCAAAGAATAAGATTTCAATCTCGCTCTAAAATTTCTCATCAAGTTGTGCTTGCGCATCCTTTAAAGAAATTCTTAATCGTTCGCGCCGTGTATCACAAATTGTACAACAACATGGATTGCCAATCGCGGCCGCGATTGTTCTCGTCAACTCATTGCCGCAATCTAAATGCTTTATTATAACATGAAGGCTATCAACCTATTTAATAAATTGATAATGGCCGTCCTCCATGCAAAGCCGTTTAATGAGGTCTAATTTAGGCTCTACTTTGTCACAGCATTTCCAAGATTTTAGAAAATCGCCTGCTGAATTTTTCTAATGAATCTTGCCGCATTTCAAACATTCTAATTTACAAGGATTCTTAATTCCATTATAAGATAGAATTTTGATTTGGGCTTCTGAATAACGTTGATAAAACCGAGAAAGAAATTCTTCTTGTGTAATTTTTCTTGACATTTGCCTCCAAGTGCTGATTGCCCATTCATTTCTACTTAGGTTATACAACCATATAGCATCCTAAAATTTGTTTCTGCTTTCGCCGCATTATTGATAGGCAACAATTTTAGCATTTTAGGCTTTAGGGTTTTCCAGCTTTTAAAATATGTTTATTGGCCTAGTATGTTAAGCCGTTTCCACTTTTCTTCCACAGGATTCGTTACTTCCTGCGCGCCATGCAATGGGCTGCTCTATGTTTCCATAGAGATGAGACTATATCTTCCTCTTTTTGCAAAAGAGGCGCACCACTTCAGCACACTTGTGCCTAACAGAGCTAATCCTGATAGTCGTTGAACCTTCTTCTGTTCTAGAAGATTGGCTGCGGGTTAAGCAATCTTTTGATTTTTTACTGTACCGAGATAGTTATTCTCGCCACCGTCATATTCCTATAAGCGGTTTAGTATCAAAAGCTCTAAGTTTTTTCCCGTCAATTCAATGCGTTTCATATGATAATCACTTACCATATGCCCTCAACTTTGAAACCTTTTGGAGTCAATAGAAGGCGCTTCTTGCGTCGTTTCGATAATTTGAGTCAAAAATGCCGCAGTTGTCTCAAATTCCATGTTAGCGGAATGAGCCAAACTAGCGACCTTGGACATAGCAATACCGATTTGTTCAGTATCGGCTGCTGTAATTTTTGCAAGTTCGGAGTAAACGTCATTAATGCGCGCCGCGCTTGTCTCGTTTACTTCCATGTTGAATCCGCGAAGTATTTACATTCTATACAGGTCGTTAATCTGTATACGTTCTCTTATGAACTGCTTTATGTTTCCATAAAGATTAGACTATATCTTTTCATGCTTGTTTCGTGCGACTTCGCACTACTAAATAGTCGTTGAACCAGTCTCCTGGCTGCTGATTACCCATTTTAAATTAGCACTTAGGATTAATCCCTATGCCATCTCAAAACTTTTTTCTGCTTTCGCTCCAAAATTGGCATTTGAGCTTTAGGGCGTTCCAGCAATTAAAGCATTTTTTAGCGACCCTTCGTTAATTTAAGCCGCTGTCATTAGCTCAGTTGCAGATGCGTAATCCATTGACGCAACCCTTTATGTTAACTATATGTCACCATATAGAGCAGACTATATCACCCTGTTCTTTAACAGGAGTGCCCGCTTCCACACTTGTGTACTCTTTTTCAAGATAGTCGTTGAACTTTTCAAAAATTGATTTAGCTGCTGATTATCTTTTAAGTAAAGACGTCCCAGCAATTCAGGCACTACGCGCTATGCTTTTAACGCGCCATTTTCATTGTTTCAACAGAAGCAGCAAGTGCAGCGTTAGTGTCGAGGCCTTGCTACATATAAAGAGTGGCCGTTTGGTACGCGCCCAACACGGTTGCACCTAACTCATTCGCCATGTCCGTGTATTGCGGAAGTTTCTCCCACATATCACTAACAGAGAAATCCGTTACAACTGCCGTTTCCGTCATCGCTGCGTCAAGTTCTTTTACTGCTCGGTAAGCATCTCCGATTGCTCTCTTAAAGAGGTTAATGGCACTACCGATTGAAAAGAAAGACGAAATGCGATTCGTTAGAGATTCAATCTCTCGTGAAACTCGTTCAAGTTCTTCCTTTTGCTGCCCAACTTGCCCCAGTGCGTTTTTAATACCGAGAATTTCTTTGTCAGCTTCTTCGGCGCTATATCCCATTCCAATCAACTATTGGCGGATGCGCTCAACTGTCGCGCCATCCATTGAAGCAAGTTGTTGTTTTAACTGTTCAAGCCCTTCTTTACTCTTGTCAATACCTTCTGTATTGATTCCGAGATTTTGAAGTTTTTCAAAAAGCGCATTGAAATCAGTGTCATTGGAGAGATTAGCAAATTCTTCTTTTAGCTTTTGAATGTTTTCTTTTGCTTTTGCAATTTTCGCTTCTTGCGCGCTTTCTGCGCCTTCCTTTTGTTTTCGGGTTGGCGCGTTTTCTACAGCTTTGTTAAGTTCTTCTTGGGCTTTAATTTGGTCTTGAAGAGCCTGTGTAGCCGATTCAATTGTGTTGACATCGGATTCACTTAGCCCAGTGCGGTCGCCGCTATTAATTTTAGCAGCCGCCGCAGATTGAGCATTTGTTAATGCCGCATCGTATTCGGATTGGCGTCGGGTGACTTCTTCTGCCGCCTTCCTCTGCTTATACTCTAATTCAAGATAACGCCGCGCTTGATTGTCTTTAGAAGTTCTAGCATTAATCTTTTCTTGTGTTCTTTTTGCTTCTTGTAATTGATTATTATTTACTTGGCGCGATTGCAAACGTTTTAGCCGAGCAGTTTCGGCTTCATAAGACTCAAAGGTGTCTCCCTCTGCAATTTTCTTTTGCCGTTTTAGAGTTGTTAAAGATAGGCCAGAATTGGCCATTGCATTATCGGCTTTTGTTTTAATGCCCTTCGCACTAGATAGCTTTCTCTTTGCCGCAATAACATCGCTATCACCTGCGGCTAATGCCGTGGCTTGTAACTTAATTAGGTTCTCTAATTGCTCTGCGGCAGCTTTTGTCGCTTCGGCTTGAGGATTTAATTGTTGGGTAAAATCATCTTTTGTTTTTACCTGAGAAAGTTCGCGCCGTTTCTCAATTAACTTTGCGTAATCTTGCCCAGCCTCATAAAGCGCATTTTTCTTGTTGCCAGCTTTATTTAATGCAGACTCAAATTCTTTAATCGCTTTGGCGGCGTCTTTACCATTCTTGCTAAATTCGTCTGGGAATAGCCTTTTAGCAAGATTGACGTCCAGCTTAGTAATATCTCCAATTTCATCTTGGATGCGCTTAAAAACTTTGATGACTGACTCGCCAGATTTGATCGCATCTTTTGCATTGATTGGGTCAACCTAACCATTTTGAATGTAACTTTGAAAGTCTTTTACTGCTGCCTTGTAATCACCAAAAAGCTTTGTCAGCCCTTTGGCTTTTGTAGAAGTGGGGTCAACTTTCAAACTTGATAGCTTTTGCTAAAAGTCTGAAACAATCTTATCCATCCCTTTTAAGGACGCGGCCACTTCTGCGGTAATGGTAATTTTTCTGTTTATATTACCACCAGCCATTCACTTTTACCTCCATAAAAAAATCAGCACTAACACCGAAATGCCAATGCTGATACTATCTTAAATATTGCCGTTCAAGAATACTGTCTCCGCAACACAAGAATTTCCTCTTGAACCCACTGGAATACCGACAGTCACAAAGTTAGCAACAACTGGACTCGCACTGTCACCTAGCTTTATAGATAAATCAGACATTAGCTTCATTTTCGGAATCCTAATTAGAACTGTCTCAAATTCACCTGTCTTATCATCCTATATTCGCGTTTTAGCTTCAAGACTGAAAAACCCTTTGAGTAATCGGTCGCCAATTTTAACAACGCGCGCCCCGTCTTGAAACTCCCATTCATAGGCCGCCACCACATTCGTGAAAGGAAATTCTGTTGTCAGAACTTCTTCTTCTTGCGTGAACGGCAATTTTTCTCCTGTCTCCTTATTGTATAGGAAAAGACTACGAGCCGGTACATGAGTTAGCTCAATTTGACCATTTTCGTCTGTCTCCTTCTCTTCCTATAATGTTGCGTAAACGGGGCCTTCTTTTTCTCCAATGTCAACAATTTTTGAATTGGAAAGAAGTGCCCATTGAGTTTTAGAAAAAACGCCTGCACTGAAAAGAAAACGAATATCGTGTGTGGTGTCCCAGAACACCCGACCGCGATTATCCCAACCACCGCGCGCGGCGACGTGAGTTTTATCTTCTTGCAGGGACGAAATTTGAACTCGGTCAAAACTCATGAGAATTTCACCTGGCTCAATTTTCCGATTTCCTAACTCCATAGAATAAGTAGCTTTGAAATAGACGTCATACAATTCCTTGAAAGAGAATAAGTCCATTTATCCACCTCCAAAAATTCAAAAAGCGGAGATAGGATCTCTCCTACCTCCGCCGCAGTTCTATTAGATATCGTACTTTACGAGACGTAGCATCTCACCAGTCTTGGGCCGGAGTACCTTCATGTTCATGTCAAACACGGAAGGATCGCCTTCAGCCTCCATAGTTAAGGTGACTTCGGATAGCATCTTGGCTTTGGGGATTTGAACCTGGAAGAACTCATCTTCCCCAGTATCCTCGGAACGTGCGTAGGTATCGCCAGTCACATAATACGTCCCACTAAATGTATCCGGATTAATCTTGATGGTCATGACGTCCTTAGCTTCAACTTCAAAGGTAACGAAAGCGGAAGTTGCCTTGTTGAACTGCTCTTCCTTCTCACCGGTGGCGGTGTAATAAACAGCAGTAGAAGGCACTGTAACGTCTTTCGTGCCATGCTTCAAAGTAGTGGGCACAGCATCATATAGACCGAAGATGTTCCAAGTGCGAAGAATCTTGCCAGTGGCAGTGATACTATCAGTACCAAAGTTCTGGTCGCCAAACATAACGGCCATAGACTTCGCAGAGAACAGAGCATCTTGTAGATTTAGACTAATTTCTTTACCAAAGTCCCAAATAATCACATTATCATTTAATGTAAGACGTTAACTTACACCCATTGGGCTACATATCGCTATGTAGATTAGATTATCTCATTTACCATGATGGTAAGTTTCCATTTCAAACCACTTAGTTTTACTTCTAAAAAGAATAATCGTTGAACCTTCTTGCCTTCGCAAGTTGGCTGCGGATTGTCTTAATTTTGGGACAATAATTAAGAGTTCCCCGCAATTAAGAAACTTTTTCAATGCAGATTACTCTACAAAGGAGCCAATTTGACTCGGGGTTCATTTACATTCCACGAAGGTCGTTAATCTTCGCGCGCCTTGCGGCAGCTTTACGTTTCCGTAAAGATTAGACCATATCTTCACCTTCTAAATTAGAAGGGCTTCCCGTTCTGCGCGACTTCGCGCTTAATGGCCGTTGAACTTTTGACCGTTCTGGTCACTTAGCTGCTGATTATCCATTAACATTTCATTCGTTATCAAACTTTCATAGCCCATTCCTGAGCTATTGTAGTGAATGAACTTTAGGACGTCCCAGCAATTAGAGAAGTTTTACAAGAGCTATCCCGATGTTAACCCTTGCCGCCACGAGCAGATACATTGTCAGCAGTCTGCTCAACGGTGCTGATTTTTAGAGAATCTAAGTAAAGAACAGGTTCCATAGGGTCGCCAACCTTTAGCGTTGCCGCAGGGTTAGCTTTCACTGCCGCTTCTACATCAGCAGAACCGGCGATACGATAGAAGGTTACCATTTACATTCATTAGTTTCCCAAACTAACCGCCTTAATGGCTGCTTTACATTACTGTAAAGATTAGACTATATCTTCATCCCGTTTAAAGGAGTCCTGCGCTGATAGGCTGGGTTTTCGCCTATACTTAGTCGTTGAACCTTTTGCCTTTAAGCAACTTGGCTGCTGATTGTCCATCTGCGGCATGGCCGCAACCGCAAACTTTTTAATCTATCACGCTCAGCCTTTCGGCTCACGTTGTAGCATTGCGGCATTGGACTTTCCAGCAATTCACAGGATTTAGCTAAGAGAATTGCTTCTCAAAGGAGACTGAACCTCAATCACAAACTTCTTTTATCTTTAACTTTCACTAGTTTCCCAAACTAGCCGCTTTCGCTGCTTATGATTTCTCATAAGAAAAGACTATATCTTCATCCTTGCGGATGTCTCGCGCTGTCTCATTGGGTTTTCATGAGCACGTAGTCGTTGAACCTTTTACGCAAAGCGCAACTTGGCTGCTGATTTCCCAATCCAAACAATTTTTCGCGTTCGCGCTTGACCTTGCGGCCTACGCTGTAGCTTATTGGCTCTAAGGGATTCCCAGCAATTCACGAGATTTGTCAATTGGAATTACTTCCAAAAGCGGCAAAAAGATTTACCGTATCTGTCTAGGATGTTTGCCATTTATTCAATGACCTCCCGTTCTTTTATTCTATATTTCTAATCCAGTCTTTTGGTTTAATTTTCTTACTATCGCCGCCAGCCAATAAAGTGCTAATATCAGTTTCATACTTACGTTTCTCCTGATAATAACGAATCAAAGGCGCCATAGCAGCGTAGCTTATCTCTCCAACTGTAAGTGGATTTAAACCAAAGTCCATACAACAAAGAGAAACAAGACTCGCAGAAAAATTTAGCGGTTCTCCATTTCCTTGTTTATTTTTTTTCGCAATTCTGTCACGATAACGCGCTAGCTTTTTCATACGCGTTTTGCGCGGGTCTTCATTCGGTTCTGGCACATAGGGTTCAAAAACATCTAACCCCAATGACAGCCGCACCAAATTCTAAAAGTCATTAAAATTTTCTTCTTTTAAAAACCGAAGCTATTCAACGCTACCTTTCTTTAATTCTTCATCTAGTTCTCCAATTAAAATTGCTTTTGAATCATAAACAAAAGTAATAGGCTCATGAATGAAGAATTTAAAAGCATCTTCCATTACGGTTAAATTTTGTGCACCCATTAAAGAGAAACCCAAAATTGTTTCCAATGGAGTTGGCGGCTCTCCTTCAATTTTCTTTTTCTTATAAAGATCCTCTAAATCATCTTGGCTTCTCGTTAAAAAATCTCGGAAAAAGCCAAAACGAGGTTCGCGCGCCACCTCCCTAATTGATGGAGGATAGATAGTGCAAAGCTCGTTGACCATGTGAAGAGGTTCCTTTAAGAAAGCTCTCTCGTCAACCATTAATTGTAAAGGTCAAACCAGAAATTCATCTCATAACACGACATTTCTTCAGTTTGAAAGTTAATTTGGAAGTCGCCGCCGCTAATCTTCCCTAAACCTTCAATATGTTTGCCGCACAATGATTTTTTAATTTCACCCATTATGGCGAATGGGCGCAAATTTTGGTCTTTAATGAACCAGTTTGTTAGGGGCACAAAAACTTCAATATCCATTCTGTAACCCTAAAACTCATTATTAGTTGTATTGGTAATACCTTGTACAACCCTCAAAGACACAACGCTCTGAGACGTCTCATAAGGGCCAACTCGCGGCACTATTTTAATTAACTTCTCGTTAATGTGGCGCGAAATGTCAACTGGTGTGAGGTCGGGCTTTGAAAGGGGGTCCATGTCCGTGTAATACAAAAGCTTTAGGAGATTTTGATTCGCATTTAATCTCTTTACAACCTTTTGCAAATTAATGCCCATATCTTGAAGGTCACGAACTGCCATTATTTGTTCCCCCTGTCAATCCAGAAGAAATCTTCCTCTCCGTCTCCATCCTTTCGTTTAGGAGGATTAGACAAATCATATTCATAAACAGGGTCAACGCTCACATATTCCACCCCTTCGGTGGAAGCAATGTCAAAGCCAGTTACTCGGTAATGACCTTGCAAAGGTTTCTCCCCAATTACAAAATAATCATCCTTCTGAACAAATCCATTGACGGGCATAATGAAGAAAGAAAGTTTCAAATTCTCACTATAAATCGTATCCATACGAGAACGTGAACGTATTTCATCTTTCAACATATTGTTTTCTTGACCGTAAAAGTATGCCCAGCTTTGCTGCTCGCTGCCATCGCGCGCCGTCCATGTTAGCAAATGGCTCATCTTCAACATAATGTAACGATTATAGCCGCTTGCTTGGATTAGTTCGGGATAGTAAACCATCCATGGGGTTTCTTTTCCATCTTTGTCCTCAATCATGAGAACAGTGCCCGGTGCGATTGTTAATGAAGTTCTAGTCAAGAGATACATCAAAGTTCGGGTTTCATCTTGTTTGTAACGCTCAAGAGTTCCTGGCTCATAGCGGCCATCATACTCAAAATCTACCCGATAAATTGATTTGAGAAGATACTTTTCAAAATTAGTTTCTCTTTGCCCCTAAATGCGCGATTGATAGTCTATGCCAAAACGGTTCAGCCGCAGTTTATAAATTTCAAAATAATCAAACGGTTGTTCCATCGGAGACTCCTTTTGTCAGTAAAGACATCGCATCAAAAATTGTGGTTCTAAAATATTCATATTTTAGATAGCGCAAAGAGGAAATTTTATAGTATAATGTATAAAAGTTAATGGTGCGCGACTACTCGGGCACTCCAATTAACTCCGTTAAAATAGAGTCAAGAAATTTTTCCCAATCTCTATTTTTTTCAAATTCACATAAGAGTCCAAATAGCTTGTTTTTTAGTTTGTTATTGTAGCCTTCTTGAATTGCATCCATTAGGATTGCTTAGCCAATTCACGATAACGGAATGGCTTCCTCTCAACTGAACGATAGTAAATGGCTTCTAGCTTTTCAGCTTGTTTGCGCTCAGCCTTTAGCATTGCCGTAAACTTATCAAGAAGATTGGCCTGAGAAAAATCTCTTTCAGTATAAAGATTCTTAACATTCTCCCAGGAAAGAATAATGCGATTTAACCACTCGCATTTCATATAACAAGCTATAATTTGAATCTCTTGGTCATTCAAATCTTCTTTAAAGCCCTTGTCATCGCGCGCCAAGGACACTCTAGGAAATTTGAAGTACGGAAGTCCGGCTTCTAACATTTGCCGAAAATCCGCATTTATTTCATGTATAGTCCAATTCTCCCATTCATCATCGGTTTGCTTTGAGAGAAAAGCGCTATAAATAACAGAATAGGGGGTCATCTTATGCCTCCTTATCTAATTCGTTCATCTCCACTGTTTTCATTACATCGCGGCCAGTGCGTTCCAAAAGCATTTTGTTTTTGGAAAGATTCAAACATTGATTTTCAATACCATAGTCGGCTAGTTGTTGCGCGATTTCATGAGAACGAGAAATAGCATCCTTAAACATCCAATCTGGCCCTTCCCATAACTCTTTCATTTCTGCATCTGTAATGGGTTTAGTGTTTTCAATTTTTGCGGCATCGGGGTCTTCAAGACCGACTGCTTTTAAAGAATCCAGATTGTCAGTGTAAAGAAGGTTATTTTTCAGCATATAAACGAAACCGGGGCACACGTTACAAAGTTCTTCAAATTGCTCTCTATCAATTTGAACACGTGCGCCACGCCGCGGCCATTCACGCCGAAAGTTCATCATAGCGTTCTTTACCAGAACAGGGCTTTTAGAATTACTAACAATAATAACTTTTTCCATAGTTATCAAAATCTCCTTTTATCTCCATTTTTAAAATGAGGGAGGGAGATAACTTCCCTCCCTCACAAATATATACCGTAGGGTTAGAATTAGATACCGTAGAGAGTATCATCCATGGTCTGTTCAATACCAGTGTTCTGGTAAATGCACCAGTTATGGTTATAGAGAACAGCAACGCCGATCTTCTGATAGACGCGCCATTCCATGGATTGATCTTCATTGGTGCGGTCCCACATCACAGACTTGCCTTCACGCACAACCTTGATGGGCTTTTCGCCGCCGGAAGGGAGAATGTAAGCCATCTGGGGGTCAAGATAGGTCTTGTTGTTGTTTTCATCAGTGTAGGACTGACGGAGCTGCACAATGGGAGTGCCGCGGAAAATGTTGATGTAACCAGTGTTGTGGATAGCATCAATATCTTGGGGAGCATACACACCGCCGTAGTTGCCAGAAGCAGGTACGGGTACGATAGCATCAGGCCCCATTGCTTGAATGAACTCGGGAGTAGCAAAGATGGTGGCATTGTCGCCGTAAGCGCGAGCAACGGTGACTAGCTTGAACATCTTATCGCTATCAAATTCAGTAGCAACAACCTTGTTAGCGGCGGGACGATTAGCGGCATTGATAGCGGCGCGCAGAGCACGCTGCACTTCAACGTACACGGATTCGTTTAGACCCTCGGTGATAACGCTAACGACTTCGGCCATAGACTCGGCGCCATCAAGAACACGCTCAAAGTCAACAGTGGCGGCACCACCGACAGCGTGGGGCTTAACTTCAAAATCGCTGTGGTCAAGACGGAAAGTCTCATACACACCAGAAAGGCCAACTTGAGTTAGGAACTTCTTGGCGCGATTGCGGCCCAGCTTCTTGCGGAAGCGCACAGTGTTGCCCTGCTCAACCTGACGGAACTCTACAAAGGGAGCCATTTCGCCAAGAGCGTTGCGGGGCAGGTCTTGCTCAGCAGCTTCAATGATGATATCGTAAATGTCGTAACGATTCTTCATGAAGGTGTTGAACTCACCACGGGGGCACAGTTCACGAAGGCCATCTAGGAAAGCTTCGTTTACTTGATTTACAGAATAATTAGCGGGAGCAGTGCCATGAGCGGCGTGCTTAGCTAGAGTAATTAGTTCATTATGAGTCATATCTTTAGTCCTCCTATTAGGCAATAACCTGAAGCTTTACGCCGGGTTGGCCATCGGGCATGGTGTAGAACTTCACAACCTTTAGTACGGGACCATAGGTGGGCTTAGTAGCGGAAAGCTTTACAGCCCCAATTTCAGAAGCGCCGCCATAAACGGGAGTTTCTTTGCAAGCTTCAAGAGCTTCAGTGAGAGCATCTTCATCAGCAAATTCGCCATCGTCATAGCAAAGGCAGTTAGAAGTCCAAAGGTCAGCTAGAGTAGGATAACCCATACGGGGGTAGAACTCTTCGCGCATGAGGCGGAAATCCTTTAGACCGTTGGCGCGCTCATCATACATATGCTCGGAGCTATAGTTTAGAGCGATGGGGAGTTCGCCATCCTTAGCAAACTTCACAACGCCGTTTGCCTTATCTACAGCAAGCAGCATACCATTCTCAGCAGGAATGGAAGCAAAGTCAGTTTCATCTAGGGCGCACTGAGCTTCAATGCGGCCATCGCGACGGAAAGCCACGTTATTTAGTTCCACTTGGCCGTAACCGTCAATAACAAATCTCTTTAGAGCCATTTATAAAATCCTCCAATTAGTTCTTGGGATACTTGGATAGAATAGCTTCAATACCGTCCTTAGGGAGATTATCCTTGGGAAGATATTGGGGCGCGGCTTTATTGGTGAAGGCGGCCATGTTGGACTTCTTCAATTCATAGGCAAGCCGCATATCTAGGTCTTCAATGCTGTAGTCGGCCATCTTTTCACGATAGGATTCAAGAACATCTTCACCTAGCAGTTCAGTGTATTGAGCAAAAACAGCTTCTTTCTTTTCATTTTCAAGCTGCGCGCAATAAGTTTGCGCGGCGCTCAGTTTCTCATTGAGAGTATTCTTCTCACCCTCTAATGCTTCTTTTTCAGCGGCTAGAGTAGAAATCTGAGCTTCAAATTCGCTCTTCTCCATATTTAAAGTAGAATTTGCACCTTCCAACTCGCTAATCTTGTTGCTAAATTCTATATTTTGTTCAGCAGCCGCATGAGCATTGGAAAGTTCATCGGAAACTAGTTCAAAGTTATTGCCGTTAAGCGCGCGCAGCGTTTCAACTGTATTCTTTTCAGTTTCCAGCAAATCCATAATGTAGCACCGCACCATAGAAGTAATGGTTAGGCTATCATCTTCATCGTTTTTGGTGTAATAAGCTCTTTCGTAAATGCCATCGGCATACTTAAAGCAAAGAGCATAATCATCCCAAACGTCACAAATAGCGTAATCGCACATCCAGCCGCCAGCTTCATTGAAGTCGGGGTTTAGAAGATGAAACAGCGCATCTGCCTTTTGGGAATCACTTAGTCTAAAATTCAGAGACATTGTATTCTCCTTTTCATAAAGTTTTTTAAGCTCAAACATAGCTTTTTCAATACTGTCACGCAGAGAATAGAAGGCGGCGCCTTCAAAGCAAGGTTCGTAATTATTACCGAGCACTTGCAAACCAAAGAAACAACCATCGTCAAAGACAATGTAACGCTGGCCTTGTAAAATAGCCTTATGCCATTTCAGCGTTTTGGGAAAAAGTTCCATTGACTGGCCCTTTCCGACAATTGCATTGGCTTCTGCGTAGAGTTCACTAAAAACAAGTACATCACAACACGCATATTCGCGCTCAATGCCGTCCTTATCTAAGTGCTTTTCCCAAGCAAAGTTCGTAGTTTCGGGAACAATGCCGTAAATTTTTCCTTCAGCATTTTTTTCGCCGTGACCTTCAAATTCGCCATCTTCAAAAATTCCCTTCATTGGGGTGTAGGGAAGAGAAGCAATTAGTTTATCTGCGAACTCATCAGTAATGTAGGTGCCATTGCGATTCCCATACTTGTAGAAAATGCGGCACCGAGTTTTAGAGAGGACATCATTATACTTGACTAAGCCGCCATACAATGATACCTCAAATTCAGTTTGGCAACGTTGTAATGCCATTAGTCAATTCCTCCCTGTCTATCAATAGATTCCTCATTCTAAATGGTCTTTTCACTTTTTTGATCCTCGGGCAATGAAGGGCGGCCTGGCCCTTCACCTGTACTGCCGGCCGCAGATTGGGTATAAGCAGAAGCCAAAGGAATTAGCTTCTTCCCAAGTTCAAGCCCGTCATTCTCCAAATCTTTCAAGCCGTTCAGTTCTGCCTAACTAATTCCACTAGCTAAGCAGGGAAGAAGAAGGCTATAACCGCTTTGCGCGAGTTTGAAAGTATCTGTAATGAATTGGGATGAATTGTACTCCGTAATTGGGAAAATACGGAAAGTGAAGCGAATTGCCGAGTTACCATAAAGTTGATTCACAAGGAAACCTATAAGGCGCGCATATTGATTGGCTAAACTCATCATTAGAGAAACATCATTCTTAATGGATGTGTCTAGACTGCTAGTGCCAGTCGGCGCGAATAGCAATGGACTAGCACTTGCCTCATAGTAAATGTTGTTGACCATTTTTTCCAGATTGTTGGAAACAGCATCAGAACTGGTTTTGGACACAATCGCATCCACGTCCGCGTAGGTAGTAAGAACAGAAAGATTCTTGTTAGCGCGCAGCATATTAACGGCGCCTTGGTGCATTTCTAACGCTTCATCTGGTTCAAAGAGAAGCTAGTTCTCATTGTTATGCGGAATTTTTTGAACGAGAATCTTACGAATTTCTTCTAAGTCTCGTTCACGCTCCGTATCAACTGTATCGTCATACTGGATAGTAGAGGGAATTACGTTCAGAAAAAGAGGACGATTATCTCCAAAGAAATTGAAGCAAAAGCCTAAATCTCCGGGCAAAATAACCCAAGGAGTTTTGACCTTTCCATTTTGCCACTTGCGGTAATATGAAGTGATAAGTTTTGGATAGAGGTCCAAAGCATCTTTCTTTAATTGCTCATCATTAATAGAGTCAAAGTAAGAAACATTAAACTCTACAATGTTATTACCGTAAACATCCTTTAGGTAGTTGCGGCAATAAGCAACCGGCAAATCAATTTTGAGAAATTCATCTCTGTCTAATTTGGTAATAAAACCATAATAAGCGCCATCGCGTAGAACTGAAACAGAACAGTTCGTCAGCCATTCTTCCACGGATAAGTTATCTTTGAATTTGAGCGCCGCGCGATACTTTTTGAATAGGCCAGGGTTGGAGAGAGATTTACCAAATGACGGATTAGGTATTAGTAAATTGGCATATCGCAAAAGAGTTGCGTAGTAAATCAAAATTCGTTTATAGAAACCATCTTTTTGGAAGAAGGCGCGCGACAGATTGATTTGCTCTGAAAGAGTACCTTCGTTGATAATGCGCCGGACGTCCTCTACAGTATAAGTCCTATAGGCACGCCGCGCGCACGCTTCATCTTGATAGCGGCCGCTATATCGGTCGTTAATTTGAATCATTTTATCGCTTGCCAAGCGGAATTTGGAAAGGTCAAAATTTCTTCCCATTTATTATCGTCCTCCTGTGAAGAAAAACAACTTGCGTTTTTGCCCGCTAGGATTGCGCGCGCGTTTCTTTGTTTCCTTTTCTTCAAGTTCCTTGATGCGCCACAACCCATAGGCAAATGAGTAGTATTTATCATCTGGGAAGCGAGTGTTAATGGATTCAAGAACAACATCGGTCGCATTGCCTGCTCGGCGCAGCCGCAAGTTCGCAGCTTCTTCAAATAGTTTAGTTGTCATTTCATGAGGGAGCAAACGTTTGGTTCGCTATTCAAATGACATTTTCTGGCCTTGCTTAGTTGCCAGAAGAGCGGTGCGGGCCTCCTATTCTGTGATAAGGAACCGTACCATCCCGCTTGTAAGTCGGGAATAGACTGTGCTATTTATATCCGATTTTAATTTTCCATTGGCGCGCATTGCCCATAAAATTTGAGGAGCTGTTTTTGGTTGCACCTTCTTGTATTCTTCATCGTTCATGAAACCATAAGGAGGATAAACATTACCAATCTCATCATATTGTTCACGATACATTTCATCTGCAATACCGGCGCCAATCCCGTTGACGTCAATGAGGACCTCGCGCGGGTTGAAATTTGCGATAATTTTTTTAATATCGCGCGCCTGCACAGAAAAAGTACGGGTTTGAGCAGTCCTACCTAATACCTCAATGTAGACAACGGAAGCGTAATGGCGGCCGTCACGAATATTTACACGGAAGACAGTTGCAACCGTTTGGTCGTGTTTTCTTCCAATATCCACACTGATATAATAATAAAGGTCACGTCCTGAATCATAGCGAGCGCGCCATTCAGGATTTTTTAGTTTTCTATAATTTGAAAGTTTACCAAAATCAAACCACGATTCTTCACTGCCGCCCAGCCAAACAGAGCAATATTCAGCGGCGAACGTTTGTTCGGAGTAAGATGGACTCATTTTAAGGGAGCGCACAAAGTTGGGATCAATAAGGCCGTGTTGCATTGGAACACGGTAATCAAAGCCAACAATAGCGTTTCGTTTAGGGTCAATAATAGAACTTTCAAGAATATCAATGAGCGCGCCGTAGGAGTAAGATGATTTAGTTCCTGCGGACGTTCCGTAAATGATTTGGGTGTTGATTATCTCACGCGGGTTTACGTTTCCGTTTGCCATGCGGCGTGAGACATTCATTTGAGGGAGAACAACTTCCTAAATCATTTGGCCATCTTGGTCTCTTGCTTCGTCAATAAAGACTGCATGAGTACGCAGTCCTCGGGAGCTATCTAAGGCCCCGACCACCTTTAAAACTGACCCATTTCTAAAGTAACACTCTACATAGTCTTTACCGGCATTATAATGGTCAAGTTCTTTTTCTAGGAGCGGCCAGGTGGCCCAAATTTCAGCTAATTTTTGTTTTGTAATGGTGGCCGCCTGTTGCTTGTTAGGGGCAACAATGGCGCCCACATGATTCGGAATAATACAACATTGGAAATATTTGCCTAAAATGGATAAAAAGGTCTTTGACGCGGCGCGTGTTGCAGTAATAAATACTTTGTTGTACCGCATCATCGCGCGCAGCATATAACGTTGGTAAGGGAAAAATTCAAAAGATGAGTCTGACCTTTTTATTTGCATTAAGTACACATCGGGGTAAGCTGTAATTTCTGAAATGTAACGTTGGAGTGCTTTTTCATTCCGAATGAGAAAGTCTTCCGTAAGGAGAACTCCTTTCTCCAAAAGAGTGCCATCGCGGCGAGCAGTTTTGTCGCCTTCTCGGAAGGGATTTGTCGCTGGCCGCAGTTGAATAATGTCTTCCATTAGACGTCCTCCATAGGGGAAAATGAGTCGGGGTCTTCTTCAGAGCCAAACGCTTCATTGTCATAAGCGTCTAGATCATAATTGCCTTGACTTCCATCAAAGTAAGTTTGTTCATCAGCCGCCGTGTTTTTGAGCTGCTCAATACGCTCTGAAATTTCTTCCCCAATGCCGCCCTCATTAATGTAGAGTTTCTGAACCCAATTCTCCATATTTTTGAGGGTTTCATCTATAATATCGCGAGTGGCGCCGTCATAGAATTGGTTGGCAAAGCCACGTTTTTCAAGCCAAAGAGCAAGCTCTCCAATGGAGTCAAAATCATTTGCATTTTTGGCGTTTTTGGGGGTGAACTCGGCGGTTTTGACGAGTTTGTCGTAGGAACTCAAATACTTGTCAATGTCTTTGTTGCCTGACTGAATGGCTTGGTCAATTACATAGGAAAGGCGGCAGAGCTTTTTGGCTTGGTCAATTTGAAGGGCGCCGTTTACATTTTGGGAAAGAAGAAGGCCCTAGTATAGGGACTCTAAGTAGTAAAGGTCTTCGTCGTCGTAGTTGCCGCCCCACTTTTTGCGCAGTTCGCGCAGTTTGCCATCGCGCAGTAGCGGCACCTCATCCTCAATTAGACCGGCGTCGCGCAATGCTTCAAACTGTTCTTGGTAGAACTTCCAGCCAAACTTTTCATATTGTTTGGAAGCAAAAACTTTGGTGTAGGTTGGCCAGAAATTTTCGCGCCCCGCCAACTCCAAAATGCGGTCAACTTCCTTTGGAAGAAAAGGAATGTTGGCGACTTGGCAAAAGCGGTCAATGGACTCCCAAGAGAAATTGGCGGCGGCCAGCATGGAAGTGGCGCACTCATTGCAAATGGGGAGTAGACCGGAAGGGTAGAAGGGAGAGTTGGTGTGGGAGAAGTTCGTTTTGGGGAGCTGGCGGCGGCATTTTGTGCACTGTTGGCTCCCTACCGGTGAGCCAGTAGCGCACAGGGGGGAAGAAAAAGTGCGTGGCTCAATCGGCATTGCGGCGGTCCTCCTTTTGAGAGGCGGCGGCCGCTAGTTTTGTGAGGTTGCGGCGCTGGGCGAGAGGGAGAGCCGAAAAGGCAGTTAGAACTTGGGCAGTTAGTTCTAGGGGCGAAGTGCCTCTTTGGAGTGGAATTTTAAGAAGGCGCGCCACACCTAATTGCTCATCGGGTTGAAGAGAGAGAAAGGCGCGCGCGAATTTTTGAAAGAATAGTGTCATTTTGTTTTTCCTTTTCTGGCGCATTCGCGGCAAGTAGAAGTAGGTTTGCCGTCGCGCACTGTAAAGTAGAGGGAGGTGTGGAGTTTGGAGCGGCCGCACTTGGCGCATTGACAGAAGTTTTCTTCTGGATTGGAGAGTGCCGCGATGTTGTCATAGTGGAGCTAAACGGCAGCCGCGATTGGTTTGAGGCAACGTTGTTGGAAAATGGTGGAAATGTAGTTGGCGTTGTAGTGCGTTCCAAATTCTTTGTTTAAAAGGGGCGCAATTTCGCTGCCGAGTTTGCCTTGACGTCTGTAGGAGAGGGTGCGGAGGGCAATAGGGGCGAGGTTGGCGGCCTTAACGAAAAAGTTAAAAGTGTGGAGAAGGTCTGGTGCGGCTTCTTGCAGGTCATCCCAATTTTTGACAATGAGAGTGAGGTGCGGGCGTTGCCGCAGGTCAATGTAGTGAGAGTTGCGGTAGGTGGGGTCGGGAGTTTGAAGGCGCGCGACGTAGGAAAGTAGTTGGGTTAGTTCTTCGGGTGTATAGTCGTCGGGGGAAGGGAGAGGGGAGCGGTAGATTAGGGAGGAAAGGCTGTCGGGGGCCAAAAGGCCGAGCGGCCGCACTTCGTAGTCACTCCCGATGGAATGTGACCAAAGCTCATCGCGCAGTGGGTCGGTGTAGGGTTCGGTGTGACGTTCTTTTGGAGGATTGTAGAGGTCGCGCATTGAGTATTGTTGGTTGCGCAGTTCCACAATTTGGTGGCGCTGTTTAAGGTAGAAGAAGGAAGTCCAGTCCACAATGTCTTCTTGCGCGCGAGCGATGTCGTCGGGAGTTAGGCGCGCGAGAAGGGAGGGCACAATTTGTTTGCGCTTTCCGGAAAGCATTTCGTAGGTCTAAATGCGAATGTCAAGCTGGTCTATAGTGTGCCAGAGAGCTTCAAATTCGGGGAGCAAGTCGGCGGGGGCCATCGCGCGGGCGTCTTCACGGGAGAAAACGGGGTTAGGTTTGGTAAAGGCAGGGCCAGGACGAGAAAGTTCGCCTTCGTTGAAGGCGAGGGACGTTTGAAGTTCTTCTAGAGATTCTTCGCGATTGCGCACCCAAGTTTTGTTGCGCGGCTCAATTTTAACGGTGCGGTCTTTTTCACCATCGCGTTTGCCCCAAAGAATGTAGTCGGCAATTGTGGAGAGTTCGGCTTCGGTTGGGTTTGGTAGAGTGGGGAGATAGGTATCAATAAAGGCAGCGCGCTCTTCTTGGGAGACGAGCTACCAATTCAAAAATAAACGATTTCGGGACAAGGGAAAATCCTCCAGGAAAAAGATGTGAATTGAGCGAAGCTCAATTCACAGAAGGCGGGCTTCGTCTCTCTACCTCTTTAGTATAGCAGAAAGGGGATGTTTGTGTCAAATTTTGTGAATGTGAATTGAGCAAAGCTCAATTCACAGGGGAGGGGAAGGGTTAAATTTCAATTTTAATTTCTTGCAGATTTCAATTTTCACTTCTCGGAAAACTTATTTTAATTTCTTGCAGATTTTGTTCTACGCACGACTTTTGGGGCGTTATAGGAATTATAATTTTCCTAAATATAACCCCGCCCATATAGAACCTATATCATTTATAAATGGCCGCTGTTCCCGAAAAGCACAATATGAAATTATGAACAAATTATGAATAAATGGCCTAACCTATTGCAATCTGTAGTCTAATAATGTACACTGTAGACAATGAAACACGGCAGACGCCGAACGGCCGGAACACCTTCCGGGAACTGAAAGAACCGCCCGAACCTTGACAAGTCAATAGAACCATCAAGCGACTAAAACAAGAAAGAAAGAAGGGATTTTAATATGACGTATAACCATTATTACACATCTGTATCAGAACGTAAGGCAGTCAAGGCCATGGGCAAAACCTACAGTGCAAAGGATTGCCAGACGCCCGCACAAATTGAGGACGCAATACAGACCATTTACAAGGCAATGGGGTACAGTTTCCCCGTCAAGTCTTGCGAATGGTATGACATTGCCCGGAACATTCTGGAAGCCTTGCCAAAAACTAACACCGCCGTGACCATCGGCCGAACATTGACCTTCCAGGCAATCCGAAAATTTGACCTATCCGACGGAGCGCAAGGAAGGACGACAGAATTGCAAGAAGCAAGGGAAAGCAAGCGAATCAGCTACGGACGTATTGCACAAAGCGATAGCTGCCCCGTTAAATTTGCCGATTCCCGCCGCTCCTATCGTTCGCAAATGGCCGAACGGAAAACAAATGGCGGGAATATAACCACCATGATAGACGGCTCCAATCCTTCCGGCTATGTGGTGTATTCTATAGACCATGTGGGAAACTCAACCACGGGATACAAGCCTGTACACATCCCCGCCACGATATGGCCTATTAACACATTTGTGGCCATGCTGGAAGCTACAAACGCTATAAAGGCGCGGAACGTTCACGGCGTTCGCGCTGGTTGGCAAATTCAGATGAGTTCCCGCCGCCTATGGGACGCCCTAACCGACGAAAACGCTATTCCGTTTGATAGTGAACGGATTTACAGCAAAAACGATTTTGACAGCTTGCGGGATGTGTGGGGCGAATAAGCCCCACACTCTAATTGAAAAAGCTAAACTGAAAGGAGTATAACAAAATGAAATACTATGCCATTACAAGCGATTATTTAGAAATCATTGAATCCAGTTCCTTCCGTACCGTTTTCAATGAAATCAGACGGGAAGTCCGCTGTGGTGGACGGCAGTTCACCGCCGAACTTTTCCAGGGCGTTGGATATGATACCCGTGAATGGATCGGAACGATTTCAGTTAAAAGGCTTGACCTTGCCGGGATTGATTCCATTCTAATGACGGTTCAATTTTGGGGTGATAGCTTCCACTACAGAAGCTATACCGAAAGCTGGGACTATGAAAGGGGGGAGGCATAACCATGAAATACCATGCAATCGTATCCGACACCAACGAACTCTTTGAAGCGAATAGCTTCAAGGAGCTATACCGGAAGGCTCGCCACATTATCAGGAGTAGCGAACTGAAGCGGCGTAAGTTCCTCGTCACATTGGCAAGGGGCAACAAACAGATTGGATTGATATTCTATGAAAGTATCCCAAACGGCCACTGTATAATACTGGAAAAAGCCACAATGAGTGTTTACATCTACAGCGGGAAAGAAGTTCCCCATTGCCGAAAGTTTGCCGAACACTGGCAATGGATTGCGCCGATTGAAATAGAAGGGGAGGAGTTCTAATGGACTGCAAGGAACTTGAACGAAATGGATACATCAAGCTGGGGCGTGCAAAAGTCGCCCGCCCCGGCTCCATCGCATGGTGGACGATTTGCGGAATTGAATGTGCTGGATTGCTGGTAATTGTTGCGACAGCCATCGGACTTGCATGGATTTTATAGGAGCTATAAGCTCCTTTTTTTTGTGAGTTAGACTACAACAGTCTAACTATTTAATTGCGTTATGAAATTTATTTATTAGACTTTTATAGTCTGATTCAAAAAGGTTGATTTTCCCCAAAATTCATGGTATAATGGATTTATCAAAAAGAGGAAAAAGCATCCTCGGACGCATCCTCGCCATGCCCCACTGCGCGGCTATGCGCCTTCGTGCAAAATTTTGACGTGGCGCGCGTCTCGCACACTCGCCGCCAGCGGCTTCCCAAAATTCGGGAGAAGCTGCAAGCTGCAAGCTGCAATCAGCCGCCAGCTCAGCCGCCAGCTAAAAAAGAAAATTTGCGATTCATCGTGGATTTTCATAAAAATCCGGAGAGGCAATAAGTGGAATTTTCCGGAAAAAAACTTTTTGCCGATTCCGGAAGAAAGGCACAACACAAAAATTCCCAAAATTAGATGACGTGGCGCGAACAATGAAGTTTTGGTGGTAAAGATGGAGGACAACAATGGTAATTCTCCTTTTGGAGAAAACTTACTTTAGACTACATTAGTCTAAGCGCATCTTCTTGACTTTCCCAAAATTCTGTGTTATAATAGAGACAACAAAACGAAAAGAGAGGAATTTTCCTAAAATGTCAATTTGGGCAGTTTCAAAATGGGACGATGCAAGTAATAATCTTCAATATCTTGAATTTTTTAACGACCGGCTGAATGCGCTCGCCTATGCTATAGATTATGTGGGGCAATTGTTTTTGGAAAAAAATCCTTCTTTGACTCATAAGGAGGTAATAAAAGCACTTGTTCCCATATTTTCCGAGCTTTATAGATACGATAGTGTACCGCATTTAGTAAAAATCGGAGAAATTTTTACAATTTCTGATTACAGAAGTTTCTCTACCTATTCACTTCAAGAAATTCTAACAGAAGACGGAGATAAAATTGATACGTTTCAGTGGGGTGGCCTTTAAGGCCATCCTTCTGGAATTTTCTCCTTAGACTAAAGTAGTCTAAATTGCAAGGCTTGATTTTCCCAAAATTCTATGGTACAATTTATTTAACAAAAAAGAAAGGAAATTCAAAAAAATGAAAACTTACTATTGCGTTGTTGAACTGGAAAAGTCGGATGTTAATTATAACCGTGAAGTCGGTTTTGTGGTAGCTTCCTCTTATCAGGACGCCGCCAGAAAACTTGAAGAATATTATGGGGACGATTTGGAAGCCATTACTTACATGGCCGCTATTACAGATTCTGATGTGGTTCTGATGGATAGTCACCATTGCCCCAACATGGAAGTGGCAATGAAAGAAATTCAGAAAAATTGGATTTGGTAACAAAAAAGAGAGAGAGCGGCCGCCAGCCGTTCTCTTTTTCTTTTTTCTAAAAAATTTAGACTAAAGCAGTCTAACGACTCACTCTTGACTCAGAAAATCCCAAATGATATAATTAAAGAAAAAAATTGCGAAAGGATTTTCCCGAAAATAATGGCGCAAAATTTTTCCGAATTTTCTACCTATATAGTTTACTTAATCAAATTTCTTCCAGTAAATCCCCTAAAATGCCCGCACTATAAAGCAGGAATGACAGGACGCGCCCTACAAACCAGAATATCCGAGTTCCGTCATATAGATGAACAATGCTATCCCATTGTCCTGCGTACATATGAATGTAAATCAAAAGAAGCCGCCAGACGTTTGGAGCGCAAATGTTTGGCCTTGCTCACACTGGAGAAATGGACAAGAATGTGGGGCAATGAAAGATTTGAAATCCCGCATGAGGTGGATTTAGGGCAATTTGATAGAATGGCAAATGGGGAAAGAAAGTAAGGAGGCAAGTAGAGATTTAGACTAAAGCAGTCTAAAATGAAATCATTGTCTTTCCTTTTACCTTGTGTTATAATTATACCAACAAAAAGAAAGAAAGGAACTCAATCAAATGAAATACTACGCTTTTATTCTGGGGTGCGAGACTGACTATACCGAAATTATTTCTGAAAATTCTTTTTACTCTCTTTTTCATGTCGTTAAAGGAAAGATAAAAGAGAAAAAAACCAATCTTAAAATCTCATTAACAAAAGGTGAAGGAATGTCCGAAATGGAACATATCGGACTGATTACAACTAAAAAAATTCAAATATGCGGAGCAAACGCAATGCGCATGACAGTCCGACTTTGGAGCAATCACTATTATAGAGAATACACTAAAAAGTGGTTTTGCTAACTGCGCCCCATCATAAACGGGGCAGTTAGACTAACTTAGTCTAACAGTCCTCTCTTGCTTTTCAAGAAATTTTCTGGTACAATATTACTGTAATCAAAAAGGAGACGGAAACTCCCCAAACCAGAAAGGAATACACCATGACCCGCAAGGAATTTTTCAACGCCATTATTGCCGCCACCAATCTCAAGGTAGAACTGAAGGAGTTCGCCGCCGCAGAACTTGAAAAGATGGAAGCCCAGCGGGAACGCGCCGCAGAGCATCGCAGAACCGCCGCCAACAGCAAGAACGAACCTCTGAAGGCCGATTTCATGTCCTTCATTATTGAGAACGGCGCAACCACTGCAAATGACCTTGCTACCCGCTTTGAAATTTCCACGCAGAAGGCCACGGGCATTGCCGGTAGTCTCGTCAAGGAAGGCCGCCTTACGAAGTCGGAAGTCAAGATTCCGAAGGCAGGCAAGCGAGTTTGTTATGAAGTGGTCGCAGAAGAAAATGATGACTAAAAAGGCGCAAGCCTTTTTCTCTTTTAGACTTTAATAGTCTGAAAAGTCTCTCTTGATTTTCTTTTTGCTTCATGGTATAATTAGGTAACAAAAGAAGGAGGAATTAAAAATGAGTACGAAAGTTGTTAGAGCAAGTGACGATTGGACATCAATGTACTTTGAAAATTTACCCGTCGGAGAGTGGTTTTCTTTTTGCGATGAACAAGACTCCGGTCTGTTCCGTATTTGTTGTAAGATATCAGAAGATTCTGCTATCATTTTTGACAATACTTACCCCGAAGATCCAACGATAGGGAAAGTTAGCCCAGACAAAAGTATCTATCTTGAAGATGTTGAAATTCATGTACTTTGATTCTCCCCAACGGGAGAACCCTTAGACTAACATAGTCTAACTCAGTTTTCTTGACAGTCGCCGCCAGTAATGATATAATTACATTAACAAAAAGTAGAAAGGAATTTCCCTGCCATGACAATTTTCTTTGATATGGATGGTACAATAGTAGACCTTTATGGCGTGCCCGATTGGCTTTCTAAATTGCGTAACAATGACGCTTCTCCCTATGAAGAAGCGATGCCTCTACTCCGTTTGAACAATGCCGCCCGTCTCTTGAACGCACTTCAAAAGAATGGCGTTCACATTGGAGTTATAACATGGCTTTCAAAAGAATCTAATCCCGCCTATGATGAAGCAGTAAGAAGAGCAAAGCGGCGGTGGCTGGCTCGTCATTTGGGTAGCGTTGATTGGGACGAGATTCACATGGTAAAATACGGAACGCCAAAAACGAAGTTCCGCAAAGCCGCCAACGACATACTTTTTGATGATGTGGAAGAAATTCGGGAAAAATGGGGCAAGCAAGCATATGCGCCGGAAGAAATTCTTTCAGTTTTAAGAAATTTAGTGATATAAGAAAAGAAAAGAAAAATGGAAATTATTAAAACAAACCGAGAAAAAATTCTTTTTAATAATTTGTTCTGTGACGATGTATTTTATTCAGAAGATTGTGGCTATGGAATGAAAATTGCCGCAGAGGATGCTACCAGTTATTCAAACGCAGTTTTATTAGGCAACGGACACCTTATCTATATTCCTAATGATATGGAAGTTGAAATAGTAGACGGCGAATTTGTGGAGAGATAACCTCTCCCCATTAGACTATGAAAGTCTAAGAAAATTCCCTTGACAATTTTTCTATCACACGGTATAATTATAACAATAAAAGAGAAAGGAACTAACAACAAATGAAAGTCAATCCCACCACCATTATTAGAAACACTCCAAATCCCGAACTTTGTCATTTTGAAGATATCCCGGCCGGCGAATGGTTTCGTTGTGTCGGCAATGACGAGAAACTTTATTACAAAGCCGATGATTTTCATGCCGTACATTTTGAAGGCATAGATTATCCAGACCAGGATTCTGTTTTAGTTACTATTGACCAAAACCAGCAAATAATTCAAGAAGATGTTGAAATTCACGTTCTGTAACTCTCCCAAAGGGAGAGCCGTTAGACTATAAAAGTCTAATTCTTTCCTGTTGACAACCGCGCGCCACCATGTTATAATAATATCAACAAGAGACGAAAGGAAAACACACACAATGAAACATTACCTTTTCAATGACCGGGAATCTGGTGAGGATTTCATCGTCGGCGCCGAAACATTAGAGGAAGCGAAAGAAATCGCAAGAGAAAACTTTTCTCAGCCCCATTTCATCGGGCGCATTTCGGAATTTGAAGCCGAGAACAGCGGCCTTGATGAATGGTAAGTTCCTTTCTTTTGTTGCCCCGGATACCGGGGTGTTAGACTTTAATAGTCTAAAAAAAAAGATTGACAAAATTCAAAATTTCAAGTATAATAGACTTGTACAAAAGAGAAGGACAACTCACCAAACCAGAAGGAACAAACCAAAATGACGAAGCGTGAATTTTACAATGCTGTTCTCTCCATGGACAATGTGGCCGATGATGTGAAGGAAAAGGCAAACGAACTGATTGCCGCCCTTGACAATGAAGCCGCCCGCCGTTCCTCTCGTCCCTCCAAGAAGTCCGCAGAAAATGAGCCTGTGAAGGCCGCAATTCTTGACCTTCTCGCCGCCCACGCCGCAATGCTTTCAAGTGAAGTGGCGGCCGCCCTTGAGATTTCTACGGCAAAGGCATCCAGCCTTTTGCAGCAACTGGAAGCCGAGGGCAAGGTTACAGGCGAAACTGCTTCTATCCCGAAGCAGGGCAAACGCAAGCAGTGGAAGATTGCGGCCACCGAAGAAGTGGAAGAGTAATCAAAGCCGGGGCAACCCGGCACTCTTAGACTACATTAGTCTAACATCCGAACCTTGTTTTTTTCGTTCCCTTATGTTACAATAAAGAAAACAAAAGAAAGAAGGTACTACAAAATGAAGCGTGAATTGGGTAATGCAATCCGGGCAGAACTTGCTGCCGAACTCTTGAAGTTTTTCACTGAAAAAGGGGAAGATGCGGCCTTGTTCAAATCTAACAAGCTAAATTTCCCCATCGCCCGGGAAGGTCTTGACCTTTGGATTACTGTTCAATGGAGTGTCTCGGACGGTGGGGACGAAGGCCCGGACGCCGGATACAATCTCCGGGAGCAATACAAAATAGAACAGCGTAAAGCGGCAGATCGGGAAGCCAAAAAGGCCATTGAAAAGGCCGAAAAGGCCGAAGCACGCAAACGCAAGAAAGAACAAGAAAACGGGGATGCGTAAGCATCCCTTTCACTATTAGACTAATGTAGTCTAAACCACCCAGGCGCGCTATTCAAAAATCTAATACATTCCATCAAAATTTTGAATGGCGCGCTTGTTCACAAAAACGTCACAATTTATTCCTTGCTTTTCCTTTTCTCAATATGTTATAATAGAGAAAACAAAAGAAAAGGAAAGAACAATCAATGAAAAAACAGTATTTTTTGGTACTTGATACCGAAACCGCAACAGTCCCATTTATCAATGACTACCCCGCCACTGATAAAGAGCGCAAGAACATAGCCATTGCGAAGCCGCTTGTTTATGATATTGGTTGGATGGTTATTGACCGAAAAGGCGTCGTTGTTGAAAGCGAAAACTATTTAGTACAGGAAACCTTCTTTGTCCCCGCTGTTTTCAATACTGCTTACTATCGGGAAAAACGTCCCCGCTATATGGCCATGTATAACGGCGGTCAAATTGAAAGCGCAAACTGGAAAACCGTCATTGAAAAACTTGCGGCCGCCATGCAAAAAGTGGACTATATCGCCGCCGCAAATGCTTGCTTTGACTTCAAGAAAGCAATCCCCTTTACCCATCGTTACATTAAGGCATTGTACAGTGAAAACTATCAAGCGTGGGAGGATTTTCAGCGCAATTCCATCAAAGCCATTTTGAATGGTGCGGAATGTCCCAAAAATGAAGAATACATGATTCCGGAATTTTCCGTTAATGGCATTTCTCGTCCCATTATTGACATTTGGGGACTTGCTTGCGAACGTTTGATTGATACGAATAAATACCGTAATTGGGCGATTCAAAACTATCGTTTGTCCCCTTCTGGTTTGTATTTCTCTACCAGTGTAGAAACTGTTGTTCAATATCTCTATAATGATGGCAAGTATATTGAATCTCACACCGCACTTGACGATGCAAGGGATGAAGCGGAAATTCTTGTGAAGTGTTTGAAGCGTGGGAAAGCCGAGCCGCACTTGAAAGCATTTCCATTTAGACAGTTAGGCGGCACCGTTGAATTTGCAAAGAAAACAAGCGAACAAAATAGAAAAATCGTGATTGAATTTTTGGAAAAATATGCAAGGCAATTAGAAGAAGAGGGAAAGAGTTATACAAGATTTCATACACAAATTTTGAATAAAATTTCAGAATTGGAAAATTGATGTGGGCGGCACTACCGCCTCCTCTATTAGACTAAAGTAGTCTAAGGGTTAATTTCTTGACTTACACCTTTATTCTATGATATAATCATGACATCAAAACAGAAAGGAAACAAAATTAAATGGAAGATAAAATTCAGTATATCGGCAGTTTTTATAGAAAGGGGAATAGAATCCTTTTTGTAGATTCTGAAATGCGGCAAACGGAATCCGACGATACTTTTAATGAATTTGAAGGCTGTCGCGTCGCGCTTTGTCGTGCGTATGATTGGGAAGATAATGATGAAAAACTTCTGGAAGGTAATTTTCTTTGTACTATTCCTGAATATCCGAACGGAACTTATTATGGCATGACGGATGGAAAAGTTTATCATTTTGAAAAAGGCGATGCTATGGCCGATGACGGCGATTTTATTTGTAGTAGTCCCGCCAAGTCTCTTGAAGATTTAAATAATAAATTCAGAGAAGGAAAAGTGAAATTCAGATTCTATAAAGTGAACTAAGAAGGCAAGAGCCTTCTTTTTTTTTGTAATCAAATTTAGACTACTTCAGTCTAACGCAACCTTCACAACTCCCAACTCCCAACCTACTCCGCGCCTCTCACCTCACCTCATCTCCACTCCGCTTCTATTCTTCTCCGCGCCACACGGCAACTTTTCTCTACGCCACATTGCAAAAGCTGCAACTTTTATAGCAGCTGCAAAAGCTGCAAAAGCTGTGAAATGAAGCTGTGCTTCATTTCACAAAAGCTGTAAGGCGCGGCTTCTTTTTTTGAAAGGCTGCAAATTTTCAAAATTGTCAACTTTTCTCGCAATTGCAACCTCCTAGAGTCGTGAAATGAAACACAGTTTCATTTCACACAACGCCGCGCCGCGTCAACTTTTTAAAGCAAGTGTGAAACGAAACAAGTTTCGTTTCACAAGGCGCGCCAAATAAACCTAACTGTCAACGTTCAGAAAAAGAAAGCTGCAAAACGAAACTTGTTTCGTTTTGCAAAAAAGGGCGCAAGAAATAACGTTCCAAAGCTCAAAGCCGCAACGTGTAAAACGAAACAAAGTTTCGTTTTACAAATTCCAACGTCAAGCCGCTGCAACGTAAAAAGGGTATACTAATAAAAGCTACAATGTTTAGGTTGTAACTCTACAAAATTGTCAATTTTCCAGAGAAGTCAAAAACTGTAAAAGCTGCAAATTTCTAGGAACCTCAACTTTTAACTCCGCGCCGCTTTCTCTCACAACAACAGCAGCCTTCACCTAGAGCAAGTCAAAATTCAACTTTTTTCCAAAAGTCAACACTTTAAAAAAAACTCATTCTCTTTTCGCGCCCAAACTCTCTTTGGCAATTTGCCTCACAACTACTACTACAGCGGCGCTTCAACTTTTCAAAAGAAAACAAATTTTTAAAAATGTCAACAACTGAAGAAACTTCAACTTTTTTCCTTTAATTTTTAAAAGAATTTTTTTTACAACCTAGAAAATTTCAAAAACAATACTGAAAAAAAGGTTTTTTTAAAGAAGTAAAAATCTCCTTCACCT
>ERZ1026876.90-NODE-90-length-56017-cov-15.032022_pt1 | contig 56017 bp, 42 predicted proteins | sample MGYA00380168_ERZ1026876 | MGnify/ENA primary metagenome ERZ1026876 (study PRJEB33269, sample SAMEA4719804) | human gut metagenome | biome: human-associated habitat; feature: organic feature; material: feces | place: Cameroon | collected 2013-10 ... | reverse complement strand
TATTGAGAAACTGTTATTTTTACCCCATTAATTTGGGGTGGGAAACTTTAGTTATCTTACCATTAAGGACTGGAATATGGATACCGATTCCTATCTCCTGGATTTCCCTAATGATGAAGTGAGGAGCGGTTTCCTGACGCTGGTAGCTTCCAGTTATCTGAAGCCATCGAAGTCAACGGATACCTGGGTTATTCAGGTAGTAGATGTGATATCGAAGGGAGATTGCCATCAGTTGGAGAATCTGATGACTTCCTTCTTTGCCAGCATTCCTTATAACCAGCGTCGCAAGGACGATGAGCGTGAGAAGGAACGTTATTTTCAATACACCTTCTATCTCGTATTGAGAATGATCAGCTGTTTCACGGTGTTCATCGAAAAGCAGCAAAGCGAAGGTAGGGTAGATTGTGTGGTAGAGACTCCGAACTATATCTACATCTTCGAATTCAAGCGTGATGGTTCGGCTGAAGAAGCCCTGAAGCAAATAGAGGATATGGGCTATGCCAGGGAATATGCAGCAGATGGCAGAAAGATTTATCAGATAGGCTGCAATTTCTCATCGAAAACGGGAACCATTGATGGGTGGAAGATGAAGTAGGTGATTTGCAAGAATATCCTGAAGATGTAGTGATGTGGCGTTATTAAGAATGAGTTTTCTTTACATTGGCTTGCCTGAGATTCTCGTATTTTCAGACGCTTATTATTTCTTTGAGAATATCGCAAATATGAAGAAAATCGGAAAGATGTTGGTAATCAGACGCTTGCGATTTTCTGACAAGATGATTGCGTTGAGGAAAATCTATAGTCGTACAACTATAGGTCTTATTCTTAATAGAGAGCAGAAAACGGGGATTTCCAGCCTCTCAAACCTCCTTATTTTTATCGCTAGATTCAAAACTTGTAGGTATATGAATTTTGGTTATAAATATTGACGGGAGGTAGGGTTGGTGTTAATACTCGTATGTTTACCATTCGAATTCGTTTTTGAAATCAGCCATCATTTCTAGAAAGTCAACGGCGAAGCCTGTTCTTGCATATTCTTCTTCACGGGCTAAGACATGATTCACCAACTCGTCATTATTGCATGATGTCATAAAAGGATATTCTTCGGATTCGTTATGAGCCTCTGTTGCATAATCGTGACGATAGGTAACTGCAGGTTCTTTTGAGTTTGACATTATTTTAGTCATATTGTAATCCTCCTTATTTTTGGTTACTCTAATATGTTGCAAACATTACGATTAATATTTGAATGTATAAAATTTTAAAATGATATTTTGTGGGATGAATTGCAAAAACATGGCAAAAAGTTTGGAAGATACCAGATAATTTCTTATATTTGCACTGTTTAAAGATAGGTGTTATGAGAACAGTTCAAGATTATATAGCAATAATAAGGCAAAATAGTTCCAAGATTACTAAAGATTTTGGAATCAAGACCTTGCGCATTTTTGGTTCCGTATCACGAAATGAGCAAACAGAGCAAAGCGATTTGGATATTTGTGTAGAAACAGAAACTCCTAATCCTTTTTTATTGGCCGACTTGAAAGAGTTCTTAGAGGACTTGTTTAAGTGCTCAGTTGATGTAGTGCGTATTCACAAAAACATGAATCCTTTCTTTAAATCTATAATAGAACGTGATGGAATTTATGCAATATCATAGCTCATCATTATTTTGAGGTTGACGAGTGATAATTTTAAAGTAACACATGATGGAAAAGATTATTGTTAATGTTGCGTGGTGCGATAAGAATTTTGGCGGTTCTTTTGGTAGTAATGTACCAGGTGCGGTAGTTTTTACTGCACCAACCTTTGAAGCTTTACAAAAAGAAGCAAAGGAAAGTCTGAAGTTTCATGTTGAAGGTCTTGTGGAAAATGGAGAAGATGTTCCCGAATGGCTGAAGAATGGAGATTACGAGTTTGTGTATAATTATATAAGGTAAGATTAGAAGTGAAATCAGTATTGCGTGTCTGATTCAAATAAATTCATTATCTTTGTCCCCTGAAAACAACTAAAAAAAATGTAATGAAGAAAGGATTAAAATATACTTTGGCTTCCTTAGGCAGCCTGGTCGTTTTGGCTGGTGTTGGTCTGGGGATTATGTATATGGTGTCGCCATATAAGGTGAAGCGATGGTTGGGCATCGCTTCATCTTATTCTGATGTGTTCGTTGATAGATTGAAAGGGCAACCTTATACTTATGGCGGGTATGACGGTATTGATGTGTCGAAACACAATGGAGTTATCAAGTGGAAGGAAATAGCGAAGAACAAGCGAATCAAGTTCGTTTATATCAGAGCTACACATGGTAAAGGATATGCGGATCGACATTATCGCCGAAATATCAGACTGGCTCGTAAATATGGGTTGAAGGTGGGGGCTTATCATCTGATGTCTGCCGGCTCTTCTGTAACTGCTCAGTTCCGGGATTTCCAAAAGATGGTGAAGAAGAGTGAGCAGGACTTGATTCCTGTATTGGATGTGGAGGAGAAAGGCATCCTGGGAAGATGGAAGGGACGACAGCTGCAGGATAGCATACAGGTGTTTGCTGACTTGGTGAAGAAACACTATGGCAAGTATCCTATCATCTATAGCAACGAGAGCTTCTATAATAAGGAGATGGGGGCGAAGTTCAATCGTTATTATCTCTTCATCGCCAATTATAACTCCAGACAACCCTCTATCGACGGCAGAGGAAAGTGCAATATCTGGCAGTATTCAGAAACCGGACATTTGCATGGTATTGGAGAATGGGTAGATTTAAGCAGATTCATGAATAGTACAAACATCAAGGATTTGATGCTATAGGCATTGATGATTTCATACACATAAGCGAGTATTTGGTACAATCCACGGATGGATAGCATCATTACTTGCTTATTTTTTTCTACTTTTGCACTATTATGAAGAAGTTATTGATTATATTGGGAATACAGCTATTGCATGCATGGAAGTTCCTACCATGCCCATCAAGCGGTCCCTCGGGGAACACGTGATGGGGAGCTGGTGAACAAGAGACGAGCAACGAGGGATCACGAGGCGGGCAACAAGTGCCCAAACCGAGAACCACAATTTGGGCAATATAAAAAAAAGTTGAAATATATAAACAACAAGGGTGAACCAAGAGTCAAAGACTTTTGATTCACCCTTTATCATTATCATAAAATTATTTCCGACAGACTAATCTAATCCCACAGACACTTATCCAATTCTGCACAAATAGCATCTTTCTGTAAATGCTGGCCAATAAAGACAATCTTAATCATACGGTCGCCAACCTCAGGATCCCATTCCTTTCGAAGCTGTTCTTCTCGCTGAAGAAGCTCTTCCAACTGATCCTTAGGCATTGTAGCCAACCATTGTCCAGCCTGCTTAACAGTTTTCTGCTTACCAGCCTGTTCAAAGACATAACACATATCTTTTTCGTCTGCAAAATAGCAGATACCTTTAGCTCTTACAACATCGCGAGGCCATTTTCTGGCAACAAACTCATCAAACAAGCTTAAGTCGAATGGCTTACGGCTATAATAAACGAATGTTCCAATGCCATACTCTTCAGCTTCGCCTTCCTCATGGTCGTGGTCATGATGGTGGTGATGCTCGTGACCATGGTGATGTTCATGATCGTCTTCATGATGGTGGTGATGATGCTCATGCTCATCGTGGTCATCTTCATCATGATCACCATGTTCATCTTCATTCTTCCCATTACGCTCAGCTTCGATTTCCTGTATCCAACCGGCAGAAGTAGCTACAGTATTCCAATCAAACTTTTTAGTATTGACGATTTTATCCAAATCTACATCACCATAATTGCATTCAAAGATTTCTGCCTTAGGTTGGATGGCCCGAATAATCTGTTTCAGTTTCTCCAGTTCCTTTGGTTCAACCTCAGCTGCCTTATTCAAAAGAATAATATTACAGAATTCTATCTGCTGAATAACCAATGAAGCCAAATCCTCCTCATCGATATTATCCTTCATCAAGTCATCGCCATTTGCGAATTCATCTTTCATACGGAGAGCATCCACTACCGTAACGATACTGTCAAGACGGAGCACACCATTCTTGATATATTCTGGACCTAAAGAAGGAATAGAACAAATGGTCTGGGCAATAGGAGCTGGTTCGCAGATACCACTGGCCTCGATTACGATATAGTCGAATTTCTTCATATCAGCAATCTCTTTCAGCTGCTCAACCAAGTCCATTTTCAAAGTACAACAGATACAACCATTCTGAAGAGCAACAAGAGAATCATCCTTCTGACCTACAACACCCCCTTTTTCAATCAAGGCTGCATCAATATTTACTTCGCCAATATCATTTACAATAACAGCGAATTTTATACCCTTTTTATTTCCCAATATTCTATTGAGTAATGTTGTTTTACCACTGCCAAGATAACCTGTCAGCAATAATACTGGTAATTCCTTTGTATTCATTCTTATATAATTATATAATTAAAATTTCTTGTCATACAAACAACAAATAGTGTGCCACTAAATATAAAAAACCAGAGACCTTGGCTTTTTATGCCAAAAAGTCTCCGGTTTTAACTTATATTTATTTTAGAAAATTTTGATTACTCTTATTTTCTGAAATTTTCAAGACCTTTGTTCAAGAAATCCAAATATGCAGGAACATCTTCCTTATAGCTGAAGGAAGCGGTAAGAGGATTACCTTCATCATCCACTGCCACATAGAAAGGCTGCGCATTGGCACCAAACTTACTTGCCTGCAAATAACTCCATTTATCTCCAACAGTTCTTAAAGTCTTCTTCTCTCCGTTGAAAGTAACTTCCATCGGTTCTGGAAGAGGAGTCTTATCATCCACATAAAGAGAAATCAGAATATAATCCTTGGTCAATTTATCTGCCACAGAAGGGTCAGTCCATACAGCAGCCTCCATCTTACGGCAGTTCACACAACCAAATCCGGTAAAGTCAATCAAAACTGGTTTTCCTGACGCTTTAGCTGCTGCCATACCTAATTCATAATCCTTATATGCAGGTTCAACCGTCTTTGTGTTGAGATTGAAATCCTGTGTATTGACTGGTGGAGCAAAAGCACTTACTGCCTTACAAGGAGCACCCCAGAGACCAGGAATCATATAGATGGCAAATGCAAGAGAGCAAAGACCGAGCATGATGCAAGGAACAGGCATTGGCTTATTGATATCGCCACCGATAGCATCAACCTGGAACTTCAGTTTACCGATAAGATACAATCCTAATGCTGCAAAAATAACAATCCACAAGCACAAGAATACCTCACGGTCGAGAATATGCCAGCCATAAGCGAGATCGGCTACAGAGAGGAACTTCAAAGAGAATGCCAACTCTACGAAACCAAGCACAACCTTGATAGTCTCCATCCAAGAACCTGACTTTGGAGCAGACTTCAACCATGATGGGAACAATGCAAACAAGGTAAATGGCAAAGCAAGAGCAATGGCAAAACCGAACATACCAATAGTAGGAGCCAACCAATCACCTGATGTTACAGTCTGAACCAAAAGCAAACCGATAATAGGAGCAGTACAAGAGAATGATACCAATACAAGTGTAAATGCCATCAGGAAGATAGAAATCAAACCAGTAGTATTGGAAGCCTTGTTGTCAACTGCATTTCCCCAACGGTCTGGCAACTTGATTTCAAACCAACCGAAGAAAGAGAAAGCAAAGACTGCCAGCATCAGGAACAAAATAATATTGAACACAGCACTTGTTGACAACTCATTGAGTTTACTTGGACCAAAGATGGCAGTAATAATCAAGCCAAGAGCGAGATAAATGACAACAATAGACAAGCCATAAGTAACCGCATCACGAATACCTTTCTTCTTGTCATTCTTTGCTCTTTTCAGGAAGAAACTTACTGTCATAGGAATAATAGGCCAGATACAAGGCATAACAAGTGCCAACAATCCACCTACTAAACCCATGATGAAAATATAGAAAAGTGAATGATTAGCAATATCATTATTGCCTCCAAAAGCCTGAAGTTCTTTCACTACCGGCTTCCAAAGTTCCTTAGTATCCAAAGTCTGAAGGGTAGAGGAAAGTGCTGCAGAATCCAAAGCCTGGGTGCTATCTACAGCTACAGCATTTGCATTCAACTTAGCCAGAGAATCAGCCTTTGCCTTAGCCAGCGCGGTTGGATCTAATTTGTCATCTTTCTGTGCCTTATCCTCCTTGGCAGCTTTGCTATCTACAGCTGGAGATTTACCACTTCCCTTGAAGGTTGCTTCACTTGGAGGCATACAGTTCTGATCGTTGCATGCGCCATATTCTACATATACGTCAATATGGTAATCAGGCTTTGTGAATTTGATTTTCTGAACGAAAGTAACGCTTCCCTCAAAGTAGCGCAATTTCATACCAAAAAGATTATCAAACTTGGAAATTTCATTTCCTCGTGGCTGCAACTTGCCTACAGCTTCAGCACCATCCATCTTATTGACATTGAAGGATGCAGAAATAGGTCCATCACCACCTAAGCCTGTTGAATAAACGTGCCAACCTGGTTGAATCTTACCAGTAAACACAATCTCTGCCTCCGGCGTACCATTTGTTTTCAATGAACTGGTAAATTTTACCGGATTCATCATCTGAGCTTGCGCAAACAGTACTACCATGAGTAACTGAAGAATTACTAATGCTTTTTTCATATTTTTCTGTCTGTTTATTATTTATACTGCAAAGATAGACAAAATAGTTAATATTCTTGCATAAAATATAAAATAATATGCAATATCTAACATTATTTTTTAAATTGAGTTTAAATTAATACGTATCCATAGAAAGAAAAGGGTACTCTGACAAGTAAGTTTTAAGAGAATTTAAACATTTACTTGTCAGAGTTTATCAATCACATTTATTTGCAAAGAGTCTTATAAGGACATAATTCACAGCGTTTTTTATCCTCTGTAGGAGCAAATTGCGAATTTGGATCAAATATATCTGAAATCAGATGATTTAAACCTTCAAAGAATTTCTCTTTGTAAGGAGATACGTCTGAAATGTATTCTTTTCCAAACTTCAATGTTGGCTCATACCCGCTTGCTCCAGATTGCTGAATAAACAAGAGGCCAGGACTTACCGGCTCATTGGCAGGATTGAGTTTCTTGCTCTGCTTGACAATATACGAATATAGCATAGCCTGCAGATAGTAATCTGTATGTTTATCAAGTTCATTTGGATCAAACAGACTCTCCACTTCTTTAGGTAATGACGAAGGAATACGTCCCGTTTTATAATCTATCACCCTAATTCGTTCTCCGAGAATACTGTTATCAGAACTTTCAGAAGCCGAAACTTCATCAAGTCTGTCTATGAATCCGCCCAATCTCAAATTCTTTGTACCAGAAGGAGTAGAGAATTCAAAAGTTTTTTCTACCTTTATCTCCAAACCTTTGATAGTAAAAGGAGCCAGTTTTATATCAATATACAGCAATTGTTTCAAATAATTGGTAATTACTTCACGATTGATCAGCTGCAAACCATTATATTGAGGAGATTTTTTCTGATCCTTGATTTTGAACAGTTCTTCCTTAAAAGCCTGATCGACCAGTCTGTAAAGCAAGCTCTCATCTTTTATCGCATTCTGAATATCTCCTTTGGTAATAACGATAGGTCTGATCAGGGATTTTTCCCCATCAGTTCCGATCTTAATATCAGAACTACTTGCGAATTTCAAATAAAACAACTGAGCAGCTCTATGGAAAATATTTCCAAACATCCTATTGTCCATATCATCCTCCAGTTCTTCTGGCTCTCGAATACCCAATATATATTTGTAATAGAAGCTCTTTGCACATCTCATGTAAGTATTGAGGAAAGTAGGAGTTATCAGACGAGGCTCATCTAAGATTTCCATCATCTTAGGAGTTTTAACTATAACTTCCGCCTTATGAGTTTCAACATTTTGACCAGAGACTATCGTTTTTCGACTTATCACATGTTTACTTTCTACTAAGAGTTGGAGCATGAAACGGCTCATTTCACCAGTATGTCCTTCATCTGTAGAACTGTTGTAAGCAAGAGTTACATCCTGTGCTCTTTGGATAAGTCGGTAAAAATAATAGGCAAAAATAGCCACTTTATTATCAATAGTAGTCAGACTATGAGCCTTACGGATGGAGTAGGGAATAAACGAAGAATCATTGACACCTTTCGGCAAATTACCTTCATTACATGACAATACAAGAATATGGTCGAAGTCCAAATTTCTGGTTTCCAATACACCCATAATTTGAACTCCGATGACCGGTTCTCCATGAAAAGGCACATTTGTGCTTTGGAAAAGTTGCTGAATAAGACGTTGCAGGGTCATTATGTCGATATCCAAATCGCCAGATTCAACCAAACATTTCAATCTATTAATTAAGGTATAGGTTCTGAAAAGAGATTCTTGAAACAAGGAATCCTCCCCATCATTTGCATGAGAACCGATAAGTCTGAGTATGTTAACCAGATAACCGATCAAAGCCAGGCATCTATTTTCAGAGGCTTCCAAATCGGCGAACAGCATATTCATACCTTCATCTTCCTCTGTACATAGTACATCCCTGTCAAGAAAGTAAAGTTTCTGTTCTTCTATTTTATTGAGAAGATCCTGATAATTTGAACTGATATACTTAGCATAAGGATGGCGTAATGCCTTGACCACATAATGCAGACGAAAAGCAGTAGAGCCCTTGACACTTCCTATCGTCTGAAGATTGATTAATTGCATGATCAGACTGTAAAAAGGTGTCTGTTTAAGCGGATAGCCTAAGGTAATATTCACATGACTGTCAATTTCTGTAGGCAAGGAATGAATCACGGTAGAAAGCAAGTTTTCATCAGCTAACACGATAGCAGTTTTGCGGCCAGTCTGATAGCGTGGAACCAGATTTCCATGATTATCCTCGACCTTTTCCATCAACCAATCATTTACGTATCTTGCCTGGATATTCTCAGTTGCAGCATTGATATACGTGATTTTCTTTTTGGAGTTCAGATTATTATAGATATCATTTTGAATCGAAGGTTCAGACAACTTGTTGCCGAAAAGTTTCAGATATTGATTGATATAGACACCCGCTTCATTTTTATTCTGGCCAACATAATATTTGTCATAGTCCCAGTAAAAATGACAAGTAGCATCCTGCTTGATATGCCTGTAAAGGGCAGTCTCTACTTGCTGCATCATGTTGAATCCTACAAACAAGTAGGTATCATAACGCAGGTTCAAAGTGTCAGCCTCAATCACATGACGATATAAAGCGCCTTCATAGGCAAGCCCCTGACTTGCCAATCGCTGATTGAAATCCGTATAAATATCATACAAATGATTCCACAAAGCCATGAAACGACGTTTTAATTCCGTATTCTGGGTGTCCTTGAAATTACCAAAGAATTTCTTCAGAATTCTTCTCTTTTCTTCATCAAGATAACTGTCATCATCCAATTCATGAAGATCAGCTATATTAATAAAAATCTTTCTTGCATCACCAAGATTTTTATCCAGGTCATCAAAATCAGCCAACAGAAGTTGCCCCCAACCATAAAAATGATCGAGCGTTTCATCAACACCTGTGCATTTCACAAACGACTTGTGCAAATCACAGATTAATTTTATCGGGTCTGCCAGTTGTAAAGAAGTATTCTGGAGAAACATATCACTAATTGTCATGTAATTAGGGCTCCAAAATGGTTTCTGTACGATTTTCATCAGCTCTTCATTTAAGAAAAGGCTGGCACGCTTATTTGGAAAAACAACCATGATACGACTTAAGTCTGTACCATAATCTTTAATGATATCTTCAGCTACGTATTTTAGAAATGATTTCATTGTAAATTTCAAACAAAATTATTAAACAAATTAATCCTCAAGAACAACATTCTCCACCTTATTAGGATAAACGTACCACAGATAACCCTTTACGCAGGAATACCCCATTCCCTTCAGTTGAGACATGTATTGCCTTACCTGGTCATGATATTCTGCATGAGGCTTACCAAACTTGAAGTCAATCACGATAATCTCGTTTTCTCCTACAAGAACACGATCCGGACGGTCCTTACAAACCTTTCCATCCTTATCCAAATAGAGGATACTGGTTTCGTTCAGTACTTTCCATTTATCAGAGAACCACTCACTGACAAGCGGACTGTTCAGTCGAGCACGCAACATTTTTTCGATTTTTTCCTTCGAAATATTTTCATCATAAAGCACACCATCAAGTTCTAGTTGCTTCAAAACCGACTCAACATCAGCCTTTGTCTTTATCTTTGAAAACAATTCATGAAGAACCGTTCCGATTTTAATATAGAACTTCTGCTGTTCCTCAGACTCATCACCATGCATAAAGAATTCACTCTGCAGACTTGGTTTAAAGGAATGCAGATCAGATTTCACCTTTATCTGCACAGGCAAGTCCACTGCTTTCTGCATAAATACATTATTATTTTCGGCAAACGCTTCCTCTTTGGAAGAAGCATCTATCTCTCCATATTCGAAGTAAATATCATCGGTTTTCTTGTCTGTTCCATTTCCTTGAAATTCGAGAGTCTGTTCCTCATACTGATCAGAAGCATTCTGGGCATTCAATGTATTGTAAACAGCTTCCAGACTATCTTCGATGATAAAACTTCTCAGCGAAGCAGCACCTCGTTTACCATATACAAACAGATTTTTACCTGCTCGCGTGAATCCTACATATAGCAAATTCAAATTATCAACCATATTCTGCAAATGTTCCTGATAGTAATCTTTCTCATAAATACTACCAACCATTTTCTTTGCAGAAAAATCGACAGGCACCAAAGGAAGTTCATTGAATGGTGCAACCTGAGGCGTACACCAAATCGTATCAGTCTTCTCTAACGCCCAATCACAGAAAGGCATGATGACATTGTCAAACTCCAGACCTTTACTTTTATGAATGGACAAGAGCCTGATTCCGTCAGCCTTATCACTATGAATGCTTTTAGAGTGAATATTCTCATCCCATTCATTCAAGAAATCATCGATATCGCCACCATTATCTGAGAGATAAGAAGACAACTGGTCATAGAATGCACTTACGTATGAACTTTGTTGAGAGAGCGTTTCTATTTCTCCCAATTTAAAGTAACTGTAAAGCGACTCTGTCAAATCCAAAAGAGGCTTTTGCAAATAAAGTTCTCTTTCTTCCAAGAATTTTTCTGCTATCTGCCTGTCTGCCAGATATTTCATGCAGAACTTCATCAAGCCAGCCTTAGCTATATCATCATTCGGATGAGCCAGACACCGAAGAGCAGTAATCATCACATTCACAGCCTGAGAGGCGTCGAGTCTGAAAGCCTCATCAGATACCAAAGGTAATGGAGTTGCACTATTAGCCATCAGATAATCAGCAATATTCTGTATGGTCTTATTGCTTCTCACTAATATGGCAATATTCCTGTATTTTACACCCGCATCGACAAGTTCGTTGATGGTATCTAAAATCATACCCATCATCTTGTCCTGATAGTTTTCAGAATTCTCATCTTCTTTGATACTCTTCTGTCCCAAGAGATTAATCCTTACATAGCCACATGCAGGCTTTTTCTGAGGCACACATTGCCTTACATCACTATAAGCCTTCTTGAGTTGAGCAGCACTGGAGTCATCAGAGTCGGAGCCAGATTCAGAGTCGGAAAAAGTATGAGGTAAATCTTTATCCGTTATGGCCTGATATTCTTTTTCAGCAGCAGCCTCGAAGAAAGCGTTATTGAATTCTACGATATTCCTGTCTGAGCGATAATTGTGAGAGAGTGACTCTATTTGAATTGTATAATTAGATGGAAACTCAGATTCTATATTATTAAGCAGACGCCAATCACCAGAACGCCATCTGTAAATACTCTGTTTTACATCACCTACAATTAAATTTCCTGCATTCTGATGGCTCATTGTCTCTTGTAACAGCACCTTGAAGTTTTTCCACTGGACAGTACTGGTATCTTGAAACTCATCAATCATGACATGCTCCAACTGAGAACCGATTTTCTCAAAGATGAAAGGGGAGTCTTCATCCTGAATCAAAGAATGAAGAAGAGTCTGTGTATCGCTAAGCAAAAAACGGTTGGCATCTCTGTTCATTTCTCTGACTCTCTTTTCAATACTTCCCAAAAGACGTAATTGATTCAGATGGCGCAAAGTAAGTTCACAACTTTTATAGATACGCAATAATTTGGGCCTTGAGTTTTCCGAATAATGAAGCAGTTGGAATAGTTGGGAAACCACTAAGTCATATGCTGGATTACCAGCTTTAGCATCAGACTTTTTAACCCAGGATTCTTCATTATCCAGACATTTTACCAATGTCGCATTTACCAAGTCATCATCATTGAATTTACCGTTTTTCAATTTGGAAAAGTAACTCCATATACCTCTGGTCTTATTTTGAAAGTCATCTGCCGAAAGTCCGTTTTCATCCAATGCATCAAAAAAGGTAGCCGCAATCTGGTCAAAATGCTCTTTAGCTTCTGCTTGCATTTTCCTCAATTTTGAAGAAAAAGCCTCGAAAAAGCCTTCTTTTTCAATACAATTATTCAGCGCATCAGCATGATCCTTATAGAAATCCTTGAAGATGTTCCGTCCAAAAGCTTTTATTTGATTAATCACATTCCAGTTTTTGTCATCTGCAATATTTTCCTTAATATAATCCATAATCCAAAAGAGAAGCTTGTCTGTCATCTGAAGTTCTTCAATCAATTCATCTACAGCCTGTTCTTCTATCTGGACATCATTAAGGCCAATTCTCAAATTAGCGGTCAAATCAAGTTCACGTGCCAGATTACGAAGTACACTCTGGAAGAATGTATCAATCGTTTCGACGCGGAAATAATTATAATTGTGGATAAGATTTTTCAAAGCAATACCAGCATTTTCAATAATCTGCTCTTCTGACATCTGAGATAATACCCCCTTGATTTGCTCCTGGTAATCTCTTGAGTCATCCAGCCGGTTCGCTATTCCATATAGTTTGCTGAGGATTCTATTTTTCATTTCCTCAGTTGCCTTGTTAGTAAATGTTACAGCAAGAATATTCCTGTATGCAGATGGGTCTTGTATCACCAAAACCATATACTCTTTAGCCAAAGTAAAGGTTTTTCCAGAACCTGCACTCGCTTTATAAACAGTAAGTTGAGAATTCATATCTTATTGCTTGTATATTAAATTGTTATTACCATTCTCTAAATAATTCGAAGCCGAATTTACAACCGACTCCCTGGAATCTTGTATTTTGAAAAGAAGCAAATATGCCAACCGAAGCCACACGAGTTTTGAACCCGTATCCCCATTCCGTATAAGGATGAAGATGTCTAACCATGAGGGCATTGACATAGTATCGTTCATTTTCTATAAAACGTCCTACCCATGGCAACCAGGCAGCAAAGAGCGCAGGCGACTCATAGGTAACATTGGAACGAACATAATAATCTGATGCATTATACCATCCTGAGTTAAGCAATTCAAATTCACCTGCCCAATCATCATTCCAGCCGCCAGGTAAATTATTGTCCCTGAAATTGGTATAATCAACAAAATACCAATGGTCACCTTTCTGAGTATAGAATCCAGAACCCAAACGCAAAGAAAGGCTCCGCCTTCTTGACATGTTGATAATATCTTGCATATCCATTTCAACCCGTTCGTAGCTGATATTGGAATGAAGAAAATGATTAAAACTTCTTTCATAATCAACTTTTACGACAGGACCGTTTTTCCCGATAGGATACCAAACCAGAGCCAATGCTGGCGCAACTGATCTATACAAACTTGGGAAATTGTTTTCCTTATAAAATTCCGGACTTATAGATTTACGCTGATGGGCAATGACTCCCACCTCAAAACCTATATAGTTATTGAACATCCAATGATTCGTCAGTCGCCAATAATTATCCTTAAAAGCCGTATAATCACCATATGGGAAATTGATAAGACTATCTTTTTTCTCACTGATATCCAATATACGGCGAGCCACAACATTGGTATTGATTCGGTTACCATTACCCAGTTCAAACTGGAGGAATCCATCATGCTTTTTATTGTAGTTAAGAGTAGCAGGAATACTGAAATAGAAGCGATGCTGCTTGAAAGCATAACCAGCTTTAAAGCGAAGAGCAAATTGCACATCATCACTAAAAGAATAGCTTCCTCGTACATCAAACTTATATACAAATCCCTTGCGTTCGGAATAACCCATATAAAGAGGATTCAGAATAGGATTAATTCTAAGGTACCCCTGATTTTGTTTTCCGAAATTTTGCTTGATACGATTTAGGACATTATCACCCACAATATCCCATAACACATCTTTTACAAAGGACTTTTTATGTTTTTCGTTTTTGGCCAAAGAATCCCTTTCATTCTTTTTCTGATAATAATGGTTCAAGAAATGCAATTCTTCCTCATTCAACGGGGTAGGGCGCACCTTTGCCATCAATGTAGTATCTTCAACATTATTCAAAGAATCCGACAATAATTTCGGCAAGCCATAAATAGTAGAATATCTGGCCGTTATCTGATTACCCATAAAACGGAAATTAGCTCTGAGGTCACACTTCTTCGGATACAAAGAGCCCACAGAATCCTCTTTATTCATCACTACACTGATAAAGAAGCGGGTCATATCATACTCACCCTCAAAATCAACCAAATTTATTCTACCCGTATGACTATCCACAATAGCCATACTCGTAACCAATTGAGTATTTTTCAATTTAGGGTAGGCATAAACCTGAGCCTTTCCAAATGGAAGAGCCGTGACCATATATTTATAATATTTTCTGTTTGACCGATGATAGGGAGACAATATATTGTCTTGAAAAAGGCATTCACCATAAACATTCGGAGTAAGGTAATTCAGCAGGGAAGGCATCGCATTCCTTTTGTGAGGAATTGTAGTAATACATAGTAAACGATGAGGAGTCATCTTATTCTTCTCTTTTACCGTGTATTTACTATAATATTCTCCCATAAATTCTCTACCGGAACCATGAGCTATCGCATAAAGCGAAGGAACCATAGCCAACGTAAAGTTGCGATGATTGGTACGCATCATAAATTTTGTGTATGCATAAGACTCATGAGTTTGTTCGGAACGCGAATAAGACAACAGATAATATCGATAGATACGATTCATCACCGAATCGCGGAAATCGTCTTTCGGTGTAACATTCCTTGCATATCCATCCAGCGATAAAGACAAGAAAATACAAATTATAATATGAACCAGAAGCCTCATAACAAAAAATCGGGAGCTTGAAAAAGCACCCGATTGCAAAGATAGTATATTTTTATGAAACAACAAAGAGAATTAAATGTTTTTTCAAAAATTACCCTAAGTATTTCATCAGAATTTTGACATTTCCGGAATCTCTAAGTTTTGTAATACTTTTCTCACGTATTTGACGAACTCTTTCTCGGGTCAATCCCATTTTATCTCCAATTTCTTCCAATCCTTTTTCAGTTTCTCCAATTCCAAAGCAGGCACAAACAATCTGTTTCTCCCTGTCTTTAAGAACCTTATCCAAAACCTGACGGAGTTCCATAGCCATACTTTCATGATCAACATGCTTATCTGTGCGACTATCATCACCACTGGCCATGACATCAACCATAGAATTGTCATCATCTTCACCGAAAGGCGCATCAATACTTACATGATGACCACTTGCCGCCATGCTTTGAGAGATTTTTTCCTCATCTATACCAGTGCGCTGTGCAAGTTCTTCTACACTTGGGCGACGCTGGTTTTCTTGTTCAAATCTATTACTTTCCTGATTAACCTTATTCAAGGAACCAACCTGATTAAGAGGAAGTCTGACTATTCTACTTTGCTCAGCTATTGCTTGCAAAATACTCTGTCGAATCCACCAAACCGCATAAGAAATAAACTTAAAGCCTCGTGTTTCATCAAATCTTTCTGCAGCTTTAATCAATCCGATATTACCCTCATCAATTAAATCAGTAAGAGTTAACCCCTGATGCTGATACTGTTTGGCAACAGAGACCACAAAACGAAGATTAGCCTCAACTAATCTGTTTTTTGCTCTTTCCGCAGCACGGCCACCTTTCTTTATGATTTGGGCTAATTCAATCTCTTCGTCAATTGACACCATTGGGGCACGACCTATCTCAACAAGATACTTATCAAGTGCCTCGCTGTTACGATTGGTTATACTTTTTTGAATCTTAAGTTGTCTCATCCTATGCTATTTACTCCTATTTTAAATTTGCGTATATATAATATCACGCAAATATAGGAAAAATATTGCATCATTGTTATTTTCATTAATATACTTTAACAATATATTTTTGGAGAAAAGCATATTTTTTATTACGGTTCACTTCAGATTAGAGATAAACTGCTTGAAAGAATCATGATAACCATTAAATACATTGATATCTACATGACCCCGAATTCCTGTAACCCTACCATCAGGACAAAGTTGCCAGAAAACCAATTTGATGTCAGGCTTGTATTCTCCATATCTTGCAATCCATACCTGATATTTTTGCTTTATATCAGTCGCTTGGCTCAAATAGCGATTTACAAAAGTCTGACTTACATAAATGATTGGTCGTTTTCCCGTTTCTTTTTCAACCATTCTTAACCATATTCTCATTCTGGACAGAAGGACATCCACGCCTCCCATCTTCTGGATTTGAGCTTTAGAAGGTTCAACATCAAGAACAGGTGGCAAGTCACCCGATTTGACATACGAATTTTTAAGGAATTGACGTGCCTGCAAAGTAGCAGGAGATAGAGTAGAAAAGAAATGATAACTTCCTACTTTATATCCATGAGCCCGTGCTGCTACATAGTCTTTTCTATAGAAAGGATTTAATAAACTTGCCCCCTCTGTACTTTTAATATAGATAAAACTAATCGGATAATTAACATCTCCATTAATTGTTTTTTTGCTGATATTGCCAAGATGAGAAATACGCAGACGTTTCCAATCGATATTGTATTTCTTTCCTTTTATAACATGCTGATATTTAGAGATATCAATACCGTAGATTCGATCAGAACTATAAACCAGACGTTCTCCTTTGTATTTATCCAGCACCCATTCTCCTATGCGTAACTGACTTTTATCTGCAACAGAAAAGCCAAAACCATCACGTTTTCCATGTTTCCAATTTCCCTGATAATAGGCAGCATCGGTAAAGCCCAACCATTCACCATGACCATGAGGCAATCCCAAAGAATCAACTTCACCATGATAGGTTCCTGTTGTGCCCAAAAGATAATCCAATTTGGCATCAAACAAAATAGGGGCAATACTCAAAGAAGTCAATTCTTTTGACTTATGAAAAGACAAAGCGCATGACTCTTCAGGTAACGTTTCAGAGAACAATTGGAAAACATTTCCACCAACATGTTTTAATTTCTCAATTTGTTTTCTATTAGCCTTACCAGAAGGACAAATCGCAACGAATTCCAAGTGACGAACTATCTTCAAAGACTTATGTGACAGATGATTTAGTGAATCCAACATCTTTCGAGTAGAATCACGAAGGTTTTCTTCTTTCAAAGCAACCTGAGAAATTTGAAAAAATCCTTCATCACTGGCATTGTGGCATTTTAAATAATAAGACAACTCTCCATCAATCCACTTTGCCTGGCTATACTTCGTTTTCAAGGAATCGATATGAAGTTGCACCAATTTTTCCGTATTTACATCCTTATATTTATTTTGCCAGATAGTACTATCAAAATCAGCATAAATACGACCTTGACAGGAAGGGACAAAAAAGTATTTATTGAAGAAATATCCAGTAGCAGAAATGGTATCTTTATCAAAATGATAAACCACTTTTCCTCCATCCAATATTTCATATTGAGAGTAAAGCTTGACAGGTATCATAGCCGATTGGATCTGCTTCTTAGAAAAGAAGCAACTGAAAGCTATCAGATATATGCAAATCAAAAGTGAAACAACAATCAATATAGCAACACTTAATCGATATTTTTTCTGTCCATTACCAAACATAGCACATTGAATTAAAACACCTTTATATAAATTGAGAGCAAAAGTATAAACTTTTTCGTTAAGTACATCATTTTTTTTCGTTTTTTTACTGAATTAAGCGAGATTTAGTTAAAAAACATCTTTGAATTTTGAAATGCCAATTTTAAATAGTAACTTTGCAATCGTATAGAAACATCATCAGACTTAATATTACAATCATGGTAAAGTATAAAATTCATATTTTAAATATGTGGATAGCAACATGCGCTTTGTTGCTATCTACAATTATACTTCACCATCATCATATGGGACAAGTTTGTTTTATAGAACAACAATGCGAATATGATGGAAATATTAATGATAAGCATACTGCACACCATGAGAAAGACAATGAGGGATGCAATATTCACCAGATGCATCAGTTCTTCTCTAATGGCAAAAATATAAAATCCATATACAAACATCTGGACTACGACAAAAATATTTTCGTAGCCCTATTGCCTTCTTCTATTCAATTGACCCCATGCTACAAGATTGTCATGTCAAAATGGCAACAAAAAACTATGGCAATCAAGTTAGGGGTTTCTGTGAATAGCTTTTTACGGGGACCTCCATTTTCTTACTTCATTTCATTTCTTTAGTTGATAACTGAAGACGCTCGCATCTTAAGATGAAATTCCATCATTTCATTGCGACAGAATCTATAAAGAAGCAGCTTGATCTATAAAGAAGCAACTTGGATTAAGTAGCAAATACTAAACAAAAGAATAAATAAGAAAATGGTGAAAAGAATATCTTTGATTGTAGTATGTACTGCAATCGCATTTTTTGCTTTCAGCTTTTATTCTGAAAGCAAAGCAGACACGAAGGAGAATGAAGAAAAGGAAGAAGAAGTGGATTTTCAAAACATTCCTTTAACCAGCAAACAACTGAATGCTATTGACCTCAAATTAGGAGAGGCTCAAAAGCGCGAACTGGATGCAATGCTTCATGTAAACGGCACATTAGTTCTTAGGGCTCAGAATATGGCAGACGTGGCTTCCCTCATGGGCGGTGTCGTCAAATCCATTTCTGTGAAAGAAGGCCAACAGATCAATAAAGGACAAGTTGTTGCAACCATTGAAAATACAGAAATCGTATCTTTACAGAAAGACTACTATTCTGCATATAAAGAAATGGAAAGCGCGAAACTTGAAATGGAAAGACAGAAAACACTCGCCTCCTCTGGAGCTGGCATCAAAAAAACATTGCTTTTATCTGAAAAAGACTATAAGGTGGCGAAAGCAAATCTTATAGGAATCGGTCGTCAACTGACTCAGTTGGGAATCTCTACTGCATCTGTGGCGAAGGGCAAATTTACAACTGTTTTTCCTTTATATGCTCCTATCAAAGGTACGGTAAGCGAAATTACAGCATCTTTGGGAAGTTACGCAGATATGCAGACACCTTTGATGAAAATCAGAAATAACAATGCTGTAGAATGTGACCTGAATGTTTTTGAACGAGATCTGAATAAAGTAAAGATTGGAAACCGAGTATTACTCTCACTCACCAATCAACCAGGCGTTAAAGTCTCCGGTCATGTCTATGGTATGAACGAATACTTTAACCAAGGGACAAAAAGTGTTGCGGTACATATCAAACTTGATGCGACCCGAGGCACAAACCTCTTTGATGGCATGTATGTATCCGGACAAATAGCGACAGGACGCCAGCTTTGTGTTGCGCTTCCTAACAAAGCTATTGTTAATATAGAAGGTAAACAATATATCTTTGCACTCAATAAACAACCAAGAAATGGAGAATACAGTTTTTCACGACATGAAGTGACAACTGGAGTCAGCAATGACGGATATACAGAGGTTTCACTCTGTAAGCACATACAGAATGGACAAAAGATAGTGACTGATAATGCTTTCTACCTGGCATCGCAGATTGGCGATCATGGAGAAGAAGATTAGTGTCCGGAAATTAAAATTATTAATCAATTTACAAATTTAAAAGGACATCATGTTTCAGAAACTAATAACAAGTTCCATCAAGCACAAATTTGTGGTAGGGTTCCTCACTATATCGCTCATAGTTTGGGGACTTTGGTCTTTGGCTACATTACCATTTGACTCTACACCAGACATCACAGATAATCAGGTTCAGGTAATTACCCAAGCACCTTCCCTGGGCGCTCAGGAAGTAGAACAATATGTAACAACTCCTATCGAGATGGCATTGGCCAATATACCACGCCTTCAAGAACGAAGGAGTATTTCCAGAAGCGGATTATCAGTTATAACATTAATATTTGATGACCAGGCTGATATCTATTGGGCCCGCTCTCAAGTAAGCCAGGTTTTAAACGACGCTGTAAAAGAGTTGCCTAAGAATACATCTACAGAAATGGGGCCAATCGCTACTGCGCTGGGAGAAATATATCACTATACAGTACGTACCAAGAAGGGTTATGAAAACAAGTATTCTCTCACGCAACTTCGCACGATCCAAGATTGGATTGTCAGGAAACAACTTTCAGGAACTCCTGGTGTTGCAGAAGTGAGCGGTTGGGGAGGATTTGTCAAACAGTACGAAGTAGCCATCAACACAGACCGATTGAATGCTAATGGCATAACTGTATCCGAGGTCTTCGACGCCTTGCAAAAGAACAACGCCAATACCGGCGGAAGCTATATTGAGCAAAACTCAAACCAATACTATATCCGTGCTATTGGTGTGGCTAAGACTTTTGATGATATTGCCAACATTCCTGTTAAAAATGTCAACGGAATCACAATAAAAGTCGGAGACATTGCCAAGATACAGGAAGGTCACGCAACCCGTTTTGGTGCCGTCACGAGAAATGGCGAGGGAGAGGTCGTTGCCGGAATCGCTATTATGCTCAAAGGAGAAAACTTCCAAGAAGTAAGCAAAAATGTCAAGTCAAGAATTGCCCAGATTCAGAAATCCCTCCCTGAAGGAGTCATCATAGAACCTTTCATTGACCGTACAAATCTTGTAAAGCGTGTTGAGGGAACCATAGAGCACAACCTGATCATGGGAGGTCTCATCGTGATCTTTGTATTGGTCATTTTCTTAGGAAACTGGAGAGCCGGACTGGTTGTTGCAAGCGTCATACCACTCAGTATGCTATTTGCTTTTGGAATGATGAAGACCTTTGGCATAGATGGCAACCTGATGAGTTTAGGAGCCATTGATTTTGGTATGATTGTGGATTCTGCTGTCATTATTGTGGAAGCTGTAGTTACCCATATCAACCAAAAGACTCAAAAGACGAGCCTCACGCAAGCCGAAATGGATGAAGAAGTCCATTTCTCAGCTTCACGTATCAGACAAAGTGCAGCCTTCGGTGAAATCATGATTATGATCGTATATGTTCCTTTGATGACCTTAGTGGGCATTGAAGGTAAGATGTTCCGTCCGATGGCTCTCACTGTATTTTTTGCCATACTCGGTGCCTTCATATTGTCACTTACGTATGTTCCGATGGCAAGTAGCCTCTTCCTTAGCAAGAAAATCAACAAGAAAGAGACTTTCGCCGACAAGATGGTCAAGAAAATACAGCAATGGTATCTTCCTGTCCTCAACTGGGTGCTGAAACAAAACAAGAACGTGATAACAGGTGCCGTTGCTTTGTTTTGTGTCAGTCTTGTGGCATTCAAGTTTCTTGGAGGAGAATTTATTCCAAGTTTGGAAGAAGGAGATTTTGCCGTAGAAATGAGTATGTCGCAAGGAACTTCTCTTTCGCAAATGGTAGAGAGTTGTACCAAGGCTGAGAAACTGCTGAAGGCAGAATATCCGGAAGTGAAACAAGTCGTTAGCCGTATAGGAAGTGCCGAAATTCCAACAGACCCAATGCCTGTCGAAAGAGCGGACATCATGATTTCACTCAAGCCAAAAGCAGAATGGACTTCCGCTGAAGCAACAGAAGAGCTCATGGAAAAGATGGAAGAAACACTCCATACGATTCCGGGATTAGAGGCTGAAATATCACAGCCTATCCAAATGCGCAATAACGAGTTGCTGACTGGTATCAAGCAAGATGTTGCAATCAAAATATTTGGAGATAATCTGGATGAACTCACTAAGTTAGGTGAACATATAGGCAAGATGATTAGTGGCATCCAGGGAGTAAGTGGTACATCTGTAGAACAGGTTTCTGGTTTACCGCAGATTCAGGTGGTATATAATCATGAACGGATGGCGGAATACGGAATCAACGTTGATGACATCAATCAAGTGCTTGAAACTTCATTTGCGGGCGGAACAGCCGGTTCCATTTATGAAGGAGAACGGAAATTTGACATTGTATTGAGGTTAGATAATAATGACCGCAATGTTTCATCTATCCAAAATCTTGCCATCCCAATAGGTTCCGGGAAAACAATTCCATTAACTCAGGTTGCAGATATCATTTATGAACCAGCTCCAGCACAAATCTCTCATGAAAATGGTGCCCGACGTATCTATGTTGGTTTCAACATAAAAGGTAGAGACGTGCAGAGTACAGTGGATGAAATACAGAAGCTGCTGGATGAGAAACTGAAGTTGCCGGAAGGATATTATTATACCTATGGTGGTGAGTTCCAGAATTTACAGAGTGCAATTACCCGATTGATGATAGTAGTGCCATTGGCGCTTATCATTATCTTCCTGTTACTTTATGCAACAGTTAAAAACGTAAGAGAAAGTCTGTTCGTATTCTCGGCAATTCCATTGGCTGCTATAGGCGGAGTATGGGCATTATGGTTTAGAAGTATGCCTTTCTCCATTTCAGCCGGAGTAGGATTCATTGCGCTGTTTGGTGTTGCAGTTCTTAACGGAATTGTACTCATCGGTGAGATGAATCAAATGCAGAAGAATCAGTTGTCATCAAAAGCAATAGAGTCTGGGCTCAGTAACACCCAACTTATTCACACCAGAATTATTGATAGTTGTATGATCAGACTCCGCCCAGTATTAATGACTGCACTCGTAGCATCGTTAGGATTTTTACCGATGGCTTTGTCACAGGGAGATGGAGCAGAGGTACAAAGACCTTTGGCTACTGTTGTTATCGGTGGACTCATCACTTCTACATTATTGACTTTGTTGGTTTTACCTGCAATTTACAAAACGTTTACTAAGAAATAAGTGGTTATATGAAAAGAGCAATAATATATATTACTTTGTTGTGTTTGTGTAGCAATATACAAGCACAACACAAAGTTCTCAATTTACAGCAATGCCTGAATATGGCATACGAAAAGAATTATAAGATTCTTGCAGCAAACAAGTCGATAGAACGTGCCAAAAGCCTTCAGGCCACAGCATGGGATATTGACAAAACCGACTTGACGCTGTCACAGGATCCTACATCAGGAGGAAGTACGGACAATTCCATTTCTCTCACTCAAAGTATAGAATTTCCAACTCTTTATATTGCCAAGAACAAGCAATTAAAAGCGGAAACTCAAGCTGAAAAGAGTAAGAAGAATGTAGTATTGTCTGAACTTATTTATCAGATTAAAAGCAATTACTATCAGTTGATATACGAATATGAACGTTTAAACATTCTCAACAAGCAGGACAGCATTCTCAACCGTTATCGGACAATAGCTGAAGCGCGATTCAAGGCAGGAGAAATACGCCAACTGGAATTACTTTCAGCCAATAGGATGCATCGTGAAAACAAGTTGGAGATGACGAATGTTCTCAGCGGAATCGAAAGTAAGCAACTCCTATTATCCGGTTTGGTAAATAGTGATGAACCCATCAAACCAGCAGACCGGAATTTAGTAGCATTGGATTGGGTACAAAACAGTTTCAACTACCAGCTTACTCCAGAAGGACAATATGCGCAAGACAGGATTACCGCAGCAGACAAAGCAGTCAGCGTAGCAAAAAACGGCTATGCACCCTCTCTCAGTCTTTCCCTTCGCAACCAGATGGTCATCTCCTCATGGGATCCATACCATGTCAACAGAAACAGGTTTGAAGGAGGCAACTTTATGGGATTTGAAGTTGGAGTAGGGATTCCACTCTTTTATGGTGCAACCAAAGCCCGAATCAAGGCTGCCAAAAAAGATAAAGAAATTGCAGAATATGAAATCAAGCAAGAGCAGTTGGATAAGCAACAAGAATATCATGCATGCTTGAGTAAGTGTAATGAAGCTTTTGTCCGAATGAAATATTATCAGGAGGAAGGCAGGCAAGACAACCAGAAACTGGAAGAAATGAGCCAGGCAGAATATGAAAATGGCGAAATATCATATATTGAATATGTTGAAGCACTGAACAACAGCATTGACTTCTACATGAAGAAAGCTGCAGCAATCAATGACTATAATCAAAGCGTCATCGAATTACAAAAACTGATGGGGAACCTGGTTTCTTCTGAAGGAAAGAAATGAGGCAGACATCCATATTATGATAGGAATAATAGGAAGATATTATGATAGGAATAATAGGATGAAATCTCATGACGACAGACGCAATGAATACAAGTCATACAAAACATTGTATTCTCATATTTGGAAACAGATCATAAAATGTAAAGAAAATGAGTGAACCCTTAGCAGAAAGAATGCGACCACGTTCTCTTGACGACTACGTTGGCCAAAAACACTTAGTAGGTGAAGGAGCTATACTCCGTAAGATGATAGATGCAGGAAGAATTTCCTCTTTTATCCTTTGGGGACCTCCTGGTGTAGGCAAGACAACATTGGCACAAATTATCGCTCACACGCTCAAAGTACCTTTTTATACTTTGAGCGCAGTGACAAGCGGTGTAAAGGATGTCAGGGAAGTGATAGAAAGAGCCAAAAACAACCGTTTCTTTGACTCCGCTTCTCCCATACTGTTTATTGACGAAATCCATCGTTTCTCCAAAAGTCAGCAAGATTCATTATTGGGAGCAGTAGAGAAAGGCATTGTTACCCTCATCGGAGCAACCACAGAGAATCCTTCCTTTGAGGTAATACGACCTTTACTTTCCCGATGCCAACTTTATGTTCTGAAACCTTTAGGAAAAGACGACTTACAGGGGCTTCTTGAAAGAGCTATCCATAAAGATGTCGTTCTCAAAGAGAAAGACATAACGTTGAAGGAAACGGGTGCAATGCTAAGGTATAGTGGTGGCGATGCCCGCAAACTGCTGAATATTTTGGAATTGATCGTGAATTCTTTCTCTTCGGATGAAATAATCATCACAGACGAGGTAGTAGAAAGAGAACTCCAGCAAAATCCTCTTGCTTATGATAAACAGGGAGAAATGCATTATGACATTATCTCTGCGTTCATCAAGAGTATCCGAGGAAGTGATCCCGATGCAGCATTATATTGGATGGCAAGAATGATAGAAGGAGGCGAGGACCCGCAATTCATTGCAAGAAGAGTGGTCATCAGTGCCAGCGAGGACATCGGACTTGCCAATCCGAATGCTTTACTCTTGGCCAATGCAGCTTTTGATACGGTCATGAAAATCGGATGGCCTGAAGCACGGATTGCATTAGCCGAAGCGGTGGTTTATCTTGCCACCAGTCCTAAGAGCAACAGTGCATATTTAGGCATCAATGCAGCAATAGCAAGAGTGCGGGAAACAGGAAATCTTCCTGTTCCGCTGCATATCCGAAATGCTCCAACCCAATTAATGGCAGAATTGGGCTACCATGACGGATATAAATATCCACATGACTATCCAGGACACTTCACCACCCAGCAATATCTTCCGAATGAAATTCAAAATGAGAGATTCTGGCATGCGCAGCACTCTCCTAATGAAGAAAAATTATATAATTGGATGCTAACTTGTTGGGGAGATAGATTCAAGGAATAATACGTTCAATCAAAATATAACCAAAACATTAGTAGGAGAATAACGAAATGATGATCAACCATGACCCGGAATTTGTCATTACACTACAACGTGTAATAGAATTCATAGGAACATTTGCCTTTGCATTGTCAGGCATAAGACTTGCAGCCAGCAAACATTACGACTGGCTGGGAGGCTTTGTATGTGGTATTGCCGTAGCAATAGGAGGAGGAACCATACGAGATGTCATGTTAGGTGTAAGACCTTTCTGGATGCTCAGTCCGATATACATGATATGTACGCTATTTGCACAGTGTGTCGTAATAGTATGCCACCATTATCTCAGACGTCTGGATACTACTTGGTTTTTATTCGACACATTAGGTTTAGCCTTATTCAATATAGCGGGCATTCAAAAAACATTGGAATGTGGCTTCCCATTTTGGGTAGCTATCATTATGGGATGCATTACGGGAGCTGCCGGAGGAGTTATCAGAGATGTGCTGCTCAACGAAGAACCAGTAATCTTCAGAAAGGAAATATACGCTATGGCTTGTGTAGTGGGAGGACTCACATACTGGTTGCTGAGCTGGTTGCAGGTTAGCCTATACATCACGGTCATTGCCACATTTGCTATCGTTTGCGCTATCCGATTCTTGGCAGTAAGATACCATATTTCACTACCAAAATTAAGAGACGAAGAATAAACAAATAATATAAATTAAAATGTATAAGAATCTAATCATTTTAGCGATGGCCCTTTTCCTTACATTGGGCGCATCAGCACAAAACAAACGTGAATTCCGTGGCGCATGGATCCAATGTGTCAACGGTCAATTTATGGGTAAAAGCACTCAGCAGATCCAGTCTATGCTCAGCAAGCAACTGGACGAGTTGGAAAAAGATGGTGTCAATGCCATTATCTTTCAAGTGAGAGCGGAATGTGATGCCCTCTATGAGAGCCAACTGGAACCATGGAGTAAATTCCTGACAGGAACCCAGGGGCAGGCTCCGAATCCTTACTGGGACCCTTTGGCATGGATGGTAGAACAATGCCATAAAAGAGGAATGGAAATTCATGCCTGGATCAATCCATACCGCGCGAAACACGGATCCACAAGCATGTCACAACTTAGCAAAAACAGTGTTGTCGTAAAACAACCTAAATTATGTTTTTCCTATGATAATTTAGTGCTTCTCAATCCTGGTTTGCAAGAATCTGCAGATTACGTCTGCAAAGTGGCTTCCGACATCGTCAGCAGATATGATGTAGATGGTTTTCATATAGATGACTATTTCTATCCTTATCCAGTAGCAGGCAAACAGATTCCAGACCAAGCCCTGTATCAGCAGAACTCTCATGGCTATTGGAATATTGGAGATTGGCGAAGAGATAACGTAAGCAGATTTGTAAAGCAATTGGGGGAGACTATACATCATGTAAAACCTTGGGTAAAATTTGGTGTTTCTCCTTTTGGTATTTATCGCAATAAAAGAAACGATCCAAATGGTTCTGAAACGAATGGTTTGCAAAATTTCGATGACCTTTATGCAGATGTACTTTTGTGGGTGAACAATGGTTGGATAGACTACTGCGTTCCTCAATTGTATTGGGAAATCGGACATAAAGCTGCTGATTATAAGACCCTTATTACCTGGTGGAACAAGTATGCAGGCAAAAGACCTTTATTTATTGGCGAAGACATTGAACGAACAGCGAAGTTTGCTGACCCAGAAAATCCAAGAAGTCATCAGCTTCCAGCCAAGCACAAGTTACACCAGCAAATGAAGAATGTAAAGGGAACTGTTTTATGGTACGCCAAGACAGCTGCTGACAACGTTGGAAATATTGGTCATACTTTAAGAGATTACTATTGGAAATATCCTGCATTGCCACCTCTTATGACTTTCTTGGATCATAAAAGCCCAAAAGACGTTAGAGGTCTAAAACTTAAATGGACAGAGCAGGGACCTATATTGAAATGGAAAACTCCTAAAGGAAAGAAATGGGGTGATGTGGCTAATAGATTTGTTGTCTATCAATTTAAGGAAGGTGAACCTATTGACTTAAACGATGCATCCAAAATTATGAAGATCACCTACGATCACAACGTGAAAGTACCATATATCAAGGATGGTAAAACTACCTACATTGTAACCGCATTAGATAGAGTGGGCAACGAAAGTAAAGGCAAGAAGAAGAATATCAAATTCTAAACTATACACTTTTCATTAAACAATAAAGCTCGGAAAGAAATCTTCCGAGCTTTATGTTTTATTGATATTGTCGAAGAGCTGATAACAATTCTATATTCTCACTCTTTTTACCGATCGTAATTCGCAGGCAGTTCTCACAAAGCTGCACTCTATTTCTGTTGCGAACGATGATGCCCTTATCAACCAAATAATCGTATATAGCCTGCGCATCCGTCATTTTCGCCAAGAAGAAATTGGCATCAGTAGGATAAACTTTTACGCAGATAGGAAGTTCCGTAAAAGCAGTCACCATTTTTCCTCTTTCCTGCAACAGATTCTTCACCCATTCATCTACCTGATATGGATCATTCAAAACATCCAGGGCATGCTGCTGGGTAAGTAAATTCACATTATAAGGATATTTCACCTTGTTGAACAAATCGATAATATCCTTGCTGGCAAAAGCCATACCCAATCTCAAAGCAGCACATCCCCAGGCTTTACTCATAGTGTTGAGCACTATCATATTAGGGAATTTAGACAAGTATGATCTGAACGGCTGAATACTGGAGAAATCACTATAAGCCTCATCCAAGACTACGATGCCATCAAAACGCTGCAATACACCAACAATCGCTTCCGGATTGATCAGATTGCCCGTAGGATTATTCGGACTACAAATCCAGATAACCTTCGTATGGTCATCACAAGCACTCAGTAACTTATCTGCCGTAATCTGATAATTTTCATCCAGCAACACCTGGCGATATTCCACATCATTCACGTCAGCACATACCTGATACATGCCATAAGTAGGAGCTATGGCAACCACATTGTCTATTCCCGGATTACAGAAGATACGATACACCAAGTCAATAGCCTCATCACTTCCATTTCCCAAGAATATATTCTCCACAGGTACGTCCTTAATCTTGCTCAAGACCTTTTTCACATCCGTCTGGAAAGGATCCGGATAACGATTATAGGGATCATTATACGGATTCTCGTTGGCATCCAGAAAGTTGTGAGCTTTCTTACCGGAAAATTCTGTTCTTGCACAACTATAAGGAGAAAGGTTCCAAATATTGGCTCTACAGAGTTCTTTTAATTCTTTCATATTTCAAAAATAGATACTTAAAATTAAAACGTCGAAATAGACAAAACTATTTGCCAACTTCATCAACTCTCACGCGCATCGCATTGGCATGAGCCTCCAACTGTTCGTTTTCAGCCATTACAACTACAGCGTTACCGATACTTCTGATACCTTCATCAGTCAAATGCTGGAACGTGATCTTGCGGTTATAACTATCCAGATTGACGCCATTATATGCCAGCGCATAACCATGAGTAGGAAGGGTATGATTAGTACCACTGGCATAGTCGCCAGCACTTTCGCAAGCATACTGTCCCAAGAATACACTACCTGCATTTACCACTTTCTCAGCCAATTCATCATAATTGCGAGTGGCGATAATCAAATGTTCAGGCGCATAAGTGTTGCTGAGTTCGATGGCCTCGTCATAATCCTTCACCAAGACAAGTTTAGAATTATCCAAAGACTTGGCAGCCATCTCCTTTCTCGGCAATTGTTCGAGTTGTTTTTCCACCTCATCCTTCACTTTCTCTATCATCTCTTCAGATGTAGAGATTAGGAAAACCTGAGAATCAACACCATGCTCAGCCTGAGAAAGCAAATCGGCAGCAACAAACACAGGATTACTGGTTTCATCCGCAATAACACATACTTCAGAAGGCCCCGCAGGCATATCAATAGCCACATCGTGTAAAGAAACATGTTGTTTAGCAGCCATGACGTACTGATTGCCCGGACCAAAGATTTTATATACCTTAGGAACACTCTCTGTGCCATATGCCATCGCACCAATCGCCTGAACACCACCGATTTTAAATATCTTGCTCACACCAGCAATCTTAGCCGCCATCAAGATGGCAGGATTCACTTTGCCTTCTCTGTTAGGAGGAGTACACAGTACGATTTCCTTACAACCGGCAATCTTGGCAGGTGTTGCAAGCATCAGGACCGTAGAAAAGAGAGGAGCCGTACCTCCAGGAATATAGAGGCCAACTTTCTCTATGGCAACACTTTTTTGCCAACAAGTCACACCAGAGATTGTTTCCACCTTTTCTCCATGAAACTGCTGGCTCTGATGGAATGAAGAAATGTTATGATGGGCTAACTCCAACGCATGCTTCAGTTCGAGAGAAACCAGACTCTCAGCCTCTTCCATTTCTGCATCAGATACAGATAAAGAGTCCAAATGAGCATGGTCGAATTTCTCCTCATAACGTATAACTGCGCTATCGCCATTATTCTTTACATCATTGAGAACACCTTCTACAGTAGCATTAAGCTCTGAAATATCCAGGTGTGGACGTTTCACTAATTCGTCCCATTCTTCCTTTGCAGGATAACAAATTACCTTCATTCCTTGATATTATTATTAATTTACTTTTATATTTGTTTCTAACTCCCAGAACATAAAATCAATTCAAAGTTCCGGATAGAAGACAGATATGATCACAACTCTTTTACAAGATCATCTTCTCGATAGGAGTAACCAGAATACCCTGAGCATCCAGCTCCTTGAGTTTTCCGATGATTTCCCAGAATCTCTTCTCATCGAGAACCGTATGGATACTACACCACTCATCATCAGCCAATGGGATAATCGTAGGACTCTTGATACCAGGCAAGACATCCGTGATTTCCTTCACCTTAGACTTTGGCGCATTCATCATGACATACTTCTTGTCCTGAGCAGAACGCACAGCTTCGAAACGGAACAACATTTCGTTCAGAATCTGATGCTTCTCTTCATCCATATTCCAATTACCGATAAGCAAAGCCTCGCTCTTCATCACGACTTCCACCTCTGCCAAATTATTGCTAACAAGGGTAGAGCCTGAACTTACGATATCAAAGATACCATCAGCAAGACCGATACCAGGACTAATTTCCACAGAACCAGTAATGACATGAATATCAGCCTTGATACCTCTCTGCTTCATGAAATTGCGAAGGATGTTGGGATAAGAAGTCGCAATTTTCTTGCCATTAAACCACTGCAAACCAGGATAATCAATTTTCTTAGGGATAGCCAGACTCAAACGACATTTGCTAAAACCAAGACGATCAATAATCTGGGCATTTTCACCTCTTTCCACAAATTCATTCTCGCCAACGATACCGATGTCAGCGACGCCGCTTGCTACACTCTGAGGAATATCATCATCACGGAGATACAAAACCTCGAGAGGGAAGTTAGAAGACTGCACCAAAAGAGTGCGCTTAGAAGCACTCACTTTAATGTCTGCTTCTGAAAGTAAATTCATGGTGTCATCGAAAAGACGCCCTTTAGATTGTACTGCTATTCGTAACATATTTCTTCATTTTGTTTAAAAAACATTGCAAAAGTACATCTTTTCGCTTGAATATCCAAAAAATTATGTAATTTTGTAACTTGAAATATGAATAAAGTATATTTATCGGCAATATTTGCATTATTTTTGTTGGTTTGCAGTTGTTCTAATCAGAAAACGCAACCAAATGTTACACCTTGGGGTACACCTATAGGCGAGGAGGATTATTCCAGTAACTCAAATCAAACGCAAGGTTTTACTTATGATGATATTGTATCAAATGGTGAATTAATCATGCTGACTGTCAACGGTCCTGATACATATTATATATATAAGAACCGGAATTTAGGTATGCACTATCTTCTTTGCGAGAAATTTGCCCAGAAAATTGGTGTCAGCCTGAGAGTGGAAGTATGTAAGGACACTACTGAAATGATCAGCAAGTTGGAAAAAGGGGAGGGCGACATTATTGCCGTACCCTTATCACGCAAGAAAGCGAAAGGTAATTTGTTGTTTTGCGGTCCTAAGCAAGATACAACCCAAGAACAATGGGCCGTCATAGGAGGCAACAACAGTTTGGCAGACTCTCTGAATGCCTGGTACAAACCACAATTAACTGCGGAAGTGAAAAAAGAAGAAGCATTTCTTTTATCCTCACAAAGTATCAGGCGCCATGTTTATTCTCCTTTCCTGAACAGAACTAAAGGTGTAATCTCGGAATACGATGGTTACTTTCAGCGATATGCTCCAGCAGCAAGAATGGATTGGCGTCTGATGGCTGCCCAATGTTATCAGGAGAGTTGCTTTGACCCAAATGCCAAATCGTGGGCAGGGGCTTGCGGACTCATGCAGATTATGCCTTCTACCGCATCCCATCTGGGACTTTCCATGAACGACATACATCAGCCAGAGGCCAACATCGCTGCAGCATCCCGCTATATGGCAGAACTTCAGGGGCATTTCTCTGACATCCATGATCCAAGCCAGCGAATCTTATATGCCCTTGCTGCATACAATGGAGGCTTTGCCCACATTAGAGATGCAATGGCTTTAACCAAGAAATATGGAGGCAATCCATACAATTGGGAGGAAGTTAAACATTTCGTCCTCAAGCTTAGCAATCCTTACTATTATAGGGATCCTGTCGTGAAAAGAGGTTTCATGAGAGGCACGGAAACTGCAGATTACGTAGAGCGCATTCAGAAACGATGGAGCGAATACTGTGGAGGAAATATCAGTAGTGGCAGAAGAATGATTTCACCCCGCAGTTATCATGTCACTCCGACAGAAGCAAAGAAGAAGAATAAATATAAAATTTAGAATCCCTTTTTAAACGATCAGAACAATGATTTTAGCTACAATACTTATCTATTTCTGCATATTGCTGATATTCAGTAAAATAACGTCACACAAGGCAAATAATGAAACCTTTTACCGGGGAAACCGCAGGTCTCCCTGGTACATGGTGGCCTTCGGAATGGTGGGCGCATCCATCAGCGGCATCACTTTTGTCAGTGTACCGGGAATGGCATACAAGATGAACATGACCTACCTGCAGATGTGTATCGGTTTTATTTTTGGCTATTTCATCGTAGCCTTTTTCCTATTACCTATCTATTATAAGCATAATTTAACGACCATCTATTCTTACCTGAAAGATAGGATGGGCTATCATTCCTATAAGACCGGCGCTTCCTTTTTTATCATTTCCAAAATCATAGGAGCTGCGGTCAGATTTTATGTTGTATGCATCATACTACAAAAGTTTGTATTAGACAATTTAGGAATCCCATTCATATTGACAGTTCCCGTCATGGTCATGCTGATATGGTTTTATACCCGCAAGGGTGGAATCAAGACATTAGTCTGGACAGATACGTTCCAAACTTTGTGTATGTTTTCTGCCTTAATCCTGATTATTTATTATACCATCAAATGCCTGGACTTCACTCCGATGGAGGCTTACCATGCCATTTGTGACAGTAAATATTCGCAGATATTTGTCTTCGACGATTGGATTTCAAGACAGAATTTCTGGAAGCAGTTCTTAAGTGGAATATTCGTGGTCATAGTCATGACGGGACTTGATCAGGACATGATGCAGAAGAATCTCACCTGCAAGACGCTTCGTGATGCCCAGAAAGATATGTGCACGTATGGCTTTGCTTTCGTACCAGCCAACCTGCTGTTTTTAGCATTAGGCATATTGCTGATATTATTGGCACAAAAGCAGCAAATGCCTTTCCCGGAATCACCGGATGATTTATTGCCGATGTTTGCAGCATCAGGCTACATGGGCAATATGGTTGTCGTATTTTTTACTATCGGTATTGTGGCTGCCAGTTTTTCCAGTGCCGACTCAGCCATTACGGCGATAACAACCAGCATTTGCGTAGATATCATGGATTCTCCAAAGGATGAAAAACTGCGAAAATATACGCATCTTGGCGTCGCCATTCTGTTTATTATTTTCATCATCCTCTTCAAGCAGATCAACTCAACAAGTGTGATAGATGCCATATACATTATCTGCTCTTACACCTATGGACCCCTTTTGGGAATATTTGGATTTGGAATCTTGACAAAACGGAGACCCAATGATCAAGTAACCCCCTATATTGCGATTTTGAGTCCGATTATCTGTTATGCAATCGACTGGTACTCATCCCATCATTTGGGCTACAAATTGGGTTATGAATTATTGATGCTCAACGGACTCATCACATTTAGCGGATTATACATATTTTCGCAAAAAAATAACGCAAAAATCTGCGCGTAGTCAGACCCACATTTCGGGAAGTCCCATAGTAGTTTTATTTTTGCGTGCCCACGCAAAAATTTCTCCTTGCCCACGCAAAAAATCAAGCAGGGGCATGGATAAAAAAATCCAGCAGGATATAGGATAGGAAAGAACAGTTCTATTAGTTATAAATACAATCAGGAAAGTTGAAATTCATCTTTCCTGATTTTTTTATTCTGAAAGTTTGCATATTAACAAAAAAAACTGTAATTTTGCACCCGATTTAGACAGATAACATTTTGATAATGAGACAGAAATAAAAAATGAAGATAAAATTGTTTTTAGGGATATTAATGGTCATAGGCTTTATGACTAATATCTCAGCAGCCAATCATTCTCACCTGCATGTTGTCTTATTGGGTGATTCCAATACGTTCATAGGTGGAGATGATTGCGACAAAGACAGAGGTTGGAGCAAATGGTTCAAAGAGAGATTTTCCCCTTCTACCTGTAAAAGTTATGCCAGGAGTGGCGCTACTTGGACTAATTGTTCTAAAACAAAGATTAATACAGAGGAATATTCTGAGAAGTTGACGGATAACAATGTCATTTTCAATCAAGTACTGAGATTGATTCAAGCAACAAAAGAAGGCAAGGAACCTCAGCCTGACCTGATTATGATTATGGCTGGAACGAATGATGCTTGGTTCAAATCTTCCAGACCTCAATTGTTTTCCCAAACTCCACAGCAGGTTTTTTCAGTTCCTTCCAATACCGTATTAAGGAAACCGATCCATCAGGTGACCTCCCTTGCAGAATCAGTCAGATACAGTTGCGAGAAAATAACGGAAGCTTTTCCCGAGGCCCAGATTGTATTGATAACACCGATGCAGATAGGTAAGCCTGGCGTTACTGGTATTCACAAAATTGGCGACATCATAGAAGAATGCGGCCATTATATGAGCCTATCGGTCATCCGCTTGGATTATGGCGGAACCATTCAGGGGGCAAGAGAAATCAACCGCAGGATTTTTACGACAGATGGAGTTCATACCAACATCAAGGGAGCCAAACGAAATGGTTACTTCATTGCCAACCAATTAGAAAGTCTGCTGTTGTATTAACTGAATCAAACAGACACTCTGTCAAAATAGAAAGTTTTACAAAACATAAATAAAATAAAACATAATGGTATTTTCCGATTTATTTTTCATCTTTGCGTTCTTACCAGCCTTTATGTTGTGCTATCTGTTAGCCTACTTGTTGGATAAGAAATTCTTCAAGACTGGCGAGCATCCAGCAAATATACGCAATGCAATACTTGTACTGTTCTCACTGATATTTTATGCTTGGGGCGAACCAATATATGTTTTCCTGATGCTGTTCAGCGTCATGGTCAACTACTTTGCCGGTCTTGGCATTGACAGTCAGCAAGCCCACCGCAAAAGGGCATTGGTAATCGGTTTGATATGCAACATCCTATTACTCGGTACTTTCAAATATGCGGGATTCTTTGCAACAACACTCAATTCGATAGGTATTCCAGTAGGCATTCCAAAGATTTCTCTGCCTATCGGTATCAGTTTCTATACCTTCCAGTCCATATCCTATCTCATAGATGTATATCGCCGTGAAGCGCCAGCCCAGCGCCGTTTCCAGGACTTGCTTCTCTATATTTCCATGTTCCCGCAGCTGATAGCAGGACCTATTGTCAGATATGATATTGTGGCATTGGAAATCAGAGACAGAAAGGTAAGACAGTATGACCTCGTAGAAGGTTGCTATCGTTTCTTGATCGGATTGGGTAAAAAGGTGATTCTTGCCAACCAGTTTTCAGAGATAGCAGACCAGTTCCTTGCCAACGGTCTTCAGAATTTATCTACCTTTGGAGCATGGGTGGGCATATTAGCCTTCACGCTTCAGATCTTCTTCGACTTCTCAGGATATAGTGACATGGCCATAGGACTGGGCAGATGTTTAGGCTTTCACTTTGCAGAGAACTTCAAGCATCCTTATTGCTGCACATCCATTTCAGACTTCTGGAGAAAATGGCACATGTCATTAGGTAGTTTCTTCCGCGACTATGTCTATATTCCAATGGGAGGAAACCGACGTCACCAGCCTCTCAACATCTTTGTGGTATGGTTCTTGACCGGTATGTGGCACGGAGCCAGCTGGAATTTCATCATCTGGGGTCTTTATTTCGGCTTCATCGTGATTGCCGAGAAATATACATTGCTGAAGGTGCAGGATAAGATACCTTCCTTCCTGCTGCATATATACAGTCTGTTGCTCGTCGTCATCGGATGGGGAATTTTCTATTTTGATGACTTTACCAAGATGCAACATTTCTTCGATGCGTTCTGTGGAAATGCCAAGAACGTATATGACTTTGCAGCAGAAAGTGCATGCATGGACAATTTCTGGTTATGGGTGGCAGGTATTCTGTTCTGTCTTCCAGTATATGATACGGTGACAAAGTTGTATAACAGATACCTGCCAAACAATACAAGGATGAAAAAGAACATCAGTCTTGTAACTCGCACGGTGGTGTCCATTATCCTCCTCACGCTGAGCGTAGCCTTGCTTGTAGGAGCTACCAACAATGCCTTCATTTACACCAGATTCTAATTTAAAATATACCCAAAATGAAAAGATTATATACATTAATAAATACTGCATTATTCTGCTCATTCTGCGCTCAGACAGTGATGGCAGAAACCCATTCCACATGCTATAAAACCAGAACGGGCATCATCATCAGCAAGGAAAACAACCAGATCAGAGCATTGGAACCATTTACCGGTTTGGCATCAGGAGGAACATGGTATTCAGCTGCCATCAATCAGTATCGGGACACGCTGAAGAATCATGTAAGAATCTATAGCATGATCGTTCCTACCTCTGCAGGTCTATACTGTCCTGAAGAAGCCAAGGAATGGATCCGCGATGAAGAACCGGTTATCAATAATATGTATCAGCATCTGGGGAAAGGCGTAGAAATCGTCAACGTATATCCTGTACTCAAGCAGCACATAGATGAGGATATTTATTCTCGCACCGACCACCATTGGTCTCCATTAGGAGCATACTATGCTGCCCGTGAATTTGCAAAGAAAGCACAGGTAAAGGTTCCCAATCTGAACGATTTTGAAGAGCGTACGGTCAACAATTTTGTGGGAAGTATGTATCATTACTCAAAGGACATCGCAGTGAAGAACTCTCCGGAGAAATTCATTTACTATATTCCTAAAGACAGCAATTATGTCACCACCTATGTGGGTCACAACATGGGTAAGAATAGGGTAGTGGCAAGTCTTACAGACCCCTTCACCGGACCATTCTTCATCAAATACAAGGATGGCAGCAGCAGTGCATATTGCACCTTCATGGGAGGCGATTTGCGCACAACGCATGTTAAGACAGACGTAAGAAATGGAAGAAAACTGATGATCATCAAAGATAGCTATGGCAATGCCTTGCCAGGATATCTTTTCGGCTCTTTCGAGGATATTTATGTAGTAGATTTCAGATATTTCACAAAGAATATCGTCAACTATGTCAATGACAATCAAATCACAGATATTCTCTTCGCCAACAACTTGCAGCATGCCTATGCAAAATCCACGGCAAGAGGCTTCGAGCGAATGTTGCGCCAATAACACTAATGAAATAATAGATTGTGATATTAAATAATTGCATTTAAAGTCATGAAACAGAATTATATATACATATCAATCATGAGTATAGTGTTCTTGGGATTTACCATCGTATTCCTGTTCTTCCCTCGGAGCACATACTCTGCACTTGAGAAGAGAGAACTTGCCAAATTCCCAAAGTATTCACTGGAAACTTTGAAGTCCGGTGAATTTACCAAGAGCATCAATTCCTGGTTCAGCGATAGCGAACCTTACCGAGACATCTTCATGTCTATGAGCATGCAGGAAAAGGATCTCATCAGCATGTCTGTGGGAGAAGAAAAAGTGACCTTCCATGCATCAGCAGATGCCACCGAGACATCGGGTCCTACAGATGAAGAGCTGGAAATGGGAGAGAGAAACGTAGGTAAATACAAGAATAATATTACGGCAGAAGAGAATGCCAAAATCGCCAACCGTGGTATTATCATCGTTGGAAAAGGAAAAGAGGTAAGAGCTTTGATGGCTTATGGCGGCAGTTCCAAGGGTGGTGTGGATTATGCCCAGTCTGCAAATGAATACAAGAAGGTATTCGGACCAAAGGTAAATGTATATTGCATGGTCATTCCGACTGCAGTGGATTTCTATTGTCCTGATAAGGCAAAGGGATGTTCTAATGAGGAACAACCAACCATCAACAACATCTATGCTCACTTAGACAAGGATGTTCATGCCGTAGATGTCTATACTGCACTGGGCAAACACGTGGCAGAAAACATCTTCCTCAGAACCGACCACCACTGGGCACCTCTTGGAGCTTTCTATGCAGCCCAGCAATTCGCTAAAGTGGCAAAGGTTCCTTTCAAGCCGCTTTCGAGCTATGAAAGAAAAGTGGTACATGGATACGTAGGAAGCATGTATGGTTATTCTCATGATATTTCCCTGAAGAATGCCCCGGAAGATTTCGTCTATTATGTTCCAAAGAACGTAAAATACGAAACCTATTATACGGATTATAAAATCAACCGCAATTACGAAGTCATAGGTGAAGGCAAGCCTTACAAAGGCATCTTCTTCTATAAGTATAAAGACGGCAATGGTGGCGCCTACTGTACCTTCATGGGCGGTGATACCCGAATTACCCGGGTGAAAACCACTGTCAACAATCATCGCCGTGTCATGATTCTGAAGGATAGTTTCGGAAACGCTCTTCCTGGTTACCTGTTCTATTCTTTTGAGGAAATCCATGTTGTCGATTATCGATATTTCACCAAGAATATGCGCAAATATGTCAGCGATAATAAGATTACTGATATTCTGTTTGCCAACAATATCTTTAATGCATATTCTAATAAGATATGCAAGAAATACACGAGATTCCTCCATCAGAATGGCACCGTCTTGCCAAGCATCAGTTCTGCAAGTACTTCATCCAAGTCAACAACTGCAGATTCTACCAAAAAGCAGAAAGTTACACACAGTACCCCTGCATTGAATGAAACGCTTGACGCGAAGAAGGATTCGCCTAAAGAACAGAGCAGTCATCATGATGCGACCAAGAAGCATGATAAACAACATGACAATCAGCATGTAGAAAAACAGAAGCCGGAATCCGTGCCTACAGAATCTGGCGACAAGCAACTGGCTGAATAAAATGAAAATAGGAAAATATTTTAGTACGGCAATACTGACCATCTGTCTGTTGTCTTTAGCCGTATCATGCAAGAAGGAAAATAAGAAGACGGAATATACGCCATGGGGGACAGTGATAGAGGATGGAGACTCAGGTGATGCTGAGGCTTCAGACTCCAGTTCCTCTGCCAGTACCTTCTCGCTCGCAGATATAGAAAACAATGGAGAACTGATCATGCTGACCCTGTCTGGTCCTTCTACCTATTATGATTATAAGGGAGTGGGCTTAGGTAAGGATTACTTGCTCTGTGAGAAATTTGCCAGTTCCATAGGCGTTTCGGTAAGAGTCGAACTCTGCAAGGATACCCTGGATATGATCAACAAACTGAAAAAGGGCAAAGGTGATTTAATCGCTTATCCGCTTAAGAAAGGGAAACGCAACGATATAGCCTATTGCGGTGCCTATCAGGCAACGAAAGAGAAAAATTCCAATCAGACGGCCGCCTCAGTCCAATGGGCAGTCAACAAGGGAAACAAATCTCTGGAAGAAGCATTAAACCATTGGTTTACGCCCCATATCTTAGCCAACGTCCAAAAGGAGGAGAAGAAGATACTTTCAGAAGGACTTATCATCCACAAAGTATATGCTCCTATGATCAATGCAGCAGGAGGCGTCATCAGCAAATACGACCATTTGTTTAAGAAGTATGCCCCTATGGCACGAATCGACTGGCGACTGATGGCAGCCCAATGCTATACGGAGTCAGGTTTTGATACCTATGCAAAATCATGGGCAGGCTATTGCGGACTGATGGCCATCATGCCTGGTACTGCCAAGGAATTAGGAATCCCCGTTTCCTCACTCACCAATCCGGAAGTCAACATCTCCGCTTCGGCTACGTGCATGGCGAAATTCGAGCGTATGTTCCAGGATATAGGCGACCCATTCGAGCGACTGAAATTCCGACTTGCAGCCTATAATGCAGGACCATGGCATATCCGAGATGCGATGGCACTGACACGTCAACACGGCAGGAATCCGCATCGCTGGGATGATGTGGCAGAATCTGTACTCAAGCTCAGTGATCCTACCTATTATAAATTGCCAATCATCAAATGTGGCTATATGCGTGGAAGTGAGACCGTCAATTACGTTTCCAAAATCATGCAGCGATGGTCAAACTATTGTGGGTCTGCAAGAGGAGGAGGAGTTTCTACAGGAAATGGTTTATCACCTAATTTTGACCATTCCATACCGCAGCGGGCCACCAAGAAGTACAAATATCATGTCTGACTCCAACAAGGCTGAGAAACAAACCCGCAGTTTGTGAAAGCATATTAACTTGTTGCAAAGTATATGAAATAATGCAGGAAATCCAAGACAAATCTTGGTTTTCTGCATTTTTTATTGTAATTTCGCCAACATGAAAAAGATATTTTGTTTGACTATATTATTGCTTTCCGTCTTAAAGATATCTGCATACGATTTTCTTAGGGCAGTAAAGAATGAGATACCTGGAGGCTATAACTTCTGGGTTTATACACCAGTGGATTATTTCTATACGCAGGAGCAAACGCCAGTGATCATCTTCCTTCATGGTGCCAGTCTATGCGGTCGCAACCTTGAAAGAGTAAGAAGATACGGCCCGCTGGATGCCATTGTGAAAGGCCGAGATATTGATGCCTTGACGCTTGTACCCCAAAACCCTGGAGGCGCTTGGAGTCCCAAGAAAGTGATGGATATGCTTGATTGGGTGAAGCAGCATTATCCTTGTGACACCACCCGTGTCTATGTATTAGGCATGAGTTTGGGAGGATATGGAACAATGGATGTCTGCGGCACCTATCCCGACCGTATTGCAGCAGGAATGGCTCTCTGTGGCGGTTGTTCCCTGAAAGATGTAAGCGGTTTAGGAAAACTCCCATTTTGGATTATCCATGGCACAGCCGACAGAGCCGTTTCCGTAAAACAATCCAAAGTAGTAGTAGATAAATTAAAACGTGACGGAAATGATTCCCGCTTAATTTATGATTGGTGGCAAGGCGCCAACCATGGAATGCCAGCCCGCGTTTTCTACATGAAGAAAACCTATCAATGGCTTTTCTCTCACACGCTGAATGATCCAGACCGCCCTGTAAATCGCGATATAGACATCAGCATGGGGGATGTAAGGAATGCTTATGATGGCGTAAATCGTAATGCACCGAAACCCGAGCTCATCGATGGTCCAAGCGTGATCAAGGATGAGGGAAATGAATATTAATGGGGGATTAGGAACGATTGATAATTAATTGAATTTATATTTGGCTAATTTAGATTTTCTTTGTAATTTAGCAGCGCAAACGTAAGACATGTAAGAATATGGCTAAAATAGTAAATAAATATCCTGTAGGAATACAGACTTTCTCGAAAATTCGTGAAGGCAATTATCTCTATGTAGATAAGACTAAATACATCGTGGATTTCCGAGAAAAACAGATGTCGTATGTCTTTCTGAGTCGTCCAAGACGATTTGGAAAATCTCTTTTTGCCTCTACGCTTCAAGCCTATTTCGAGGGAAGAAAGGAACTTTTCGAAGGATTAGCCATTGCTGATTATGAGAAAGAATGGGTAAAACATCCTGTTTTACATTTTGACATGAGTGGAGCCAAGCATTTTGATGCTGATGCTTTGAATAATTATCTGAATCTGGAACTTTTACCCTACGAAAAACTGTATGGTAAGGGCGAAAGCGAGATTTATCCTAATGAAAGACTGGAAGGAATCGTAAAACGTGCTTATGAGCAAACGGGCGAAAAGGCAGTAGTCATCATTGATGAATATGATGCTCCTTTATTAGATGTGGTGCACGAGAAGGAGAACCTGCAATCTCTCCGTCGCATCATGCAGAATTTCTATAGTCCTCTGAAAAAGCTCGACCCATATCTTCAGTTCTGCTTCATCACAGGTATTACCAAGTTTTCGCAGCTCAGCATCTTCAGCGAACTCAACAACCTTGACAATATCAGTATGTTCGACCAGTATTCCGCCCTCTGCGGTATCAGCAAAACGGAGCTTACAACGCAGATGAAACCAGATGTTGAGGCTTTGGGCAAAGATCTTGGCATGACGTATGAGGAATGTCTGGCAGAGTTGACACGATTCTATGACGGTTATCATTTCAGCGAGAGATCAGAGGATGTCTTCAATCCATTCAGCCTGGTAAAGGCTCTGAATGCGCGCAAGATAGCTCCTTATTGGTTTGGTTCTGGTACACCAACTTATCTCATTAAGACATTGCAGAAGTATCATGTCAATGTAATGGATATTGAAAAAAAGTCATGTGATGTAGATGACTTTGATGTTTCACCAGAAATGATGACTTCTGCACTTCCGCTGCTTTACCAGAGTGGTTATCTCACCATCAAGAAGTATAACCCTATATTGCACCGCTATACTTTGGAATATCCTAACAGGGAGGTTAAGATTGGTATGCTCAAGAGTCTTGCACCCAACTATCTTTCCCCTATATCTCTTGACAATAACAGTCTGGTAGGTGATTTCTTGGAAAAGCTTTATGATGCAGATGTAGAAGGAGCAATGGTTCGCCTGAAGGCATATCTTGCCAGTATCTCCAATCGCTTGAGTAATAAGTGTGAACGTGATTTTCAGACTGTATTCTATCTCATATTCAACCTGATGGGTGCCTATATGAGAGTAGAAGAAGATAGTGCGATTGGTAGGGCAGACGCAGTAGTGTATATGCCTGATGCAGTATATGTTTTCGAGTTGAAGTATGATGGCTCTGCCGAGGATGCCATCAGGCAGATAGATGACAAGGGATATCTGATTCCTTATTCTGCTGATGGTAAGCGCCTGTTTAAAATCGGCGTGAATTACGATAGTAATCAGCGAACGATAGGCGAGTGGATAATCAGGGAAGGTCAGTAAAGCCTCCAACTGTGATGTCGGAGGCTTTTTATACACTTTTTACTGAAATCTCTTTATTTCTATCAAAAAATAGTTAAAAAACAGAAGATTACTAAAATTTCCGCCTTAAAAATTTGGTACTTTCTGCAAAATCAACTATTTTTGCAGCAAAGTTTTCGCATATATTTGGGTAGATGGGGTGAGTCGTGAGACTGGGCCCCATCTATTTTTTTTTATATATAGGTAATATAGCCATTGTCTTATACTAAGTCACCAATTTACCTCAAATAGAAAAATTTAAAATCAATTAGAAAGTAATCAGTAAAATGTTTATGAAGAGATTAATACTTATAGCTTTTGTTCTCCTATCATCAGTTGGGAGTTATTCCCAAACACTTGTAAAAATGGAAAACGACTCGACCTTCCTGACGGAATATCGAGATGATGACGAATGGGTATTAATTGCAAAGGATAGTCTTATAGTAGGTATGAATTGTAAAACAGTGAAGGATAACTATGGTATATTTTATCAGTTGAGTTTCATTATTCAAAATCTAACTCAGCATTCTTTTGATTTTGATCCTTCATTGCTAAATGTCAGCCTTCTTAACAAGCGAGATGAAACAGAAGAAATGAGATTATATACCGCACAAGGTATGCAAAAGAAAATAGCAAATCTACAAATGTGGACTGGCATTTTATATGGAGTTTAAGTGGGATTTTAAAAAATAGGAGAATCCCAGCAGAATTTTACCAAAATCATTTTATTCTGTTAAAGAACAGTTAAATATCAATAGTTTACTAAAATTTCTGTTTCCAGAAATTGGAACTTAACGAAAAAACGATTAAATTTGCAGAAAAATTTCGCAAATATTTGGGTAGATGGGGTGAGTCGTGAGACTGGGTCCCATCTATTTTTTATATATGTAGGTATTATAGCCATTTGATTCGTAATACCAGAAATGATTTTGACCAGAAATGACCATGACCGGGGATGACCGGAATGAGATGCTCCAAAATTCCCCCAACTTGGGGGAAAATTGTAACTAATGGAAATAACAGGTATTTTGTTCTTTGCATAAATATAGTTGCGTTAATGTAGTTTAAAGTCAGAAAAAACACTCTTGTCAAGTTCCTCAAGACATGCACGCTTACCCATCTCTCCCCAGAGCAGGAAGAACGGGCAAAGGAATACTTGAAAGAGGATTCCTCCAAGACAGTTTATCGCTCTGACTCTGATACGCTTCAGAGCAATCTTGCCAGAATTGGTAATTTCATCATGGAGATGCTGGCAGCTTTTCCTACCACTTCTCCTGTACATGATCTTCTTCAACGTCTGTTCAATGAGCTGTATGTCGCAAAGGACGGAAAAGCTGTACTTCGAGACAAAAAGGAGATAAAGGCAGACAGTCTTCAGAATCCTAACGATCCTGATGCAACCTATCGTAGCAAGAACGACCAGAAGGTGCAAGGCTATGTGACCAATATCACCGAGACGGTAGAGGAAGGCAAGCCTAACATCATCACTTCCGTTCAGGTTTATTTGCAGACTGCCATTTCCTTCAAGAGGCTGTGGAAATGGCAATATCTCGAAAGATATTCACCAGCGAAGCCGATTGCTATGTTTCACTCAGAATGACCACACTGGTCAGACTGAATTCAAAATATGCCCCTTTTAAAAGTGGGCTCAGTTATTTAATTATCGGGAATGACGGAGAGTTGGCACATTCTGGAATGCCCGATGAAAGATTTTAAAATTATGAAGCCCCCAGCTGCGAAGTTGGAGGTTTTTATTTTTATCCCGAAAGACTATATAAATGATAGAAGAAATTATCGCAGAATGTCGGAGACTTTGAGGACGATAGAAAGAATCTACTTTCGGAATCCTAAAAGAGCATAAGTTTTTCTCATTTTTATTTGCTTGGATGAAATATTTTCCGTACCTTTACACCCAAAATTAAGAATAAAAATGGCAATAAAATATGATTCAAGTGTAAATGTTTTGGGGAGTATTCCCGATTATTCGTCGATGATGGATTTCATCTGCGAATACATGGGGCGTATGCCCGATGGACAGGGAAGTTTTTCTTTCCGTACCCACAAGACATTCACCCGATTCCTGGCTGCCATCAAAACGGCAATTCTGACTTTTGCCAGCGACAGGCATAAGCAGCTTTTTCTGGATGCTTTGTCTTCAAAAGAATTCTCCTATCAGGAGAAACTGATGGTGCTTTATTGGCAAATCGTTTATGGCAATCTGCTCTTCCGAAGAATTTCAGAAGAAGTGTTTATGCAGGCTGTCTATCAGGGGCGAACCACATTGTCGGCTCTCGATGTCCTAGCCTTGCTCCATCACATCAAGGAAACGGAAAAGGGAGAGTTCAATTGGTCGGAAGCCACTTTGAAGATATGCGCGTCTAAATATCTCACCATCTTGAAGAAACTGGGGTTGGCAGATGGAGCTATCCGAAAGCAAATCCTTTATCCACCGATGACTTCGCAACTGTTTGCTTATTTCGTAAGAATGGCAATGGCGATGTATCCTGCCCAAAACAGTTTGGACAATCCGATGATGGTGTTTAGCTTCTATGATAAAACTTCTCTCATCGCTAAATTGAAGCGCATAGAGTTCATGCCTTTCTGGAATATTACCCAGATAGGAGATGAGGTGAAGATAGAAGTAAGGGAAAAAGAGTAAAGAACAAAGAATTCAATTGTGAAATGATAATATGACAATGATGCAGACTTTCGATATAGAGCACAATCGCCTTTTTAATGAGTTGACAGCAACGCTCAAGGAAGACATTGTGAAAATAGCAGGCAAATGTAATGGTGGTAAGAGCATACTTTTTGTTTATCCACCCAGGGATGAGGATGCCTATGTGGCTAAGGCCCGTGAGGAATTGACTGATGGATATAGTTTCATTGATGTGCGTGAAAGCTTCAGGCAGTTCTTGGATGAAGCAGGCATAGACGTCTTTGAATCCAGTTACAAGGATTTTGGCCAGGAAGTATTCTTCAGTCAGAATTTTGAAGAAGGTACTTTCTTTTACACACTCATCGAACAGATTAAGCAGGTGTTTGCTGAAGGAAAAGTGCCGGTACTTGTACATACGGGTGCTCTTTATGGCATGAATTTCTCGAATATCAACATCATGGAGCATTCGGCGGTGATGGACTCACATATTCCGCTCGTGGTTTTCTATCCTGCCACTATCGAAGGCGACCAAATCATGTTCCTCGGCAAGCAGCCTGCCTCTAAGTATCGCTGCATTGTCATAAAATAACAAACTAACAATAAAGATGAAAATCAAAGATATTCTGTCCATTCAGTTGGACAATGACATCAAGAATGTAATCGACCTCAATTTGCAGAGCGAGGATGAAGTAAAGGAAGAACTCGATGGTTTTATACTTACCGAGAGTCTTGCCACCCACTTGTCTGATTTCCTCGACAAGTTTACCTCTGATATGAAGGAAACGGGTGTCTGGCTCAGTGGTTTCTATGGTTCAGGTAAGTCTTACTTTGCCAAGATGTTGGGCTTCCTGATAGAAAACCCGTCTATCCAAGGCACCAGTTTTCGGGAGAGATTTTCCCATAAGCTAGTGGGACTCAAGAATGAGGATTTTATCAGGAATCAGATTGATTCTCTTGCCAAGTCGAAATACCAGGTAGTTTTGTTCGACTCTGCAAAGGTAGATAACAGACTGGGCATAGCTCATATGGCGATGAGCCAGTTCCTGCTCTCGCTGGGCCTGATGGCCAACTGGGTTGGTTTCATGGAATATCATCTTTTGTTGGGTGGTCAATATTCAGCCTTCCTCCAGAAGGTAGAAGAGCAGAACAATGGTAAGAAATGGCAAAATCTTCGCCGCAATATGATGACCACAGTGCCTGTTTTCAAGAAGGCGATTAGTGCCATCATTGGCGATGAAAACTTCTTGGAAACCAAGGCCATGGTGGAAGAACGTATCAGTTCATACGATGCCGATAAACTGAAGGAGGATCTTTCCCTCTATCTGGATAAGCATCCTCAGGAAAAGATTGTTTTCTTCATCGATGAGGTCAGCGAGGCCATCACCCAGAAGAAAATCAACCTGCTCGACCTGGAAGGTCTCTCTGAATCACTTTCTGCCCTGGGTAACCGTGTCTGGACAGTGGGCATTGCCCAGCAGGCATTCAATGATGTGCTCAATGCGGCAGGCTTGAACCTACATCTGCTCAACAAGGTAGAAGCCCGATTCAAGACCCGTATCCCTATTGCTGCCGAAGAAATCGATAAGATTATCCGCAAGCGACTGCTCGATAAAACCGATGCAGGCAAGCAGGAACTTCAGAAATATTTCACCAAGAACAGTGGTATGATTCAGGCGGTTACCAATATCTCCGGACTCGCCCTGAGTGCTACCAAGGATGGCGAAACTTATGCCGATTATTATCCTTTCTTTGAGCACCAGTTTACCATGCTGCAGTATTTCCTCTTTGGTTCTCGCGATACGGTGACCAGCCAGATTGGTACCCGTGGTATGCTGATGTCGGTGTTCGATGTCTTGAAGAAAGAGTCAATGACCGAGGAGGAGGTTTATACCCATGTATCGGCTGTGGAACTCTGTAATCAGGCGATGGATAACGTTCCTGTGTCGCTCGGCATCCGTTACAAGCAGGCTGAAGATCATATCCAGGCTGATGGCAGTTTTAAAATCGTGAAAGGCAAGCAGCTCTTGCAGGTTATCTATTTCCTTGCTAAGTCGGATGCCCGTACCACGGTAGAGAATATCACCAGTTCGTATGCCCGCCGCCCGGAGCAGTATTATGAGATACTGGATGAGATGAAGCGTGCCATGGCTCTGTTGGTAGAGAACAATGTGCTTCTCCAGACAGCCGACCAGTATCGCATCACCAGCCAGATAGAGCAGCAGATTATCGACGATATGAGCAAGTACGATATTCCGGTCTATCGTCAGAAGGCTGAAATCATCAGCCGCATGAAGCAGTTGCGACTGGTGAAGGCGGCACAGGGCTTTACGCTGGATGGGGTGAAGTACAGTTTCTGTGTGGAAACCAGCAATGGCGAGAACTTTGCCAACCAGACAGAACGCTACATGAAGGTAGTGCTCTATGATATTTTCTATGAGGATAGGGAACAGGTGATTGCACAGATTAAGCAGGATACCCAAGACGAGAAAGGCGTGATGTCGATAATTCCGACAAATACCTACGCCAAGCAGATTCTCGATTTGGCAGCAGAACTCTTGCGCATAGACTATATCGACACCAAGACTTATTCTACCGACGAGGAGAAGAAGGTGCAGCGTACCATTACTGATACCCGTGGCGACAAGCAGGCACAGCTGGAGGACTTGGTACGCCGTGCCTATCAGGAAGGAACCATTGTCTATGCCTATAATGCCTACCAGTTGACTGAAGAAAACTGTCTCAAGGAACTGGAGGGAGTAGAGCGCCGAATGGCTGGCAATGTCTATACCCGTCGTTTAACAGCTACATTGGATGATTCCATTGCCAAGCAGGCATTAACAGTGCCTGTTGCCAAACTATCCAAGTTCTTCGGACCTTCCGAGGAATTCCGGTTCTTCGATACATCAGGCAAGTTTATTGGTGATAATCTGGCAGTGGTTACAGAAATTCTGAATCGCTGCAAGTCGTTCAAAACGGGTGTTGACCTGGAGCGTGAACTCCTTGTTCCTCCTACGGGTTATTCCTATGGTGTAGTAGTAACCACCCTTGCAGCCTTGCTTCGTGGCAACAAGATTATCGTCAAGTATGGTGGCGAGGATTTTCATTCAGCTACAGATGAAGGTGTCAGCAAGGTCTTCGATAGTGTTCGTATCTTCGAGAAGGCAAGTTTCAAGGCTGTACTGCAATCGCTTTCTTACAAGGATCGCCAGGAAATCGTTGACATTCTGAAGGAAGACTGTAAGTATAAGAAGATTCTCCCTTCTGAGGATCAGCCTAATTACAACAAGAATGATTTCGAGATAGTGGATTGCATCCGAACCTTGTCAAAGGCTTTGTCAAAAATGGTTTATGATAAGATAGAGAGCGATGAGGATATGGCGGCTTTATTCCCTACATCGGTCAAGGCTCGTGCCATCTTCAACCGTTTCAACAAGACGGTGACGGATACTAACTATCTCAATATGGCGAACGACTTCCTTGACGAAGCCGATGAGTATATCAAGGCCTTAGAGCGTGTGCTGAAAGACTTGCATTTCATCGATACCCAGTTTGATGAGATTGAGGATGAGAAAGAATTTATCGCCGAGGTGAAGGATGAGTTGGAGAAGACGGGCAGTGACATGACCGCCTTCAACCAGAAGCGTGACCTTTGGCGGCAGGCTCGTGAGAGTGACTTGGTTCGCAATGCGCAGATGATGCGGCAGACCACCCAAGAAATCAAGGACCTCTATTATCACCTGATGCAGCATAGTGCCGAACAGCTTTCAGAGGCTTGTGTGGATCTGCTCAACAGGGCTGATGTCTTGCGTCAGAAATGTAGTGCTTATCCTGAGGAGTGGAATGTACCTATATATAATAAGGTGAAAGGATTAGAACAGAGCTATCAGAAGCTTACTGCCATTGATGCTCGTCTGGGCGATGGATGGAGCATACGCTGCAGCAATATCAATATGCAGCTCAGAGATATGGAGTATAAGTTGCAGCAGGTAAAGAATGATGCACAAAATCTGGACATTTGGGAGATGGAAATCAATACCACAGACCCGAATCCAGCTCCAAAACCTCAACCAAATCTGGTGCCTCAGCCAAATCCTACTCCTGGTATCCCGCCACAACCCGCACCACAGCCTGTACCTCAACCAAAGGTATATAAGATGCGCTCCAAGATGCCTCATGGCAAATGCTCTGTAGCTGAGTATCGTAGCTGGCTTCAGCAGCAACTCATACTTGTGGGTAAGATGGGTAAGGACGATGAGGTTGATTTTGAGGGATAAATAGTTATATTATGTTAATAGGTTGCGTTTTTTAATGGAAAACAGGTTGACATCAGGAGATTTTTTGTACCTTTGTCAACAGAAATGGTTAAAGTTAGAAGTATGTTGAACGAAATGGAAACTTTCGCTAAGCGATTACGTCAGGCGAGAGTAAAAGAAAAGATCTCTATGGAGGCTTTGAGCCGATTGCTAAATGGCTCAGTTTCCAAGCAGGCAATCTCAAAATACGAGGCTGCCAAGATGATGCCGTCCAGCACGATTCTCATAGCTTTGGCTGATGCACTTCGTGTGGATTTAGATTATTTCTTCCGTTCATTTGCATTTGATGTACAGGAAATGAAAGTTTCTTTTCGCAAAAAAGCGAGTGTTGGAACGAAAGATATCGAGGCATTAAAGGTGAATATCCAGGATGAAATCGAACGCTATCTTGAGATCGAAGAAATCTTGGGTGATGAAGGTGATTCTTTTGAAGGAATCCCTTGCGGACAAGTGTTGTTGAGCTATAATGATATGGTTAAGTATGCACAAATTGTTCGCAGTAATTGGCAATTAGGTTCTGATCCTATCGCTAATGTACAGGATATGTTAGAGGCAAATGGGGTTAAGTTTATTACAACTGAAGGACCTGATGGGTTTGATGGCGTGAGTGGAATGATCAATGGGAAATTTCCTGTAATTGTCTTGAACAGTAAAATAGGTACGGCAGAGCGTAAGAGATTTACTGCATTGCATGAGCTTGGACATTTATTGTTTAATGATAAATTCTCAGAGGAATTAAGTGCTCGCGAGATAGAAAATATGTGCAATGCTTTCGCAAATGAAATGTTGTTGCCTACTTCTGTCATAGCGAAAACGCTTGAAGGCAAAAATAAGATATCTCTAAATGAGCTTATCTTTTTGCAGGAAACCTATGGCATATCTATAGATGCTATCATGTATAAACTCTTCCAAAAGGGTATTGTAACGGAGAAAAGATATAAAAGTTTCAGAATCCGTAAAAATGTGGAAAAAGAAACTTTTGGGAAAGTTGTTGATAAAGAGCGTTTCCTCGAATTGCAGACGAAAAAGGTTTCTCGTTTCAAGGCAATGGTCTATAGTGCGCTGGCACAGCAATTGATTACGGCTTCTAAAGCTGCTTCTTTGCTGAAGTGTTCAGTTACTACTGTTCGTGACACCGTTAATGTAATATAGCCAATGGAGAAGATAGTCGTAAGTGATACAAATATATTCATAGACTTGATAAGCGTGGATTTGCTTACCGACTTCTTCAAGCTGCCTTGGGAAATCCATACAACAGACATGATTATTCATGAGTTGTTGATTGCCGAGCAGCAAGAGGCTATAAGTGTCTTTGAGGAGGAAGGAAGATTGCTTGTAAAAAAGCATTCTTCGAAAGAAATGGTTGAGCTGGCTGTTATGCGCATGGAAGCTTCAAAAACTTCTAATGCAAGCATTCAGGATTGCTCTGTGTGGAAACTGGCTAAAGATATGGGCTGTTCTCTTTTAACCGGAGATGGTAAACTCCGAAAAATTGTTCAGAAAGATGAAGTGGAAGTTCACGGAATTCTTTATCTGTTCGATAAGTTATTAGACCACGACATCATTGATAGTAAGACTGCCATTGAAAGGATGGAAGCTCTCAAGAATATTAATACTCGTTTGCCAAAAGATGAAATTGATAAGCGAATTCATCGTTGGAAGGCGAAAAAATAAGATTTTGCCCCTGGAATTTTTCTATAAAAGTGCGTGGAAACTAAAAGTTTCTGCGCACTTTTTTAAGTTTCTTGCTGCTTCTTTGAATTATTTCCTATATTTTATGTATCTTTGTGCACTAAATAGATTTCGAAAAGTTTAAAATACAATAGATATGAAACTGATAGACCATGTTCTGAAAATTAGAGGCCTGATACTACAGGCCATTGACAATAGATTCTCTCGACTGGGATTGCAGGAGGAGGAGGCAATGTCGGTGGAGACGCTGTCGGATGAGCAGCAGCCTAAACGGCGTGTGCTCGATACCATCATCGCTACCCACCAGGCTGCAATGGGTAATTATGCTGAGGCTCGAATGGAGGCTATCAAGGAATGCGTCTTTACTCTCTTCAACCGACTGGCGGCTGTGAAGGTGATGGAAGACCGTGAACTCTTTCCTGAGGCGATTCGCCGACGTGCTGAACATGGCAATCTGTCTTATTCGCACAAGATGTGGCTTGAAGAGCACCCCGAGGAGAGAGCTGCTGAACGAATGGGACTGAAAAACTTCCTGAGAGATAAGTTTGCTGAACTCTTTGATGATTTCGGCATTCCGCTCTTTAAGGCAGACCATCCTTACGCTATCCTGCCTACTGCCGATGAACTCGACGAGATTATCACGGCATTCAACAGCATTGAACTGGATGAGCAGTGCGGCGAGGATATCTGGAAGGGGGATGATATCCTGGGATGGATGTATGAGAACTTCAATGCCGTAGAAAAGGTGCAGCTTAAGGAGAGTGGAGAGAAAATAGAATATGACAAGGTTTTCCTCCAGAGTCAGATCTATACCCCTCAGTGGGTGGTCAAGTTCCTGGTAGATAATACCCTGGGCAAGCAATATCTGGAGATGTATCCTGATAGCCGCTTTATGATTGATGAGGAAACCGGCAAGACCAAGTATCTGATTGCCAATGCACCCAAGCAGCAGGTGCGCCATCCTAAGGAGAATGGTGTGCTCGATATCAAGCTTATCGACCCTGCCTGCGGTAGCGGTAACTTCCTCATTTATGCCTTCTCCGTGTTCTATGATATGTATGTAGATCAGATGGAGAACTATGGTGCCGACTTCAGTCGCCGTGATATTCCAAAGCTCATCGTAGAGCACAATCTCTATGGTGTAGATTTGGACGAGCGTGCCGTGCAGATTACCCAGATAGCCCTGTTTATCAAGGCGATGCAGCTGAAGGGTCGCCGTGGCAAGATGCCGACATTCTGCAATGTGGTGTCTTCTCATTTCTCCTTGCCTGATTATGAGACGATTGAGGCTACTTTTGATATGGGCGATGCGCATTGGGATAAAAAGCAGCGAGAGGTGATTAAGGATATCTGGAACGACCTCTGCAATGCCCATAAGTTTGGATCGCTGCTCCGATTGAAGGAGAAGATTGAGGCGATGATGCCTGAGCAGGAGCGTAATCTTTTTAATGACTATCAGATTCACGATTTCTTCTCTTTCAAGAACCAGGCGATAGAAATGCTTCGCAAGCAGGTGCACCAGTGGGGTGGAGAGGGCAGCAATGCCTATAGCCTTTCATTGGTGAATGACGCCATGACTTTCCTGGATATTCTTACCACGTCGTTTGATGTCGCCGTGGCTAACCCGCCATATACTGACAGCAGCGACTTTGGTCCGGAACTGAAGGAGTTTGCTGAGGCTAATTATAAGAAGCCGATGAAGTTCAACATCAACCTCTATGCTTGCTTTATCAAGAGATGCTGCGAGTTGACGGATGAATTGGGTAAGGTGGGAATGATTCACCCTCATACCTTTATGTTTATCAAGACTTTTGAAGATGTGCGTAAGTTCATGATTGAGAATACGCATATCAATACAATGGTTGACTTTGGTTTGGATAGAGTAAATCTTTTCGGACCTGGTATCTTGCTGGATGCAACCTTCTATACTCTTGATAAGAAGGATGTAGAAAATACGCCAGGCGTATATTTTAATATAACAGCCAATCTTCAGGAAAAGTATAAGAAAGGAACTTTAGAGAAAGCTTATGCTGACTATTGCAATGGTCAGCCAAATGATCGTGTCTATCTCCTTCCACAAGATAAGTTGAAGGCTATCAAGTCATGGCCTTTTATCTATTGGATTTCTGATGAGTTTAGAGAGAAGTTTTCTCATAAATTATTAAGTGAAGAGTTACGTTCAGCACAAGGCATAGCTACGACTAATAATAATCGCTTTTTGCGTTTTTGGTGGGAAGTAAATCCTCTAACAATTTCTGCATCAATAGAGGATAATAAAAAATGGAAATTTTATTCAAAAGGAGGTCCTTTTTCAAAGTGGTATGGAAATTTATGGTTGCTTTGTAATTGGGGAAACCAAGGTTATGAGCTCAAGCATTCAAAAGCCGTTTTAAGAAATCCTATGTTTTATTTTAAAGAAGGAATAACATATTCTGCTGTAGGTTCGAAAGGCGTGTCTTTTAGGTATATGCCAACTAATTGCTTATTTGATTCAAAAGGTCCTGGTATATTTAAAAATATTAATTATGCATTAGCTGTATTAAATTCTAATTTAGCATTTTATATATGTGATTGTTTAGATCCAACAGTTAGTATAAACCAAGGTGATATGGATAGAATACCTTGGATTGTTCCATCTAAAGAGATTGAAAATGGTTTAGCTTGTTTGGCTTCCATTAATATTGAAATTAAGAAAAAAACTTTGCACAGTTCGATAATAGAGCCATTATATAAATTTTCTCCAATCGGAACAACCTCGCAGCCAAGCAGCGAGCTCACCCGTTATTACAACTACGAGAATGCTCTTTTGACTCAAATCCTCTTAAACGAGGCCATCATCAACCGTATCGTTTTCGATGTCTATGAGTTGAGTGATCACGACCGCCAGATGGTATTGGATAAGGAAGGTATTCCTGTGGGCGACCTGAGTGTTTCGCAGGCAGCCCTGGAGGCATACAAGGCTTGGCTGAAGGAAGAAAATACCGAGTTCCCAGCCTCAGCAGAAGTTTGGGAACATCTGGATTCCCTGACCATCGACAACGAGCAACCACAAATCTCTGATTTCGAAAAGCTCTATCAGAACAATTATGGTTGGGAGGAGTTCTGCAACAGCGACAACCATCGCATGAACCCTATTGAAGTATGGTATCAGTTCCGCCATGCCGGGGTGCTTCCGCCTCAGCGAACCCAAAGCCTCTGCTTTGAGCTGATAACCGACGTAATCCGTGCTATCCTGAAGAAAGATGACGATGGCGTTATCCCTCTCTGTGAGCGTATGGGTGAGGAGCCATTGGATGTACGCATTGAGCAGGAACTGGTGGAGCGAGGCTATAGCGGAGCGCAAATCTCGCAGATAGAGCAGCTGCTCTGCATGAACCTGGGCACCGGCAAGAGTCTGAGAAAGTATCTGTATGAAAAGTTCTTCCAGCAGCTCAGCGACCATCTCAACCTATTTATGTATCTGCCAAAGACCCCATTCATCTGGCATCTTACCAGTGGCGACCCGGCAAGCGGTCATTCTGCCATCGACCTCTACGTAAGCATCTATACCTGGAGCCGCGACACCCTCTTCCGCATCAAGAGCGTGTATCTCGCCAACCGGGAGAGCGGTCTTTCCGACCGCCTTGCCGCCATCGACCCAACCACGGCAAACGGCAAGATAGAGGCAGCCGAAATCAAGGACCAGCTGCAGGAACTGCATCAGTTTGCCGACAAGATAGATGCCCTCCTTGCCAGCGGCTACGATCCGAAGCTCGATGATGGTGTGGGCAAGAACATTGCCCCACTGCAGAAAGCTGGCTTGCTGAGCTACGAGGTGCTCAACAGCGGACAGTTGAAGAAATATCTCAATGCAGATTGGTAAAACTAAAAGAAGAATATAACAATGATAGACAAATGGTTCATTGACGATATAAACAAGGCAGCGGCAGGAGAGGGACGAGTCGTAGTGACCGATGCCAGGGAAGAAGGAAAATTCCTCTTGAATTTTCTTCCTTCTCAGTTTGTGC
>ERZ1026876.89-NODE-89-length-56600-cov-8.130162_pt1 | contig 56600 bp, 41 predicted proteins | sample MGYA00380168_ERZ1026876 | MGnify/ENA primary metagenome ERZ1026876 (study PRJEB33269, sample SAMEA4719804) | human gut metagenome | biome: human-associated habitat; feature: organic feature; material: feces | place: Cameroon | collected 2013-10 ... | reverse complement strand
ACATAAGTTTTTGCTTTTTCTTTCTTCTTTTTATTTATAGATATTTTAATATGACTTATATGGAGATGTATCGAAGCGGTCATAACGAGCACGATTGGAAATCGTGTTGTCCTTAACGGGGCACATGGGTTCAAATCCCATCATCTCCGCCATATAGCTTAAACCGCCTTAAAATAGGCGGTTTGTTTTTTCTTACACGTTTTTTACACGTTTTTTGTTCCTCATACCGATAAATTTAAAACAAAAATACCCGTCGCAAACGCAAACGGGTATTTTATGAAAAAAGAGGTGAGTCGAAAACGCGAATTACAAACTGCTGTCGTCGTCAGCTTTTGTAACACCGCCGTCATCTGTGCCGGAAGTGTTTGAGCCGGGAGTTTCATCACCTGACTGATTACCGCTGTCGGTGTTATCCTCGGTTTCCGATGCGTCGAAATCATCTTCATCTGTTGCAGACGACTCGCACCTAACCAAAAAAGCGTCCTGCAAAATACACGCAGTGTGGAGCGCTTTCCAGCCGACCGTCGAACGCTGGTCGAGAGGGTCAGCCGTACCGCCCGAGCCGGCAGGGTGAACAATGGTTTTAAGTCCTCCGCCCTCGACGCTCGTTCTGCCGTATGCGTCCTCGCCGAAAAACAAAGTGGAAAATACATTACAGTTGTCTTTTCCCTCGCCGACGAACATAACCGCCTCGGTGGTTTCCAAAAAGCGTACACCCTCAATTTTTCCGACCTCGCCGTTGTACCAGTCTTTCGGGTCGGCATATGTTTTCACATTCTGCCATTCGGTGTCGTTTTTGAGGTCATATAATACATACGGGTGTGCAATGGCAATATATGTGCCGTTGATTTTTCTTGCCTTGTTCTGCTTTAAGCAACGAACAATTTTTCTTACATCTTTAACAGTCAATACGCACGCGGGTGTAAGCTCACTTCTCGAAAGCTTTCCTCCGCAGTAGTAAACGTTTGTACCGCTGTTAAGATAGTTTGCGGTAATGGTGTCGAGCGTTTCCGCGCTCTGCACGCTCTGCGCTTTCTGCGCCTCCACAATGTGGCGGTCAATCGCCGTCATCGTGAGCACGTCGGATAAAGCCACAAAGTCGCCGTACTGCTTGACGGACGCAAATTTTTCTTCCATAACAAGCTTTGAACCCTCGGGAGTTACACCCTCGGTGAGCGGTGTCGTCGCTTTTGCAAACGGAACATATTTTCTGAACTGAATTGTTTTACCGCCGTTTTTCGGTATGTTTCTTACCTGCCCGAATTGGTTGTGAACCAAATTCGCCTTGACGTTTTTAAGCAGAGTTTTGTCGTAAAACGTCTGCATACTCGGCGCAAGGCCCGGGCTTAATGTTGTGTTTACAGGCATTAAAAGCCCCCCTTTTTATTTATTTTCATAATAATTATAGCCTATGTTCTTTGCCCCTTGCAGGCATATTTATACAAGCACAATTTCCTCGCCGTTCAGCGCTCTTTTTTCCAAGCTTTCAAGCATATCGTCGGTGATGTTGTTAATGTCGATTGTGTCGGTATTTTCGCTTGCCGCGTTCGCACCCTCAACAGGACGCATTTTCCCCGACTTAATGCTCTGCAAAATCCTGTCTTTCTCGCCCTGCAAACGCTTGTCAAACATCACCGCATTGTAAGCGTATAAAACCGCTTTTTCCTTTGTTCTGCCGTTTTTGTAAAACATATTCATAGCGTCAACAAAATCGTCGTTTTCGCAAAGCGCGTCCATATCAAAATCGGGTTCGCTTTCCTTGATTGCGTTAACCTGCCCTGTAATGTCGTTGATATATTCTTTCTTAAAATTTTCAAACTCACGCTCGCTCTTTATGCGGTTTAATTCCTCTTCGTTAATTTTGTTTTTCACAAATAAATCAACGTCCGAAACGCCCGCGTTTTCCGCCTCAAGTTCAAAACCGCGCTTTTTCACCGCGTCAAGAACCTCGTCCTCACTGCAACCGAGCATTTTTGCAAGATAACTTTTCAAAATGCCGTCGCCGTTGTCCTGCGAGGGTTTTTCCTCTTTTGCAATCTCGGTGTTTTCTTCGGGCGGCTTTTGCACTTCTGCGTCACCGCCGCCGGTATCCTTGTTTTCTTCGGAATTATATTCTTCAGCCTCGGCATTTTCCGCACCGTTTTCAATAATAGCGTTAAGCTCGTCTATGTCCTTGCCGTTTTCGTATTCTTCAAACAAATCAACCTTGTTTTCCAAATTCTCTTTTTCCATTTTCAAAACCTCCGTATTTTAGTTAATAAACTGTTTTTCTTTGTTAACCGCCTTATAAAACTGCCGTCTTGCGTTGTCGTATGCCTCTTTTACAAAGAGCGGAACTTCAACTGTTTTTCCTATCTGAATTTGATAGTTTTTGCCGTTAACGCAAATAACCTTTTCGGTTTCCTCGGGATTGTTCACGTCGGGCGGAATAACAAAACTCACCCTTTCCGTGTACTTGCTTTTTGTTTTTCTTCCTGCCATTTTCAAAACTCCTTTTTTATGTATTTTTTAATTTCCCATAACCTCCGCAAGCGTCTGCGCGTTCGGAACGTCCTGTGTATTCTGCATATCCTGCACACCCTGCATATTCTGCATATTTTTCTGTTTGTTTGCAAGGGCTGATAATTTTTCAATGATGTTTTCCTTGCCCTCAAATTGCAATGCGTCCAAAACAATGAGCGAAACGTCAATGTTTTGCGGATTGAATAACCCTGCCTTTAAAAGTTCGATTATGGTTTGATTTTGCATTTCCCTCGTGTAAGGGTTTTTCTTCTGTACGCTTAAAACAACATCGAATTCGGGTTTTCGAAATGTCTGCCCGTTCTCGGTAATTCCGTCTGCGTTGGTTTTCCCCGTAGACCGCACCGCAATGTTTGTGTTGTCGTAGCGCACAAATTCGGGAACATCACCGCCCGTAATTCTGAAATTTCTTTCAATGCTGTAAAACTGCCTTATAAGCTCAATAACAAGAAGTGTTATTTTTCGGTACGCTCTGTACGACGCGTCTATGTAGTCACGCGTGAGCTTGTCGCCCGCCGCCTGCAAAACGGTAATCGCGCTTGCGGCGGTAACACCGCCCTGCGTTCCGCCCTGCTGAAAATCGCGGTTGCCGATAACTTCTTTTATTTCGCTTATCTTTGTGTCACGGTATCCCACAACGCTCTGCGGTATCGGCGACGGTCTGAACTCCTTGAAATTCGAGTCGTTTATCCCTGCGCCGTCAAATTCCACATATTCATTTTCAGCGTTTAAAATTTCCGCCTTGTTAATGCCGAGTGATTTCGACGCTAAAATCTTTCCGCCCGAGCAAAGCGACGCGTTTTTAAGTATCATTTCATCAAGTTTGTCAACCTGCGTCTGCGTGTGATATAAAACGTCAACAATGCCGAAACCCAAAGGCGAGTCCTCGTAAGGGTAGAGAACGTCAAATACAAACGGATAATATCCGTGTGCATAAAAACTCTCTTTTCCCTCTTTTTCGGACGAATACAAAATCTTTTTGCCCGAAAATTTCAAAAAATGCACAACGCTTGCACCGCCGAGAGGCTTTTTGTAGTAACAGTCAATAACCTTTACGCGTTCCGAAATAAATTCGGTGTCGTTTTGATTATACTTTTTGTCCTCGGGCGAGGCAAACTCCGCGCCGTCAATGCCCCCGTATTCCGAAATAAAGCTTTCCTTGCTCACCGAATACGTGTAAAAAATATATTTCGACTCCTCAATGTCCGAAACACCCGGTTCAAACGCAAGGTTTACAATGTCTATTTTTTTAATTTCAATGTCGCCCAAACCGAAGTAAAGCGACGGGTTCCAAAAAACACCGTAAACCGCAGTGCCGTTTTTAAGTTTTGCATACCAGTTGTCGGAGTATGTCTTTTTGAAGTCGCATAAATCCATAACGCAGGGAATAACCTTTGTAAGGGTTTTCGCCTCGTCAATGTCGCCCGCCTCTCTCGGCAGAATGTTAATTTCGGGATAGTTGTCCATAGCGTCGGCGTGCTTTTGAATAACCGCGTTGAAAATATATCCGCTTTTCGCCCTCACTTTGTCACTTTCGCCCTTAATGCCGTTTTTGTGGCGCATCTTCCAAATGCTGTCGTTCTCAACCTGCCTGCGGTCAAATTCAAGCTTCATAGCCGAATTTGTGTAACGGCGGTATTCGTTGCGTATCATTTCAAAGTCAAAACTTTTCTTGTTTTTCTTTTTCTCGCCGTCTATGCCGTTCACCCCCTCTTTTTTTAGCATATTATATAATATATTCATTGCCCCTTGCAGGCATTTTTTTGCATAAAAAAATCACGTTCCTTTTTAAGAAACGCGATAAAAAATATTTGTTTTTATTTTATCTGCTCAATTTATACAGTGCGTATTGATTAAGCGATACCCCCTCTTTCTGCGCCTCAATGGCAAGCGACTGGTGCAGACTTTTAGGCAAACGCACAATAAATTTACCGCTGTAATCATCGGAGGTTCTCGGAACAGGCACATCAAAGCCGTTGTCCAGCTTTGTCTGTATATATCCCTGCATAGCCTCACGCAAATTTTTGTATGCCTCGTCAAAAGTATCACCGTCACTTTGACAGCCGTCAAGCTCCAAAACGTGTGCGTAATAATACTCTCCGCTTTCGTCGTTTATTTTTTGAATAATGTAGTTGTAAGGCAGTTCCAAATAATCGTTAACACTCATATTATCAACCTCCGAATTTACTGTTTTCCTATTCTTCTCAAAATGTCTTTTATATATACCGCCCTTAAAGGGTTACGGCACGGTACGGTTATAACTTCGCCTATTGAATTTATAAATTGCATATGTGAACCTTGTTGCCTGTCAAGCTTATATCCGAAATATTCAAGCACTTTTACCGCCTCGTCGGCACGTATTCCGTTAGGTTGCCTCTTCATCTTTTCAATAAGTTTGTCAATTTGTGCCATTCAGTTCACCTCACACTTATATAGTATCATATTCAGTATCATTTTGTCAATGATTTTTTCACTATTGACAAATCAAAAAATACGGTTTATAATAAAAATAGAAAAAGGCAAGACCTCAAACGGTTATGCCTGAAGATAGGTTATTATTTAAAAATAACGCACTACTGGCAGGTGGGCGTTATTTTTTTATTGCCTAAATTTCATTGTAGGGGACGATGCCTACATCGTCCCGCCACAGAACACTGCCGTATTGCGTTTGTTTGCAATCATTGTAGGGGACGATGCCCACATCGTCCCGTTTTTTCACTCCCCGAATTTTCCGTCCAAATAATCCTTTTTAATCTTCGCATTAACCGTCTTTCGCGCCTTGCTTTTCGCGTCTTTCAAAATTTCCGCTTTTCTCGCATTTAACGCGCCTATATATTCGGGTTTGTCCATAACCTTGTCATATTCCTTTTCCATTTCGTCTAAAAGCATCTTGTCGTATTCCTCTTTTGCCTCTTTCGGAATGGTAAATTCATATTCCTGTTTTTTGTGCGTAAATTTAAAATCGGATTTCACCTCGTCATACGGAATTAAATCGTTGTCCTTTTGCGCCTTGGCAAGATATATAACACTCTCGTTTTTGTAATTATTTCTGAATTTTTCCTCGCGCTTTGCCCTTTGCGCCTTTTCTTCATCTTTTATATACCGCGCCGTTTTTTGGTCGTTGTAATAATCGCCCCCCAAAGCCGACGGACCGAATAATGCCGACTGTGCAAACGTCAAAGGATTTTTCTTGATGTCGTATTTTTTCTTGCCGTCAATCCCCTCGTAATCACTGCTGTTTCTGTTTGCAAAAAACTTCGATACCTTTTTGTATGCGTCGTTTTGATACTTCGCACCTTTTCCCCAGTCGGTCAAACCGCGTATTGTCTTGTCAATCTGCGCACCGCCGTAGGGTGTAACAAAACTTGTCACAGCCTCCGCGCCTGCACCGACCCAGTCGCCTTGGCGCGCCTTTTTTGCTATCTTCACAGCTGATTGACCGGCAGGAATATTCACGCCGTTAGACTGAAAATTACCGTTAAAGAGTCTATCTGCATAATCTTCGTCTATGCTTTCCAAAATCGACGCATAAACCCACCCGAAAAGGCGGTTGTCCAAAGCGTCCGCCGAAATGTTCTGCGCACTTCTCTTGGTGCCCTGCAAAATCTTTTTCCACGTTTCGTCGCTTTTCTTTTCCTTAAATCCCTGACCGAAACCGTCCGCAATGTCGCCTATAATGTCCATACTTCCCTTTGAACCCGTGAGCGTTTCCGTCAGCCAGTTTAAACCGAAGCTTGCAATAAGAAACGAAACCGCCTTTGCAATTTTCTTTTTAACGTCCTTTTCGGGTTTAATTCTCTCGCCCGATATTCCCCTGTTTGCAAAATAATCGTAAATAACTTTCCAGTTATTCTGCACTTCAAGCTGAAAGGGAAGAGCAAGTTTTGCAACCTGTGATTTGTATATCAGCGGCACTTCGCCTATTCCGCGTCCTCCGCACGCGTTCCGCGCCGCGTCGTCGGCATATCTTGCAGGGTTAATCTTCTCACCGCCCGTTTTGTTAATGTCTAAAGCCTCGTTGTATGCGGCGTTCCAAATAATTCTTACGCCCATTTCGTCGGTCGCGCCCAAAAGATTTGCGCAAATGCCCTGCAGGCTCTTTTTTTCAAACTTGGAAAAACTGTCGTCAACAAAGCGTTCGGTCAAAAAGTTTGACTCGCCGTACCGTTTTAAAATATCCGCGTCATTTCCGAAAGTCCCCTTAAACCAGTCCGCATAACCCGAAAGCATATTTTTCGGGTTTTCAAGCACTAAAAATCCGTTTGTCTGGTTTAAAATCTGCTTTGCCGTCGAGGCGATATTTCCTAAAACCTTGTTTGTTTTAACCCTGTTGTTAACCCAGCTTAAACCCTTTACAATTTTTCGTCCGCCGCAATCAATCAAAACCCTGTCCAAATTCGACACCGTTTTTCCCGCAAGATCGTTTGCATAATCGTTCAAAAATTTTATAAAGTTGTTTGCGTTTCCGTTATCGCCCTTTAATTCCGCAAGGTCAGAGGCAAGAGTGCGTATAACCGATATGTGTTTGTCAATGTTGAGCCGATATTCCGCCATAGGAATGTAGTTTAAAAATCCTCCCACCGCATCCTCAACGGTAGCCTTGCCCTTTCTTTTCTGCTCGATTGACGACCATTTCGATTTTGGGTTCGTATACGGACTTATTCCGGCGAGTTTCGGGTCAATGTTTGCGTTTTGTCCGAGCATTTCAAAAAGAGAAGAATATGTATTTGTAAGCTCGTCAAAATGCCTGTAGTAATTTTTTCTTTTCTGTATCTGCTTTTTGGGATTGAACGGATAAATTTCCTTAATTTCGGCATTTAAAGCGTCTATATATTCATCATAAACCTTTCTGAAATATGCGTCAGCTTTTCTTATTTTTTCCGCAGTTCCGTGTCCGAAATCCTGTTCAAGCCGTGCGCCGTCGTACTTTATCTTAATGTCCGGGTCAAGCTTTTTAAAATCCTTAATCCCCATTTTCTTTAAAAGCGCAATGTCGTCCGCATTGGTAAGGTCGGGCGCTTTCTCGCCCTCGCCGTACCACATCACCGCCGCCGACTCTCTGCTTCCTTTCGATATTCCCAAATCCTTTACAACGGTTTGGTATAAATTCGCCAGCCTTTCGTTAATGCTCCGCGCCATATCTCCTTTGGAGTTATTAAAATCGTCTATAATGTCTTTAACAACACCGTAGTGCTTGCCGAATACCTCGCGCATATTTCGGAAAAAGTCTTTCGACTTGTACGAAAAAACGGTCTTGCCCTTGTCGGTTATGTCCTCGGCAATTTCTTTTGTAAGCTTAAAGTTTCTCTTGGTGTCAAGCATTTTATATGCCTCGTCCATACTTGTGATAACCTCTTGCGCACGTGCCTTTTCGCCGTTTTCGTATGCAACCTTTTTCTGAAGAAACATATCAAGAGCCTTTTTTATAACATCATATTCAACGTCGCTGCGCGCACCCGAAAGCTGATTTTTCATATATGTTTCAATGTTGTTGTAATAAATGCCTTTTCTCTGCGCGTCGCGTTTGTATGAATTGTAGTCGCTCTTTTTCGGGAGTTTAAAGCTGTCGCCCGTTTTCTTAAAATCCTCGGAGGCTTTTTCCATTCGTTCAAGCCTCGGCGCTCTTACGGCATTTTCCGTAATTCTATTTTCGCGCGGTGTGTTGTAATACTTTTCAATGTCAAGCCCCTCGTCGGTTGCCTGCTTTGCCTCTTTTGACATTTCATTCATAGCGCGCTTTGCTTTTACAACCTCATATTCTTCATTTTGTTGTGACATACGGTAGGCTTTTTCTCTCGCCTTATCCAAATCAACGACTTTATATGCCTCGTCCAAAACTTGAATAACTTTTTTTGCGCGTTCTTTTTCGCCGTTCTCATATTCGGTTCTTTTTTTGTTAAATAAATCAAGCGCATTTTCAGAAATTTTCTTTTCTGATGTTTTTTGTACGGTTTCAAAATCAAAAGCATTTTCCGAAAGCCTTTTGTCTGACTCTTTTTTTGCAGTTTCAATATGATTTTTTATATAATGTTCAAGATTATCGTAATATGTGTCTTTGTCCGCAATCGCCTTTTTAAACGCATTATAATCGCTCTGTTTAGGCAGTTTGTGAATATCACCGTTGCTTTTAAAATCTTCGGCGGCTTTTTCCATTCGTTCAAGTCTGGAAATTCTGACAGGTTTTTCGGTCACACGTTCTTCAAATTCAATATATCTTTCATCTTCCGCCCTTACGGCTTTTGCCATTTCCTTTAATGCGCGCTTTGCTTTTACAACCTCGTATTCCTCTGCCTTTTTTTCAATTCCGTCCCAGAAAGCTCGCTCTTTTTCTTTTGCTCGCTTTATTTTAATTTGCTCCCGTTCAGCGGTGTCCGCTTGCCTTATGCGCTCCTTTCTTTCTAACTCGGCAAGCCGTTCAGAGGCGGTGTTCGCTTTTTGTGTGTCCCTTTTATTGTTTTCTTCTGTATAAGCCTGCTCAATTTTTTTAATAAGTGATTTTTGTTTGTCGTTTGTCCTGATATATTCTTCGATGAGTGACAAAGTATTTTTAATTTTAGATTTTTCCGCATCACTCTGTACATTATTAAAATCTTTTTCTGCAACTTTTTTTGCCTTTAAAAGCGTTTCTCGACGTTCTGAAACGTCTTTTTTATATGCCGTAACCTCGCCGAGCGGCGGCAAAAACCTCCTTTCCCTTTTTTTCGGCACGGGAATTGTATATTGTCGGTATGCCTCTTTAAACTTGTCAAATTTTGACTGCCTCGGTTTGGTCGTTTCAGTCTGCGTCTGCGTCTGCGCCTTATCGCCTTTTATTTCATCAAAATATTTTTTTAACTGTTTTTTTGCTTCTTTCCGCATTTCCTCGTCCTGTTTTTCCTCTGCGGTAGGAAGCTTATGCTTGACATCTTCATCACTTTGTGATATAATGTTATTGTAAGCAACGTCTGTTGGCGATACGACTGGTTTGTTTTGCAAATCAGCCTCCGCCGTTTCAGCGTTGCTTATTTTGTTTTCATAAACAAACGAACTTCCGTTGGGCATTAAAATACGGTGTATTTTGTAGTAATTGCCGTGTTCGTCTATTCTTACAACCGCCGCCATATTTCCCCTCACACCGTTTATAACAACGGGCGCACCTATTGTAACGGTTTCATATCCGCGTGATTTATGGTTTGTGTGTCCGCCTATTATTTTGCCGTTTTCAAGAACGGCAGGGAGTGCGGCATATGCGGCAAGGTCGCCGTCAGTTTTTAAATAACTTAAACTACTTCTTATTCTTCTGCGGTCAATAATGATTTTGCCTAACCCCTCTCTAAAAACTTCGTAATTGTAGTTTTTAAACAAATTCATTACCCACTCTTGATTTTCCATACGTCCTTTTTTTTCAACTTCCAAATTATTGTTATAAACAGGCTCCATTTTGCCGAGCGTTTCGCTGTTGTTTTTTATCTGTTGTTTTACTCCAATTTTTTCAGTGTCGTTTGCGTCGGTAATACTATACTTCACACCCGTATCGTTTCCCTCGGCTGAATAGTCCATAGTACCGCCCGACTCCAAAACAGTCCTGTAAATGTTTTCAATTTCCGAATAGTTTTTCACAAGGTTTCGTATGTCGTTGTCGTTTTCAATGTAATCGGAGTTTAAAAATTCCCTCACTTTTCTCACAAGTCCGCGTATGTAGTCCATAAATTTCTCAATAAATGTCTTGTCATTTTCAAAACGTTTAAAAATTCCCTCTAAACTTTCGGGGTTTTTAAGCACCTCCGCGCCGAGGTCAGAAATAACCTCCTCCGCAACAAGACCGTCTATGTCGATATTCTCTGTATCAAGGTTGTTGCTGTTGCGAAGGTTTATTTGCCTTTCCTTGTACTTGTTGTATTCTTCAAGGCTCAAATCAGCCAAAACCGCCTTTTTAATAACGTTGTAACCCTCAACATCAATATCTTTGTACGAATGAAAAAACTCGTGTGCGGTCGTAGCGTATCTGTTGACTGTGTAAAAATCGTTTGTATAGATTTTTTTGGTTTTCGGGTCATAATATCCCTTTGAACCGTTTTCGTCATTAAAATGCACCGTTTCAACGCCAAAGCGGTTTTTCAAAATTCTTTCAAGTCTTGCGCCTGCCAGCTTTTCCGCCTCGGTTTGGTTGTTTCCGATACCTTCGCCGTCAATATCAATGTCGTTTTCAATCTGTCCGCTTTTTAATACACTTTGCATAGGCTCCGTGTTGTTGATGTTTTCCGAAATACCTTTTTGTGCCGGCGGTTCAAAAATCACACCGCCGTCGGAAGATGCGCTCATATCCGAAGAACTTCCCTGCACATTCTCCGTCGGGCGCGGCGTAATATTTTTATTTTCAGCCGTCTTGCCCTCAATATGGTTTTGCCACTTTCCGGCAAGGTAATTGGTAGTTTGAGCCACACCGCCCATACCAAGACCCGAAATCGCACCGCCCGCAAACGCAAGGGCAGGGTTTACAATTAAATACTGTTTGTATGCCTCTTTTTCCGCCTCTTCTGCCGTGTACCCGTTTTCGATGTACGTGTTAACAAGCGAGTTAAAGTCCGATTTATCGCCCATAACATACCTGTCTATTGCATAGTTCATATACTCCGCCAAAGCTTCGCCCGAACCCTCCGCGCCTGCTTGTTTTAAAATATTTTTCAAAAGTGCTTTTGCGCCTTTAATGTTACCGCCCTTTACAATCTTAAAAAAGTTGTCAAACGGAATTTTTTCTGTGATGTACTCTGTAAAGCCGTCGGCAAGTCCTTTTGTAAGCGCCTGCCTCGATGTCGCACCGTTTTTAAGAGCCTCAAAGGTGCTTTGCGCCGCCGCATTTCCGCTCATAATAGCCAAACCGAATTTGTCGAATAAACTCGATGCCAAACTTTTACCCATAGACAAACCCGTCTGTGTAAAAAATCTTCCCGCACCGCTCATATCTTTTGTTATTCCCTGCTCTAAATCCATTTGTTTGCGGGTTGTGTCAAAATTCATTGAGTCGAGGTTCATAGGTTCATAAGTGCCGTTTTTCTTGTTTTTGATATATTTTCTGACTTCCGAATTAAAATCTTTAAGTGCAGGAATTGACGCGGCAATGGTTTCTGCCGACGCTAAAATTTTATGTTCGTTGCCGAATTTTTCATCTTCCTTGCTTTTTTGCACTGCACGGCGCGCGGTAAGTTCTCTTTCTATGGTTTTGTAATATTCGTCGGCTTTCTTCTGTCCCTCTTTTTCAAGATAATAAAAATATATCTTCCGCTCTTTTTCGTCAGCATATGCAATCGGTTGATTTATGGCGTTATATCTGGGGTCTATATACCGAAAAAATGAAATTTCTTTTTTTCCGCCCGGGTCTGCCGAATACTTTTCGAAATCCTCGTTGTTTACAACCTTTTCCATTTCCGTGCGTTTGTTTTTGATGTCAATGTTATAACGTATATTTTTAAGGTTTTCAAGTTTTTCGTCGGCGCGGTCAATCGCTTCTTTGTAATCTTTTTGATTATTTGTAACCTTGTTTTTTGCGAGCTTATATTCCTGCTCGGCATATTTTATCTGATTATCCAAAGAACCCGTTTTATGCGGCGAATATGGGCTTGTCGGCGCTTTCACAGCACCCATTCTTTCAAATGCTTTGTCAACCGCGTTTTTCACCTCGGGCGATACGTAATTTTTCTGCATATTAGCAAGCATAAACTCATTTTTCCTCGTAGGCGCAAGACTTACAGCACCTTGGCTTTTGCCTCCGTTGCCGTTGTAAGGAACCGTACCTCCGTTTCCACTGTAGGGGACGATGCCCACATCGTCCCGTCCCGTCACCGGCATACCGCTTATCCTCGCAAGCGACTTATGCACCGCATTTTTCACCTCGTCCGACGGCTCCGTTCTCTTAACCGACGGCACATTTCCGTCCTGTGTGTTGCTGACGGCGCCCGCACTGCCTCCGTTACTTTCTTTGCCTATGTACGGATTTTTTCTAATACTGTCCCGTCCGCTATTTACATTTTCATTACCAACTCTAAACACGAGTGTTTTTGAATTTTTCTCATTTCCTGCTCCGTACTTCCGCTCATTCAAAACACGTTCGAGGTTAATAGCCAATTTTAATTCCTCCCCCTATACCCGTTCTTTTAAATAAATCTTTTTTTAATTCGTCCGCATATTTTTGCGGTTCGTTTTTCATCATATATTGTGTTGTTATTGTGTTGTCGTCAATCCCCAATTCATCAAACAACACCATAGCCGCGTCGGTTTGGTCACCGCTCATACCGCTGACCCAGCCGGCAATATTTCTTTTTACCGTTTCTTTCTCGCTGTCCGACAAATCGGGATTTAAATAATATCCGCCGTCGCCGTCGTATAAAATCGCATTACCGCCGAAATCCTCTTTGTACTGGCTGTTAAAATTGTTTACAATGCTCTTTACTTTCTTTGAAGAAGTCCCCGAACTTTTGGAACTTCCCGAACCGCCCGAACCTCTCGAACCTCCCGAGCTTTTACCCGATGATGCAACAACAGGCGCATACTGCGATTCTAAATCAAGCTTGCGTCCGTATGTGTCCACATCATAGTCCGCGTCAATTCCCTTTTGCTTGTCATATGTGTAAAGGTCAAGACGCGTCGCCGCCGCCATAGGACTTGTGTTAATGTCAACACCCAAAGCGTTTGCCTCGTCCTCGGTGAAATATCCGCGTATGGTCGCATTGTTTAAAATGCTCTGTACCTTTGCATTGTCAAAGTTCAAATTTCCCTCTGCAAGCGAAAGGTCGTTTGCACGGCGTGCATATTCTCTGTCCTCTTCGGTCTGTTTCTGCGAAAGCGCGTCAAGATACCTCTGTCGGTTTCTCTCGTTCTCGCCCGTCACCGCGTCATACATAGCGCCCTGTGCTTGCATTTCGTTGTTTAATGCCTGTTGTTTAAGTCCCTCAATCTGCGAAAGCGCGTCTATGTCAAAGTTTCTTTCGTCTGTATATCTTTTGTATGCACCGTCGTATAATTCGGGTATTCTGTCGTTAAGCTTGTCCAGCCAAGCGTTTTGAGCCTGCGCCGCCGCAGTCACCGCCGCCGACGTTCCCAATCCCCCGTTAAGTCCGGCATACGATGCAACCGCCTCTTCGGCGGCTCTTTTACCCTCGCGTTCATACATATTCTTGTATGCAATATATGCAGGGTCGCTCTCGGGATTGTAATTAAACCGTTCCCTCTCGGTCAAAGCGTCTATAAGTTTTTTTGTATATTTGCTGTATTCCTCATTGTTCTTTTTTATAAGGTCGGCATAGTTTAACATTCCCGTATTGTTCTGATAGTCCGCTATAGCTTTATCCACCGTGCTTTTCGGTGCGTACGATATGCCGTTGTCAATGTACGACGGCTTAAATTCATTTCCCCCGACCGATACCGTTCCCGTAGTGTCGTTGTAAGATAAATTTGCGCCGAGTCCCTTTCCCGTCACATAGTCGCTCACTTTAACAATCGGGTCGCCGTTCGACGCCTGATATGCCCCGAAAGCTTTTCTTATTGCCCCCTGTGTGCCGTAGCTTATGCCGTCCTTTACTGCGTCCGCCGTCATAAAGTCTTTACCGCCGACGGTAACAATTCCGTTTCCGTTGTCCTCGCGGTAGCCTATGTCGCTGTTTTTAATTCCGTAGCTGTTAAGAGCCTTTCTTATTCCGATACCGCCCTCGGGAATATCGCTGTTAACGTAAGATGTGCTCGGCTCACTCTTTGCAATGCCGTTTGCATTTCCGCTTTTGTATAAATATGCGCTTTGCGGATTTTTCTTTGTGTATGCGTTAAATGCCTTTGTAATACCGCCTGTTGTACCGCGCCTTGCAGTGCCGTTTGACACAATATCGCCCGATATGCCGTTTGTGCCTGCCGTTTGTGTGTTTTTGACCGCCGTTCCCATTGCCTGTGAAATTTTGTCTTTCCAACCCATAATATCAATCCTTTCAATCTGTCTGATTTTTTAATTCCAATTCCCGAACCCTTGTTTTCAAATCCGCAATATCCGCGTCCGATACAATACCGCCCTCAATATCCTTTTCAATGCTCTCGCCCAAACGCTCGATTAACTCGTTAACGGTTTTTATAATGTTCTCAATGTCGCGCGTGTTGTCGCCGTACCTCTGTAAATATCCTATCTCAATCCTCTGCATATCCTCACCGCCTTAATAATTCATATTCCTCCCGCTTATCCTTATCCGTTTTTCAATTCCCAAAATCTCGCATTTTCCCTCGCCCTTAAATTTCAACTTATATCGGTCCGATGCTTTTATCCTCACCGGCATACGTTTTATAAACCTGTCTTTTGCGCTAAATGTTTTCAAATGCACTTCTTCACCGCCGTCGTACGAAATATAAACGTCAAACTTCGCGTTGCCGTAAATGTTCGCCGCAAAATAAAGGTCGGTTGTGCATTTTCTGCCGAAATCCGCGTCGGTCATATAGTTTGTGACCGCCTCCCATTTTGTGTTTTCGTCAGCCGTTTTGCCGTCAATCAAATAAATCTTGTTGTCGTTTCTTAATTCGTAAACATACTTTCTGTCCCCAAATAAGGCTTTCACACCGTACGAACTTCGTTTTATCCATAAACGCGTCCGCGTGTCATAAACAATGTTTTCATATTTTCCGTTTGTGTTTCCGCTTATGTAAAGCTTTCTGCCGTCGGTTGCAAAATGCGCCGTGTCATAATGCACATTAAGCTTGTCGCTTATCTTTTCGGGCACGCCGAGAGTAAAAGCATATATTCCGTCATACGAGTTAAAATATATAACGCCGTCAATCTCAATAACCGCCTCTTTGTTGGTAAGTCCCACCGAAATGCTTTTTGTAAGCTGATATGTTTTCGGTGTGTTGCCGTATAAAATGTGTATGTGGTCTTTTTTAAATCCGACAAGCGCGGTTTTGTAGTTAATAAACGTCAAAAATTCGCCGTCCGTTCCCACCTCTGCAGTAAAACTGTCCGAGTCCAGTCCCTTAAATTCGCTCCAGTTGTCTATACTTCCGAGCTTTGACGCATATATCGTGCGCCCGTCCGCGTCCGAACCCCAAAGACGGTTATCGCGCACGCAGGCGCATACAAGACTCGGTACATATTGCCTTACGTTAAAATATCCCGAGTAGTATGGTTTACCGCTGTTTGGTACGGTACGGGTAAGGTTATTTTTTACCGCGTCATTAAATTGGTCGTATTTGTTGTAAGTTTCTCTAATGTTTTCGCCCTTGGAGTTGATGTATTTAACATAAACACACGGCGAAACGTCAGATGACGTCGGTCTTACATATGTTTCGCCAGTTTGAACAATTCCCGTCACCGCCTGCATATCCGACGCGCTTTTGTATTTCGACGATATGTCAAGAATATTTAAAATACTGCCCTCAATCCTCGCACCGTTTGCGTCCACCTGTTCAACGGTTACAACATCGCCGTCGGAAAATAATTTATCGACAAACGCAACAAGCACGCCGTCGGTCGGAACAGATGACGGGTTAATTCCAAGTACGTCCGGCACATTGCAAAGGTTTTTTCCTTTTCCCATACGCCGTAAATATTTTGTTTTGTTCTTTGCCGTATCCCAGTTGTTTTGGGTCAAATCTTCCCCGGTGTAATATTCGTCATATTCCGCAGTGTAGCAGTAAAAAAGCCTGTCGGGCAAAATAACAATTTTTCCGTAAAAATCAATAATCTCCTTTTGCCCGCTCGATATTGTAATTTTGTCGTCGGTAAATTTCTGAACTTCGTGCCCGTCAAAATAAAATTTATTGTCGCATACACCGCAAAACGGCGGGTTTTTCTGTCCCGTGTAAATACCGGGAACAATAACCCCTTGTATGTTTGTCGGTGTGTGCGGCGAGGACGACCCCAAATCGTAAAGCGAAATATCCCTTTTAACATCATCATAAAGGCAGGCAAAATACGGGTAAGCGTCGCCCGATATTCCGAACGTGTCCGAAAATTCGTTTTCATATGCTCCCTCGTCGCGTGATAACCCTCCGAATTTGTCAATAACTTTTTTCTTTATCTCGTATGCGCCGTTTTTAAATACGGGAAAATTCATTTTTTATCAGCTCCTTTTTGCAATAAAAAAACACATAAGGTATAATCTTAAATAAATTATATCTTATGTGTTTTGCCCCTTGCAGGCAAAAAGCAGGGTGCTTTTTGTTTTACATTGCAGGGAACAATGCACACAAAAGCATACGTTTATTTTCAATATTCTTCCCCGTTTAAAAACATAAAATTGTAATAATCGAATATGTACCCAAACTTGCAGTCATCAGCAATCGGTCTGTATTTACCGCCGAAATAATTAAGAAAATCCGTTTTCGCCGTTTCATAATTTCTGTAACCCAAATCGGCGACAAACTTTTCGTGTTTCCAGTCAATCGGCGCAAAACCTACACGCGTTGTTTTTCCGCCTTTGCCGGCGTCCGGCGCATATTTTAACTGCTCGCCGACGGGCGAACACAAATAAATCGGCTTTTTGTATTTTTTTGCAATTTTTTGGTCGCCAATCGAAAAATGATTGTTCGACGCACCGCCTGCCGTACCGCCGTGCGTATGCAGATTTGCGGTGCATTTTCTCGCATATGCCGTGTTTGTGACGACGTTCTGCGCGTCCTTTTTGCCGATTTCAAGTCCGTCCCAATAATATCCGTTTTCATCCTCAAACACATACGCGCCGAATTCGCGGTACAAAGCAATGCTCGCGCAATTTGCATACATACCGAAATCAACGGCGCACTCATCAACCGTGTCAAAATATTTCTTTCGGTCTGCAACCGTCACAATGCCCGTTTTTTCGTCGTAGCCGACATATAACCCCATATTCTCGGCAATAAACCTAATCGGCAAAAACGTTCTATCGTTCTTTTCAAACGGCGCAACGTCGTTTGTGATATTCTCGCCGTTAACTTCAAAAATATTGCTCCCTGCTTTACATTTTATCTGCAATGTACGTCCCAACCTTTCTTAACAGCCACTTAAAATCCGCGTCGTTCCAAGTGCCGTTATACCATTTCTCCGTATCGGATATAATTCCTCTGTCGCTCATCAGCGCAATGGCATCGTTAACCGACATATATTCTTTCTCGGTCTTGACCCCCGCAAATTCGCAAATGCCCTCAAAAATTGCCCTTGCAATCACCTCGGGCGACCGCATAAGATTTGCGTTTTCGGGATTTGTAATAAATCCCATTTCAATAAGTATCGCCGGCATATTTGTGTGCTTTAACACTCCCAAGTTTTTGCGCTCGACGATTTTCTCGCTTCTGCCGTCCAGTCCCAAAGGGATAAGTTTTTTAATTACCGCGCTTGCAAGCTTTTCCGCAACCGAATTTTTTGAATATACGCAAACGTGCGCGCCCTTTGCGTCTTTGTCCGCCGACGCGTCGCAGTGGAGCGAAATAAAATAGTCCGCCTTAAATTCGTTTGCCTGCATATATCGGTAGTTTATGCTCCTGCTAAACGTCGTCGCCACGTTGTCCGCAAGCCTGTTGCGCGAGCATTTCACGTCAAATCCTGCGTCAGATAAATATTTTGTAAGATACGAACCGACAAAATATGAAACGTCCTGTTCTCTTAAACCGTTCCCGGCCGCACCCGTGTCCGCACCCGAATAGTTGTGCCCCGGGTCAATAAATATTTTCATTTTGTATCACCTCATTATTTGTATTGTGCACCGTTCCGTTTGATATTTACATTTTCCAACGGGTCGATGTGGGCATCGACCCGCAATTTCATCATATGCCCGTCACTCCTGCGCCGTGTCATCATCTGCATTGCTTTTCTTTTGCAAAATGTCAATTCCCTTTTTGATAACGGGCGGAATATACACGTCCATAAGACCAAGATTTTCAATAATCGATATAAGCTCGTTTGCGCAGTAACCGCAAATCACACTGTCGCGGATAAAATCGACACCCACAACCAAATCAAGCCTGTGCGCCGCGCCGACAAGCAACAAAATTGCAACCTTTTTGCACAATCCTCTAAAACCTGCCTTGCTGTTGTATCCGCCCGTGTCGCTTTTCGGTGATTTCTGAAAAACAAACGCAACCATAAACCCTGTTATGTAGTCAACCGTCATAAAAATCAAAAGCGCCTGAATTGCCATTGTCAAGCCTCCCAAAAAGTAGGCGGCAATTCCGCCCATAATAGATACGAATAAATTAAAATATACTTTCATTTGTCAATCCTCCGTTTCTTCGGTTATTTCTTCCGTTTCTATCGGTATTTCGCGAACTTCGTATGTTTCGGTTATATTCTCGCCGTCAACGTATTTTTTGCTCAAATACTGTGTTTCCGCGTCGTATTCGGGAATAATTGCCGTAATAAGCTTTTTATAGCCGAAATCATTTAATTCGTCCTCCGTCGGCGAAAAAATCTGTTTGATAAGCTTTTTTCCGACGTAAAACCTAAGCGGTGAACCGTCGTATTCGGTTACCTCGTTCTCGTTTTTGAATAAATACATTTTGTCCATTTTAAAATACCTCCGTTATTTTTTATAGTATTTTGCAATAATCTTTTTCGGTTTAACCGCAGTGTCCGTTGTAATTGTGTTTGCGCCTTTGTTTAATACAATATCGGGCAAATTATCAGCCTTGTAATTTATGCTCTCGCCGTCAGCAAGCGGAGAGTCAAGGTATATTGTTGTGTTGTTTTCGCCGCTCACCACAATCGGTATTTTGTATTTGTTGTACGGTTCAAAATATCCTTTTTCTGTTTCGTATATGGCTATACGGAATTTGATATGTCCTGACTTGCCTGCTTCAGCAAAAACAATCGTACGTAACATATTTGCACAGTTATCAAAACTTGTACGCGTTTTATTGGTGAATTTTTGAATACCGGTTGTATTGGACAATATAGAGTTTGAAACAAATTGCCCTGTACTGGTTTGGGTAATATTGTTGCTTGTAGCGTAGCATTTTAAATCGGTACTTATTTCTGCTATCTCAACAAATATTGAATATGTCGTGTCGAGTTTTAAATTCTCGTTAGCACTTGTATAACAAGGTACATATTTTGTTGCAGTTCCGTCAGTATTATCAATAGCAACATCAAACCAACCGTCAGCGTCCGCTTTTATAGAGTTTTTCAAAGGTTCCGTATAATTAAATAAATTCTCTGTCATATCGCCGACAGACGTTTTTGTGTACGGCAAAAATACGTCTTTTTCTGTTTCATATACTGCAATGCGGAATTTGATGTGTCCTGATTTGCCGCCGTCGCACAAAGCGGAACTGCGCATCATATATAAGCAATCTGCAAATGAAGCCTTTGTTTTTCCTGTGCGTTTAAAAACGCCAATATCAGGAGAATTTATTCTGTCAGATGTACTGAATTGTGAATTAGCTGCGTTGTGAGATCTTAAATCAATGTCGCCGGTTCTTTCTGAAATTTCAACAGTTATATAATATGTTGTATTTGGTTTTAATCTCAGGTTTACTTTGGTACAACAAAGTTTTTCAACAATTCCGCCTGTACTATTGTTAATAGTAACATCAAACCACCCGTCAGCGTCCGCTTTAATTTGGTTATCGTTATAAGGCTCGGTATAATTAAATAAATTCTCCCCATACTCGGTATTACCCTCAATGGTGTAATCTTTTAACTTTTTCCCCTCTGCATTATTTATAACAAGCGGATACCCCTCGGCGGTGCCAAGCTTTACAACATTGTGCATTTTCCGTCTTGCATAATCTGCATAAATCATATCGGCACCCCCTTATAAATCATCGTCGTTGGCTTTGACAACTGTATCGTTGCCGGTTGTTTCTGCGGTGCTCTGCGTGTAATCGTATTCAGCGTAGGATATGCGCCAACCATACACATTCGCACTGTTCTCAACCGCAATAATGCCCCAGTCGAAAAACAACGAATAAATCTTGCTTGCCTCGGGTGTGAAGTCAAATTCCGTCATACCGTATGTTGACTGTATCGTGACCGTTGGTGCCGTTGTACCTGTGACAAAATCATATTGAATAAAATCACCAACACCGCCCTCGGGCAAAACTATAACAACACTTGAATTTGCCGATGTCTGATTTATTGAATAAATTGTATTTAATGCGCAGGGGTGTGCTATTGTCGGTGTTTCGGTGTTTCTTGGCTTTATAATATCCCAGTCAGACCACTGGTTAGCGGTTGCGTCCCAATTTCTTATTTTGATAAAATTAAGCGATACACCTCTCGGCATTATTATTATTTGCTTTGAGGCGACAGTTGCGCCGCCCGTCATACCGGAAGAATAAAGGATACCACAAAATCCAACGTTTGCACTGCTAACAACCTTAAACAATCCAATCGTTCTGGGACAATTTATTTTATCATCTAATACATCAACGGTTATCGAACCGTCAAATGCAACCGTTTCACCTCCGAAAGGACACCAGCCCGAGCCGTCATAATAATAAAACGAATTTGCGGGGATATTGCCGTTTGCCGCTTTTACTTTGTAAACGTCGCCCTTTTCAACCTTACCGTATGCTTGCGGCAAACCGGTGTCCGGCAAAACAATTTCACCGGTCGGAAGCTGCGAATAACTATCCTTTTCACCGCGGTATATAAAATTCAAATTTTGCAGTTTTTCACGTTCAAACGCCGTCACAAGCCCGTTGTGACCTTTTAGCACGGTTTGCGCCTTTCCGCCCTGCATAGTTGTTTCCTCTGTAAAATACGCAAGCTCGTTATGTGTTGCGCCGTCCTCTATAAGGTCAAGCTTTGTCTTATCGTTCGCCGGCATAAGTCCCGCATCACCGCCCGAATACGAATAATATTTAAGTGCAAACTCGCCGTCGGTGGTTTCGTCGCACTTTGCAAGCGCCTCTCCTGCCTTTGCAAGCGGAAGGTCAACGTTTTTGTTTTCGTCGGGTTCGAGTTTTTTACCGTTTGCCGAAATCGTTTTAACGGTAATAGCCTTTTCGATGCGTTCTTCCGCGTCCAAGACTGATTTTTCATAAAACTTTATATCGCTTAAAATATCCTCGCACTTTTCGCGTGCAATGCGCGCACTTTCAAAAGCCAGTTCGCTTTTTAATGCGTAATGCTCGCTTTTGTGTGCGCTTTCCAAAGCATTGTCACTTAAATCAGCGCACTTTTTCGCATACGTTTCCGCCTCGTTTGCAAAGACTTGCGCATTGCCCTCCAGTTCTTCAACGTTATGCTCAATTTTTTTGATAATCTCATAAATGCCGTCTATGTTCTCCGCACATTTTTTCGCCGAAATAACATAGTTTTCGCATTTAAGCGCAGACGATGCGGCAGAGTTTGCACCGCTCAAACAGTTTTTCGCACTGTCGTACGCATATTCTTTTGCGCGCACGGCAGTATCTTTCGCACTTGTCACAATGTCCGATATGTCTTTAAGTTCGTTTTTCTTTTTTTCCGCCTCGGCAAAATATTCGTCTATCGCCGTCTGAAGTTCCGCACGCTTTTCGTCAAACTTTTTGAAAAGCGTTTCAAAATACCCCGCGTCCGAATTGCTCCGGCTGAAAGCATTTCCGCTTATTTTTATACTCACTTTAACATCACCACCAGTTTGTATATTTCAAATTTCTTTGAGGCGCGTTTTTCTTGTATTCCGACGAAAAATTCCCGAAAATGTACTGAAACATTTCCATATTGCGGTTATATCCCTCAACGTCGCCCTGATTAAACAGTATCTTTGCAAGAATGTAATGTGTATACATTCCGACATACGGCGCGTCCGCGAGTGTGTCCGCGTCCTTTATAACCCAAATATCGCATATTTTTTCGCCGTTTAAATCACCTTTTGCGTAAATTCTGTTATCCTCGGTTTTTGTAACTTCATATCTTGCCTCGCCTCCGTCTGTGCATATAACGAGCATATCGCCTTTTTGCACATCGCCCAAAAACTCAAAATAAAAATTTCCGTCATCGGTCTTGACGAACGTCACACTTTCGCCCGATACAATTTTTCTTTTGTATTCGTCTATGTGTTTTTTGTAAACAATATAAACCTCGTTTGCGCCGAAAGTGTTTTCCAAAAATTCATTTTCGCCCATTTCGTCGGTTTTTGCAATTTCGCACCCGTCGGCAATCACTTTTTCAATGTCGTCAAAAGAAATGTACGGCGGAATTAAAAAAATGCCGTTTTCCTCTTTCTCGGCTTTAATTTTCCCGTATCTTTCTTTAACGCTCCCTGCAATCATAGCGCTTACTTCGTACGCCCAGTAAAGTTTTTCGTCCTCGGTGTATTCGTTCGGATAAAGCGCGTCCGCGTTTTTTATAACGTCCGATATTTTCAAAGTATAACCCCCTTTGTTATGCCTTAATTATATATCGCCCCCGTTGCCCCTTGCAGGTATATTTAAAATCTTTGTTTTTCTGCCTCTGTTGTTGTAGGGGACGATGCCCACATCGCGTACGTTACCGCATTACGTTTATATTTATTGCCACTCAATTTCCAATTCCGGAATACCCGTCTTTTTGCGCGCAATGCTCTCCGATTTCGTGGGATTTGCCATTAAAAAATACCTTGTTTCGTCATAAATATGGTCCTCACCGTCGGTGTCAATATCCTCGGTGTTAACATCGTCGTAAACGAGCGCGGGAATTGTGCGGATAAAATTCTTGCAGGTGTCAAAAATATATATACCGGGATACCCCTCAGCGTCAAAATTAAACCTGTAATGGAGTTGCATTTTTCCCGCAATCCGCGAGTTGTTGCCCTTTTCAAAATAAACGCCGTATTTTGCAAAAATATCGGCAACGCTCGCACCCGTTCCGCTTCCCTCGTTCCAAACGGCAGGGTCGGCAAAGCCGATAATGTAATTTCCCTTTTCGTGTTCGTATTCAATTTCGCGGATTTTTTTCGCAATAATATCCGCGCCCCACCTTATGCCGGTGTTGGGAACGTCCTTTTTGCACCCGTACATTTCGCGGTAACGGTAAACTCTGCCCTCGGTGTCAATCGCCCACCAGCCGACCGAGAACGGCTTTGTATATCCCCAGTCAAACGTTCGGTAACGTTTCCAGTGCTTCGGTATTTCAAACGGCTTTATAACGTGCGTGTATCTGCGCGTTTCGTATCCGTCGGGATTGTTGCGGAACTCAATAAACACCTGCCCCGAAAATGTGTCCCAGTCGCCGTATAAAAGCGCCTTTTTTTCTGCCTCGGGCATATCACCGAGGCGCGCAAGATACGCAATATCGTTTGTTAAAAGCGCCTGATTGTCATAAACCGTCGCAGGAATAAACGCGCTTGTCCGCGTAAATATACGTCCGTCTATGTCAATCTTTTTTTCGTATGTCTTAAAAGGTTTTCTGCCCTCTATAAACATCTTTTTCACCCACGCGTGCCCGATACCGCCGGGGTTTGTCGCACCACGTATGTAGCACCGCGTCCCCGGACCTTTCGGACGGTTGCGCGAGCGCATATACGAATATTCGTCAAATGTAAAGTGCGTCAGCTCGTCAAATGCAATAAAATCAAACGCGCGTCCTTGGTAGTTAATGCGGTCTTTTATGTGATGCATATTCCCGAACGATATTTTTGCACCCGACGGAAAAGTCCAAACGTGCGCGGAATGATTGTATTTTGCGTTCGGATATGCCTTTTTGTAGTAGTAAAGGCTCTTTGATATAAGCTCGGCGCACTGCGGATATGTCTTTCTGAAAATTATCCCCTCGTAGTTTGGAATGTCAACTTGGCGGAGCGCCTCCATAATCAGCGCGTCGCTCTTTCCTCCGCCTGCGGCACCGCCGTATAATACCTCGTCCTCGCACCGTTTCATAAATTCAATTTGCTTTTTCTGCGGCCGCCATAAAATATTTTTGTCCATTTTTCCACCGCCTTTGTTTTAGACTATTTCTCAATTTTCACCTTTAACGTCCCAATCCCGTCTATATCAATCTTATCCTCCCTTTCGGGCAAAATAATAACACCGCCTCCGTCCGTTTCCGCAATGTCTTTTTTCGGTGCGTCGCTCCATTTTTCGGGCAGTCTGTTTTTAAGATAAAACACAATCGCACCCAAATCGGGAGGGAAATAAACCTCCTCGTCGGCGGTGACAATTTCCTCTTTGTCCGCCACCTTAATGCCGTTTTGCATAACGGGCACTTTTATTTTAAACGGCTTTTTAATGACCTTTGAAAATCCGCATACTTTCAGAAAAAGGCGGTTTTCCGCAATATAGTCCGATACCTCTTTACCCTTTTTTATAGCCTCCGAAAATTCCGAAAATTTGTTTTTATACTCCGAAAGGGTGGAAAGCGCAATTCCCAAATTGTGCGCAATGTCCTTTTCCGAAAGCCCGTCACGCGCCCAGCCCTCAACAAGTTCAAGTTTCGGTAAAACCTTTTCGGTATAAACGCTCTTTCGTCCTCCGGCTTTCTTTTTGCCCTGCGCGTCCTTTTTCTTCGGTGCTTTTTTTCCATTTTGCGTGTCTTTCTTGCCGGCAGTGCTCTTTTTCTTTGTGTCAGCCATATTAAAATCCCCCCCTTTTGCATTAGGCATTTTCTTTGCAAAATAATTATATACTGCTCCCGTTGCCCCTTGCAGGCAAAAAAGTAGGGGACGATGCCCACATCGTCCCGCTTTATCATTCCTTGTATTTTGCCGTTTCCTAAATTTCCCCGAACCTTTGCCCCACCTCGCGTATAAACCGTGCGCAGATTTTTTGTTTATCCTTGTCGCAAAACGGCGCGTCTATACGGATAATCGAATATCCGTCAAAAAACCGCTGGCGGATAACCGACTTTTCAAAATCCGAAAACATATCCAATGCACCGCAAACAGACCTAAACTTCAAAAGTTTAAGCCCCTTTAATTTCTTTTGTCCGCTCTCTTTTTCGAGTTTCGGATATTGCCTTATAACCGCGCAGATAATTCTGTAACTTGACTTGTCGAACCCTTTCGGAATATATTCCCTCATTTTTTATCACCCGACTTTCGCCTTAATCGCGCATATAAATACACCCCGTCAAAATCATCTGTGTACCTTGCCTTAAAGTCCAAAAATACGCAGTTTTTGTATGTGTTTTCAAAAATTTCGCGTGCCTTTTCAAAATCAAGCGCAATGTCATAAACCTTTCGCTTTGTAAGACGGGTGTACGACTTTGTTATAACGGGCTGTTTTAAGTTTCTCGACGCAGTGTACCTTTTGCCGTTTCCCGTGTTTTTTGTTATGTACCTTGCAAGACCCTCAAGTCCGAAATCGTCAGGACGGAGTCTGTCGGCATTGGCGCGTCCCTTTTTCCAAATGTTTTCAATCTCATCCCGCGAAAGCGCACATTCCAAAACAATGTGGTGATGAATTTTCGCTTTTTTCCCGTCGCCGTTTTTGTATTCCGTCACCGCTATGTATTTTGCCCCGCGCTTGCCTGCCTTTTTAAGTGCATAGTTTATCCTGCGCAAATAGTTTTTAACGTCCTTTTCCGCCTCGTCTTTTAAAGGCTCCTTGCCCGAATATGTAAGAGTAACGTGCTTTCCGTGTTTCGTAAAGTTTGCATTTATAAGCCGTACCAAATGTTTTTTTGCATTTCTGTCGTTTAAGTTTCTCTGCGAAGTCTTGCTTGCCTTTTTCTTTTCACCCCGCGGAGCACTGCACTCGTTAAAGTATGCCGGATAAACCTCCGACTCAACCATATTTCCCGATTTAATTGTCTTAACCACAATGCAGTAATTTTTGCGTTTTATTTTCCTGCCCAAAAAATCCGCCTCTGTCATAGACAGTTTTTCATTTATCTGTTTTTCAAATGCACACTCATAATCATAATTTTCAAACACGGTTAAAATTTCCCCTTTTTTCATTCACGAAAATATATTTTTTCGTTCATATAATAAGACCCATTACGAGGACGGCAAAAGAGATGTAAAATCTCTTTTTAAAATTTCTTTTCTTTATATAAAGCAATAATTTATATTTGTTATCTTTATTTTCCAAATATTTACTTTTAAACTGATAAAATGAAACCTCTGTTATTTGAGATTTCATTTTATCAGCCTAAAACAACATAAGCTGATTTATGTTATATGAACGCTTGTCCTTGTTTTTAACTCCCGTGCCCTTAATGCGTTCGTATTTTTTTGCAAAATCCGCCTTTTCCCGTTCTTCCTTTTCTCTCTTTTCTTTAAGTTTAAAAGGGTCAAGCGCAAAGTCGGCTTGTCCGCGGCAGTTGTGCAGTTTGTAGCACTTGTCGCCGTTTGCGTTTTCCTCACCGTTTATCATAGTGCCGTACGGGGTCACGTAAATTCTCGCTTTGTCGGGCGAGGAAAAATAAGAAACATAAACGGGGCGCGCATCGCATATGTTCGGAATAAAACCGCCGAACGCACCGCCCTTGCGCTTACCTATAAATAAAACCTTTGCACCGCAGTATTTGCACTTCGCCATTTTTAATATCACCTCTTTTGTATTTTTTTGCTAAACCAATATAATCTCGCGCCTAAGCAAATCGCTTGTATACGCGCAGGATTTGTACTTCCTAAATCCAAGAAGAACAAAATTCCCGTATATTCCCAAAACACTTGCCTTTTCTTCTTTTATCCGTCCTCCGCCCGAGTTCGCATTGACGTGTCTAACGCGTACCCGCACCTTTACGCCGATTTTAATTTTGTTTTTCATAAAATTAAGCCCCCTTAATATTTTTGCCGTTGCCGAACCAGTATTTTTTTATCTCTTCTCTTTGCACCTTCATTTTTTCGGTAGGGTTTTTATGTATTTTTTTCATTCTGATTTCTGCTGTTTTAAAACACTCATCGCATAAGCTATCGTGATTGTTCAGCGGTTTTCCGCAAATAAAACATAACCCTAAACTAACACGGTCACTGCGCTTAACGGTGTTTTCATCGCAAAGCTTTTTATAATAATATTCAAGTCTTTTCTGTTTTTTAGCTGTGTTACAGCGGGTACACAATACCTTTCCCGTTTCTGCCTCTCTTTTTCCGCAATTAACGCATATTCCCCGGGTCTTGCGTTCGCTGTACCGTTTCTTATATGCCTTTTTTATTTTTAGAAGCATATCATCTCTGTTTTCCGAATAACGTTTTATATTTTTCAGAGTCTGTTTTTCAATACAGCCGGCACACCGAGTTTTGTTTCCGAAAGCCTTTTCCTTATGGCACTCGGTACATATTCCGTGCGATTTGTACCATTCATACTCTTCTTTTTTTTGCTGTCTGTGCTTTTCTCTGCATTTTTCGCAAAACACCTGATTTTCAACAGCCTTTTCTTCTTTGCACATTACGCATATACCTTGTTCTTTAAATTTTTGATACCGTTCTTTGTGATACTGCTTTTCTTTTTGATACCGTTCTTTAGATTTTTCATATTTCCGACTGTTTTCTCTGCGTTTTTCGCGTCGCTTTTCTTTGCATTTTTCGCAAAATACCTGATTTTCAACAGCCTTTTCCTTTCTGCACCATACGCATATACCTTGTTCTTTTAACTTTTGGTAACGTTCTTTTGAGTCCATACATCTCACCTCACATACAATCTGCATTAAAATTCATTTACCGTTTTCTCAAACTCGGCATTCACCGCTGTAACAACAGGGTCGTCCGGTGCCCTGCCCTTGCATAACCGCTCGCAAAACTCACTTACCGCACATTGTTTTGCAAGGTTAATCTTTTTTGTGAAATATTCTGCCTCTAATTGAAACTCCTTTGTACTTTTTTCGGATTTCATCTCTCTGCCTCCCTTGCATTCAATTCATCTGCAACAGCTTGCCTCTCGGCTTTATCGTCCGAATACTCGCCGTAATATTCCAAATTACCGCTGTGCACAATTTCCCCGTTGTGTTTCACGCGTGCAACAATGTAGCCCGCTACAGGGTTATAAATAACTTTCCATTTTCCAATCATTCCTCACACCTCAATCGTATCTCTGTTTTTTGTCATATAGTCTGTAATCGTTCCGATGCTCACACCGTCCAAAGTGTAAGTTTTGTAGTATTCGGTACCGTACATACTGTCGCCGTTATACGGGTCGTTCTCGGGAAGAATAAGGCACATTCTGTTTGCGGTTATATATTTCTCTTTCCAGCCTATGTACTTTATATATTCGCATACAATAACCACCGCGCCGGTGTTAAATTCATATCGGTAGAATTTTAACCCCAGCTCCGGCACTTCTTTCCATATACCCCAAGACGTATAGTTTTTTATAAATTCCTCGCGTTCTTTTTTATTCTTAAATTTCATCATCAATTTCCTCCAAAACTTTAGCCTTATCCATTTCAACAAAAATGCACGGTTCTTCCGTAAAAAATTTCACACCCGACGGCATAAAAACTTTCCTTGTTTCCGAGTCAACAGGCAAAATGCTGATGTGCTTGCTTTTGTCGAAATCCTTTAAATATGATATAACATCTCCTACAGTAAGCTTGAAACTTTCCTTTTTCATATCTGTGTCTTTTTCCATATTAAAAACTCCTTGATTTTTTACTTGTTTTCTGTTATAATGATAGTGTAATGGTTCTTAAATGCTTTTTTGCCGTCCGTGAGTTTTTTGCGGACGGTGCTTTTTTTGCGCACGTCTATGTGCAGACTTATTATAAACGCGCCTAAAAATAACAACGCGTTAAAAACCGCCTGTAAAAACGCCGCGTTTCCGCACTCGTAACCGCCGAGCGAACCTATAACCAAAAGCAAAAGTATTATTCTTATGTATATCATCACTTCACACCTCCAGTCTTTTCAATTCTCTGTTTTTGCGTTTAAGCTGTTCAATGTTAAGTCCGAGTATTTCGTACAAAATATCAGCATTAACCTTGTGTTCGTTAAAGTGAACAACATTTCTTTCAATCATCAGTTTTAACGCCCTTTTCTTTATGCGGGTAATTGCAGTTCTCCCTATGTCGTTGCAAAACAGCTCTTTAATTTCCGCGTTGCCAACCTCACCCGTCGGCGCATTGTAGTAAATCTTCAAACATACATTCGGATTTGCAATGTTTAATGCGTGATACATCTTTCTGCCTCCTTTTTTGTTATTTTATTGTAGGGGTCGATGCCCTCATCGACCCGTCAGGCACATTCTTCAAATAAGCTCGTCCGCAGAAACACCCAAAAAATCCGCCATTCTTTTTAAAACCGGCACGCTCGGTGTCTTAAAACCGCTCAATATGTAGGTCACAAACGCACCCGAAACACCTATTGCCCTTGCAAGCTCGCCTTTTTTTATGCCCTTTTCTTTCATAATGCTTTTAAGCCTCTCGACGTTCATATTTCAAACTCCTTTCATTTGTTTAAAACCGTGTTTCCAAACACTTTTCGTTAATTCTTTCCTTAATGCGGTCCAAAACATAGTCCGCATCACGAACGCAAAGTTCATTAGCTTTGAAAAAACACATTATTCCTCTGCATATTTCATCAAGTTTTTTATAATGTTTCTCAATCTCTTTCATTTCTTCCGCCGTTTTGCGACAAGCTATTTCAATGCCCATTTTTTCAAACTCCTTTCATTATGTTGACAATTATCAAAAAGTGTGATATTATGAAACTAACGCTTAACTTGGTTAAATTATAACACGCAATAACGTGATTTATCAATACATTTTTCACGCTTTTGTGTGATTTTGTGAAAGTTATACAAATTTATGAGGTTAAAATGGTGTATATTACACAAGACATTGCAGAGAATATAAAAAAAACATTAAAGAATAAAAAAATAAGTATGAAAGTAATGCTGGCTGATGTCGGACTTGGGATAAATGCAATTTCCGAATTATCTAAAGGCAAACAACTTTCTTGTATCAGCCTCGCTAAAATAGCAGATTATCTTGATGTATCGGTTGACTATCTTCTCGGACGAACAGACGTTCCCGAAATAAACGGAGCAGAAACAAAACGGCTTTTGGAAAATTACACCCCCGATTTAACGTCAGATTATATCGCCGCATACGACGGCAATGCACCGCAAGCGTCCGCACTGTCTGCGGAGCAGAAAGAAAAAGTAAAAAAACTTCTTATTGAAATTCAAAACGAAATTTTATAAAAATGTATGGTGAACCGTCTTGAGAAAGGGACGGTTTTATGTTTCTTACGGCGAAAGTACGAAAATTTTTAAAAGAAATAAATTACGATACCACATTGAAGTCACTGCACGCATACACGCTGAAAAATGAGTGGACTATAGTATATTTTAATACTGCAAGCGGTGACGCGTTGCTCAAAACGGTAAATATATCAAATGTGCCGGACAAAGAGGGATTTTTGTATGAGGCACAAAGAATAATTTTTGTAAACGGAAATTTGAGCGAAATTAAAAAACGGCTTGTAATAATACACGAACTGGCACATATCATTTTAAAACATTCGCAGTCGTTTGACAGTGAGGAGCAAAAAGAAATAAGCGCGCAAATGTTTGTGTGCGGTGTAGTGCGCGCAAAAAGGTTTTGTTTCAGTTATAAAGTCTTGGCATTGGTTATAATTTCTTTGGTTGTCACATTTTCATCATTGCACTTTTACACAAAAGAAACAGAAGTAAACGGGTTTATACATAACGGCGCGGAGCGTGAAAGCGTGCAGTCGGTCTATTATGTCACCCCTGCCGGTGCTAAATACCACACGGCAAATTGCCGATATGTGAAAAACAATAAAATCGAAATTAACGCAGTAACGGCAAAGCAAATGTATGAACCTTGCAGAGTATGTAACCCGGAAAATTAAATACTAAATAATAAGACAAGACGGCTCACTGTATTTTTAAAGTATCAGAGGTGGACATTATGGAATTTGAAAGAAATGAAGATTGTAAGCAAAAAGAAGATTTTGGTGCAAAAGATTACAAAAGCGCGCCCTCGTCTTTAGAGCTTTTGAAAATTGCAAAGTATAATCGGGCACGGAGCGAAAAACTCGGTATGAAATGGTTTAAATTTACCGTCTATTTCAGATTGCTTGTAGGCAGTTTGCTTATTTATTTTAACCTTTTAACACGATATACATACGAAAGCGAATTATACGGATATTTCAGTACATATGACGAATGTTTTACAGTATATACGGCAATTTTTATCATCTTTTATGCAGTCAGCATAAGTGTATTTTTAAATATGCGCAGTTTCCGAAAAAGAGGCGTAATAAGTTACTTTATATCCCAGTACACTTGCTATTTAGTATTTTGCTTAATCAATTTATCATACGGTTTTTATTCGCAGGCAATAGCCAATATATTTACAGCAGTCATATATTTTATCCCGGAGTTTATATATTTTAAAAAACGTATGCACTTGTTCGACGGTGAAAATACCAATATAAACACAGAGGCCCAAACCGATACAGATAATACAACTCCAAGTGAAACAACAAAAAATGATGAAGTTGTAAACAACACTGTCAATACTGCGCCCCAAGTGCCGATAAAGTCTATAAACCGTGACTTGATAATCAAAACATCACCTAAAGAAAACTTCCGCTCAACAAATAAATATCTCATAACATTTATAGTTGGTTACATTGTATTGGCAATTATTCAATCAATATTTTTATTTCCGTATTATACAGTAAATTTATACGGAGTCATTGTGCGCACCGGGTATGCGCCGATATATTCCATAGAGCCGTATTACAGGCTGGATTTTGAAAAATTACTGTTACAAATTTTTGCCGAGGGGCTTATTCTTACACTTGTTTATTTGCTAACATCTCATAAACACCGTTTAAAAGAAGTGCTCGGTAAAATAAAAACAATAAAAAGACGGCACTTCTTGATTTGTTTAACTGCAATATATTTGGTAAGCGCGGTTATACATTCTGTTTTCTATATGCCGTTTTATCTTGTGGAAGTACACAAAGAGGACTCAAAAAAATCTGTAATAACCAGAGAGGCGGTTGCTGAAGGATATGCACCGATAACCGACATAAATTACTCGTATCGGTTCGACTCAAAAAAAGAAAACGGCGACACATATAAAACTGCAAACTATCCGAAATTATTTGCACATCTATCTGTTGAATTTATTGTTTTTGCGATTATTTATCTTCTTACATATAAAAATTTTGCTGTAACGAATGTTAATACAAGAGGAAACATCAAAAAAGAAAAACAGCTTTCCGCAGTCGATGAGAGAACTTCGGACACACTAATAAAGTATTACAGAAAAAAAGTTGTAGAATTGTCTGCCGAAAATAGGGAATATTCAGAAAAACAAAAAGTATATGATGAGTTTTTAACGTTTCTTTCGGATTGCAACAAAATCAATTCCGATGATTATAAAATTCTTAAAGAGATGTTAAGTATATCAAAAAAGGAAGATAAATAATATGTCTGTTATATGGCTTTTGATATTTGGTATAATTTTTTCAATGCAGATGCACTTGAACAATTCTGTTGTAAAACTGCACCCTGATTTGCTCGACCCTGTATTTTATCTTATTGTGTGTATAAATTTCTTGCTGTTTGCAGTAAGTTCAACAATTTTGTTCGGGTTTGCCGGTATTATTATCGGTGCACTTTTGATGTTTTTCTTTCACATTTCGGTCGGCTGGCTTTTAATTTTTCCATTATACCGATACTCGTTCAGTTATGAATACATCGAAAAAAGCGAGCCGTTTTATTGGGTATATGTATATATAATATCAACATTATTTTCAGTTTTGTTTACCGTCTATGTGTGTATAACAAAACAGTGGAAATCGGGACTTAACTTTTATAATACATTGACAACGGAGTTTAAAATTGCACTGTTAATTGTTACCATTGTGTTATCGCTTATTCGCAGTGCATATTTAAAAAAACTAAAAAAACTTCGCACCGAGGCGAGGTTTGTCAGATGTGAATAAAAACAAAAACGATTTTTCGGTTGCAAAACATTTTAAGGAGGTGCACACCGTATGCCGATATACAAAATGAAAGGAAATAAAGACGGAAAACAAAAATACCGTGTAAGGATTAACTTTGTCGACAATCTCGGCAATTCAAAGCAACTTGACCGCGTCGCATACGGGAGCGCCGAGGCAAAAGAACTTGAAATGAAACTTCTTTATGAGGTAAAACAAGAAAAGCCGGCAACGAAAATCACAGTAGGTCAGCTGTACGATAAGTATACCGAGGCGGTAAAAGCTGACGTAAGAGAAACCACCTTAAACCGAATTGAGTCTGTGTGCAAAAATCATATTTTGCCGTATATGAAAAATAAACCGCTCGATAAGCTTACCGCACCCGTTTTGCAGGACTGGAAAACAAGTATAGCAAATAAAGAAATATCAACAACGACAAAGAAGAATATATATGCCTATTTTTTAGCACTTCTCAACTGGGGTGTAAAGCTTGATTATCTTCCGTCAAATCCGCTGCAAAAACTCGGAAACTTTAAAACCGACGATAAAACATCACATCAAAATATAAGTTTTTACACCTCGGACGAGTATTTAAAATTTGCCGAGTCGGCGCTCGAATATGCAAAAGAGAAAAACACGGTGCGTGCATATGATTTTTATGTGTTTTTTTCGATTGCTTTTTACTGCGGTTTGCGTAAAGGCGAAATTTCAGCGTTAAAGTGGTCGGATATTGACGGTGAATATATGCACATAACGAGAAGTATCGCTCAAAAATTAAAAGGCAAAGATAGGGAAACACCGCCGAAAAACCGTTCGTCTATACGAACATTGCAAATTCCCAAACCGCTTTTAAATATACTCACTGAGCATAAGAAACGCTGTAAGCAATATGAAAACTTTTCCGATGATTTCAGAATATGCGGAGGCGCACTTCCGTTGCGCGATACAACAGTCGAAAAAATGAATAAACGTTTTGCCGAAGGTGCAGGACTGAAAAAAATCCGCATACACGATTTCAGACATTCCCACGTTTCTCTGTTGGCAAATGCGGGGATAAATATACAGGAAATCGCCAGACGGCTCGGACACAGTGATATAAAAATGACTTGGAATACATATGCACATCTCTATCCCAAAGAGGAAGAAAAGGCAGTAGAAATATTAAACAAAATCGTGTAAACCGTACACGTTTTATACACGTTTGCTTAAAAAATCAAAAATTTCGGATAATGTGTTAAAAATACAAAAAAGCCGTAATTCATCTGTGTAAGGCAGTTTTTAAACACTTTAACAAAAACAAAAAATAATCAAAAAACACACTATTCAAATCCCATCATCTCCGCCATATAGCTTAAACCGCCTTAAAATAGGCGGTTTGTTTTTTCTTACACGTTTTTTACACGTTTTTTGTTCCTCATACCGATAAATTTAAAACAAAAATACCCGTCGCAAACGCAAACGGGTATTTTATGAAAAAAGAGGTGAGTCGAAAACGCGAATTACAAACTGCTGTCGTCGTCAGCTTTTGTAACACCGCCGTCATCTGTGCCGGAAGTGTTTGAGCCGGGAGTTTCATCACCTGACTGATTACCGCTGTCGGTGTTATCCTCGGTTTCCGATGCGTCGAAATCATCTTCATCTGTTGCAGACGACTCGCACCTAACCAAAAAAGCGTCCTGCAAAATACACGCAGTGTGGAGCGCTTTCCAGCCGACCGTCGAACGCTGGTCGAGAGGGTCAGCCGTACCGCCCGAGCCGGCAGGGTGAACAATGGTTTTAAGTCCTCCGCCCTCGACGCTCGTTCTGCCGTATGCGTCCTCGCCGAAAAACAAAGTGGAAAATACATTACAGTTGTCTTTTCCCTCGCCGACGAACATAACCGCCTCGGTGGTTTCCAAAAAGCGTACACCCTCAATTTTTCCGACCTCGCCGTTGTACCAGTCTTTCGGGTCGGCATATGTTTTCACATTCTGCCATTCGGTGTCGTTTTTGAGGTCATATAATACATACGGGTGTGCAATGGCAATATATGTGCCGTTGATTTTTCTTGCCTTGTTCTGCTTTAAGCAACGAACAATTTTTCTTACATCTTTAACAGTCAATACGCACGCGGGTGTAAGCTCACTTCTCGAAAGCTTTCCTCCGCAGTAGTAAACGTTTGTACCGCTGTTAAGATAGTTTGCGGTAATGGTGTCGAGCGTTTCCGCGCTCTGCACGCTCTGCGCTTTCTGCGCCTCCACAATGTGGCGGTCAATCGCCGTCATCGTGAGCACGTCGGATAAAGCCACAAAGTCGCCGTACTGCTTGACGGACGCAAATTTTTCTTCCATAACAAGCTTTGAACCCTCGGGAGTTACACCCTCGGTGAGCGGTGTCGTCGCTTTTGCAAACGGAACATATTTTCTGAACTGAATTGTTTTACCGCCGTTTTTCGGTATGTTTCTTACCTGCCCGAATTGGTTGTGAACCAAATTCGCCTTGACGTTTTTAAGCAGAGTTTTGTCGTAAAACGTCTGCATACTCGGCGCAAGGCCCGGGCTTAATGTTGTGTTTACAGGCATTAAAAGCCCCCCTTTTTATTTATTTTCATAATAATTATAGCCTATGTTCTTTGCCCCTTGCAGGCATATTTATACAAGCACAATTTCCTCGCCGTTCAGCGCTCTTTTTTCCAAGCTTTCAAGCATATCGTCGGTGATGTTGTTAATGTCGATTGTGTCGGTATTTTCGCTTGCCGCGTTCGCACCCTCAACAGGACGCATTTTCCCCGACTTAATGCTCTGCAAAATCCTGTCTTTCTCGCCCTGCAAACGCTTGTCAAACATCACCGCATTGTAAGCGTATAAAACCGCTTTTTCCTTTGTTCTGCCGTTTTTGTAAAACATATTCATAGCGTCAACAAAATCGTCGTTTTCGCAAAGCGCGTCCATATCAAAATCGGGTTCGCTTTCCTTGATTGCGTTAACCTGCCCTGTAATGTCGTTGATATATTCTTTCTTAAAATTTTCAAACTCACGCTCGCTCTTTATGCGGTTTAATTCCTCTTCGTTAATTTTGTTTTTCACAAATAAATCAACGTCCGAAACGCCCGCGTTTTCCGCCTCAAGTTCAAAACCGCGCTTTTTCACCGCGTCAAGAACCTCGTCCTCACTGCAACCGAGCATTTTTGCAAGATAACTTTTCAAAATGCCGTCGCCGTTGTCCTGCGAGGGTTTTTCCTCTTTTGCAATCTCGGTGTTTTCTTCGGGCGGCTTTTGCACTTCTGCGTCACCGCCGCCGGTATCCTTGTTTTCTTCGGAATTATATTCTTCAGCCTCGGCATTTTCCGCACCGTTTTCAATAATAGCGTTAAGCTCGTCTATGTCCTTGCCGTTTTCGTATTCTTCAAACAAATCAACCTTGTTTTCCAAATTCTCTTTTTCCATTTTCAAAACCTCCGTATTTTAGTTAATAAACTGTTTTTCTTTGTTAACCGCCTTATAAAACTGCCGTCTTGCGTTGTCGTATGCCTCTTTTACAAAGAGCGGAACTTCAACTGTTTTTCCTATCTGAATTTGATAGTTTTTGCCGTTAACGCAAATAACCTTTTCGGTTTCCTCGGGATTGTTCACGTCGGGCGGAATAACAAAACTCACCCTTTCCGTGTACTTGCTTTTTGTTTTTCTTCCTGCCATTTTCAAAACTCCTTTTTTATGTATTTTTTAATTTCCCATAACCTCCGCAAGCGTCTGCGCGTTCGGAACGTCCTGTGTATTCTGCATATCCTGCACACCCTGCATATTCTGCATATTTTTCTGTTTGTTTGCAAGGGCTGATAATTTTTCAATGATGTTTTCCTTGCCCTCAAATTGCAATGCGTCCAAAACAATGAGCGAAACGTCAATGTTTTGCGGATTGAATAACCCTGCCTTTAAAAGTTCGATTATGGTTTGATTTTGCATTTCCCTCGTGTAAGGGTTTTTCTTCTGTACGCTTAAAACAACATCGAATTCGGGTTTTCGAAATGTCTGCCCGTTCTCGGTAATTCCGTCTGCGTTGGTTTTCCCCGTAGACCGCACCGCAATGTTTGTGTTGTCGTAGCGCACAAATTCGGGAACATCACCGCCCGTAATTCTGAAATTTCTTTCAATGCTGTAAAACTGCCTTATAAGCTCAATAACAAGAAGTGTTATTTTTCGGTACGCTCTGTACGACGCGTCTATGTAGTCACGCGTGAGCTTGTCGCCCGCCGCCTGCAAAACGGTAATCGCGCTTGCGGCGGTAACACCGCCCTGCGTTCCGCCCTGCTGAAAATCGCGGTTGCCGATAACTTCTTTTATTTCGCTTATCTTTGTGTCACGGTATCCCACAACGCTCTGCGGTATCGGCGACGGTCTGAACTCCTTGAAATTCGAGTCGTTTATCCCTGCGCCGTCAAATTCCACATATTCATTTTCAGCGTTTAAAATTTCCGCCTTGTTAATGCCGAGTGATTTCGACGCTAAAATCTTTCCGCCCGAGCAAAGCGACGCGTTTTTAAGTATCATTTCATCAAGTTTGTCAACCTGCGTCTGCGTGTGATATAAAACGTCAACAATGCCGAAACCCAAAGGCGAGTCCTCGTAAGGGTAGAGAACGTCAAATACAAACGGATAATATCCGTGTGCATAAAAACTCTCTTTTCCCTCTTTTTCGGACGAATACAAAATCTTTTTGCCCGAAAATTTCAAAAAATGCACAACGCTTGCACCGCCGAGAGGCTTTTTGTAGTAACAGTCAATAACCTTTACGCGTTCCGAAATAAATTCGGTGTCGTTTTGATTATACTTTTTGTCCTCGGGCGAGGCAAACTCCGCGCCGTCAATGCCCCCGTATTCCGAAATAAAGCTTTCCTTGCTCACCGAATACGTGTAAAAAATATATTTCGACTCCTCAATGTCCGAAACACCCGGTTCAAACGCAAGGTTTACAATGTCTATTTTTTTAATTTCAATGTCGCCCAAACCGAAGTAAAGCGACGGGTTCCAAAAAACACCGTAAACCGCAGTGCCGTTTTTAAGTTTTGCATACCAGTTGTCGGAGTATGTCTTTTTGAAGTCGCATAAATCCATAACGCAGGGAATAACCTTTGTAAGGGTTTTCGCCTCGTCAATGTCGCCCGCCTCTCTCGGCAGAATGTTAATTTCGGGATAGTTGTCCATAGCGTCGGCGTGCTTTTGAATAACCGCGTTGAAAATATATCCGCTTTTCGCCCTCACTTTGTCACTTTCGCCCTTAATGCCGTTTTTGTGGCGCATCTTCCAAATGCTGTCGTTCTCAACCTGCCTGCGGTCAAATTCAAGCTTCATAGCCGAATTTGTGTAACGGCGGTATTCGTTGCGTATCATTTCAAAGTCAAAACTTTTCTTGTTTTTCTTTTTCTCGCCGTCTATGCCGTTCACCCCCTCTTTTTTTAGCATATTATATAATATATTCATTGCCCCTTGCAGGCATTTTTTTGCATAAAAAAATCACGTTCCTTTTTAAGAAACGCGATAAAAAATATTTGTTTTTATTTTATCTGCTCAATTTATACAGTGCGTATTGATTAAGCGATACCCCCTCTTTCTGCGCCTCAATGGCAAGCGACTGGTGCAGACTTTTAGGCAAACGCACAATAAATTTACCGCTGTAATCATCGGAGGTTCTCGGAACAGGCACATCAAAGCCGTTGTCCAGCTTTGTCTGTATATATCCCTGCATAGCCTCACGCAAATTTTTGTATGCCTCGTCAAAAGTATCACCGTCACTTTGACAGCCGTCAAGCTCCAAAACGTGTGCGTAATAATACTCTCCGCTTTCGTCGTTTATTTTTTGAATAATGTAGTTGTAAGGCAGTTCCAAATAATCGTTAACACTCATATTATCAACCTCCGAATTTACTGTTTTCCTATTCTTCTCAAAATGTCTTTTATATATACCGCCCTTAAAGGGTTACGGCACGGTACGGTTATAACTTCGCCTATTGAATTTATAAATTGCATATGTGAACCTTGTTGCCTGTCAAGCTTATATCCGAAATATTCAAGCACTTTTACCGCCTCGTCGGCACGTATTCCGTTAGGTTGCCTCTTCATCTTTTCAATAAGTTTGTCAATTTGTGCCATTCAGTTCACCTCACACTTATATAGTATCATATTCAGTATCATTTTGTCAATGATTTTTTCACTATTGACAAATCAAAAAATACGGTTTATAATAAAAATAGAAAAAGGCAAGACCTCAAACGGTTATGCCTGAAGATAGGTTATTATTTAAAAATAACGCACTACTGGCAGGTGGGCGTTATTTTTTTATTGCCTAAATTTCATTGTAGGGGACGATGCCTACATCGTCCCGCCACAGAACACTGCCGTATTGCGTTTGTTTGCAATCATTGTAGGGGACGATGCCCACATCGTCCCGTTTTTTCACTCCCCGAATTTTCCGTCCAAATAATCCTTTTTAATCTTCGCATTAACCGTCTTTCGCGCCTTGCTTTTCGCGTCTTTCAAAATTTCCGCTTTTCTCGCATTTAACGCGCCTATATATTCGGGTTTGTCCATAACCTTGTCATATTCCTTTTCCATTTCGTCTAAAAGCATCTTGTCGTATTCCTCTTTTGCCTCTTTCGGAATGGTAAATTCATATTCCTGTTTTTTGTGCGTAAATTTAAAATCGGATTTCACCTCGTCATACGGAATTAAATCGTTGTCCTTTTGCGCCTTGGCAAGATATATAACACTCTCGTTTTTGTAATTATTTCTGAATTTTTCCTCGCGCTTTGCCCTTTGCGCCTTTTCTTCATCTTTTATATACCGCGCCGTTTTTTGGTCGTTGTAATAATCGCCCCCCAAAGCCGACGGACCGAATAATGCCGACTGTGCAAACGTCAAAGGATTTTTCTTGATGTCGTATTTTTTCTTGCCGTCAATCCCCTCGTAATCACTGCTGTTTCTGTTTGCAAAAAACTTCGATACCTTTTTGTATGCGTCGTTTTGATACTTCGCACCTTTTCCCCAGTCGGTCAAACCGCGTATTGTCTTGTCAATCTGCGCACCGCCGTAGGGTGTAACAAAACTTGTCACAGCCTCCGCGCCTGCACCGACCCAGTCGCCTTGGCGCGCCTTTTTTGCTATCTTCACAGCTGATTGACCGGCAGGAATATTCACGCCGTTAGACTGAAAATTACCGTTAAAGAGTCTATCTGCATAATCTTCGTCTATGCTTTCCAAAATCGACGCATAAACCCACCCGAAAAGGCGGTTGTCCAAAGCGTCCGCCGAAATGTTCTGCGCACTTCTCTTGGTGCCCTGCAAAATCTTTTTCCACGTTTCGTCGCTTTTCTTTTCCTTAAATCCCTGACCGAAACCGTCCGCAATGTCGCCTATAATGTCCATACTTCCCTTTGAACCCGTGAGCGTTTCCGTCAGCCAGTTTAAACCGAAGCTTGCAATAAGAAACGAAACCGCCTTTGCAATTTTCTTTTTAACGTCCTTTTCGGGTTTAATTCTCTCGCCCGATATTCCCCTGTTTGCAAAATAATCGTAAATAACTTTCCAGTTATTCTGCACTTCAAGCTGAAAGGGAAGAGCAAGTTTTGCAACCTGTGATTTGTATATCAGCGGCACTTCGCCTATTCCGCGTCCTCCGCACGCGTTCCGCGCCGCGTCGTCGGCATATCTTGCAGGGTTAATCTTCTCACCGCCCGTTTTGTTAATGTCTAAAGCCTCGTTGTATGCGGCGTTCCAAATAATTCTTACGCCCATTTCGTCGGTCGCGCCCAAAAGATTTGCGCAAATGCCCTGCAGGCTCTTTTTTTCAAACTTGGAAAAACTGTCGTCAACAAAGCGTTCGGTCAAAAAGTTTGACTCGCCGTACCGTTTTAAAATATCCGCGTCATTTCCGAAAGTCCCCTTAAACCAGTCCGCATAACCCGAAAGCATATTTTTCGGGTTTTCAAGCACTAAAAATCCGTTTGTCTGGTTTAAAATCTGCTTTGCCGTCGAGGCGATATTTCCTAAAACCTTGTTTGTTTTAACCCTGTTGTTAACCCAGCTTAAACCCTTTACAATTTTTCGTCCGCCGCAATCAATCAAAACCCTGTCCAAATTCGACACCGTTTTTCCCGCAAGATCGTTTGCATAATCGTTCAAAAATTTTATAAAGTTGTTTGCGTTTCCGTTATCGCCCTTTAATTCCGCAAGGTCAGAGGCAAGAGTGCGTATAACCGATATGTGTTTGTCAATGTTGAGCCGATATTCCGCCATAGGAATGTAGTTTAAAAATCCTCCCACCGCATCCTCAACGGTAGCCTTGCCCTTTCTTTTCTGCTCGATTGACGACCATTTCGATTTTGGGTTCGTATACGGACTTATTCCGGCGAGTTTCGGGTCAATGTTTGCGTTTTGTCCGAGCATTTCAAAAAGAGAAGAATATGTATTTGTAAGCTCGTCAAAATGCCTGTAGTAATTTTTTCTTTTCTGTATCTGCTTTTTGGGATTGAACGGATAAATTTCCTTAATTTCGGCATTTAAAGCGTCTATATATTCATCATAAACCTTTCTGAAATATGCGTCAGCTTTTCTTATTTTTTCCGCAGTTCCGTGTCCGAAATCCTGTTCAAGCCGTGCGCCGTCGTACTTTATCTTAATGTCCGGGTCAAGCTTTTTAAAATCCTTAATCCCCATTTTCTTTAAAAGCGCAATGTCGTCCGCATTGGTAAGGTCGGGCGCTTTCTCGCCCTCGCCGTACCACATCACCGCCGCCGACTCTCTGCTTCCTTTCGATATTCCCAAATCCTTTACAACGGTTTGGTATAAATTCGCCAGCCTTTCGTTAATGCTCCGCGCCATATCTCCTTTGGAGTTATTAAAATCGTCTATAATGTCTTTAACAACACCGTAGTGCTTGCCGAATACCTCGCGCATATTTCGGAAAAAGTCTTTCGACTTGTACGAAAAAACGGTCTTGCCCTTGTCGGTTATGTCCTCGGCAATTTCTTTTGTAAGCTTAAAGTTTCTCTTGGTGTCAAGCATTTTATATGCCTCGTCCATACTTGTGATAACCTCTTGCGCACGTGCCTTTTCGCCGTTTTCGTATGCAACCTTTTTCTGAAGAAACATATCAAGAGCCTTTTTTATAACATCATATTCAACGTCGCTGCGCGCACCCGAAAGCTGATTTTTCATATATGTTTCAATGTTGTTGTAATAAATGCCTTTTCTCTGCGCGTCGCGTTTGTATGAATTGTAGTCGCTCTTTTTCGGGAGTTTAAAGCTGTCGCCCGTTTTCTTAAAATCCTCGGAGGCTTTTTCCATTCGTTCAAGCCTCGGCGCTCTTACGGCATTTTCCGTAATTCTATTTTCGCGCGGTGTGTTGTAATACTTTTCAATGTCAAGCCCCTCGTCGGTTGCCTGCTTTGCCTCTTTTGACATTTCATTCATAGCGCGCTTTGCTTTTACAACCTCATATTCTTCATTTTGTTGTGACATACGGTAGGCTTTTTCTCTCGCCTTATCCAAATCAACGACTTTATATGCCTCGTCCAAAACTTGAATAACTTTTTTTGCGCGTTCTTTTTCGCCGTTCTCATATTCGGTTCTTTTTTTGTTAAATAAATCAAGCGCATTTTCAGAAATTTTCTTTTCTGATGTTTTTTGTACGGTTTCAAAATCAAAAGCATTTTCCGAAAGCCTTTTGTCTGACTCTTTTTTTGCAGTTTCAATATGATTTTTTATATAATGTTCAAGATTATCGTAATATGTGTCTTTGTCCGCAATCGCCTTTTTAAACGCATTATAATCGCTCTGTTTAGGCAGTTTGTGAATATCACCGTTGCTTTTAAAATCTTCGGCGGCTTTTTCCATTCGTTCAAGTCTGGAAATTCTGACAGGTTTTTCGGTCACACGTTCTTCAAATTCAATATATCTTTCATCTTCCGCCCTTACGGCTTTTGCCATTTCCTTTAATGCGCGCTTTGCTTTTACAACCTCGTATTCCTCTGCCTTTTTTTCAATTCCGTCCCAGAAAGCTCGCTCTTTTTCTTTTGCTCGCTTTATTTTAATTTGCTCCCGTTCAGCGGTGTCCGCTTGCCTTATGCGCTCCTTTCTTTCTAACTCGGCAAGCCGTTCAGAGGCGGTGTTCGCTTTTTGTGTGTCCCTTTTATTGTTTTCTTCTGTATAAGCCTGCTCAATTTTTTTAATAAGTGATTTTTGTTTGTCGTTTGTCCTGATATATTCTTCGATGAGTGACAAAGTATTTTTAATTTTAGATTTTTCCGCATCACTCTGTACATTATTAAAATCTTTTTCTGCAACTTTTTTTGCCTTTAAAAGCGTTTCTCGACGTTCTGAAACGTCTTTTTTATATGCCGTAACCTCGCCGAGCGGCGGCAAAAACCTCCTTTCCCTTTTTTTCGGCACGGGAATTGTATATTGTCGGTATGCCTCTTTAAACTTGTCAAATTTTGACTGCCTCGGTTTGGTCGTTTCAGTCTGCGTCTGCGTCTGCGCCTTATCGCCTTTTATTTCATCAAAATATTTTTTTAACTGTTTTTTTGCTTCTTTCCGCATTTCCTCGTCCTGTTTTTCCTCTGCGGTAGGAAGCTTATGCTTGACATCTTCATCACTTTGTGATATAATGTTATTGTAAGCAACGTCTGTTGGCGATACGACTGGTTTGTTTTGCAAATCAGCCTCCGCCGTTTCAGCGTTGCTTATTTTGTTTTCATAAACAAACGAACTTCCGTTGGGCATTAAAATACGGTGTATTTTGTAGTAATTGCCGTGTTCGTCTATTCTTACAACCGCCGCCATATTTCCCCTCACACCGTTTATAACAACGGGCGCACCTATTGTAACGGTTTCATATCCGCGTGATTTATGGTTTGTGTGTCCGCCTATTATTTTGCCGTTTTCAAGAACGGCAGGGAGTGCGGCATATGCGGCAAGGTCGCCGTCAGTTTTTAAATAACTTAAACTACTTCTTATTCTTCTGCGGTCAATAATGATTTTGCCTAACCCCTCTCTAAAAACTTCGTAATTGTAGTTTTTAAACAAATTCATTACCCACTCTTGATTTTCCATACGTCCTTTTTTTTCAACTTCCAAATTATTGTTATAAACAGGCTCCATTTTGCCGAGCGTTTCGCTGTTGTTTTTTATCTGTTGTTTTACTCCAATTTTTTCAGTGTCGTTTGCGTCGGTAATACTATACTTCACACCCGTATCGTTTCCCTCGGCTGAATAGTCCATAGTACCGCCCGACTCCAAAACAGTCCTGTAAATGTTTTCAATTTCCGAATAGTTTTTCACAAGGTTTCGTATGTCGTTGTCGTTTTCAATGTAATCGGAGTTTAAAAATTCCCTCACTTTTCTCACAAGTCCGCGTATGTAGTCCATAAATTTCTCAATAAATGTCTTGTCATTTTCAAAACGTTTAAAAATTCCCTCTAAACTTTCGGGGTTTTTAAGCACCTCCGCGCCGAGGTCAGAAATAACCTCCTCCGCAACAAGACCGTCTATGTCGATATTCTCTGTATCAAGGTTGTTGCTGTTGCGAAGGTTTATTTGCCTTTCCTTGTACTTGTTGTATTCTTCAAGGCTCAAATCAGCCAAAACCGCCTTTTTAATAACGTTGTAACCCTCAACATCAATATCTTTGTACGAATGAAAAAACTCGTGTGCGGTCGTAGCGTATCTGTTGACTGTGTAAAAATCGTTTGTATAGATTTTTTTGGTTTTCGGGTCATAATATCCCTTTGAACCGTTTTCGTCATTAAAATGCACCGTTTCAACGCCAAAGCGGTTTTTCAAAATTCTTTCAAGTCTTGCGCCTGCCAGCTTTTCCGCCTCGGTTTGGTTGTTTCCGATACCTTCGCCGTCAATATCAATGTCGTTTTCAATCTGTCCGCTTTTTAATACACTTTGCATAGGCTCCGTGTTGTTGATGTTTTCCGAAATACCTTTTTGTGCCGGCGGTTCAAAAATCACACCGCCGTCGGAAGATGCGCTCATATCCGAAGAACTTCCCTGCACATTCTCCGTCGGGCGCGGCGTAATATTTTTATTTTCAGCCGTCTTGCCCTCAATATGGTTTTGCCACTTTCCGGCAAGGTAATTGGTAGTTTGAGCCACACCGCCCATACCAAGACCCGAAATCGCACCGCCCGCAAACGCAAGGGCAGGGTTTACAATTAAATACTGTTTGTATGCCTCTTTTTCCGCCTCTTCTGCCGTGTACCCGTTTTCGATGTACGTGTTAACAAGCGAGTTAAAGTCCGATTTATCGCCCATAACATACCTGTCTATTGCATAGTTCATATACTCCGCCAAAGCTTCGCCCGAACCCTCCGCGCCTGCTTGTTTTAAAATATTTTTCAAAAGTGCTTTTGCGCCTTTAATGTTACCGCCCTTTACAATCTTAAAAAAGTTGTCAAACGGAATTTTTTCTGTGATGTACTCTGTAAAGCCGTCGGCAAGTCCTTTTGTAAGCGCCTGCCTCGATGTCGCACCGTTTTTAAGAGCCTCAAAGGTGCTTTGCGCCGCCGCATTTCCGCTCATAATAGCCAAACCGAATTTGTCGAATAAACTCGATGCCAAACTTTTACCCATAGACAAACCCGTCTGTGTAAAAAATCTTCCCGCACCGCTCATATCTTTTGTTATTCCCTGCTCTAAATCCATTTGTTTGCGGGTTGTGTCAAAATTCATTGAGTCGAGGTTCATAGGTTCATAAGTGCCGTTTTTCTTGTTTTTGATATATTTTCTGACTTCCGAATTAAAATCTTTAAGTGCAGGAATTGACGCGGCAATGGTTTCTGCCGACGCTAAAATTTTATGTTCGTTGCCGAATTTTTCATCTTCCTTGCTTTTTTGCACTGCACGGCGCGCGGTAAGTTCTCTTTCTATGGTTTTGTAATATTCGTCGGCTTTCTTCTGTCCCTCTTTTTCAAGATAATAAAAATATATCTTCCGCTCTTTTTCGTCAGCATATGCAATCGGTTGATTTATGGCGTTATATCTGGGGTCTATATACCGAAAAAATGAAATTTCTTTTTTTCCGCCCGGGTCTGCCGAATACTTTTCGAAATCCTCGTTGTTTACAACCTTTTCCATTTCCGTGCGTTTGTTTTTGATGTCAATGTTATAACGTATATTTTTAAGGTTTTCAAGTTTTTCGTCGGCGCGGTCAATCGCTTCTTTGTAATCTTTTTGATTATTTGTAACCTTGTTTTTTGCGAGCTTATATTCCTGCTCGGCATATTTTATCTGATTATCCAAAGAACCCGTTTTATGCGGCGAATATGGGCTTGTCGGCGCTTTCACAGCACCCATTCTTTCAAATGCTTTGTCAACCGCGTTTTTCACCTCGGGCGATACGTAATTTTTCTGCATATTAGCAAGCATAAACTCATTTTTCCTCGTAGGCGCAAGACTTACAGCACCTTGGCTTTTGCCTCCGTTGCCGTTGTAAGGAACCGTACCTCCGTTTCCACTGTAGGGGACGATGCCCACATCGTCCCGTCCCGTCACCGGCATACCGCTTATCCTCGCAAGCGACTTATGCACCGCATTTTTCACCTCGTCCGACGGCTCCGTTCTCTTAACCGACGGCACATTTCCGTCCTGTGTGTTGCTGACGGCGCCCGCACTGCCTCCGTTACTTTCTTTGCCTATGTACGGATTTTTTCTAATACTGTCCCGTCCGCTATTTACATTTTCATTACCAACTCTAAACACGAGTGTTTTTGAATTTTTCTCATTTCCTGCTCCGTACTTCCGCTCATTCAAAACACGTTCGAGGTTAATAGCCAATTTTAATTCCTCCCCCTATACCCGTTCTTTTAAATAAATCTTTTTTTAATTCGTCCGCATATTTTTGCGGTTCGTTTTTCATCATATATTGTGTTGTTATTGTGTTGTCGTCAATCCCCAATTCATCAAACAACACCATAGCCGCGTCGGTTTGGTCACCGCTCATACCGCTGACCCAGCCGGCAATATTTCTTTTTACCGTTTCTTTCTCGCTGTCCGACAAATCGGGATTTAAATAATATCCGCCGTCGCCGTCGTATAAAATCGCATTACCGCCGAAATCCTCTTTGTACTGGCTGTTAAAATTGTTTACAATGCTCTTTACTTTCTTTGAAGAAGTCCCCGAACTTTTGGAACTTCCCGAACCGCCCGAACCTCTCGAACCTCCCGAGCTTTTACCCGATGATGCAACAACAGGCGCATACTGCGATTCTAAATCAAGCTTGCGTCCGTATGTGTCCACATCATAGTCCGCGTCAATTCCCTTTTGCTTGTCATATGTGTAAAGGTCAAGACGCGTCGCCGCCGCCATAGGACTTGTGTTAATGTCAACACCCAAAGCGTTTGCCTCGTCCTCGGTGAAATATCCGCGTATGGTCGCATTGTTTAAAATGCTCTGTACCTTTGCATTGTCAAAGTTCAAATTTCCCTCTGCAAGCGAAAGGTCGTTTGCACGGCGTGCATATTCTCTGTCCTCTTCGGTCTGTTTCTGCGAAAGCGCGTCAAGATACCTCTGTCGGTTTCTCTCGTTCTCGCCCGTCACCGCGTCATACATAGCGCCCTGTGCTTGCATTTCGTTGTTTAATGCCTGTTGTTTAAGTCCCTCAATCTGCGAAAGCGCGTCTATGTCAAAGTTTCTTTCGTCTGTATATCTTTTGTATGCACCGTCGTATAATTCGGGTATTCTGTCGTTAAGCTTGTCCAGCCAAGCGTTTTGAGCCTGCGCCGCCGCAGTCACCGCCGCCGACGTTCCCAATCCCCCGTTAAGTCCGGCATACGATGCAACCGCCTCTTCGGCGGCTCTTTTACCCTCGCGTTCATACATATTCTTGTATGCAATATATGCAGGGTCGCTCTCGGGATTGTAATTAAACCGTTCCCTCTCGGTCAAAGCGTCTATAAGTTTTTTTGTATATTTGCTGTATTCCTCATTGTTCTTTTTTATAAGGTCGGCATAGTTTAACATTCCCGTATTGTTCTGATAGTCCGCTATAGCTTTATCCACCGTGCTTTTCGGTGCGTACGATATGCCGTTGTCAATGTACGACGGCTTAAATTCATTTCCCCCGACCGATACCGTTCCCGTAGTGTCGTTGTAAGATAAATTTGCGCCGAGTCCCTTTCCCGTCACATAGTCGCTCACTTTAACAATCGGGTCGCCGTTCGACGCCTGATATGCCCCGAAAGCTTTTCTTATTGCCCCCTGTGTGCCGTAGCTTATGCCGTCCTTTACTGCGTCCGCCGTCATAAAGTCTTTACCGCCGACGGTAACAATTCCGTTTCCGTTGTCCTCGCGGTAGCCTATGTCGCTGTTTTTAATTCCGTAGCTGTTAAGAGCCTTTCTTATTCCGATACCGCCCTCGGGAATATCGCTGTTAACGTAAGATGTGCTCGGCTCACTCTTTGCAATGCCGTTTGCATTTCCGCTTTTGTATAAATATGCGCTTTGCGGATTTTTCTTTGTGTATGCGTTAAATGCCTTTGTAATACCGCCTGTTGTACCGCGCCTTGCAGTGCCGTTTGACACAATATCGCCCGATATGCCGTTTGTGCCTGCCGTTTGTGTGTTTTTGACCGCCGTTCCCATTGCCTGTGAAATTTTGTCTTTCCAACCCATAATATCAATCCTTTCAATCTGTCTGATTTTTTAATTCCAATTCCCGAACCCTTGTTTTCAAATCCGCAATATCCGCGTCCGATACAATACCGCCCTCAATATCCTTTTCAATGCTCTCGCCCAAACGCTCGATTAACTCGTTAACGGTTTTTATAATGTTCTCAATGTCGCGCGTGTTGTCGCCGTACCTCTGTAAATATCCTATCTCAATCCTCTGCATATCCTCACCGCCTTAATAATTCATATTCCTCCCGCTTATCCTTATCCGTTTTTCAATTCCCAAAATCTCGCATTTTCCCTCGCCCTTAAATTTCAACTTATATCGGTCCGATGCTTTTATCCTCACCGGCATACGTTTTATAAACCTGTCTTTTGCGCTAAATGTTTTCAAATGCACTTCTTCACCGCCGTCGTACGAAATATAAACGTCAAACTTCGCGTTGCCGTAAATGTTCGCCGCAAAATAAAGGTCGGTTGTGCATTTTCTGCCGAAATCCGCGTCGGTCATATAGTTTGTGACCGCCTCCCATTTTGTGTTTTCGTCAGCCGTTTTGCCGTCAATCAAATAAATCTTGTTGTCGTTTCTTAATTCGTAAACATACTTTCTGTCCCCAAATAAGGCTTTCACACCGTACGAACTTCGTTTTATCCATAAACGCGTCCGCGTGTCATAAACAATGTTTTCATATTTTCCGTTTGTGTTTCCGCTTATGTAAAGCTTTCTGCCGTCGGTTGCAAAATGCGCCGTGTCATAATGCACATTAAGCTTGTCGCTTATCTTTTCGGGCACGCCGAGAGTAAAAGCATATATTCCGTCATACGAGTTAAAATATATAACGCCGTCAATCTCAATAACCGCCTCTTTGTTGGTAAGTCCCACCGAAATGCTTTTTGTAAGCTGATATGTTTTCGGTGTGTTGCCGTATAAAATGTGTATGTGGTCTTTTTTAAATCCGACAAGCGCGGTTTTGTAGTTAATAAACGTCAAAAATTCGCCGTCCGTTCCCACCTCTGCAGTAAAACTGTCCGAGTCCAGTCCCTTAAATTCGCTCCAGTTGTCTATACTTCCGAGCTTTGACGCATATATCGTGCGCCCGTCCGCGTCCGAACCCCAAAGACGGTTATCGCGCACGCAGGCGCATACAAGACTCGGTACATATTGCCTTACGTTAAAATATCCCGAGTAGTATGGTTTACCGCTGTTTGGTACGGTACGGGTAAGGTTATTTTTTACCGCGTCATTAAATTGGTCGTATTTGTTGTAAGTTTCTCTAATGTTTTCGCCCTTGGAGTTGATGTATTTAACATAAACACACGGCGAAACGTCAGATGACGTCGGTCTTACATATGTTTCGCCAGTTTGAACAATTCCCGTCACCGCCTGCATATCCGACGCGCTTTTGTATTTCGACGATATGTCAAGAATATTTAAAATACTGCCCTCAATCCTCGCACCGTTTGCGTCCACCTGTTCAACGGTTACAACATCGCCGTCGGAAAATAATTTATCGACAAACGCAACAAGCACGCCGTCGGTCGGAACAGATGACGGGTTAATTCCAAGTACGTCCGGCACATTGCAAAGGTTTTTTCCTTTTCCCATACGCCGTAAATATTTTGTTTTGTTCTTTGCCGTATCCCAGTTGTTTTGGGTCAAATCTTCCCCGGTGTAATATTCGTCATATTCCGCAGTGTAGCAGTAAAAAAGCCTGTCGGGCAAAATAACAATTTTTCCGTAAAAATCAATAATCTCCTTTTGCCCGCTCGATATTGTAATTTTGTCGTCGGTAAATTTCTGAACTTCGTGCCCGTCAAAATAAAATTTATTGTCGCATACACCGCAAAACGGCGGGTTTTTCTGTCCCGTGTAAATACCGGGAACAATAACCCCTTGTATGTTTGTCGGTGTGTGCGGCGAGGACGACCCCAAATCGTAAAGCGAAATATCCCTTTTAACATCATCATAAAGGCAGGCAAAATACGGGTAAGCGTCGCCCGATATTCCGAACGTGTCCGAAAATTCGTTTTCATATGCTCCCTCGTCGCGTGATAACCCTCCGAATTTGTCAATAACTTTTTTCTTTATCTCGTATGCGCCGTTTTTAAATACGGGAAAATTCATTTTTTATCAGCTCCTTTTTGCAATAAAAAAACACATAAGGTATAATCTTAAATAAATTATATCTTATGTGTTTTGCCCCTTGCAGGCAAAAAGCAGGGTGCTTTTTGTTTTACATTGCAGGGAACAATGCACACAAAAGCATACGTTTATTTTCAATATTCTTCCCCGTTTAAAAACATAAAATTGTAATAATCGAATATGTACCCAAACTTGCAGTCATCAGCAATCGGTCTGTATTTACCGCCGAAATAATTAAGAAAATCCGTTTTCGCCGTTTCATAATTTCTGTAACCCAAATCGGCGACAAACTTTTCGTGTTTCCAGTCAATCGGCGCAAAACCTACACGCGTTGTTTTTCCGCCTTTGCCGGCGTCCGGCGCATATTTTAACTGCTCGCCGACGGGCGAACACAAATAAATCGGCTTTTTGTATTTTTTTGCAATTTTTTGGTCGCCAATCGAAAAATGATTGTTCGACGCACCGCCTGCCGTACCGCCGTGCGTATGCAGATTTGCGGTGCATTTTCTCGCATATGCCGTGTTTGTGACGACGTTCTGCGCGTCCTTTTTGCCGATTTCAAGTCCGTCCCAATAATATCCGTTTTCATCCTCAAACACATACGCGCCGAATTCGCGGTACAAAGCAATGCTCGCGCAATTTGCATACATACCGAAATCAACGGCGCACTCATCAACCGTGTCAAAATATTTCTTTCGGTCTGCAACCGTCACAATGCCCGTTTTTTCGTCGTAGCCGACATATAACCCCATATTCTCGGCAATAAACCTAATCGGCAAAAACGTTCTATCGTTCTTTTCAAACGGCGCAACGTCGTTTGTGATATTCTCGCCGTTAACTTCAAAAATATTGCTCCCTGCTTTACATTTTATCTGCAATGTACGTCCCAACCTTTCTTAACAGCCACTTAAAATCCGCGTCGTTCCAAGTGCCGTTATACCATTTCTCCGTATCGGATATAATTCCTCTGTCGCTCATCAGCGCAATGGCATCGTTAACCGACATATATTCTTTCTCGGTCTTGACCCCCGCAAATTCGCAAATGCCCTCAAAAATTGCCCTTGCAATCACCTCGGGCGACCGCATAAGATTTGCGTTTTCGGGATTTGTAATAAATCCCATTTCAATAAGTATCGCCGGCATATTTGTGTGCTTTAACACTCCCAAGTTTTTGCGCTCGACGATTTTCTCGCTTCTGCCGTCCAGTCCCAAAGGGATAAGTTTTTTAATTACCGCGCTTGCAAGCTTTTCCGCAACCGAATTTTTTGAATATACGCAAACGTGCGCGCCCTTTGCGTCTTTGTCCGCCGACGCGTCGCAGTGGAGCGAAATAAAATAGTCCGCCTTAAATTCGTTTGCCTGCATATATCGGTAGTTTATGCTCCTGCTAAACGTCGTCGCCACGTTGTCCGCAAGCCTGTTGCGCGAGCATTTCACGTCAAATCCTGCGTCAGATAAATATTTTGTAAGATACGAACCGACAAAATATGAAACGTCCTGTTCTCTTAAACCGTTCCCGGCCGCACCCGTGTCCGCACCCGAATAGTTGTGCCCCGGGTCAATAAATATTTTCATTTTGTATCACCTCATTATTTGTATTGTGCACCGTTCCGTTTGATATTTACATTTTCCAACGGGTCGATGTGGGCATCGACCCGCAATTTCATCATATGCCCGTCACTCCTGCGCCGTGTCATCATCTGCATTGCTTTTCTTTTGCAAAATGTCAATTCCCTTTTTGATAACGGGCGGAATATACACGTCCATAAGACCAAGATTTTCAATAATCGATATAAGCTCGTTTGCGCAGTAACCGCAAATCACACTGTCGCGGATAAAATCGACACCCACAACCAAATCAAGCCTGTGCGCCGCGCCGACAAGCAACAAAATTGCAACCTTTTTGCACAATCCTCTAAAACCTGCCTTGCTGTTGTATCCGCCCGTGTCGCTTTTCGGTGATTTCTGAAAAACAAACGCAACCATAAACCCTGTTATGTAGTCAACCGTCATAAAAATCAAAAGCGCCTGAATTGCCATTGTCAAGCCTCCCAAAAAGTAGGCGGCAATTCCGCCCATAATAGATACGAATAAATTAAAATATACTTTCATTTGTCAATCCTCCGTTTCTTCGGTTATTTCTTCCGTTTCTATCGGTATTTCGCGAACTTCGTATGTTTCGGTTATATTCTCGCCGTCAACGTATTTTTTGCTCAAATACTGTGTTTCCGCGTCGTATTCGGGAATAATTGCCGTAATAAGCTTTTTATAGCCGAAATCATTTAATTCGTCCTCCGTCGGCGAAAAAATCTGTTTGATAAGCTTTTTTCCGACGTAAAACCTAAGCGGTGAACCGTCGTATTCGGTTACCTCGTTCTCGTTTTTGAATAAATACATTTTGTCCATTTTAAAATACCTCCGTTATTTTTTATAGTATTTTGCAATAATCTTTTTCGGTTTAACCGCAGTGTCCGTTGTAATTGTGTTTGCGCCTTTGTTTAATACAATATCGGGCAAATTATCAGCCTTGTAATTTATGCTCTCGCCGTCAGCAAGCGGAGAGTCAAGGTATATTGTTGTGTTGTTTTCGCCGCTCACCACAATCGGTATTTTGTATTTGTTGTACGGTTCAAAATATCCTTTTTCTGTTTCGTATATGGCTATACGGAATTTGATATGTCCTGACTTGCCTGCTTCAGCAAAAACAATCGTACGTAACATATTTGCACAGTTATCAAAACTTGTACGCGTTTTATTGGTGAATTTTTGAATACCGGTTGTATTGGACAATATAGAGTTTGAAACAAATTGCCCTGTACTGGTTTGGGTAATATTGTTGCTTGTAGCGTAGCATTTTAAATCGGTACTTATTTCTGCTATCTCAACAAATATTGAATATGTCGTGTCGAGTTTTAAATTCTCGTTAGCACTTGTATAACAAGGTACATATTTTGTTGCAGTTCCGTCAGTATTATCAATAGCAACATCAAACCAACCGTCAGCGTCCGCTTTTATAGAGTTTTTCAAAGGTTCCGTATAATTAAATAAATTCTCTGTCATATCGCCGACAGACGTTTTTGTGTACGGCAAAAATACGTCTTTTTCTGTTTCATATACTGCAATGCGGAATTTGATGTGTCCTGATTTGCCGCCGTCGCACAAAGCGGAACTGCGCATCATATATAAGCAATCTGCAAATGAAGCCTTTGTTTTTCCTGTGCGTTTAAAAACGCCAATATCAGGAGAATTTATTCTGTCAGATGTACTGAATTGTGAATTAGCTGCGTTGTGAGATCTTAAATCAATGTCGCCGGTTCTTTCTGAAATTTCAACAGTTATATAATATGTTGTATTTGGTTTTAATCTCAGGTTTACTTTGGTACAACAAAGTTTTTCAACAATTCCGCCTGTACTATTGTTAATAGTAACATCAAACCACCCGTCAGCGTCCGCTTTAATTTGGTTATCGTTATAAGGCTCGGTATAATTAAATAAATTCTCCCCATACTCGGTATTACCCTCAATGGTGTAATCTTTTAACTTTTTCCCCTCTGCATTATTTATAACAAGCGGATACCCCTCGGCGGTGCCAAGCTTTACAACATTGTGCATTTTCCGTCTTGCATAATCTGCATAAATCATATCGGCACCCCCTTATAAATCATCGTCGTTGGCTTTGACAACTGTATCGTTGCCGGTTGTTTCTGCGGTGCTCTGCGTGTAATCGTATTCAGCGTAGGATATGCGCCAACCATACACATTCGCACTGTTCTCAACCGCAATAATGCCCCAGTCGAAAAACAACGAATAAATCTTGCTTGCCTCGGGTGTGAAGTCAAATTCCGTCATACCGTATGTTGACTGTATCGTGACCGTCGGTGCCGTTGTACCTGTGACAAAATCATATTGAATAAAATCACCGCTTTGTCCTTGCGGCAGTGTAAGCGCAACGCTCGCACTTGATGTATTGTTTATCGAATATAGCGTGTTAACCGCAAGTGTTGTCGGTGCGGTTGCAGCCGTTACGGGGCGAACACTGCGCACTGCATAATCAAGCGAACGTGAAGTAATCGGTTTATAAATAACGTTTGTGTATAAACCTTGATTTCGCATATCTATATCTGAATTAGCCGCAGGAGCTGTTGAAAGCAAAGAATAATGGTAATCCCCGTCTGTTGTTTGTCTGCCAGAGCAACGAACACCATAATTTTCCCCTACAACAGTTACCGCGCCAAAAGTTTTATTAGTTGAATTTGCTTGGTCGTCAAATCTTAAAATTTGTTTCCAAGTATATGATTTTGTACCGTCAGTTTCGCTTGTTGTGATACTCGTGCATTGGTATGATTTTGTATTTGAAGTATCTAAATACATCTGCCCGACAAAATCCGCAACAGTCGATGTTGTCGGTGCTCCATTGCCCTTTAAATAACTTTCCGATACAATAGTGTTTCCGTCAATATCAACATTTTTATTATTATCCGGCTCAACCTTTTCGCCGTTTACCGAAACGGATTTTATCTTAATTTCCTCATCAGTGTACTTTTTTGCTTTTTCATAATCGGTTGCACCGGAAAACTTAAGATTTGTAGTGTCTTTCAGCGTAAATCCCAAATTATTCATCCGTAACCCTCCAGTCAAGAATAAAATCGCCCTTGAAAATTGTTTTAACTTTGCCGTCAAAAGAGCTGAATTGTATGTCGTACACATATTGCCCCGGTTCAATATTCGCCGTATCTCTCGGCAGTATGTTTATATCCGCCAAATTGCCGTTAAAATCTGTAACTTCCTTTTTCAGCAAATACGTGTCGTCCGAATAATTTTTCTTCACCGAAAACGTCACCTTGTCGCCCTCTTCAAAGTCGCCGTCGTCGTTCTGCACCGAAAAATTCTGCGTGTTTCCGCATATCATTTTTAAGTTGTATTCCATTTTTCGCACCTCCTAAAACAATGTGATTTTAAGTTTTAAATCGTTATGACCACTGCTCCAGGTTGTTGAACCGCGGTAATTAAGCCCTGTTGCTGTGCGTTCAAAAAATACCGTTGTACTTTGCATAGAAAAACATTCCTTGGACCACCCCGAAACCGGTATAGTAACAAATGTATCTTCTTTCGCATAAAACGTGTCCCACTTGTCGCTTCGCCAAATATATCTTGCCAAAATCCCGTTATAACCGGTAAAGTCAAGAGGAAGTGTTCCGGAAATTGCCTTATCTTTATAAATATCAAACGTATATTCCATATCCAGTGTTTTGTTATTTTCAACCGCACCCAAATTAACTTTTGCAACCGAAAAAACACGTTTATCAATGAGCGTGCCGTCCGACGTTACCTCGCAAAGCGGAACATAGTCGCCCTCGGACGGATAGCCGACGGTTGACCACCAAAGGCTACACAAACCGTTCGAAATTTCATTCAGAAAATAATATTTTCGCCCGACACCAAAAGATATTTCAAGTGTGTTTTCAATCACCTTTTTAGCGCCGTTTTCAAACACAACAATTCCTGTCTCTTATACACATCTGACGCTGCCGACGATCTACTCT